>Ga0335070_10000204_pt1 | contig 68271 bp, 55 predicted proteins | sample Lox_Sample_13_FD_206722 | JGI IMG/M metagenome (GOLD analysis project Ga0335070, IMG submission 206722) | Soil microbial communities from Loxahatchee National Wildlife Refuge, Florida, United States - Lox_Sample_1.3 | ecosystem: Environmental > Terrestrial > Soil > Wetlands | place: USA...
CCTTGAGGAAGACAGAAACGAGCATGCGGAATAGGTGACGGCGCGGTTATTGATTCGTTGCGGAGGAGTGGCCGTGGCCCATCGCGTCCTTCAATAGCGCGCCGCCTGTGCAAACGCCAGTGTCAGCGTATCTCATGGGCGTCGATGCGATGCTCGGGGTGGAGCAGCTCATCCTGGGCCTCGACGAGTGCGAGGTCGGCCGCATCGGCCGGCGTGCGTGCGATGACACCGTGAAGTGCCGCGGCGGCGTGCGCCGCGGCTTGCGGCGCTGCGTCGCCGGAGAGCGTGCGTGCGAGCAGCACGGCGGCGAAGACATCGCCTGCCCCGTGCGCCGGGCGGTCGAGCCGGGGCGCGTCGATCCGCCATGCGCCGGTGCCATCGACGACCAGTGTCGTCAGAATAGCCGCACCGGTGTCGCGCAATCGCAGGCCCGTGGCGACGACCGCCGGGCGGCGCGGCGCACAACGCGCGCGTAGCGCGCGGGCGGCCGCCACCGCATCCATGAGCGTTTCAAAGTGCCGGTCTGAGAGAAAAGCGAGCTCGAAGGCGTTGGGCGTGACGATATCGGCGTGCCCAAGGGCGCGATCATGCAGGAACTCGGCGATCCCGGGCTTGACGTAGACGCGGCCGCCCGCGCCACCGAATCCGCTGCCGGGGCCATCACCGATCACCGGATCGAGCAGCAAAACCGCCCGCGGGTTCACCGAGCGAACCGCGGCGACGGCATCCAAAATCGCCGGTCCCTGATCGGCCGCGCCGAGATACCCGCTCAAGAGGGCGTCGCAGCGCGCCAGCGCGCCGCGTTCGGCCAGTCCTTGCACCAGTTCGGCAAGCTCGGCTGCCGGCGTGACCCGGCCGCGGAAGCCGCCATGCGCCGGATGGTTCGACAAGACGACGGTGTTGATCGGCCACACCTCGTGTCCGAGCCGCCGCAATGTGAACGCGGCCCCGCTGTTGCCGACATGACCCATCGCCACTGACGAGTGAAACGAGAGGACGTTCATTGGTTCCCTGTACCTGACGCGCGCATAACCGCAAAGACGCATTCGCATGAACACCGTCCCGGCCCGCGAATGGCAGTGACCCACCGGCGGCGCAGCATGGGGCAGCCCACCTGGGGCAACACCGTCTGGCCCCGCGCCGCAGGCTGTGTACAATGGGCCGGAGACTGAGAGGCCTGTCATGTCGCAACCCAATATCCGTCCCCGCCGCAGCGCCCTCTACGTGCCCGGCTCGAACGCCCGCGCGCTCGAAAAGGCCCGCACGCTCGATGCCGACGTGCTGATCATTGATCTCGAAGACGCCGTCGCGGACTCGCAGAAAACCGTCGCGCGGGAGCAGGTGCTCAAGGCCCTGAAGGCCGGCTACAAGGCCGAAACCGTCGTGCGCGTGAACGACCCGACGACTCCAGAGGGTGCAGCCGACATGAAGGCGGTCGCGCGCTCGGGCTGCGACGCCGTGCTGCTGCCGAAGATCGAAACCCCGCGCGAGGTGCGCGATGCGCATCTGCGGCTCGCCGCGGCCGGTGCGCCTTCGCACCTGGCGTTATGGGCCATGATCGAGACACCGCTCGCCGTGCTCCACGTCGAGGAAATCGCCTTCTCGAGCCCGCATCTCAAGTGCCTGGTCATGGGCACCTCGGATCTGGCGAAGGACCTGCGGGCGCGCCACACTCCGCAGCGTCTGCCGTTCCTCACGCTGCTGAGCCTGTGCGTGCTCGCGGCGCGCGCGGCCGGGCTCGTCATTCTCGACGGCGTGCATCTCGATCTCGACGACCAGCAGGGCTTCCTCGAGTCCTGCCGGCAGGGCTCGGAGCTTGGTTTCGACGGCAAGACCTTGCTGCACCCGAAGACGATCGCGGGCGCCAACGCCGCGTTCGGACCGACCGCCGAGGAGGTCGCCTGGGCGAAGAAGATCACCGCCGCCCACGCCGAGGCGGTCCGCCAGGGCAAGGGCGTGCTGGTCGTCGACGGCAAGTTCATCGAGAGCCTGCACGTCGAGGGCGCCAAGCACACGCTGGCGTTGGCCGAAGCGATCGCCGCCGGCCGCTGATCGGCGGCGGCGCGTTTTCCACGCGCGCGGGCGGCCAGTTTTTCGCAGTTTTCCGCCAACGACGCGGCCGCGTCTGGCTCCGGCCGGGCGCGAAAACTGCGCCTCCGATCACGTCGCCGACCCGCAAAAAAGCTAGGTTTTGAGCCAAAAATCGCGCAACCCCCAAAATGTGGTTGTTGGCCACAACAACCCATGTTACGGAGGATTCGTCAGGTGTGCTGGACCGAGCCTTTGCACACGTAAGGGTCGCGCTGGACCCGAGAGCCGATGACTTCTGTCCGGGCGGGACAGGTTGTGTGACGCCGATGGTATGCCGGCGGGGGAAATTTCCCCCGCCGGCATCGTTTTCTGGGCAGCTGATTTCGATGCGGGCGGCATCTGAATAGGGCTGCAGAGCCGCCAAACCGCAGCGCCCAAGAGAGCCGCAGCGAAAAAAACCGGAGCGGGGCGCCAAAATAAAAGAGGCGTCAGGCGCGCTGGACCGAGATCCGACGCGATCGTGTCCGGGCGGGACACGAAACCTGACGCCTCGGGAGCTTACGCCCCCTGGCCGCGTCATCCGGATTTCCGCTGCGAATGCCCGCCGGCGCCCTGGAGGGAAGCGCCAACCGGCTTTCGAAACGACGGGCCTCGACCTTGCGGCCTCGGACCCGCGTCCGGGAAAGACCGAGGGCTCTGCTGCGTGGCTCCGCCCGTCCGCCGCGACCCTGGCGCCGCCGGTCCGAAGCGTCGCCGCCTCGAACTTTCGCCGCCGTGCCGCCCGACTCGACCGAGACGGTTCATCCGGAACCGCCTCTGCCGCCGGCCGGGCCGCCGCGCCCTGCTCGAAAAAACATCTCTTGCGAGACGTCTGACCGAAACAAGGCCCAAGCCGCTCCGCCCGGGCTCACCCCGCGGGATTACCCCCGCCTTCCGCCCGGCGCGCCCCCTTCCGGCGAAGGGGCCGCCACCAGGATTGAACGACGCGCCCCCGAAGGGGTGGAGGTCGTTCCGGAGGCGCTGCTTTCGTCGTCCGCGGCCACGATCCCCTTCGAGATCGGCGCCCTCCCGGGCTTTCAGGCCGCCTTGCGAACCGAACCGCTCTTCCTCCGCACGTCGCGTACCGGAGAGAAGCTTCGCAAAAGGTCGCCAATCGCTCAATAATAATCGGCAAGTAAAACTCAAATTTCTGTTGACAAATTTCGCGCATCTCCACATTCGGCGCACAAAATATCCCCGAGTCTATCCACATTTATTTATCCACAGCACTGTGGATATTGAGGACGGATTGGTGCAACTCATTGATCCGCCGGTGCGGCTCCGCTGATCGTTCACACCCGCGCCGCGCGGCGGGACGCTCGGGGGGGTGGCGTGCTCCTCCCGCTGGCGCGCATCGCCGCCGGCCGGCCAGCGCGCGTTCCGGCCGGCGGGGCTCGCCGCCGCTCATTTCCGTTGCATGGCGTTGACGGAAAGCCGGTCTGCAGTCTAAATCAACGGGGTATCACGTCATATTTCCGGGCGGCGCGGTGCGAAAAGTATTTCGGCCGCAAGGTCCGGAAACCCCCTCTGGTACGGTCAAGGGAAGTATCCCAACATCGGTCCGGAGCAACTTGAAGAGGCGTCATGCCCATCGCGCCAGAAGCGCCGCCTGCTGCGAAACCGGTTTCGGCTGTTCCGCGGCCGCTGTCACCCCATCTCCAGGTCTATCGTCCGCAGCTGACATCGGTGCTGTCGATTACCCATCGCGCGACCGGCGTGGCGCTGGCGGCGGGCACGCTGGTGCTCGTGTGGTGGCTGGTCGCGGCGGCGACAGGGCCGGAGCAGTTCGCCGTCGCCCAGGGTTTTCTCGGCTCGTGGCTCGGTCTGCTGCTGCTGCTCGGATGGTCGTGGTCGCTGTTCTATCACCTGTGCAACGGCATCCGGCACCTGTTCTGGGACGCCGGGAAAGGCTTTGAGCTGAAGGCCGCCTATGCCTCAGGCTGGGCCGTGGTCTTGGGCTCGGTGGTCCTGACCGTCGTTGCGTGGTTGTGGGGGTTCGCATGAGCCAGCCGTCGCTCAGATCCGATCTCGCGCGGGTACGCGGGCTGGGCTCGGCCAAGGAGGGTGTCGCCCATTGGTGGGCGCAGCGCGTGACGGCGCTGGCGCTGATCCCGCTCATCTTGTGGTTCGTGATTTCGATCCTGGGTTTGGTCGGCGCCTCGCATGCAGCGGTGGTCGATTGGGTCGCGTCGCCCGTGCCGGCGCTGTTGCTGGTGCTGCTGATCGTCGCGACGTTTCATCACGCGCAGCTCGGCCTGCAGGTCGTGATCGAAGATTACGTGCATCATGAGGGTGCGAAGCTGACCCTGCTGCTTGTCGTGAAAGCGGCGGCGGTTCTGCTGGCGCTCACCGCCTTGTTCGCCGTGTTGCGCATGTATTCGTGGGGGAGTTGAGCGATGCCGGACTCATACGCAGGTAACGGCAGCGCTCCGGCGGTCAACGGCAGGGCCTACCCGATCGTCGATCACACCTACGATGTCGTCGTCGTCGGCGCCGGCGGTGCCGGCTTGCGCGCCACGTTCGGTATGGCGATTACCGGGCTGAAGACCGCCTGCATCAGCAAGGTCTTCCCGACGCGCAGCCATACGGTGGCGGCGCAGGGCGGCATCTCCGCCGCACTCGGCAACATGGGACCGGACGACTGGCGCTGGCACATGTACGACACCGTCAAGGGTGCGGACTGGCTCGGCGACCAGGATGCCATCGAGTACATGTGCAAAGAGGCGATGCCGGCGATCATCGAGCTCGAGCACTACGGCGTGCCGTTCAGCCGCACGCCCGACGGCAAGATCTATCAGCGTCCGTTCGGCGGCATGACCACCGAATACGGCAAGGGAATCGCGCAGCGCACCTGTGCGGCCGCCGACCGCACCGGCCATGCCATCCTGCACACGCTTTATCAGCAGTCGCTGCGCCACAATGCCGAGTTCTTCATCGAGTACTTCGCGCTCGACCTGCTCATGGACGACGAGGGCGCCTGCCGCGGCGTCATGGCCTGGAATCTCGCCGACGGCACGATCCATCGCTTCCGCGCGCACACGACGGTGCTGGCGACCGGCGGCTATGGGCGCTCGTATTTCTCCTGCACCTCGGCGCATACCTGCACCGGCGACGGCAACGCCATGGTCCTGCGCGCCGGCCTGCCGCTGCAGGACATGGAATTCGTGCAGTTCCACCCCACCGGCATCTATGGTGCGGGCTGCCTCATCACCGAGGGCTCGCGCGGCGAGGGCGGCTATCTGACCAACTCCGAGGGCGAGCGCTTCATGGAGCGCTACGCCCCGTCGGCGAAGGATCTCGCCTCGCGCGACGTCGTCAGCCGTTCGATGACGGTCGAGATCCGCGAGGGCCGCGGCGTCGGTCCGAAGAAGGACCACATCCACCTGCATCTCGAGCATCTCGATCCCAAGCTCTTGCACGAGCGTTTGCCCGGTATCTCGGAGACGGCGAAGATCTTTTCCGGCGTCGATGTGACGCGCGAGCCGATCCCGGTGCTGCCGACGGTGCACTACAACATGGGCGGCGTGCCGACCAATTATCACACCGAGGTCGTGCAGCCGAAGAACGGCAATCCCGATGCTGTCGTGCCGGGCCTGATGGCGATCGGCGAGGCGGCGTGCGTGTCCGTGCACGGTGCCAACCGGCTCGGCTCGAATTCGCTGCTCGACCTGGTCGTCTTCGGCCGCGCGGCCGCGCACCGTGCCGCCGAGACGGTCAAGCCGGGCGAGGCGCACAAGCCGCTGCCCGGCAGCGCGGCCGACGGCGCGCTGAGCCGCCTGGACAAGCTGCGCCACGCCCGCGGCGAATTCGCGACGGCGCATCTCCGGCTCGAGATGCAGCGCACGATGCAGGACAACTGTGCGGTGTTCCGCACCGCCGAAGTTCTGAAAGAGGGCGAGGAGAAGCTGCGGGCGGTGTGGGACAAGTCCGCTTCGCTCCGGGTTTCCGATCGCTCGCTGATCTGGAACTCCGACCTCGTCGAGACGCTCGAGTTCGACAATCTGCTGGCGCAGTCGGTGGTGACGTTGCACTCCGCACTGAACCGGCAGGAAAGCCGCGGCGCGCATGCCCGCGAGGATTTTCCGAAACGCGACGACGTCAACTGGATGAAGCACAGCTGCGCGTGGCTGGACGAGCGCGGCCGCGTCACGCTCGACTACCGGCCGGTGCACCTGAACACGCTGACGAACGAAGTCCAGAGCTTCCCGCCCAAGGCTCGGGTGTACTGAGATGGCCGAATTTTCGCTTCCCAAGAATTCGAAGGTCACCAAGGGTCACGAGTTTCCGCGGCCCGACGCCAAGCGCGTCAAGGCGTTCAAGATCTATCGCTGGGATCCCGACGCCGGCGACAACCCGCGGCTCGACACCTATTACATCGACCTCGATGACTGCGCGCCGATGGTCCTCGACGCGCTGATCAAGATCAAGAACGAGATCGATCCGACGCTGACGTTCCGCCGCTCGTGCCGCGAAGGCGTGTGCGGCAGCTGCGCCATGAACATCGACGGCACCAATACGCTGGCCTGCCTGAAGCCGATCGACGAATGCCGCGGCGACGTGAAGATCTATCCGCTGCCGCACCTGCCGGTGATCAAGGACCTGGTCGGCGACTGCTCGACTTTGTACGCGCAGCTGCGCCTGATCGAGCCGTGGCTGAAGACCGAATCGCCGGCACCGGATCGCGAGCGGCTGCAGGCGCCCGAGGAACGCGCCAAGCTCGACGGGCTGTGGGAGTGCATCCTGTGCTTCTGCTGCTCGACGAGCTGCCCGAGCTACTGGTGGAACGGCGACCGTTATCTCGGCCCGGCGATCCTGCTGCAGGCCTATCGCTGGATCGCCGATTCGCGCGACGAGGCCACCGGCGAGCGCCTTGATCAGCTCGAAGACCCGTTCCGCCTCTACCGCTGCCACACCATCATGAACTGCACGAAGACGTGCCCCAAGCATCTCAACCCCGCGAAGGCAATCGCCGAAATCAAGAAGCTGATGGTGGCGCGGCGCTGAGGAGAGCTGGGCTAAGCGTCATCACAAGGTCACGGAAGGGATGCAAATAGGCGGGCTTTGGGGCCCGCCTTTTCTGCTCTGGAGGACAGGGATGCGCCGCCTTGCGTTCGTTGCGGCTTGCTGCGCGGCGTCCGTGCCGGCCTTCGCGTTCGATCTCGAAGGCCATCGCGGGGCCCGCGGCCTTCTGCCCGAGAACACCCTGCCGGCGTTTGCGCGCGCATTGTCGATCGGCGTCGATACGCTCGAGCTCGATACCGGCATCACAAGCGACGGGATCGTCGTCATTTCCCACAACCGGCGCCTCGACCCGTCGATCACCAAAGGACCGGACGGCGCATGGCTGACGGCGCCCGGCCCCGCCATCCACGATCTCAGCCTTGCCGAGCTGCGCCGGTACGACGTCGGGGCCATCAAGCCCGATACACCGTATGCACGGCAGTTCCCGGACCAGGTGGCGGTGCCGCACACGACGATCCCGACGTTGGACGAGCTGGCCGCCCTGGTCGCGAAGTCGGGGAACAGGACGGTCCGCTTCAATGTGGAGACGAAAATCTCGCCCGCGGCGCCCGCCGAGACCGTGGAACCACGTGCGTTCGTCGAGACGGTGGTGAAGGCGCTGCGAAAGAACGGCGTGGCGAGCCGCGCCATGATCCAGTCCTTCGACTGGCGCACCTTGAAGCTCGCGCAGCAGACTGCGGTGGAGATTCCGACGGCTTGTCTCACGCTCGAGCGCGGCGCCGACGCCAATATTCGCCGTAACGACCCGGGCCCCAATCCATGGCTCGCCGGGCTCAAGCTCGCGGATTACGGCGGGTCGGTGCCGCTCCTGGTGCAGGCGGCCGGCTGCCGCGTGTGGTCGCCGTTCTTCCGCGACATGACCGATGCCACGCTCGGCGAAGCCAAGTCGCTCGGCCTGCAAGTGGTCGTCTGGACGGTGGATGAGCCGGCGGACATGACCGCACTTCTCGACCGCGGCGTCGACGGCATCATCACCGACTATCCCGACCGCCTGCGCAGCGTGCTCGCGGCGCGCGGCCTGCCGCTGCCGGTCGCGACGCCGGTCACGCCGTAGCGCTTTTACCGGCACGGCGCTTGCCTCTGTATCTCCGCAAGGACATCCCTTTCGGAAGGCAGACGCCATGCGACCGCACAAGATTTCTGAGGCAATTCTGAACGTTATCGCCGCAGGCGACGAGGTGCTGGCCGCCCGGGCCGTTGCCGACCAGGCAAATCTTGCCGACTCCCGGACTTCCTTGCCGCGTATCGGGCGCACCCGCGCGCTGGCAGACGCCAAGCCCGCGAGCGCGCTCGTCGAGTAAGCGATGGCCATCGCCCCGATCGCCACTCCGGCCGTGAACGGCGCCAGCGCGCCGGTGCCGCTGCGCCTCGGGGCGGGTGCCGCGGTCAGCTTTGCCACGCTGCTCGAGGACGAGCTCCTGCATTCGCCAGCCGCCGCGGCACCGATGCCGCCGTCCCCGCCGGTCATGCCCGACGCTCCGGTCGTGATCGTGCCCGGCCTCGTTCCCGGATATATGCCGGTCTGGACCGCGCGCGAGAGCGCGGCCAAGCGTCCGCCGGACAAGAAAAAGCGGCCACCGAAGCGGCAATAGCCGGCAACAGGGGCTCGTCCGCCCCGGCGATTTATGCTTTCATGAGCGCCATGGCTGGACCCCGAATCGCCCTCATCCACGCGCTGCCCGACTCCGTCGAGCCCGCCAACAAGGCGTTCGACGAGCTGTGGCCGGAGGCGTGGAAGTTCAATCTCCTCGACGATGCGCTGGCGCGCGATCTCGCCGCCGCCGGCGGCAAGATCACGATGGAGATCAACTCCCGCATCATCGATCTTTCGCGGTATGCGATGGCGACCGGCGCCAACGGCATCCTCTACACCTGCTCGGCCTTCGGCCAGTCGATCAAGGCGGCGGCCTTGCTGTCGCCGATCCCGATCCTCCGGCCCAACGAGGCGGCGGTGGACGCAGCCCTCGACGCCGGCCCGCGCATCGCCCTTTTGGCCACCTTCGAGCCGACCGTCGGCATGATGAAGGCCGAGGTCGAGCAGCGCGCGAAAGAGCGCAATCTCACGCCGACGATCGAGGCCCGCCACGTCCCGGGCGCGCTCGCGGCGCTCCAAAGTGGCAACGCCGCCGAGCATGACCGCCTGATCGCCGAAGCCGCGGCCGCCTTGCCGCCGGTGGATTCGATCGTACTGGCGCAGTTCTCGATGACGCGCGCGGCGAAAGCGATCGCAGAGGTGCCAGGCCGCGTCGTGATCACGACGCCGGGCAGCGGCATCGAGAAGCTGAAGCGCCTTTTGGCCCAACGACAGGCGGCGGAATAAGGGTCAAGCCGGGCATTTCAAGCCGGGCGCTTCTTTCGGCCTTGCAGCAGGAGATCGATCGAGGCGAGCGCGATCAGCGCCATGCCGCCGAGCGCTATCGCACCCGGCACTTCGCCGAAGACCAGGAACCCGATCACCACCGAAACCGGCAGGCGCATCAGGTCGAACGGCGCCACGCGCGAAAACGTGCCGTGTGCATAGGCGTAGGCGAGACAGGTCTGACCGACGTAGAACATCGCCGCCGCGGCGAGCAGCCACAGCCACTCCACGCCGGACGGCCACACCCAATCGAACGCCGAGATCGGCAGCGCGAACGCGGCGCCGCCGAACATGAAATAGAACGCGACGCGATCCGGCGGCTCGGTCAAGGTCAGCTGCTTGACCATCATCATCGCGACGCTGGTGAGGACGGCGCTGCTGAGGCCAAGCGCGGCACCCCAGCCGAAGGCGCCGCCGGTCGGCCGCGCGATCAACAGCACGCCGCAGAAGCCGATCGCGACGGAGAGCGCGTGGCGCCAGGTCATCCGGTCATGGAACACCACGACGCCGAGCATCACCGACCACAAGGGCGCGGTGAAGCCGATGGCGACGGCATCGCCCAGAGGAAGCAACGCCAGCGAGTAGATGAACAAAAGGAAGCTGATGAAGCCGAAGAACGAGCGCCAGGCGTGCCCCATCGGCCGGTTGGTCGCGACGATCGACCAGCCATGGCGCGCAATGCGCGGCATGAACAGCAAGGCCGCGAACACACCGCGCCACAACGCGATCACCGGCTGCGGCAGGTCGGCGGTGAGGAACTTGATGATCGCGAAATGACTGGCCAGCGTCGTCGCGCCGGCGACCATGTAGAGGCCGGCGCGGAGCTCGTGGATGACCGGTGCGGTGAACCGGACGGCGGTGGCGCCGGTCCTGGAATCGTCCATGTCCGCCGTCCGCTTGCGTGTGCCGCCGTCAGCCCAACCTGATCTCGCCGTTGATCGTGTGGTTCAGGTTCACCCCATCGACGTTCAGCACGACCTTGGCTTTCAGGGTCTCGGTGCCTTTGAGCTTGCCGGCCTTGGTCGCCGCGCGCACGGCTTCCTCGATCTCGCGCTGGCTGGTGACGCCGACCACCTTCAGGAACTTGCGGATTTCCATGTTGAAGATGTCTTCGTTCATGCGGGAGCTCCTTTGTTAAGGGCAGATTACACCAGCGATCCGGCGTCGCAATCCTTGACCGTTTTTTCCGGCGGGTTCAGGCGTCCAGCCGACCGCTTGCGCGCCGTAGCACCGCAGCGACATCCACCGGCGGCCGTTCGCCGGCCCAAACGACGTACTGATCGGGGCGGACGAGCACGAACGCGGCTTCGTAGGCGTCGCGTCCTTCGCGCCGCGTGTCGCAGATGAGCTTGAGCGGAATGCGCAGGCCGCGGGAAGCCCGTTCGAACGCGCTCGTCACCGCTTCATCGGCATCGAGGGCCAGAAGAGTAAAATCGCGGCCCAGCTCTTCGAAGCTGTTGCGCCCCGACGAGAGCGGCACCGGCGCCAGATGATGGCCGGGGCGCGCCTTCACCACATGCGTCCCGTGCGCCGTATTGACTCCGCCAGGCGGCCCGAGCACGACCGGCGACCCCTCGTAGTTCGGCTCGTATTGCTGGAATCGCGAACCGATATCGGTCTCGCGCGCCTTCCATGCGGCTTCGAACTCGGCGAGGTCCTTGTCGGGGTTGTAGCGGTCGAGGAACGCCGCGTCGCGCTCGATGCGCGCGGAGATGAAGTCGGCGGCGGTTTCCCAGAACACGGGACGGCGCTCGTGGCTGTAGCTGGCGAGTAGGGAAGGTCCGCCCCAGCCTTCGAGCACGGCCGCCAGCTTCCAGCCGAGATTGACGACGTCTTCGAGACCGTTGTTCAGGCCGAAGCCGCCGTAAGGAGGATGGCTGTGCGCCGCGTCGCCGGCGATGAAGACGCGCCCGCGCTGGTATTCATTGGCGACGGCGACGCGCATGTTCCAGAAGGCGGCGTGTTCGAACTCGCAGCTGCAGGGGAAGCCCGCGGCTTGCCGGATCAAGCCGAGGCTGTCGAAGGTCTCGGGCCGGGCGTCGGCTGGCACCGGCGCGTGGAAGAACCAGCCGTCGGGGACGTCGATGCGGCCGAAGAACTGCCAGAAACCCTTGAGCTCGGGCCTGAGCACGCGATACGTCGATCGCGGCGGGAAGCGCTGCAGCTTTTCATCGAGCTCGCGGGAGCGAAACACGGCGAGCAGCATGGTCTGCTCGTAGTCCTGCTTGCTGCGCTCGATGCCGAGCTGTTCGCGCACGTCGGAGCGCGCGCCGTCACAGCCGACCAGGTAATCGCAATCGAGGGTCTCCGTCGCTCTGTCATCATCCTTCGTGACGACGACGCGAACGCCGGCGCCATCCTGCTCGATGCGGCCGGCCGTCCATCCGTACCGCGCGTCGACGCTGGGCAGGGTCGCGACCTTCCGTCGCAGGACGGTTTCCATCTGATACTGCGGCAAGCGCTCGTTCGCCTGGGCGTAGAACGCGCGCACGACCTCGCGTCCGGCCGGCGCGTGCCAATACGGGCTCATGAGGTTGCCGTAGGCGGTGAGCTCGCCGATCGGGTAGCCCTTGGGCATCAGCCGCGACTCGCGCAGCTCGCGATCGAGACTCCAGCGCGCGAAATGCTCGAGAGTCCGCTGGGTGAGGTTCTGTCCCTTGGGGATCCGGCTCAACGTCGTCCGCGGCTCGACCAGCGCGCAGGAGATGCCGCGAAGCCCGAGAGTCACCGCAAGGCCAAGGCCGACCGGACCGCCGCCGACAATGCCGACTTGATAGCGCTTCATCGCCAATTCACCTGCGCTCTGCTTAGCACGGCGCCGGCCCTATGCGCGCCGCCGGCTTGACGCGCCGGTAAGCCTCGCATACCGTATACGAAACGGCCGTACGGGAGTAAGCGCTTGCAACGTCTGGAAGTTCAGCCGCAGCTCGTGGATCGGGTCTATGCCGCGATCCTCGATGCGATCTGCACCGGACGGCTGGAGCCGGGAGCCCGCATCACCCAGGACGGCCTGGCCGAAACGCTCGCCGTCTCCCGCCAGCCGGTTCTGCAGGCCCTGCTGCTCCTCAAAAAACAGGGATTCGTCCGCGACACCGGCCGGCGCGGCCTGGTCGTGGCGCCGCTCGACCGGCAGACCGTCGAGCAGCTCTATCAGGTGCGCGGCGCGCTCGACGGTCTCGCGGCGCGCCAAGCGGCACAGCGCAGCGACGGCACCGCCGCCGCGCGCGGCGCCGGGCTGATTGTCAAAGGCCGCAAGGCGGCGCTGGGTCGCGATGTCGAGCGCCTGATCCAGGCCGATCTCGAATTCCACCGCTTCATCTACGAGCTCTCCGGCAATCCGCTGATCGCCGAGAGCGCCGCACTGCATTGGCAGCATATTCGCCGCGTGATGGGTGCCGTGCTGCGCTCCGACCGCCTCGACCACGTCTGGAACGAGCACGAAGCGATCCTGGCGCTGATCCTTGCCGGCGATGCCGCCGGGGCCGAGAGCCGCGCCCGCGCCCACGCCGAAGACGCCGCGCGGGCTCTCGCCGCCGAGCTCGCGGCCATCGACACCGAGAAACGCTACGCCTGACTGTTCAGCCCGGAGACCACGATGAAGCTCACCAAAGACCAGCTCGCCGAGTTCGACGAGCAGGGCTACCTCTTCCTGCCAAACCTCTACACCAAGGAGGAGATGGACATCCTCAACGCGGAGGTGCCGGGCATCCTGGCGCAGAACCGGCCGGAGGTGATCAAGGAGAAAGGGACGAGCTCGCCGCGCACGGCGTTCTACGTGCAGACCTGGAATCCGGCTTTCGCGATCCTGGCGCGCCATCCGCGGCTGGTCGAGCCGGGCATGCAGCTGCTGGGATCGGACAAGCTCTACATGCACCAGTTCAAGATCAACGCCAAAGCGGCGTTCGACGGTGCGGTGTGGCAATGGCACCAGGACTACGCCACCTGGTACGAGGACGACCAGATGCCCGAGCCGCGGGCGATGAACATCGCGTTGTTCCTGGCCGAGGCGAACGAGTTCAACGGGCCTTTGATGTTCATCCCGAAGAGCCACCGCCGCGGCCGCCTGCCCGCCGGCCACGACGTGACCACGACCAGCTATCCGTTGTGGACGATCGACAACGAAACCATCACCCGCCTCGTCGATGAAGGCGGCATCGTCGCGCCGAAGGGCCCGCCCGGCTCCGTACTCTTGTTCCACGGCACGCTCGTGCATGCGTCGGGCTCGAACCTCACGCCGTGGTCGCGCTGGATCGTCTATCTGTCGCTCAACCGCTGCGACAACGCGATCCGCCGCTTCAAGCGGCCGACGTGGATCGCCAACCGCGACTTCACGCCGATCGAGATGTGCGCCGACGACGCCCTCATCCAATACGGGCGCCAGGGCCGCTCGGCGGCGGAGTAAGCCATGAACCTCCACCGTCTCCTTCGCCAGCGCCAGGAGGCCGGCCGGCCGTTGCGCGTCGGCGTCATCGGTGCCGGCAAGTTCGGCACCATGTATTTGTCGCAGGCGCGCAAGACGCCCGGGATTCACCTGGTCGGCGTCGCCGATCTGTCGGTGCCGCGTGCCCGCGACGCGCTGTCGCGTACGGGATGGACCGCCGACCGCTACGCCGCCAAGAGCCTCGATGACGCCGCCAAGACCGGCGGCACCCATGTCGGCAACGATGCCGAAGCGCTGATCAAGCATCCCGCCATCGACATCATCGTCGAGGTGACCGGCAATCCGCCGGCCGCGGTCAGCCACATCATGAAAGCTTTCGTCGCCGGCAAGCACGTCGTGAACGTGACGGTCGAGGCCGATGCGTTCTGCGGACCGCTGCTCGCGCGCAAGGCGGCCGAAGCCGGCGTGATCTATAGCCTCGCCTATGGCGATCAGCCGGCGCTGATCTGCGACCTCGTCGACTGGGCGCGCGCCGCCGGCTTCGAAGTCGTCGCCGCCGGCCGCGGCCACAAGTGGCTGCCGCATTTCGCGGCCTCCACACCCGAGACGGTCTGGGAGCATTACGGGCTCACGGCCGACCAGGCGCGGCTCGGCGGGCTCAACCCGCAGATGTTCAATTCCTTCCTGGACGGTTCCAAGCCGGCGATCGAGAGCACGGCCGTTTGCAACGCGACCGGCCTGCTGCCGCCGCCGAACGGCCTCGAATATCCGCCGTGCTCGCTGACCGACCTGCCGTATGTTTGCCGGCCGAAGTCCGAAGGCGGGCAGCTGCACTTCAAAGGCCAGGTCGAGGTGCTGTCGTGCCTCGAGCGCGACGGCCGGCCGATCGACCAGCACATCCGCTGGGGCGTGTTCGTGGTTTTCGAAGGCGACACCGAGTACGTGCGCCGCTGCTTCAGCGAGTACGGCATGATCACCGATCCGAACGGCCGCTACGGCGCCATGTACAAACGCTGGCACCTGATCGGGCTCGAGCTCGGCATCTCGGTCGCGTCGGTCGGCCTGCGCCGCGAGGCGACGGGATGCGCCGACGGCTTCCGCGCCGACGCCGTCGCCGCGGCCAAGCGCGACCTCAAGCCGGGCGAGATCCTCGACGGCGAGGGCGGCTACACCGTGGTCGGCAAGCTGATGAGTGCCAAGGAAAGCCTCGCCATCGGCGCGTTCCCGCTCGGCCTCGCGCACAAGGTGAAAGTGGTGAAGCCGGTGAAGCTCGGCGCCCCGTTGCGCTGGGAGGACGTCGAAGTCGATTCGACGCTCGAAGCCGTGCGCATCCGCCGCGAGATGGAGGCGATGTTCCGCGGCACGACCAGCCGCGCCGCGGCCGAGTAGTTCCGCACACGGCCGCTCGCGCGTAGACTGGCGTCAAAAGATTACGGAGGGACCGCCATGGCGCCGCTCGATCAAGGGGCCAGAACCGAGGTCGATCTGACCAGCACGCGCCCGGGGACGCCCGGCGGCAAGTTCATGCGCCAGTTCTGGATCGCCCTCGGCCGCGTCGAGGACCTGGCTGTCGGCCAGGCCAAGCCGATCCGCATCATGAGCGAAGATTACGCGCTCTATCGTGGGGAATCCGGCAAGGCGCAGGTCATCGCCTATCGCTGCCCGCATCGCGGGGCGCAGATGCATCTCGGCTGGGTCGAAGGCGACGATATCCGCTGCGTCTATCACGGCTGGAAATTCGACTGCGCCGGGCAGTGCCTGGAGCAGCCCGCGGAAGAGGCGGGTTTCGCGCGCAAGGTGAAGATCCGCACCTGGCCGACGCAGGAGCACATGGGGCTCATCTACGCGTATTTCGGCGAGGGAGAGCCGCCGGCTTTCCCGCCGTATCCCGTGCCGCCGCAAGCCGGGATCATCGACGCGTGGCCGACCTACGAGGTGCCCTGCAATTACCTGCAGTGCTTCGAGAACAGCATGGACGAGGTACACGTTGCGTTCGTGCACGCACCGGGCGGCTCGCACAAGCTGATGTCGGACCTGCCGCTGATCTCGGCCGAAGAGACCGACTGGGGCATGATCCGCTACGGCAAACGCGCCAACGGCAAGGTGCGGGTGACCCTGCACTACGCGCCGGCGGTGACGCGCGTGATCGTGCCGCCGCTGACCGGCATGGACGGAGTCGGCGGCTGGACGGAGATCTACTTCCACTTCACGCCGATCGACGACGAGAACCATCTGTGGATCGTCACCAACCAGGTGAACGTGACCGGCGACGCCGAGGTGGCGTACCGGAAGAAGCGCGCCGAATATCTCGCCAAACGCGCGGCGGCGCGGCCGGCGCTCGACGTCGCCCTCGATTTGATGACCGGCAAGGAACGCTTTGCCGACGTGCTCGGCCATCCCGACCTCGCCGTGGTCCAGGACATCGCCGTCCAGGCGGGACAGGGCCGCAACCAGGACCGTGCGACCGAACGGCTCGGCCGCTCCGACAACGGCATCATCGCCTGGCGGAAAATCCTCGCCCGTGAGCTGCGCGCCATCGCCGAAGGCCGGCCGGCGAAGCGCTGGATGCCGCCGCCGGCCGACGTGCTGCCCGAGATCGGGATTTAGGCGAAAGCTACTTTCCGAACATGTTCAGGGTTTCTATAGTAGCGCTCTAGAGGCCCTCAGAACGGGCCCATGATGTCGACCTGACGGTCGACCACGGAGGGCGCCTGATGTTCCAGAACCGCTGGTGGATCGTGTTTGCGTGCGCGTCGGGTCTGCTGGCAGGGGCGGGCGCCATCAACGTGTTTGCGCTCAGTGTCTTCCTCAAGCCGATCACGGAGGAGCTGGGGATGGGCCGCGGCCCGTTCGGCACCGCGATCGCGGTCGGTTCGTTGTTCAACGCGATCGCCTGTCCGATCCTCGGATGGATGATCGCGCATTGGGGCGTACGCCGGGTCATGATTCCCGGAATTTTGCTGTGCGTGCTGGCGACCGCGTCTTATGCGCTGATCGGCTCGCTGCCGCTCACGATGATCTATGTCTTGTTCGCCGTCGTCGGCTTCGTCTTCGGCTGCCAGACGCCGATCGCGTATGCGACGGTGACGGCGCAGTGGTTCGACAACAAGCGCGGCCTCGCACTCGGCATCGCCATGGCGGGTGTCGGTGCCGGCGTATTTCTCATTCCGAAGATTGCGGCGCCGCTTATCGTCGCGTTCGGGTGGCGTCTCGCGTTCCTGGGTCTTGCCGCCTGCGTCTTCGTATTCGCCTTCATCCCGGTGGCGCTGTTCATCCGCGAACCGCCCGGCTTCGTGCCCGAAGCCGACCGCGCCGCAGCGCCGCAAGCCGCGGTGTCCGGTCTCGATGCGCGCGACGTGTTCCGCGGGTCCTGGCAGTTCTATGCGCTGACGGTCGCCTTCTTCCTCGCGATCGTCGCCATCAATGGCACGGTGTCGCACGTGGTCGCGCTGCTCACCGATCGTGGCTATCCGCTTCAAGCGGCGACGGGTGCGTTATCGGCGTCGGGAGCAGCGATCATTGTCGGCCGCATCGTCTCCGGCTGGGCGCTGGATCGCTTCTGGGGCCCATATGTCGCGGTTGGGTTCTTTATCGTGCCGATGGTCGGCATCGGCATCCTCGACAGCGGCGCCGGCGGCATGGCGCCGCTGGTCGCAACGGTCCTGTGCGGCCTCGGCATCGGGGCCGAGGTCGACCTGATGGCGTTCTTCGTCAGCCGCTACTTCGGGCTCCGCGACTACGCGAAGATCTACGGCACCATGTTCGCGATCTTCTCGTTCGGGGTCGGCGTCGGTCCGGCGGTCAGCGGCTTCGTGTTCGACCGCTTCCACTCCTACGATCCGGTGTTCATGGCCTACGAAGTTCTGCTGGCCATCACCTGTGTGCTGTTCCTGCGCCTCGGGCCGTATCCGTTTCCAGCGAAAGCAGACGTGCTGGCGGGCGCCGCCGTCCAGAAGGCGCCGGCCTGATTCGGAGACGCCGCATGAACCTCATTCATCCACGGGCGGAGGACACGATCGATATCGCGTCGACTCTGCCTGGCACGCCGGGCGGCAAGTTCATGCGGCAGTTCTGGATCGCCGTCGACCGCGCCGAGGACCTCGCCGTCGGCCAGGCGAAGCCGATCCGCATCATGGGCGAAGACTACGCCCTCTATCGCGGCGCCTCGGGCAAGGCGCAGGTGATCGCCTACCGCTGCCCGCATCGCGGGGCGCAGATGCATCTCGGCTGGGTCGAGGGCGACGACATCCGCTGCGTCTATCACGGCTGGAAATTCGACTGCGCGGGACAATGTCTCGAGCAGCCGGCGGAAGAGGCAGGCTTCGCGCGCAAGGTGAAGATCCGCACGTGGCCGACGCAGGAGCACATGGGGCTGATCTACGCCTATTTCGGCGAAGGCGAGGCACCGGCGTTTCCGCCGTTCCCGGCGCCGGTCGGCGAGGGGCTGATCGAAAATCCGATCCCGCCCTATATTCCCTGCAACTATCTGCAGTCGTTCGAGAACAGCCTCGACGAGGTGCACGTCGCGTTCGTCCATCGCACCGGCGGCTCGCATCAAGGCATCTACGACCTGCCGGAGATCGGCGCCGAGGAGACGGAGTGGGGCGTGCTGCGCACCGGCAAGCGCGGCAACGAGGTACGCTACAGCTTGCACTACATGCCGGCGGTGACGCGGGTGATCGTGCCGCCGATGGCCGGCTTCGACGGCGTGGGCGGCTGGAAGGAGCTTTATCTCCATTTCGTCCCGATCGACGACGAGAACCACAAGTGGCTGATCACCTATCACGTGAAGGTGAGCGGCAAGGACGCCGAGGTCTATCTCAAGAAGCGCGACGAATATGACGCCAAGGTGGCGGCGGCGGGACCGGCCGCCGATCTCGCGCGCGAGGTGATGGCCGGCCGGCTGCGCTTCAAGGATATCCAGCACCCCGACCGCGTGCGCGTCCAGGATGTCGCGGTGCAGGCGGGGCAGGGCCGCATCCAGGACCGCTCGACCGAGCATCTCGGGCGTTCGGACACGGCGATCATCGTCTGGCGCAAGATGATGATGCGCGAGCTGCGCGCCATTGCCGAAGGGCGGCCGCCCAAGCGATGGAAAACCGCGCCGGCCGACGTGCTGCCGACGTTGGGGTTCTGACGGCGCCAGCACACGCAAAACGCGATAGCCGCTATCTGAAATAAGTAGTTGTCGCCCCAATCGCGGTTCGCCACGTTCTCAGCGTGGCAAAGACTCCTTCCCTCGCCTGGACTGTCGCCGGCGGCGTGGCGGCCCTCGCGATCTCGCAAGGGATCGGCCGTTTTGCCTACACGCCCTTGCTGCCGGCGATGCAGGCGGCGGGCGGCTTTGGCCCCGACATCGCCGGCTATCTCGCGGCGGCGAACTACGCGGGGTATCTGATCGGTGCGTTCCTGGTGGCGTTGCTGCCGCCACGGCTGGCGCCGCTGGTGCTGCGGCTCTGCCTGATCGCCAGCGTCGCCACCACGGCCGGCATGGCCGCGACCACGTCGATCTGGGGCTGGGCGGTCTTGCGCGCGGTGGCGGGTCTGGTCAGCGCCGGCGTTCTTGTGCTCGCCTGCGATATCGTGTTCAGCCGCGTCAGCCGTGAGCGCCGCGACGGCCTGAAGGGCTGGCCCTTCGCCGGTGTCGGCGCCGGCATCGCGCTGTCCGGCGCCACCGTCGCGGCGACCATGGCCCCGTGGGGCTGGGCGGGCGGCTGGGCCGCGGTCGGCGGGCTGGCCGCGGTGCTGACGCCGATCTCGTGGTACGGGCTGCATGTGACGCCGGCGCGGCCGGCGCCGCTCGTTGTGACATCCGAAAAGCCGTCTCGGATCGGGGCGGTCCGCTTCTCGGTCGCGTTGCTGCTGGTGGCGTATTTCTGCGAAGGCCTTGGCTACATCGTCAGCGGCACATTCCTCGTCGCCATCGTCGCCGCGATGCCGGCTCTGTCCGCGTTCGCTCCCTATACCTGGATCGTGGTCGGGCTTTCCGCCGCGGTGGCGCCGCCGCTCTGGGGCGCCGTCGCGGCGCGCGCCGGCCTGGTCGGAACCTTGATCGCCGCGCATTTCGTCCAGGCTGTCGGCGTGGCGGCACCGGCGCTGTCGCAAAGTCTGGGCGCGGTGCTGATCTCCGCCGTCACCTTCGGCGCCACCCTTTCCAGCGTCTCGGCCCTGACGCTCGCCCTCGGCGGCGTGCTGGCACCCGAACGTTCGGCGCGGCTGATCGGATTGCTCACCGCCGTGTTCGGGGTCGGCCAAATCCTCGGACCGGTGGTCGCCGGCGAGCTCGCCGCGCGCAGCGGCAACTTCGACACAGCACTGCTCCTGGCCGCCGGTGTGGTTGCATTTGGCGCCTTCTTGTTGATCATAGGCGCGATCAAGGCCGCACGGCGGGAACCGGCGGTCGCGTAGAAACATTCAGGGAGGCAGCGCTGCGCCATGGACGCAAGCTTCCGCACGCCGCTAACCGATCTGTTCGGGCTCAAGCACCCCATCGTGCTAGCGCCGATGGGCGCCGTCGCCGGCGGCGCGCTCGCTGCCGCAGTCGCCCGTGCCGGCGGCCTGGGCCTGATCGGCCCCGGCTACCTTGGCGATGACTGGGTCAACGAACAATTCGACGCCGCCGGCAACGAGCGGGTCGGGGTCGGCTTCATCACCTGGGACCTCGCGAAAGCGCCCACGCGGCTGGCAACCGCGCTGGCGCGCAAGCCGAACGCGGCGATGCTCTCGTTCGGCGACGCGGCACCGTTTGTGGATGCGATCAAGAAAAGCGGCGCCAGGCTGATCCTGCAGGTGCAGAGCGTGGCGGCGGCCAAAGAGGCGGCACGGCTCGGCGCCGACGTCGTCGTCGCCCAGGGCGTCGAAGGCGGCGGCCATGGCGCGAACCCGGAGGCCGGCCGGTCGCTGCTGCCGCTGCTGCCGGCCGTGATCGACGCGGTGGCGCCGATTCCGGTCGTCGCGGCGGGCGGCATCGCCGATGGGCGCGGTCTCGCTGCGGCTCTGACGTTGGGCGCTGCCGGAGCTTTGATCGGCACCCGCTTCTATGCCGCCGAGGAAGCGCTCGGGCATGCCAACGCCAAGGCACGCATCGTCGCCGCCTCCGGTGACCAGACGGTGCGCACGCGCGTGTTCGACATCGTCCGCGCCATCGACTGGCCCCGGCAATGGACAGGCCGTGCGATCGTCAACGATCTGACGCGACGCTGGCACGGACGCGAAGCGGACCTCGAACGCTCGGGCGGTATCGAGCGCTCGCGCTACGGTGCGGCGGCCGCCATGGGCGACGTCGACACGGCCGTGGTTTGGGCGGGCGAAGGCGTCGACCTCATCAAAGACGTCGAACCCGCCGCGACGATCATGGACCGGCTGATCAAAGAGGCGCGCGCCGCGCTGGATAAAGTTTTAACCGCACGCGTATAATCCCGGGGCTCGGCGGATGTCCGCCGCGCGAGAAGATTCGCGATGCCCCCCCGATCTCCCGATACTCGTCCAAAAGCCAGCCGAAATATTGCTCTGAAGACGTCGTCCCGGCCGACATCCTCCGGCCAATCCCCTCTTTCTCTCTATCGCGCCAAGCTCGAGGCCGGCGAATTGCACGCCGACCCGGCGCAGGCGCTCGCCGCCGAGAAGCTCGAGACCCTACATCGTGCGCTCAAGGACTACGAGCCCAGCAGCGGGCCCGGCTTCTGGCGCGCGCATCTGGGATTCGCGCGCGGCTTCGGCCTCGCCAGTGCCGGCGCGCCGCCGATGGGCCTCTATCTTGTCGGCAATGTCGGCACCGGCAAGTCGATGCTCATGGACCTGTTTTTTGCCACCGCACCGGTGCCGAAGAAACGCCGTGTCCACTTTCACGCCTTCATGCTCGAGGTCCACGAGCGGCTGCATCTGTGGCGGCAGACGGAGGCCAAGACCGCGCCGAAAGCCGACCCGATCCCGCCGCTGGCCGACCGCGTCGCCGCCGAGGCGTGGCTCCTGTGCTTCGACGAGTTCCAGGTGACCAACATCGCCGACGCGGTGATCCTCGGCCGTCTGTTCGGATCCTTGTTCGACCGCGGGGTAGTGGTGGTGGCGACGTCGAACACGCCGCCCGACGATCTCTACAGAGGCGGGTTGCAGCGCGAGCTGTTCCTGCCGGCGATCGAGATCCTCAAGAAGAAGATGGACGTGCTGCAGGTCGAGGCCGGCACCGACTACCGGCTCGGCCGCGGCGAGGACGTGGCCGCCTATCACACGCCGTTGGGGCCGAACGCGACCGCGGCACTCGAAGCCGCGTTCGAGCGCTTTTCCGATCCCGATGAGCCGTCGGGTCCGATGGAGATCGAGATCCTCGGCCGCAGGCTCAGGATTCCGCGCGCCAGCGGGCGGACGGCGATGATGAGCTTCGCCGAGCTGTGCGAGCAGCCGCTCGGACCGGCCGACTACCTCGCGCTCGCGCGGCACTTCCACACCCTCATCGTCGACGGCATTCCGGTGCTCAAGCCCGAGCAGCGCGACGTGACGCGGCGCTTCGTCACCTTGATCGACGAGCTTTATGAGCACCGCGTGCACCTGATCTGCGCCGCCGCCGCAGCGCCGGACGAGCTTTGTGCGGCAGGCGACCACGCCAAGGAATTCCGCCGCACCGCCTCGCGCCTGCACGAGATGCAGAGCGTCGAATACCTCGAAAGTCCGCACCTCACCTGACAGCGGTTCGCGTACCGTGTACGCTGCCTGATCCGAGTTCTCGGACGGGGGCAGAATGGATATCGAGCGCAACGTCGAGCGGGTGTTGTTCGCGAGTCGGTGGCTGTTGTGCCCGGTCTATCTTGGCTTGGCTGTCGTGCTGGCCGTTGTTGCCGTGCACTTCTTCCGTGAGCTGTTCGATTTCGCTGCCGGTGCGCTGACCCTCACGGATAAGGACGTGATCGTTGCGGCGCTGAGCTTGATCGATCTGACGCTGGTCGCCGGCCTCATCATCATGGTTATGCTCAGCGGCTATGAAAACTTCATCTCCCGGCTCGATGTCGCTCGCGCCCAAGCGAACATCGCCTGGCTCGGAAAGCTCGACTCCGGCACGCTGAAGCTTAAAATCTCGGCGGGCATCGTCGCGATCTCGGGCATCCAACTGCTCAAGTGGTACATGGAGATCGACCAGATTTCGAACGACAAGCTGCTGTGGATGGTCGTCATCCATCTTACTTTTGTCGCCTCGGCGCTGCTGCTGGCGGTCATGGACCGGCTGCTCGGCGCGCCCAAACCCGCCGAGTAGCGGGCCGGCGCACCGCGCACGGAACCGGCCGGAACACCGGTCGTTGTTCCGGCATGTACATCGCGGCGCTCCAGGGCTGGAGCCGGCAGCAGAAGAACGTGGTCATCGCCAGCTTCCTGGGCTGGACGCTCGACGCATTCGACTTCTTTCTGCTCGTTTTCGTCATCAAGGACCTCGCGCAGGACTTCGCGACGACGATCGCGGATGTCTCGGTCGCGATCCTGCTCACCCTCGCGATGCGCCCGCTCGGTGCGTTTCTGTTCGGGCGGGCTGCCGACCGCTATGGCCGCCGTCCGACGTTGATGGCGGACGTGCTGCTTTATTCGACGCTCGAATTCGCGTCCGCGTTCGCGCCGAACCTGACCGTGTTCATGATCCTGCGGGCTCTTTACGGCGTCGCCATGGGCGGTGAATGGGGCGTCGGCGCCTCGCTGGCGATGGAGAGCGTGCCGCGGCATGCGCGCGGGTTCGTCTCCGGCCTGCTGCAGTCCGGCTATCCGACGGGCTATCTCCTCGCTTCGATCGGCTACGGCCTGCTGTTCCAGGAGATCGGCTGGCGCGGGATGTTCATGGTCGGCGTGCTGCCGGCGCTGCTCGTCCTTTATATCCGCCGCGGCGTGCCCGAGTCACCGCACTGGCAGTCCACCGCACGTACGCTGGCCGTACTGCGCTCGCATTGGCGCGTCGGGCTCTATGCCGTCGTGCTGATGACGGCGTTCAACTTCTTCAGCCACGGCACGCAGGATCTTTATCCGACATTCCTGCAGGTGCAGCATCACCTGACGCCATATACGGTCGGGACGATCGCCGTGATCTACAACATCGGCGCCATCGTCGGCGGCATCGTCTGCGGCACGCTGTCGGAACGCATCGGCCGGCGCCGGATGATCATCATCGCGGCGCTGCTGTCGCTGCCGGTGCTGCCGCTGTGGGCGTTTGGCGACAGCGCCGTCGTGCTCGCGATCGGTGCCTTCCTCATGCAGGTGATGGTGCAGGGCGCCTGGGGCGTCATCCCGGCGCACCTCAATGAACTGTCACCGGATGAGGCACGCGGCACGTTTCCCGGCTTCGTGTACCAGCTGGGCAATCTGCTGGCGTCGGCGAATGCGACCATCCAGGCCGGGATCGCCGCCCATTACGGCGGCAACTTCGGTCTGGCGCTGGCGCTCGTTGCCGGCATCGTGGCACTGGCGGTGGCCGGCCTTACCGCCGCCGGCGAGGAATCCAAGGGCGTCGCGTTCGGGCGACATGAACAGCCGGCCGAATAGTACCGTCTGGTCTGCCGCTGGTTAATGCCGCAGGGGTCCGTAAACTTCGGCGCCTCTTGCTCTTAAGGGCGGATTGGCGTTACTTATCGGCGCTTTTGTGCGGCGCGAAAAATCGCGCCCGCACGGTCCGAGAGGCCGAAGTATCGAGCCTGCCGGACATTCCCTGAAACCGGATCGTTTTTTTCGAGGTCGCTCATGGCTCGTAACAAGATCGCGCTGGTCGGTGCCGGCCAGATCGGTGGCACGCTCGCACTCCTTGCTGGTCTTAAGAACCTGGGCGACGTCGTGCTGATCGACATCGTCGACGGCGTGCCGCAGGGCAAGGCGCTCGACCTCGCACAGTCCGGTCCGGTCGAGGACTTCGACGCGGCGCTGTCGGGCTCGAGCGACTTCTCCGCCATGAAGGGTGCTGATGTCGTGATCGTCACCGCCGGCGTGCCGCGCAAGCCCGGCATGTCGCGCGACGATCTGATCGGCATCAATGCCAAGGTCATCGCCAACGTGGCCGAGAACATCAAGGCGCACTGCCCGAACGCCTTCGTGATCGTCGTCACCAACCCCCTCGACGTCATGGTGTGGGTGATGCGCGAGCTGTCGGGCCTGCCGCATGCCAAGGTCGTCGGCATGGCCGGCGTGCTGGATTCGGCACGCTTCCGCACTTTCCTTGCCTGGGAGTTTGGGGTGTCGGTTGAGGACGTGACGGCATTCGTGCTCGGCGGGCACGGCGACACCATGGTGCCGCTGATCCGCTACTCCACCGTCGCCGGCATTCCGGTGCCGGACCTCATCCAGATGGGGTGGACGACCAAGGAGAAGATCGACGCGATCGTGCAGCGCACCCGCGACGGTGGGGCCGAGATAGTCAACCTGCTCAAGACCGGCTCGGCGTTCTACGCGCCGGCCGCCTCGGCGATCACGATGGCCGAGAGCTACCTGCTCGACAAGAAGCGCGTCCTGCCGTGCGCGGCGTGGCTCACCGGCCAGTACGGGCTCAAGGACATCTACGTCGGCGTGCCGGTGGTCATTGGCGCCAAGGGTGTCGAGAAGATCATCGACATCAAGCTCAACCCCGATGAGCGGGCGATGTTCGACAAGTCGGTGAGCGCGGTGAAGACGCTGTGCGATGTCGCGTCCGACATCCTCAAGAAAGAAGGCAAGCTCAAGTGACGACTTTGATCGTCACCCCGGCGCAAGCCGCGGCCCAGAAAAACAAGAGGTACGCTTTTGCGGCCTGATGCCGGCTTTCGCCGGCATGACGGAGTGAGGGATCCGGAATGAACATCCACGAGTATCAAGCCAAAGCCCTCCTCGGGAAATACGGCGTCGCGGTGCCTAAGGGCGGCGTCGCATTCACACCCGAGGAAGCGGAGAAGATCGCGAGCGAGCTCGGCACGAGCGTGGTCGTGGTCAAATCGCAGATCCATGCGGGCGGCCGCGGGGCCGGGAAGTTCAAGGACGATCCCAGCGGCAAGGGCGGTGTCCGCCTCGCCAAGTCGCCCGCCGAAGCCAAACAGCACGCCGCAGCGATGCTCGGCAAGGTGCTGGTCACCAAGCAGACCGGCGCCAAAGGCAAAGAGGTCAAGCGCGTCTACATCGAGCAGGGCTGCGACATCAAGCGCGAGCTCTATCTCGGCATGCTGATCGACCGCGCCACCGGCCGGGTGACGGCGATGGCGTCCACCGAAGGCGGCATGGAGATCGAGGAAGTCGCGGCCAAGACGCCGGAGAAGATCCTCAAGGTGGCGATCGACCCGGTGACCGGCCTGCAGGCTTTCCACGCGCGGCGGCTCGCCTTCGGCCTGAAGCTCGAAGGCAAGCAGGTCAATGCCGCGGTGAAGTTCCTGACGGCGATGTACGAGGCGTTTACGCGGCTGGATGCATCGATCGTCGAGATCAATCCTCTTGTCGTCACCGGCGGCGGCGACGTGATCGCGCTCGACGCCAAGATGAACTTCGACGACAACGCGCTCTTCCGTCACAAGGACGTCGAGGACATGCGCGACGCCGACGAAGAGGATCCGACCGAGCGCGAGGCCGCCAAGCACGAGCTCAACTACGTCAAGCTCGACGGCAATATCGGCTGCATGGTCAACGGCGCCGGCCTCGCCATGGCGACGATGGACATCATCAAGCTCTATGGCGGCGAGCCCGCCAACTTCCTCGACGTCGGCGGCGGCGCGACCAAGGAGCGCGTCACGACCGCGTTCAAGCTGATCCTCTCCGATCCCAAGGTCGAGGGCATCCTCGTCAACATCTTCGGCGGCATCATGCGCTGCGACATCATCGCCGAAGGCGTCGTCGCCGCGGCGCGCGACCTCGGCCTCAAGGTGCCGCTGGTCGTGCGGCTGGAAGGGACGAACGTCGAACTGGGCAAGAAGATCTTGAAGCAATCGGGACTGAAGATCACTTCCGGCGACAACCTCGCGGATGGGGCGCAGAAGATTGTCCAGGCCGTGAAGGAGGCTGCGTAATGGCTGTCCTCGTCGGCAAAGACACCAAAGTCATCTGCCAGGGCTTCACCGGCGCCCAGGGCACATTCCATTCCGAGCAGGCGATCGCCTACGGCACCAAGATGGTCGGCGGCGTGACGCCGGGCAAGGGCGGGACCCAGCATCTCGACCTGCCGGTGTTCGATACGGTCGCCGAGGCCGTTGCAAAGACCGGCGCCAACGCATCCGTCATCTACGTGCCGCCGCCATTCGCGGCCGACGCCATTCTCGAGGCAATCGACGCCGAGCTGCCGCTCGTCATCTGCATCACCGAAGGCATCCCGGTGCTCGACATGGTGCGGGTGAAGCGGGCGCTGACCGGCACCAAGACGCGGCTTATCGGGCCGAACTGCCCGGGCATCATCACGCCCGGCGAATGCAAGATCGGCATCATGCCCGGACACATCCATGCGCGCGGCAAGATCGGCGTGGTGTCCAAGTCGGGCACCTTGACCTACGAGGCGGTGGCGCAGACCACGGCCGCCAAGCTCGGCCAGACGACCTGTATCGGCATCGGCGGCGACCCGGTCAACGGCACGAACTTCATCGAGTGTCTGGAGATGTTCTTCGCCGATCCCGAGACCCAGGGCATCATCATGATCGGCGAGATCGGCGGCACCGCCGAAGAGGACGCGGCCGACTTCTACCGCCGGGCCAAAAGCAAGAAGCCGATCGTCGGCTTTATTGCCGGCGCCACCGCTCCCCCGGGGCGGCGCATGGGCCATGCCGGCGCCATCATCTCCGGCGGCAAGGGCGACGCGAAGAGCAAGATCGAAGCCATGAAGTCGGCGGGTTTCCAGGTGGCTGACTCGCCGGCGTCGCTCGGCAGTACGATGTTGAAAGTAATGAAAGGTTAGCCATCACGTCCTATATACTAAGGGTTCCCTAACCCTCGTGTTCGGAGGCGGGCCCCGCCCGGGTGACCGGTCGGAAAAGCCCGTATTTCGATGGCATATCAAGTAGATATCACGACCCTCCTGTCTGGCGCGAATGCCGGTTTTATCGCTGATCTGTACCAGCGTTACCTGGAGAACCCCGCCTCGGTCGATCCGAGCTGGCAAGGCTTCTTCGCCGAGCTGCGCGACGAGCCCACGGCTGTCGCCGCCGAACTCCGTGGCGCCTCCTGGGCCCCCAAGCAGCCCCTGATCAACGGCGAGGCCGCGGTCAAGACCAACGGCCATGCCAACGGGGCTGCGACCGACACCGTATCGCTGGAGCAGGTACGGGCGGCGACCTTGGACTCGGTCCGGGCGCTGATGCTCATCCGCGCCTACCGCATCCGGGGCCACTTGGCCGCGAAGCTCGATCCGCTCGGTCTTGAGAAGCGCGATCCGCATCCCGAGCTCGAGCCTGCTACCTACGGCTTCGGCGAGGCGGATTACGATCGGCCGATCTTCATCGACGGCGTGCTCGGCCGCGAGACGGCGAGCTTGCGCGAGATCATGACGATCCTGCGCGACACCTATTGCGGCACGATCGGCGTCGAGTTCATGCACATGAGCGATCCGGCGCAGAAGAGCTGGATTCAGGAGCGCATCGAGGCGATCCACAACCGCACCGAGTTCACCGAGAAGGGCAAGCGTGCGATTCTCGACCGGCTGACCGCGGCCGAGATCTTCGAGAAGTTCCTCGACAAGAAATATACCGGCACCAAGCGCTTCGGCCTGGACGGCGGCGAATCCTTGGTCCCGGCACTGGAGCAGATTCTGAAGCGCGGCGGCCAGCTCGGCATGCGCGAGGTCGTGATCGGCATGCCGCATCGCGGCCGGCTCAACGTGCTGGCCAACTTCATGAGCAAGCCATTCGTGGCGATCTTCTCGGAGTTCCAGGGCAACTCGGCGCAGCCCGACGATGTCCAGGGCTCGGGCGACGTGAAGTACCACCTCGGCACCTCGTCCGACCGCGACTTCGACGGCAACAAGGTGCATCTGTCCCTCACCGCCAACCCGTCGCACCTCGAATGTGTGAACCCGGTGACGCTCGGCAAGGTCCGCGCCAAGCAGATGCAGCGCAAGGACCTCAGCCGCGAAGAGCAGATGGTGCAGGTCATGGGTCTCCTGATGCACGGCGATGCGGCGTTCGCGGGGCAAGGCATCGTCTACGAGACGATGATGCTGTCGGAGCTCCGCGGCTACCGCACCGGCGGGACGATCCATTTCATCGTCAACAACCAGATCGGCTTCACCACGTCGCCGCAGTATTCGCGCTCGTCGCCCTATCCGACGGACGTCGCCAAGTCGATCATGGCGCCGATCTTCCACGTCAACGGCGACGATCCCGAGGCCGTTGTCCACGTCGCGCGTATTGCGACCGAGTTCCGCCAGCGGTTCCTCAAGGACGTGATCATCGACATGATCTGCTACCGCCGGCACGGACATAACGAATCCGACGAGCCGGCCTTCACGCAGCCGATCATGTACAAGACCATCGCCGGTCACGCGACCACCCGCGAGATCTACGGCCAGAAGCTGGTCGAGGAAGGCACGCTGCCGCCGGGCGAGCCGGACAAGATGGTTGCCGACTTCACGGCTCACCTGGAAAGCCAGTACGAGGCGGCCAAGGGCGGCTACAAGGCGAACAAGGCGGACTGGCTCGAAGGCAGCTGGAGCGGCCTCGAGGTCGCCTCGGGCGAAGACCGGCGCGGCGTCACCGATGTGCCGTTGGAACGCCTGCGCGAGGTCGGCGCCGCGTTGACCAAGGTGCCCGCCGATTTCAACCTGCACCGCACCTTGCGGCGCATCCTCGACAACAAGAAAAAGGCGATCGACTCCGGCGCCGGCATCGACTGGGCCACCGGCGAGGCCCTCGCCTTCGGCACCTTGCTGACCGAAGGCATGATGGTCCGGCTCTCGGGCCAGGATTCCGGCCGCGGCACCTTCTCGCAGCGCCACGCCGTGCTCACGGATCAGGTCACCGAGGCCAAGTACGTGCCGCTCGCCCACATCAAGGAGGGGCAGGCGATGTTCGAGGTCATCGACAGCCCGCTCTCCGAGTTCGGCGTGCTCGGCTTCGACTACGGCTTTTCATTGGCCGATCCGAAGACGCTGACGTTGTGGGAAGGCCAGTTCGGCGATTTCGCCAACGGCGCGCAGACGATCATCGACCAGTTCATCAGTTCCGGTGAATCAAAGTGGCTGCGCATGTCGGGCCTGGTGATGCTGCTGCCGCACGGCTACGAAGGGCAGGGGCCCGAGCACTCCTCGGCCCATCCGGAGCGCTATCTCTCGCTGTGCGCCGAGGACAACATGCAGGTGTGCAACATCACCACGCCGTCGAATTATTTCCACGTGCTCCGGCGGCAAATGCACCGGCCGTTCCGCAAGCCGCTGATCATCTTCTCGCCGAAGTCGCTGTTGCGGCACAAGCTCGCCGTCTCGCGGCTGGAAGAAATGGGGCCGAAGACGACGTTCCACCGCGTGCTCTGGGACGACAAGCAGCCGGCCGACGACGACAAGATCAAGCGCATCGTGCTGTGCACAGGCAAGGTCTACTACGACCTGTTCGAGGAGCGCGAGAAGCGCGGCATCAAGGACACCGTTATCCTGCGGGTGGAGCAGCTTTATCCATTCCCGTTCAATGCGCTGACGAAGGAGCTCGTCCGCTACAAGAACGCGAAGACGGTGGTGTGGTGCCAGGAAGAGCCGAAGAACTTCGGTTATTGGCAGTTCATTGAGCCCAGGATCGAAGAGGTGCTGGCGAGCGCCAAGCTGCAGCCGAAGCGGCCGCGTTATGTCGGCCGTCCGGAATCCGCGGCGACCGCGACCGGCAGCTACAAGCGGCATAACGCCGAGCAGGCGAAGCTCGTCGGCGCGGCTCTCGAAGACTGAAGTCCGGCCCGGTAAGACCGGCCCGGTAAGATCAATAACGGGGGCGATCGATGTCCGTGGATATCAAGGTGCCGACACTCGGCGAATCTGTCACCGAGGCGACCGTCGCGAAATGGTTCAAGAACGTCGGCGACCCCGTCGCGGCCGACGAGCCGCTGGTCGAGCTCGAGACGGACAAGGTCACCGTCGAGGTGCCGGCGCCGGCTTCAGGCACGATCGGCTCCATCACGGTGAAACAGGGGGACACGGTTGCCGTCGGCGCCGTCCTCGGCAGCCTGAATGAGGGCGCCGCCCCCGCGAAAGGCGCGGCTAAGCCCGCCGCGACCCCCGCCGCGGCGAAACCGGCGGCAGCGCCGGCGCCGAAAGCGGCTCCGGCACCGGCAGCGCTGGCCAAGGATCCCGGTCCCGCGGTCCGCAAGATCGCCGCCGAAACCGGCGTGAATCTCGCCACCGTGCCTGCGACCGGCAAGGATGGCCGCCCGACCAAAGGCGATGTCCTGGCCGCGGCCGCCCGTCCCGCGCCTGCACCGGCCATGCCGTCGGCACCACGTGACCTCGGTCCGCGCGAAGAGCGCGTCAAGATGACGCGCCTGCGCAAGCGCATCGCCGAGCGGCTGAAGGTGGCGCAGAACACCGCCGCCATGCTCACCACCTTCAACGAAGCCGACATGACGGCGGTGATGGCGCTGCGCAAGCACTACAACGAAGGCTTCGAGAAGAAGCACGGCGTGAAGCTCGGCTTCATGTCGATCTTCGTGAAGGCCTGCATCGCGGCGCTGAAGGAGCTGCCGGCGGTGAACGCCGAGATCGACGGCGACGACATCATCTACAAGAACCACTACGACATCTCGGTCGCGGTCTCGACACCGCAAGGCCTTGTGGTGCCGGTCGTGCGCGACGCCGACCAGCTCAGCCTCGCCGACATCGAGAAGAAGATCGCCGACCTCGGCAAGCGCGCGCGCGACGGCAAGCTCGCCATCGAGGAGATGGCCGGCGGCACGTTCACCATCACCAACGGCGGCATCTTCGGCTCATTGATGTCGACGCCGATCCTCAATCCGCCGCAGTCCGGCATCCTCGGCATGCACAAGATCCAGCCCCGGCCGATGGCGGTCGGCGACAAGATCGAGATCCGGCCGATGATGTACCTGGCGCTGTCCTACGACCACCGCATCGTCGACGGCCGCGAGGCCGTGACGTTCCTCGTGCGCGTCAAGGACTGCCTCGAGGACCCGCAGCGCCTGCTTCTGGATATGTGATCTCGGGCGCGACGTTCGCCGCGCCCCCCTCGCAAAAAGGTAAGGTCATGGCTGACTACGATCTCGTCGTCATCGGCAGCGGCCCCGGCGGCTATGTCTGCGCGATCCGCGCGGCGCAGCTTGGTCTCAAGACGGCCTGTGTCGAGAAGAGCCCGACCCTGGGCGGCACGTGCCTCAACGTCGGCTGCATCCCGTCGAAGGCGCTGCTGCAGGCGTCCGAGAAGCTCGAAGAGGCGAAGCACGGATTGGGCGCGTTCGGCGTCAAGGTGAACGGCGTCGAGCTCGACCTCAGAGGCATGATGACCCACAAGGACAAGGTCGTCTCGGCGAACACCAAAGGCGTCGAATTCCTGTTCAAGAAGAACAAGGTCGACCGCATCGAGGGCACGGGCCGCATCGCCGGGGCCGGTACGGTCGTGGTCAAGGCCAAGGACGGCAAGGAGACGACGCTCAAGACCAAGTCGATCGTCATCGCCACCGGCTCGGATTCGATGCCGCTCAAGGGTATCGAGGTCGATGAGCAGCGGATCGTCTCCTCGACCGGCGCCCTGTCGCTGCCGGAGGTGCCGAAGCGGATGGTCGTGATCGGCGGCGGCTATATCGGCCTCGAGATGGGTTCGGTGTGGCAGCGCCTGGGCTCGGCGGTCATCGTGGTCGAGTTCCTCGATCGTATCCTGCCGGGGATGGACGGGGAGGTATCGCAGCAGATGCAGCGCATCCTCGGCAAGCAGGGGATGACCTTCAAGCTCGGGACGAAGGTCACGAGCGCGAAACCGACCAACAAGGGCGTCACGCTGACGTTGGAGGGCGCGAAAGGCGGGGCCGCCGAGACGCTCGAGACCGACGTCGTGCTGTTGTCGATCGGCCGGCGCCCTTACACCGACGGGCTCGGCCTCAAAGAGGCGGGCGTGGCGCTCGACGAACGCGGCCGCGTCGCGACCGACGGCCATTTCCAGACGAACGTGCCCGGCGTCTATGCGATCGGCGACGTGATCGCGGGACCGATGCTGGCGCACAAGGCGGAGGACGAGGGCGTCGCCGTCGCCGAGATCCTGGCGGGGCAAGCCGGCCATGTGAACTACGACGCGATTCCCGGCGTGGTCTATACCTGGCCTGAGGCGGCGACGGTCGGAAAGACCGAGGAGCAGCTCAAACACGCCGGGACCGCGTACAAGGTCGGCAAGTTCCCGTTCACGGCCAACGGCCGCGCGCGGGCGATGAACGCGACCGACGGCTTCGTGAAGATCCTCGCCGATCAGGCGACCGACAAGGTGCTTGGCGTCCACATCGTCGGCCCTGACGCCGGACATCTGATCGCCGAAGTCGTGCTGGCGATGGAGTTCGGCGCTTCGTCGGAGGATATAGCCCGGACCTGCCACGCCCACCCGACGCTCGCCGAGACGGTCAAGGAAGCCGCACTCGCCGTCGACGGCCGCGCCATCCACATCTGAGGCGCCCACATCTGAGACGCAGTGGGAGGGCGTAAGGCCCGCGTCATATTCCCGGCGCAGAGCGCCTTTAACCTCAGCTTTACGAAGCGCTGCTACCGTTTTGTGAGGGGGGCCAGAACGGCCGGCCCATAACAAAAGTCGGTCAGAATGACATCGCCCTGCGACGATACGTGCGTCCCGATTCCATGCCCGAACTGTGGCACGGCAATCCCCAAAACCATCGGCTGGCTGTTGCGCCACGATCACATCGGGTGCGGCTGCGGCGCGCGTCTGCACATTGACGCGAGCGCGCTACGTGCCGATCTCGCCGCGCGGAGCGCATCGCAAGGCGCCGTCGCAGACTGATCAGCCGCCGAACAGGTGGCTGGTGAGAGCGTTCACCGCGGTCGCGCCGCCGAGCACGAGAGCGGCGAGAAACGCGACCGCGCTCACGGCGGCGACGATGCCGAGGACCACGATCACGCCGTCGCGCGCGATCAGTCCGATGGCCAGCAGCGACGCCGCGATTGCCGGCGGCTGGTTCCCGAACGGGATCGGCAGCGATTGGATGAGTGCTAGGACGGCCATCACGGCGGCGAGCAGCCGCTCGGCGACTGTCGACGACAGTGCCAGCCATCGGGGCCGCAGGATGCGCTCGACCCGTGTCAGGTGAGGCAACGCAGAGTCGACCACGCGGGCGAGATCGGCGCCGCTGATCGAGCGGCGCAGCAGCGGGTCTGGAAGCCAGAGTGGCTCGAGCCCGATAGCGAGCTGCGCTGCCAGGAACAACTGGGGTAGTCCAAACACGGTCGAGACGCCGGGGATCATGCCCAGCCCCACCGCATTGGGCAGCGCGCAGATGAGAATCACAAGCGCAAGAGCGCGGTCGCCCAGCGTGCCGACAATTTCGCGCAAGGTGACGCGTTCGGCGGCGCCCAGCTGCCGCAGCTCCGTGAGGATGGCGGGAATCGAACGATGATTGCTGCGGTCGCGCGGCGACATGCACTGTTATGAGGTCCGAACGGCCGTGACTGCAAGCCGCCACGACGTTTCATCGCGACACATTTATGACGTGCCGCTTATGGCGTCCCGCGCGATCTAAGCCCGCGCGCGCGGGTGTGCCTTCTCGTAGACCTCGATCAGGCGCTCGGCGTCAACGCCGGTATAGCGTTGCGTCGTCGACAGCGACGCGTGGCCAAGCAGTTCCTGGATGGCGCGCAGGTCGCCGCCGCGCGCCAGGAGGTGCGTGGCAAAGCTGTGCCGCAAGGCGTGGGGCGTGGCGGTGTCGGGGAGGCCGAGGGCCGCTCGCAGCTTGCGCATCTGGCCTTGAATGATCTCCGGCCGCAGCCTTGCGCCGCGGGCACCGAGGAACAGCGGCCCATCCGCTTTGGGCTGGTACGGGCAGCGCGCGATATAGGCCTCGACCGCGGCCTTCACGGCCGGCAGAACCGGGACGATCCGCTGCTTGCGGCCCTTGCCGGTCACGGTCAGCGATTCCCGAAGCGGCAGGACGTCGCGGTTCAGCGACAACGCCTCGTCGATGCGCAGGCCGCAGCCATAGAGCAAGGTCAGCACCGCGACATCGCGCGCGGCGATCCATGGCTCCTCGCTGAGCGCGCCGACGTCCTCGACGGCGTGCACGGCGTCGGCCACCGCGAGCGGCTTGGGCAAGGCCTTCGGCAGCTTCGGCGTGCGCAGCGCCGATATTTGCGCGTTGTGCGCCAGACCGCGGCGGTCGAGCCAGCGGAAGAAGCCGCGCAACGTCGACAGGGCGCGCGCATTCGACGTGGCGGTCAGCCCTTCGCCGCGCCGGGCCGCGAGCCAGGCGCGGAAGTCGGCAAGGCGCATCGCCGAGAGATGCGCCAGCGACGCAGGCTCGCCGAGATGCCGGCCCGTGAAGGCCAGGAAAGCGGTCAGGTCGCGCGTGTATGCGCCGAGCGTGTGATCGGAGCAGCGCTTCTCCACCGCGAGCCAGGCTCGCCAGGCCTCGAACGCATCAACCACATCCTTCCGCGCGAGAAAACGCGGAACCGGCGGTTCGGCGGAAGTCAGCCGCGGTCGAGCCATCCCCGGAAGGTCAGCTCCACCACCTTGCCGAGGAAGGTGAGCAACTCGGTGCCTTGGCCGGGATGGAACTTGCTCGGCGTGCGCGAGCCAAAGGCGAGGAGGCCGACGGGCGCGTCGCGGCGCAGTTGCAGCCGCAGCAGGGCCTGGGACCGCACCAAGGTCGCGGCGCTCCCGAAGATCGCCGTTTCGGCGTCGGCATCGGGAATCAGAGCGATCTCCTTGTTGCCGCCGATGAAGCGGTCGACGGCGCCACGCGGCAGGATCCTCAGGCTCGAGCGGTTGCCGCCCGCCGGCAGGCGGTCGAGCGCTTCGAAGCCGAGTGCCACCGCGTCCACCTCGATATGGACCGCGAGATCTGTGGTGATGATCTCGATCAGATGCTCGAGCGTCGTGGCCCCCAGCATGGCCAGGATGCTCGCATGGACGCGGTTCTGGGTCGTGAGATTGCTGCGCGAGGTCGCCAGGATCTCGTTCTGCTGGACCTGCATCTTGTTGAGATCGCCGCGTACGCGCTCGAGCATGTAGCGCTGCAGGTCGACGACCCCGTTGCCGCGCTTGGCGTCGGGCGGCACCAGCAGATTGGCAAGATCGGGATGATCGATCAGGAAATCGGGATGGTCGCGAAGATAGCTCTCAACCTCGTCAGCGGAGGGGCCGGAGGCCCGGGCGCGCGGAGCGGTTTCGCGATCAGCCATGCGTCACGATCCGAGAATGGACTGGCCGGTCTTCTGCCAGTCGGCGAGGAACGCGGCGAGACCTTTGTCGGTCAGCGGATGCTGGAACATCTGCCGCAGCACATTCGGCGGCAGTGTCGCCACATGCGCGCCGACCTTGGCCGACTCAATCACATGGATGGGGTGGCGTACCGAGGCGACCAGGACTTCGGTACGGAAATTCGGATACTGCCGGTAGATCTGGCAGATGTCGCGGATCAGCGCCATGCCGTCGGTGCCGATGTCGTCCAGCCGGCCGACGAACGGCGAGATGAAACTGGCGCCCGCCTTCGCGGCAAGGATCGCCTGCGCCGGCGAGAAGCACAGCGTCACGTTGACCATCGTGCCTTCCGACGACAGCGCCTTGCAGGTCTTGAGCCCGTCCGGCGTGAGCGGCACCTTCACGGCGACGTTCTTGGCCAGCTTCGCCAGGAGCCGGCCTTCCTTGAGCATCGTTGCGTGATCGGTCGCCGTCACTTCGGCGCTCACCGGACCCGCGACGATGTCGCAGATCTCGCGCACCACATCGAGGAACTTGCGGCCGGATTTCGCGACCAGGGACGGATTGGTGGTGACCCCGTCAACCAGTCCGGTCGCCGCGAGATCGCGGATGTCGGCGACGTCGGCGGTGTCGATGAAGAACTTCATGCGGCCTGGACTGCTCTCGATCTGATGCTGAATTTGGGCGCGACACACGGCAGGTTCGGGCGCCGTGACCCGCGCCCGAGTCGGTGTTTAGAGTGTAGCCGATGGCCGAATCCGAAACCAGCCAAGTCGCGCAGAGATTGCGGGTCCTGCTGCCGTTGCCGTTGGCCGGCGCATATGACTACCGCGCCGACCCGACGCTCGGATTGAAGGCGGGCGATTTCGTCCAGGTGCCGCTCGGGCGTCGGCACGTCGTCGGCGTGGTCTGGGATGGACCCGCATCCTCGGACGTCCCCGAGGCGCGGCTGAAGCTCGTCGGCCGGCGCTGCGACGTGCCGCCGATGCCGGAGGCGATGCGCCGCTTCATCGATTGGATGGCGGCGTACACATTGAGCGCGCCGGGGGCGGTGTTGCGGATGGCGATGAGCGTGCCGGCGGTGTTCGACGCGCCGCGTCCCGTGGTCGGCGTACGGCTCACCGCCGCCGCGCCGCAGCCCGACAGCACCGAGGTCGACGACAAACTGCGGCTGACCGAGCCGCGGCGCCGGGTACTGCGCGCCATGCACGATGCACCCCCGCGCCCCGTCGCGGAGGTGGCGCGGGCGGCGGCTGTCGGTGCCGGTGTCGTCCGCGCCATGGTCGACATCGGCTGGCTGGAGCTTGTCGACGTGGCCGCGACCCAGGCCGGAGTTTCGGCGATCGAAGGGCGTGAGCCGGCTGGTATCGCGCCCGAATTGTCGGCGGATCAGCGTGCCGCCGCCGATCGCGTGATCGGCAGCCTCGAGGCCGGGTTCTCGGTGACGTTGCTCGACGGTGTGACCGGCTCGGGAAAGACCGAGGTGTACTTCGAGGCGATCGCCGCCAACCGGCGCGCTGGCCGTCAATCTCTGGTCTTGTTGCCGGAGATCGCGCTCAGCGCGCAGTGGTTCGAGCGCTATCGCGCGCGCTTCGGCAGCAGCCCGGCCGTCTGGCATTCCGAGGTCGGCTCCGCCCAGCGCCGCCGCACCTGGCGCGATATCGCCGAGGGCCGCGTGGCCGTCGTCGTCGGGGCGCGCTCGGCGCTGTTTCTGCCGTTCGCCAGGCTCGGGCTGATCGTCGTCGACGAAGAGCACGAAGCCTCCTACAAGCAGGAAGACGGCGTCATCTATCACGCCCGCGACATGGCGGTGGTGCGCGCGCGCTTCGGTAAGGTTCCCGCGCTTCTCGTGTCGGCCACGCCCTCGCTCGAGACGACCCTCAATGTCGAGCGCGGCCGCTACGCAGCGCTGCATCTGCCGGACCGGCATGGCGGGGCGTCGCTGCCCGAGATCAAGACCATCGACCTCAGGCGCGATCCGCCGCCGCGCAACGCGTTTCTATCGCCGGTCCTGCGCGATGCGGTGCGCGCCACGATCGAGGCGGGCGAGCAGGCGATGCTGTTCCTCAATCGCCGCGGCTATGCGCCGCTGACCTTGTGCCGGACCTGCGGCCACCGGCTGAGCTGCCCCAGCTGCACGTCATGGCTCGTCCTGCATCGCCGCAGCGGCCGGCTGCTGTGCCACCATTGCGGCCATTCGGCGCCGTTTCCCGCGGCCTGTCCGTCGTGCGCCGCGGAAGACAGCTTCGTGCCGTGCGGGCCGGGGGTCGAGCGTGTCGCCGAAGAGGCGGCGGCGCTGTTCCCCGACGCCCGAATCGCGGTGGTCACCAGCGACACGATCGAGGGTCCGCGCGCCGCCGAAGAATTCATCCGCCGGATGGCCGCCGGTGAGATCGATCTTCTGATCGGCACGCAGATCGTCGCCAAGGGTCACCATTTTCCGAAGCTGACCCTGGTCGGCGTGGTCGATGCCGATCTTGGCCTCAGCGGCGGCGATCTGCGCGCGGCCGAGCGCACGTATCAGCTGCTGCATCAGGTCGCGGGCCGCGCCGGGCGTGCCGAGCGGCCGGGCCGGGCGCTGCTGCAGACCTATATGCCCGAGCACCCGGTGATGCGCGCCTTGCTCGGCCTGTCGTCCGGCCGCGATTCCCGGGATCGTTTTCTCGCCGCCGAGGCGGACGAACGCCGACGCCACAACTGGCCGCCGTTCGGGCGGCTCGCAGCCCTCATCGTGGCTGGGCCCGACGCCCGCGCCGTCGATGAGGTGGCGCGTCGTCTCGCGACGCAGGCGCCGCACGCGAATGGCATCGAGGTCCTGGGTCCGGCGCCGGCGCCGCTGGCACTGCTGCGCGGCCGCCATCGCCGGCGCTTTCTCGTCAAGGCGCGACGCGACGTCAACCTGCAGGGCGAGATCGAAACCTGGCTCGCCGGGGTGAAGCCGCCTGCAAACGTGCGCATCCAAGTCGATGTCGATCCCTACAGCTTCTTATGACTTCAGCTGGATTGCTGACACGACGGCCGCGGCGTTCAGCGGCTCCGGCGCTTAACTATTTCTGAGTCGCGGCCGGCAGCGGGGCGGGCGTATAGTTGGATCATGGCCCTTATCCTTATCGTGGATGACGAGGCCGACGTCCGCGCGTCGATCGACGACTGCCTGCGTCGTGACGGCCATGCCCTGATTCACGCCGAAAACGGCCGCCAATGCGAGGCCGCAATCAATCGCCATCGTCCGGATCTGGTGATCCTCGATGTCGTCATGCCGGAACAGGACGGTCTCGAGACCATCCGCTCGCTTCGCCGCAACCATCCGCAGCTGAAGATCCTGGCCGTGTCCGGCGGCGGCGAACATCAGTTCGGCGGCTCACTTCATTTCGCCCGCGAATTCGGCGCCCATGCCGGCCTGCCAAAACCGATCGACCTCGACAGGTTGCGCGCCGCCGTGCGGTCGCTGCTGCAGACCGATCGCGAGGACCTTGCCGGCTGACCGGCCGCAGGCGGCTGCGAGCCGTTTGCACCCCGGTGAGCATTGATTTTTCTGGGGAAAATCCGGCTTCTGGCGCGCCCCGCTTATTGCATCGCCAGTTTCGCTGTGGTAGCAATCCGCCGCCTTCGCCGGGGGCACCTGTCCTTGGTCGAAGGCTTGTTGTTTCATCAAGGGCGTCAAGGCCTTGGCGGTAGCCGGCCGGGTGCCCGAACTCCCCGAGGATCAGCGTTCCATCGTGGCGGCAGACTCTCCTCTCTTGACCGGGCTGACCGGTCGTTATGCGACGGCGCTGTATGAACTGGCGGACGAGGCCAAGGCGCTCGATCAAGTGGCGGCCGACCTCGGCAACATCAAACAGGCGATCGCCGACAGCACCGATCTGCAACGCCTCGTCTCCTCGCCCCTGATCCCGCGCGCCCAGCAGGCCAAGGCCGTGCTCGCTCTGGTCGCCAAAATGGGCGTATCGGACCTGACCCGCCGCTTCATCGGCACGGTGGCGCGCAACCGCCGACTGTTCCGCCTTCCGGGGATCATCGACGGCTACATGGCGCTCCTCGCCGAGCACCGCGGCGAGGTGACGGCCGTTGTGACATCGGCCAAGCCGTTGTCCGGCGCGCAGGCCGATTCGGTGAATGCGGCGCTGCGTAGCGCCGTCGGCCGCAAGGTCGCCGTATCGCTCAATGTCGATCCCAGCCTTCTCGGCGGGCTCAAGGTGAAGGTCGGCTCGCGCCAGATCGACGCCTCGGTCGCCTCCAAACTCCAACGCCTCCAACTTGCGATGAAGGGCCTCTGATATGGAAATTCGGGCCGCGGAAATTTCCGCAATCCTCAAGGAACAGATTGCCAAGTTCGACACCGCCGCCGACGTCGCGGAAGTCGGACAGGTGATTTCGGTCGGCGACGGTATCGCCCGCGTCTACGGCCTCGACAAAGTCGAAGCCGGCGAGATGGTGGAGTTTCCGGGCGGCATCCGCGGGATGGCCCTGAACCTCGAGGCCGACAACGTCGGCGTCGTGATCTTCGGCGACGACCGCACGATCCGCGAAGGCGACATCGTCAAGCGGACGGGCGCCATCGTCGACGTGCCGGTCGGCAAGGAGCTGCTCGGCCGCGTCGTCGACGGGCTGGGCGAGCCGATCGACGGCAAGGGCCCGATCAAGGCCGCCAAGCGTTCGCGCGTGGAAGTGAAGGCGCCCGGCATCATCGCCCGCAAGTCGGTGCACGAGCCGATGCAGAGCGGCCTCAAGGCCATCGATAGCCTCGTCCCGGTCGGCCGCGGCCAGCGCGAGCTGATCATCGGCGACCGCCAGACCGGCAAGACCGCCGTCATCGTCGACACCATCCTCAACCAGAAAAAGATCAATTCCGAGGGTGACGAGTCGAAGAAGCTGTACTGCGTCTACGTCTGCATCGGCCAGAAGCGCTCGACCGTCGCACGCATCGTCAAGACGCTCGAGGACTACGGCGCGCTCGAATATTCGATCGTCGTCGCCGCGACCGCGTCGGATCCGGCGCCGCTGCAGTATCTGGCGCCGTACACCGGCTGCACGATGGGCGAGTTCTTCCGCGACAACGGCATGCACGCGGTCATCTTCTACGACGACCTGTCGAAGCAGGCCGTCGCATACCGCCAGATGTCCCTGCTGCTGCGCCGCCCGCCGGGCCGCGAAGCGTATCCCGGCGACGTGTTCTACCTGCATTCGCGCCTCTTGGAGCGCGCCGCGAAGATGTCGGACGCTCTCGGCAAGGGCTCGCTGACGGCGCTGCCCGTGATCGAGACGCAGGCCGGCGACGTGTCGGCTTACATCCCGACCAACGTGATCTCGATCACCGACGGCCAGATCTTCCTCGAGACCGAGCTCTTCTATAAGGGCATCCGTCCGGCGATCAACGTCGGCCTGTCGGTGAGCCGCGTCGGCTCGGCCGCGCAGATCAAGGCGATGAAGCAGGTCGCCGGTCGCATCAAGCTCGAGCTCGCGCAGTATCGCGAAATGGCCGCCTTCTCCCAGTTTGCTTCCGATCTCGACCCCGCGACGCAGAAGCTGCTCGCCCGTGGGGCGCGCCTGACCGAGCTGCTCAAGCAGCCGCAATACGCGCCGATGCCCGTCGAGGAGCAGGTGGTCTCGATCTTCGCCGGCGTGCGCGGCTATCTCGACCAGATCGAGGTCAACCAGGTGACGCGCTTCGAGCAGGCGCTGCTGTCCGAGGTGCGGGCGAAGCACGGGGCCATCCTGGCGGACATCCGCGACAAGCGTGAGCTGACGGCGGATACCGACAAGAAGCTGACCGGCATTCTTGACGCATTCTCAAAGAGCTTCGCCTGAGCCCGACCGCGATAACGAACAGAAGGGCGAACTAAGCTCCCATGCCCAGTCTCAAGTCATTCCGCGTGCGGATCGCGAGCGTCAAGTCGACGCAGAAGATCACGTCGGCGATGAAGATGGTCGCTGCGGCGAAGTTCCGCCGCGCGCAGGAACAGGCGCTGGCGGCGCGTCCCTATGCCGAGCGCATGGCGCGCGTGCTCGGCTCATTGGCATCGGCCACCGCCGGTGGCGACGGTCCGTCGCTTCTCGCCGGCACCGGCAAGGACCAGGTCCATCTGGTCATCGTCGCCACGTCGGACCGCGGATTGTGCGGCGGCTTCAATTCGTCGATCGTCCGTGGGGCGCGGCAATTCATCCGCCAGCTCGTGGCCGACGGCAAGCAGGTCAAGATTCTCGCGGTCGGCCGGAAGGGCGGTGACCAGCTCCGCCGCGACTATGCCCGGCTCATCATCGACACGATCAGCGACGTCGGCAAGAAGCGGCTGGCGTTCTCCGACGCGCAAGGTGTCGCGCAAAAGGTTCTGGCGCTCTATGACGCCGGCGAATTCGACGTCGCGACGCTGTTCTATAACCGCTTCAAGTCGGCGATCAGCCAGATCGTCACCAAGCAGCAGCTGATCCCGTTCCCAGTCGAGGAAAAGACCGAGGGCGCGCCCGCGGGGGATGCGGCACTGGCTGTCTACGAGTTCGAGCCGGACGAGCAGGAGATTCTCGCCGACCTGCTGCCGCGCAACCTCGCGATCCAGATCTTCCGTGCGCTGCTCGAGAACGCCGCATCCGAGCAGGGTGCGCGCATGACCGCGATGGATAACGCCACGCGCAACGCCGGCGACATGATCAAGCGTCTTACCCTGCAATACAACCGTACCCGCCAGGCCGCCATCACCAAGGAGCTGATCGAGATCATCTCCGGCGCCGAGGCGCTCTAGAATTCCCCGAGGAGTCTGAGCTATGGCCAAGAACAATATCGGACGCATTACCCAGGTCATGGGTGCCGTCGTCGACGTCCATTTCGACGGCGACCTGCCCGAGATCCTCAACGCGCTGCACGTCCAGAACCAGGGCAAGACCCTGGTGCTGGAGGTCGCGCAGCATCTCGGCGAGCAGGATGTGCGCACGGTCGCCATGGACACGACGGACGGCTTGGTCCGCGGCCAGCAGGCGGTCGACACCGGCGCCCCGATCACCATGCCGGTCGGTCCCGAGACTCTCGGCCGTATTCTGAACGTCGTCGGCGATCCCGTCGACGAGCGCGGTCCGGTCAACGCGAAGCAGAGCTCGCCGATCCACCGGCCCGCTCCGGAATTCGTCGACCAGTCGACGGAAGCCGAGATCCTGGTCACCGGCATCAAGGTCGTCGACCTGCTGGCGCCGTACGCCAAGGGCGGCAAGATCGGCCTGTTCGGCGGCGCCGGCGTCGGCAAGACCGTCATCATCATGGAGCTGATCAACAACATCGCCAAGGCGCACGGCGGCGTGTCGGTGTTCGCCGGCGTCGGCGAGCGCACGCGCGAGGGCAACGACCTCTATCACGAGATGATGGAATCGGGCGTCATCAAGACCGACGGCCCCGGCTCGAAAGTGGCGCTCGTGTACGGTCAGATGAACGAGCCGCCCGGTGCGCGCGCCCGCGTCGGCCTTTCCGGGCTGACCGTCGCCGAGTACTTCCGCGACGTCGAAGGCCAGGACGTGCTGTTCTTCGTCGACAACATCTTCCGCTTCACCCAGGCGGGTTCGGAAGTGTCGGCGCTGCTCGGCCGCATCCCTTCGGCCGTCGGCTATCAGCCGACCTTGGCGACCGACATGGGCGCGCTGCAGGAGCGCATCACCACCACCAAGAAAGGGTCGATCACGTCGGTGCAAGCCATCTACGTGCCCGCCGACGACCTGACCGACCCAGCGCCCGCGACCTCGTTCGCCCACCTTGACGCGACGACGGTGTTGTCGCGCCAGATCGCCGAACTTGGGATCTATCCGGCGGTCGACCCGCTCGACTCCACCTCGCGCATGCTCGACCCGCGCGTTCTCGGCGAAGAGCACTACCAGGTCGCCCGCGACGTGCAGCGCGTGCTGCAGACCTACAAGTCGCTGCAGGACATTATCGCCATTCTCGGCATGGACGAGCTCTCCGAAGAGGACAAGCTCACCGTCGCGCGCGCCCGCAAGATCCAGCGCTTCATGTCGCAGCCCTTCCATGTCGCCGAGGTGTTCACCGGCACGCCGGGCGTGTTTGTGAAGCTCGACGATACGATCAAGGGCTTCAAGAAGATCGTCGCCGGCGAGTGCGACGACATGCCGGAAAGCTCCTTCTACATGGTGGGCACGATCGAAGAGGCCATGGAGAAGGCGCGCAAGATGGCGGCGGAAGCGGCCTGATCCACGGCATAAGGCGGACGTCAGACCATGGCCGACAAGGTGCAGTTCGAGCTCGTTTCGCCGGAACGCCTGCTCATCTCGCGCGAGGTGGGCATGGTCGTCGTGCCGGGGGCGGAAGGCGACTTTGGCGTCCTGCCGGAGCACGCGCCCCTGATCTCGACGGTTCGTGCGGGGGTCATCGACGTCTATGACGACGGCCAGACGGTGAGCGACCGGATCTTCGTGTCCGGCGGCTTCGCCGAGGTGACGGGCGAGCGCTGCACCGTGCTCGCGGAAGAAGCGCTGCCACTCAAGGAAATCGATCGCGTCCACGTGCAGAAGGACCTCGAGGACCTGCAGCGGCAGCTCGGCGAGGCCACGGACGACCAGGTGCGTGACCGCCTCGCCGCCCAGATCGAGGCGGCCGAAGCCAAACTGGCCGCGGTCGCGGCGTAGCACCGTTCCGATAGCGCCGGGACGCCCGCCCGGGTATCCCCAGCCTCCGGCCTTTTGCCTTGAAAGCCGCCCGGCTTAAGGCCATATAAAGACTACCTGAATGCCGCCGACAGGCGGTTTTGAGGCCGGGGCTGCCACGAGTGGGGCCATGAAGCACTGGACTCTCGACGACATCGCGTGGGACCGCTTCGATCGGCACAAGGTCGATCCCGATCTCCTGCGCATCATCAAGGCCGCGAGTCTCGTCGAGCACAACGGCGGCGACTACGCGATCTACCTCGAGAACGTCTTCCGCGGTGATGCCGAGTTCCAGCAGGCGGCCCGCGACTGGGCTCAGGAAGAGGTCCAGCACGGCCAGGCGCTGCAGCGCTGGGCCGAGCTCGCCGACCCGGCGTGGGATTTCAAAGGCGCGTTCCAGCGCTTCAACGACGGCTTCAAGCTGCCGTTGACCGCAACCAACTCCGTGCGCGGCAGCCGGACCGGGGAGCTCATCGCCCGCTGTATCGTCGAGACCGGCACCAGCTCGTATTACACAGCACTGGCCGATGCCGCTGCCGAGCCGGTGCTGAAGCAGATCTGCGGCAAGATCGCGGCGGACGAGCTGCGGCACTACAAGCTCTTTTACACGCACATGGTGCGTTACCAGGAGCAGGAGCGGCTCGGCTTCTGGGGCCGCCTGCGCACGGGCGTCGGCCGCATCCTTGAATCGGAGGACGACGAACTGGCTTGCGCCTATTGGGCGGCGAACGAGAGTGGGCCGTACGAACGCAGGCCCAACAGCCGCGCCTATGCGCGCCGCGCTTACGCCGTGTACCGGGCGAAGCATATCGATCGCGGCATCGCCATGGTGATGAAGGCCGTCGGCTTGTCGCCCCAGGGCCGCCTGCACGCCTGGCTGTCGCGCTTCGCCGCCTGGCTGATGCGCGCGCGCGTGGCGGCGCTGGTGCGCGCCGGAGCCTGAGCGCGACCGTGGCACGACGGCTGCGCGGCGCGGGCGGGAAGCGGTCTATAGGCCGATCCTAGGGCGTGCCCAACCTTATTTTCGTATTATTATAATGCGACAAATCGGCAACAACGGCGCCAAGCGTCGCCGAGCGGTCAAGCTCGCCTGACCGTCACCCGGTTTTCGCGTGCCCGGCCGGGTGCGTGTGGCGGGTCTGCATTTCGCCTTTGATATCGGAACGCCGGGCGAGGACCCGGCGGGCGGCTGGCTCGTCGAGGCGGAAGGTCACCTCCGACGGCCCCATCGCGTAGCGCGTTGAGACCACGAAATCGCCGATGTAGACGATCTCGCCGGCCGCCACCGTGAAGCTCGGCGCGTCGTCCTTGATGTTGCCGCCGCCCGGCATGCGCGGGTCGTGCGTGCCGAAGCGCGTGTACATCGGGTCGGCGTGATGACGCCGCGCCCCGCATCGTGGACGGGCGCCGTGATTCCGATCTCGAACAGCGCGTATGAGCCCGGCTTGACGCGATGGATCGTGTAGCGTTCGCGGTGGAGCAGCGAGTAGCGGACGCCAAAGCCGGTGCCGGTGAGGAAATGGGTTCCCGGGTTGTAGGACTTGAACGTGAGAGTCGCCGACTTGTTCGATTCGACGCCGATGACGACGATCGCATCGCCGCTGTGGCTGTCGAACGGAGTCTCGGCCAGCGCTGGAGCGCCGCTGGCCGCGGCGAGCACGCCGGCGAGGATCGTGAGAGCCATCGTTCGCGCGCGGAGCATCTCGGCTCCTTCGGCCGTTGAAATCTATCCGTTGTGGATCCAAGTCAGTGCAAACAGGCCGACCAAGACCGCGACGGTCAATGCAAAGCGCCACAGCTGGGGTCCGACGGCCTCGGGCTTCTGCGCCCGGTCTTCGCGGGAGCCGCCGTACCAGCCGGTCATCAGCCCGCAGTCGGCGATCGGCAGGCCGCATGGGCGCCTGGTGAAGTCCGGCACCACGACATGGCAGACGTCACAGCGGCAGCGCTGCTCAAAATAGCAGCTTCGCGTCGCTCGTCGGTTTCGGATCATCTCCACCGTGCGCCCCGTCCTATTGTTTGCGGGCCAGATGCCCGAGTTCGGCGACGACCTGACGATATAGCTCGCGTTTGAACGGCACGATCAGCTTGACCAAGGAACCGACCGGCGTCCACTTCCACCTCGAGAACTCGGGATGACCGTGTGCTTCGAGGTCGATATCCGAATCCTTGCCGGTGAAGCGCATCGCGAACCATTTCTGCTTCTGGCCGCGATAGCGTCCGCCCCAGACGATCCGGCCGAGCAGCTCGGGCGGCAGATCGTAGGTCAGCCAGCCGTCGGTCTTGCCGATGATCTCGGCCTTGTCGGTGCCGATCTCTTCCTTGAGTTCGCGGAACGCGGCCTTGCGAGGCTTTTCGTCTCCGTCGATCCCGCCTTGCGGCATCTGCCAGGCGCCGGGCAGGTCGATGCGCTGGGCGACGAAGACATGGCCTTTGCGGTTGATCAGCATGATGCCGACGCCGCGACGGTAGCGCTGCGGAGCGGCTCTTTCAGCAGCCATTCTCAGCTGTCCGGCTGTCGGTTCACCAATGCCGTGATCGGCGCCAGCGCGATCCCCTTGCCCTCGAGCGTCGGCAGCCAGGCGGCGAGGCGCTCGAACGTCACGGGATAGGGCTGGCCCATGGCGACGGCGTTTCCGGTCTCCTTCGCCACTTTTTCGACGTCGGCAAGTATGGCGTCGATCGCGGCGCGCGACGCCTGCTGGTCGATCAGCCGGACGTTGATCGCGCGCGGCAGGCCGACATTGGTGGCGAGGCTTGCCGCGACGCTGCGCGGCGTCGTGCGCGCATCGACGAACATCAGGCCGCGGTCACGCAACGTCGTGAGGACGGGCCGCAACGCCTGCTCGGACGCCGTGAAGCGCGAGCCCATGTTGTTGGTGACGCCGACATAGCCGGTAACGCGTCCGAGCACCCAGTCGAGGCGATCCAGGTTCTCGCGCGGGCTGAGGCTGGTGAGCAAGGTGCGCGGACCCGGATCGCGCGTCGGAAAATTCGCCGGCTCCATCGGCAGGCCGAGCAGCGTCTCATGCCCGCTGGCGCGCGCAAGATTGATCCAGTTGTCGAGGTTTTCGGCGTACGGGCTGAAGCTCAAGGTGACGCCGGCCGGCAGGCTCTGGACCGCGGCTTCGGTGGCGGCACTCGACAGGCCGAGATCGAGGATGACCACCGCCACCCGTGGACGAGGATCGTCGGCGTTGAACGGTGTCGCGAATTTTTGCCAAGCCGGCACGGCGCCTGAGGGCGCCGCGCTTGGCGGGGGCGGCGCTATCGCCGCCGTCTGCGGGTTGGCTGGTGCGGGCGGGCTGGCCGCGGGCGCGGCAGGGGCCGCAGGACGCGGCCGCGGCGCGGGCGGTTTTGCCGCCAAAGCCGGTGTCCCTGGGGCCGGCGCAGCGCCGCTCGGTGCCATCGGCTCCTGCGGCGGTTGCGAGGTCACCACAGGGACGTTTGTCGGCTCCGGCAGTGCCGGCGGCGCCTCGGCTGCCTGCGTATTTTGCGGCGTGTCGGCGGCTCCCTGCGGCGCCGCGGGCGCAGGCGGCTCCGGCTCCGGTTCGGGCTCGAGGGCGATAAAGAACGGCTCGGGCGGCTCGCGCTTCGGCGTCGTGCCGGCGGTGAATAGTTGCCAAGCGACGTCGCCGGCGAGCGCCAGGATCAGCAGCGCCCAGGCGACCGCCAGCAAAGGAGGACCGCGCCGTCCGCCCGTCGTGTGCTTCGGCGCCGTGCCCCGTTTCGCCACGTCCCGCCCGACCCCGTCAGCCCCAGCGGGCGCCGCTTAGTTCGTCACCCGCTGATTGAACAGCGCGAGACCACGCAGCAGATCGTAGGCGCGCGCGAGTTGATAGTCCTGATTCGGGTCACCTGGAACTCCGGCCCCTTCTTCACCCGGCGCTTGCCGCTGCTGTTGTTGCTGCTGTTGCTGCTGCTGAAGCGTGTCGTTACGGAGCGCCCCGCGCAAATCGGCCTCGCGCCGGATCTGTCCGGTGTCGATCTTCTCCAGCCGCGCCTGCTCGACCGCGATGTCGGGCTCGATCCCCTGCGCCTGGATCGAGCGGCCGGATGGCGTGTAATAGCGGGCGGTGGTGAGCCGCAAGGCGCCCTGGCCGCCGAGCGGGATGATCGTTTGCACCGAGCCTTTGCCGAACGAGCGGGTGCCGAGGAGGATGGCGCGGTGATGATCCTGGAGCGCGCCGGCGACGATCTCGGATGCGGAGGCCGAGCCGCCGTTGATCAACACCACCATCGGCAGACCATTGAGCAGGTCGCCGGGCTTGGCGTTGTAGCGCTGCGCGTCTTCGGCGCGGCGGCCGCGGGTCGACACGATCTCGCCTTTGTCGATGAACGTGTCGGAGACCGCGATGGCCTGGTCGAGCAGGCCGCCCGGGTTGTTGCGCAGATCGAGCACGAGGCCCTTGGCCTTGTTGCCGAGCTGGTCCTTGATCTTCTGGATGGCCGTGCGGAGGCCGGTCTCGGTCTGCTCGGTGAACGAGGTGATGCGCACGTAGCCGATATCGCCCTCGACGGCGCTACGCACCGACTGGATGGTGATCTTGGCGCGCTGCAACGTCACGACGAAGGGCTCGGTGGTGCCGCGCCGGATCGTCAGCTTGATCTGCGAATTCACGGGGCCGCGCATGCGCTCGACCGCATCCTGGAGCGTGAGGCCCATCACCGGCTCGCCGTCGAGTTCGACAATCAGGTCGCCGGGCTTGAGGCCGGCGCGCGAGGCGGGCGTCTCGTCGATCGGCGACACGACCTTGACCAGGCCGTTCTCCATGGTCACTTCGATGCCGAGCCCGCCGAATTCGCCGCGGGTCTGGATCTGGGTGTCCTGGAACGCGCGCGCGTTCATGAAGCTCGAGTGCGGATCGAGCGCCGACAACATGCCGTTGATCGCGTCCTCGATCAGCTTCTTGTCGGTGACGTCCTCGACATAGTCGGAGCGGACGCGCTCGAACACTTCGCCGAACAGGTTGAGCTGGCGGTACGTCTCCGACGTGTTGCCCTGTTGCGCCGACACCGGCAGCGGCGACACGAGCCAGCAAGCCACCGCGATGGCGGCAAAAATTCTATACGCTTTCATCCGCTTACCTTCCCATTCGAGGTGGCGAGCCAGGGCAGAGGGTTGATGGGTTGACCGTGGCGACGCAACTCAAAGTAAAACACCGGCCCCGTGGCGCCCTTACTGTAGATATCAGCGGGGCGGCTGATATCCGGGAGACCGGCGGTGTCGGGGCTGCCGGCGCTGGCGATCGGCTCGCCCGTCGCGACGACCTGTCCGACCGACACGTCAATACGGCCCAATCCGGCGAGCAAGGTATGATATCCCTCGCCGTGTTCGATGATCAAGATGCGGCCATAGCCGCGGAATGGGCCGGCGAACACAATCTTGCCATCGAAGGGGGCCACGATCTCGGCGGCGGGCCGCGTCTCGATGGTCAGGCCGCGTTGGGGCTGGCCGCCGTCGGCGGCCTGGCCGTAGGCGAGGATCACGCGGCCGCGAACGGGGAAGCTCATTTGGCCGTGCGGCTCACCCAGGTGCCGCATCTGGCGGGCGAGGCCGTCGCTGATTCGCGCCTGCAGGTCGGCGGGTGCTGCCGGCTTTTCGGTCGCCCGCTGCTCCTCGAGGCGGCGCAGCAAGTCACGCAGATCGGCCGCTTGGCGGGCGAGCGCATCGACCTCCGCCGCCGCCTCGGCGTGCGCCGTCTCGGTCTGGCGGTAGAGGTCAGCGCGCTTGGCGATCAGATCCCGTAAATGCTCGCGGTCCGCCGACAGCCGTTCGTTCGCCGCGACAAGCGTCGCCCGCTCCGCCGCAACGCGTTCCCGCAGGACGCGCAGATCGTCGATTTCGAGCGCCACCTGTTTCGCCTGCGCTTCGATCGGCGGGACCACGTCACCGAGGAGGCGGGCCGTGCGGATCGTGTCCACGGGCGCGGCGGGCATGAGCATCAGCGTCTCGGGGGGATTGCGCGCGAGGCGGGTAAGGGCGGTGAGCAGCGCCGCGAGCTCGCCGCGCCGGCGCTCGAGCTCGGCCGCCTTGGCGAATTGTTCGGCGTCGAGCCCGGCCAGGCGGGATTCGGCATCCGACATCCGCTCTTCGCTGTCCTGGGTGGCGAGCGCCGCAACCGTGAGCTGGGCCCGCAAGGTTTCGATGGCGCGGATCTGCGTTGCTGATTCCGTCGACAGGCTGCGCTCGCGTTCACGGGCCTCGTTGAGCTCGCGCTCGATCTGGCGCAGCGACTTGACCGGATTGTCTTGCCCCTGTGCGGCGGCGGCCAGTGGCGAAAGGAAGGGGGCTGAAAACAGGAGCGGGGCCGCCAGCGCAGCCCGTGACAGCCAGGTCGCGGGTTTACTCCGCGGCACGCGCCCCAGCACCTTCGGAATCGGGCGGATTCATGATCAGCGTATGACCGGTCATCTCGGAGGGCTGCGGCAGGCCGAGCAGCTCGAGCAAGGTCGGCGCGACGTCGGCGAGACGCCCGTCGTGCAGGCGGAGCGGCGCGTTCCGTCCGGGTTCGGCGCCGCCGATCAGCAAGACCGGCACGCGATTGGTCGTGTGCGCGGTGTGCGGCTGGCCGGTCGCGGGATCGGTCATCTGCTCGGCATTGCCGTGATCGGCGGTGATCAGGAGCGCGCCTCCCGCTTTTTCCACCGCGGCGGCAAGACGGCCGAGACACGTGTCGACCGTCTCGACCGCCTTCTTGGCCGCGGCGAAATCGCCGGTATGTCCGACCATGTCGGTGTTGGCGTAGTTGACGACGATGAAATCGAACCGGCCGGAGTTCACGGCGTCGACGAGCTTGTCGGTGACTTCATGCGCCGACATCTCGGGCTTCAGGTCGTAGGTGGCCACTTTCGGCGACGGCACGAGGATGCGGCTTTCGCCGGGATATTCGCGCTCTTCGCCGCCGTTGAAGAAGAAAGTGACGTGGGCGTATTTCTCGGTCTCGGCGATTCGCAGCTGCGTCAGCCCTGCGTCGGCGACGATCTCGCCCATCATGTGGGTGAGTGGCTGCGGCGGATACATCGTCGCCATGAGGCGGTTCAGCGCGGCGGAGTACTCGCACATGCCGAGCGCCGCCGCGAAGCGAACGGTTCGCGCCCGGGTGAAGCCGGTGAACGCAGGATCGAGAAGCGCGAGCAGGATCTCGCGCGCGCGGTCGGCGCGGAAGTTCGCCATGACGAGGCCATCGCCGTCGCGCATGCCGGGATATCCCGCCAGCACGGCGGGCAGGACGAACTCGTCGGTCTTGCCGTCCCCGTACGAGCCGGCGACGGCGCTTTGTGCGTCATTGGCTCTCACGCCTTCGGCATCCACGAGCGCCTTGGCGGCGACCTCGACCCGCTCCCAGCGCTTGTCGCGGTCCATCGCGTAATAGCGGCCGGCGATCGTGCCGTAAGCGACGTCCTTGAGGCCGGCGATGTCGGCGGAGAATTTTTTGAGATAGGCTTCGGCGCTTTTCGGCGGCGTGTCGCGGCCGTCGAGGAACGCATGCACCCACACCTTGAGGCCGGCCGCGGCGAACGTCTTCGCCAACGCTGCCATGTGATCTTGGTGCGAATGCACGCCGCCGGGCGAGAGCAGGCCCATCAAGTGAACGCTGCCGCCGCTCTTCTTCACCTTGTCGGTGAACGCGACCAGCGCCGGGTTGCGGCCGATGGCGCCCGAGGCGACCTCGTCGTCGATGCGCGGCAGGTCCTGCAGCACGACGCGGCCGGCGCCGAGGTTCATGTGGCCGACTTCGGAATTGCCCATCTGTCCGGCGGGCAGGCCGACATGGCGCTCGGAGGCGTCGAGGAAGGCCATGGCGGCGGTTTTGCGCAGACGGTCGAGATTGGGGGTTTTCGCCTTGAGGATCGCGTTGTCGTCGCTGGGTTCGGGACGGTGGCCCCAGCCGTCGAGCACGCACAGCACGACGGGCCGCCGCTTCGGCACGAATCGAGTCATGTGCGGAATATAGGGGAGCGCTTCCGGCGGGGGTAGCGGGAGAGGGCAAAAAAATGGGGGATTTCCGCGCTTTCGGCGGCAAAGAGCCGCCTTCCCACAGGATTGACTCAAGGGGCGGACGGGCGTTAGAACAAAAAGCGAACAAAGGCTTCTGGCACCGAGCAGATGTCCTCCCTCAAGGCCAAGACCCTGGCCCGCCTGCGCGAGCAGATGCGGCGCCTGGAAAAGCCGGGTATTGCCGACCGTCCGGTCCTCGAATTCGGCGACCCCGTCCTCGACGACGAGCTGCCCGGCGGCGGTCTCGCCTCAGGCTGCCTGCATGAGATCACGGCCGCACCCGATGACGGGGCGGCGTACGGTCTGGCGGCCTGGCTTCTCGGCCGGGTCATGGGAAAAGACGGCGTGGCGCTGTGGTGCCGGCAACAGCGGCGGCAGGCCGCCTCTGGACCCGGCCTTTATGGATCTGGCCCTTACGGACCTGGATTGGCCGGCTTCGGGATCGCAACCGAGCGGCTCTTGTTCGCGCGCACGTCCTCGCCGGTCGACATGTTGTGGGCCATGGAGGAGGCGTTGCGCTCGGGCCGTTTCGCCGCCGTGCTCGGCGAAGGGACAGCGGATCTGACGGCGACTCGCCGGCTGCAGCTCGCGGCGGAAGCGGGCGGCACCATGGCCGTGCTGCTGTCGTTTCCAAGCCGGACGTCACGGCCGCGCCTATCCGCCGCGACCACGCGCTGGCGTGTGGCATCCCTTCCGGCGGAGCGTCCGGGAATCTCGTCCTGGCACGTCGAGCTCGAACGCTGCCGCGGTGGCCGGTGCCGCGCATGGGCTCTCGAATGGAACCATGAAACGCTACGTCTCGATATCGCTCCCCTATTGGGCGACCGAGCGCTGGCGGCGCTCTAGCGCGGCGCCTGTATCGGCTCGCCCGCGGGTGCTGACCGCACCGGCGCAGGGCGGCTTGCGGCTGACGGCTGTCGATGCCCGTGCCGAGGCGGAAGGCCTGTATCCGGGACAGCGCCTGACCGATGCCCGTGCTCTGGTCCCGCTGCTCGAGGCGGCACCCGCCGATCCGCTCGCCGATGCCAAGGCGCTCGGCCGGCTGGCCGACTGGTGCAGCCGCTACACGCCGTGGAGTTCGACCGATGGCGACGACGGTCTCGTCCTCGATATCACCGGCTGTGCGCATCTCTTCGGCGGCGAGGCGGCGCTCATCGCCGATCTGACGCATCGCCTCTCTGAATTCGGAATTACCGCCCGCGCCGCCGCGGCGGATACGCCGGCCGCCGCCTGGGCGTGGGTCCGATTCGGCGCCGCGTCCGGACATGCGCCGGTTCTGCCGCCCGGCGAGGATCGCGCACGGCTGGCGGCCCTGCCGGTCGAGGCGCTCCGTCTGGCACCGACGACCGTCGAAACCTTGCGGCGTCTCGGCTTGCGCCGCGTCGGCGACATCGCCGGTCTGCCGCGGGCGCCGCTGGCCGCCCGGCTTGGCGTCGATCTTCTGACGCGGCTCGATCGTGCCTTCGGTGCCGAGAGCGAGCCCATATCGCCGCGCCGCGAGCCGGCGCGCTGGCGGGTCCGGCTGGTGTTTGCCGACGGGATCAGCCAGCGCGAAGACCTCGACCGCGCCACGCATGATCTGGTCGATGAGCTATGTCGGGCGCTCGCCGGCGATGGCCGCGGCGCCCGCCGGCTCGAGCTCGCCCTCTACCGGCTCGACGGCACGGCACAGTTCTTCGACATCGGCACCAGCCGGCCGACCCGCGACCGTGCGCATCTCCTGCGCCTGTTCGCCGAGGAGCTCGGCACGGTCGAGCCCGGCTTCGGCATCGAGACGATGATCCTGGGGGCGCTGGCGACCGATCGTCTCACGGCCGAGCAGATGGCGCTGTCGCGCGAGGGCCATTCGGAATTCGAGCGGGGTGCGATGGAAGAGCTGGCACCGGTCGTCGACCGGCTGCAAAGCCGGCTCGGCCGTCATGCGGTCGTCCGCCTTGTGCCCGTGGACAGCCACAATCCCGCGCGCGCGGTCACCGTCACGCCGGTATTGGGAACCGCTGATGTGCATCACTGGCCGGCCGAACTGGCCCGGCCGGTGCAGCTGCTCGCGGCACCCGAGGCCATCGAGGTGAGCGATGAGGCTGCGCCGGCAACTTTCCGCTGGCGGCGCGGCGAGCACCGTATCGCCCGGATCGAAGGCCCGGAGCGCATCGCGCCGGAATGGTGGCGCGGCCAAGATGAGGCGGCAGCCCGCGATTATTACTGGCTGCAGGACGCCGAGGGCCGCCGCTACTGGGTCTATCGCGTCGTCGGCCAGCCGTCCTGGTACCTGCACGGGCTGTTCGCATGACGAAGATCGTCAAACCGAGCGACGGACTTTGGCGATTGAGGCGTCCGTCGAAATTGTCACCCCCACCCCAACCCTCCCCCGTCGAGGGGGAGGATAGGGAAGGGGGTAACGGTCGGCCGAAATATGCCGAGCTGCAGGTGACCAGCAACTTCAGCTTCCTGCGCGGCGCCTCGCACGCGCATGAGCTGGTGCGCACCGCCGCCGCCTACGGTCATCACGCGATCGCCATCACCGATCGCAACACCGTCGCCGGGATCGTGCGCGCCCATGCCGAGGCCAAGGCGGCCGGCATCCGTCTGGTGATCGGCGCACGTCTCGATTTTCGCGACGGACCCAGTGTCCTGTGCTTTCCGCGCGATCGCGCCGCCTATAGTCGCATGACGACGTTGCTCACCGTCGGCAAGCGTCGGGCGCCCAAAGGCGAGTGCCATCTGTGTCACGCCGACCTTGATGCTCACGGCGTGGGGCAGATCCTGGTTGTCGTGCCGCCGGATCGGCCGGACCCGACCTTCGCGGGCTGGCTGCGCCGGTTTCGCGGCCGTCACCAGACGGTCTATCTCGCCGCGCATTTTCTGTATCGCGCCGACGACCGCCGGCGCATCGCTGCGCTGCATCGGCTTGCGACCGGGCTCGGCATCGGTCTCGTCGCCACCAACGACGTCCATTACCACGCCGCCGAGCGGCGGAAGCTCCAGGACGTGCTCACCTGCATCCGCGCGGGCTGCACGATCCACGAGGCCGGGCGCCGGCTGTACGCCAACGCCGAACGGCACCTGAAGCCGCCGGAGGAGATGGCCGAGCTGTTCCGCGACTATCCGGACGCGCTTGCGAATACGCGCGCGATCGCAGACGCCTGCACGTTCTCGCTGGAGGAACTGCGTTACGAATATCCGGCGGAGCCGGTGCCCGATGGCCGTACGCCGCAGCAGGAGCTCGAACGCCTGACCTGGGAAGGCGCGGCAAGGCGTTATCCGAGCGGCGTGCCCGCCGATGTGCGTGCGCAGATCGCCAAGGAGCTGGCGCTCATCGCCGGCTGCAACTACGCGCCGTATTTCCTGACTGTTTACGACATCGTTCGTTTCGCCCGCGACGACCGCGACAAGAAGCCGATCCTGTGCCAGGGCCGCGGCTCGGCCGCCAATTCGGCGGTGTGCTTTGTGCTCGGCATCACCGAGGTCGATCCGGCGGAGAACGAGCTGCTGTTCGAGCGCTTCGTTTCGGCCGAGCGCAAGGAGCCGCCGGATATCGACGTCGATTTCGAGCATGAGCGACGCGAGGAGGTCATCCAGTATGTCTACAGGAAATACGGCCGCGAGCGCGCCGGCATCGCCGCGACGGTGATTTCGTATCGCCCGCGCAGCGCGCTGCGCGACGTCGGCAAGGCGATGGGCCTGTCGCTCGACGCCGTCGACGTCCTCTCCAAGGTTTCGTGGAGCTGGGAGCGGGAGAGCGGTGTGCAGGCGGCGCATCTGCGCGAGGTCGGGCTCGATCCCGGCGACCCGGTGATCCGGCAGACGCTCTCGCTCGCCAACGAGTTGCTCGGCTTTCCGCGCCATCTCTCGCAGCACGTCGGCGGCTTCGTCGTCACCCGGAGCCCCTTGCACGAGCTGGTGCCGATCGAAAACGCGGCGATGGAAGACCGGACCATCATCGAATGGGACAAGGACGACCTCGACGAAGTCGGGATGTTCAAGATCGACATCCTGGCGCTCGGCATGCTGACCTGCCTGCGCAAGGGGTTCGACCTGCTGCGCGACCTTTCCGGCGTGCAGTGGACTTTGGCCAACGTGCCACAGGACGATCGCGAGACGTATCGGATGATCTCGCGCGCCGACACGATCGGCGTATTCCAGATCGAGAGCCGGGCGCAAATGTCGATGCTGCCGCGGTTGCGGCCGGAGAAATTCTACGACCTCGTCATCGAGGTGGCGATCGTCCGGCCCGGCCCGATCCAAGGCGGCATGGTCCATCCGTATCTGAAGCGGCGCGAGGATCTGCGCGACCGCGGCATTCTCCCGGACTATCCATCGCTGGAACTCCGCGGCGTCCTGGAGCGGACCTTGGGCGTGCCGCTGTTCCAGGAGCAGGCGATGCAGATCGCCATCGTCGCCGCCGGATTTCCGCCGGCCAAGGCGGACAAGCTCAGGCGCGCCATGGCGACCTTCCGTCGGATGGGAACCATCAACCAGTTCCGCGACGATTTCATCGGCGGCATGGTCGGCAAGGGCTACGCGCAGGGCTTCGCCGAGCGCTGCTTCCAGCAGATCGAAGGCTTCGGCGAATACGGCTTTCCGGAAAGCCATGCCGCCAGCTTCGCCCTCCTGGTCTACGTCTCATCGTGGATGAAATGCCACCATCCGACGGTGTTCGCCGCGGCCCTGCTCAACAGCCAGCCGATGGGCTTCTACGCGCCGGCCCAGATCGTGCGCGACGCCCGCGAGCATGGCGTCGAGGTGCGCGCTGTCGACGTCAATCACAGCGACTGGGACTGCACGATCGAGAGGACTGCGGCCGGCACGCCGGCGCTGCGGCTCGGCTTCCGCCAGATCAAAGGCTTTGCCGAAAAGGAGGCGCGCCGGCTGATGACGCAGCGCGGCAACGGCTATGCCACGGTGCGCGAGGTGTGGCGGCGGGCCGCGCTCACCCCGCCGGTGCTGGAGACGCTCGCCAACGCCGATGCCTGGCGCTCGCTCGGTCTCGACCGCCGCGCCGCGCTGTGGCAGATCCGCGGCCTCGGCGAAGCGCCGTTGCCGCTATTCGCGTACGCCGAAGGCGAGGCGCGGGCCGCGGCAGAGCCGGGCCCCGGCCACAACGCGGCACCGGTCGAGCTCGCGGATGAGCCTGGCGTGATCTTGCCGGCCATGCCGCTCGCCCTGCAGGTGATCGAGGACTACCGGCATCTGCGCATGACCTTGAAGAAGCATCCGCTGGCGTTATTGCGCTCTGTTCTGCCCCGGACGATCGTGCCCAACCGGCAGCTCGCCTCGCTGGCCAATGGCGCGCGGGTCACCGTCGCCGGGCTCGTGCTCATCCGTCAGCAGCCCGGGACGGCGAACGGAGTCATCTTCGTGACCCTCGAGGACGAGACCGGCATCGCCAACGCCGTGCTGTGGCCGAAGATCTCGCAACGCTATCGGCGGGCACTCCTGGACTCACGCCTGCTCGAGATCAGCGGCCCGCTTCAGTCGCACAGCGGCGTCATCCATGTGGTGGCGGAACGGCTGGTCGATCGCACCGACGAGCTGCGCCGGCTCTCCGACGAAGACGGCGACGTGGGCGATGCCGCGGAGTTCCAGTCCGGTGCCCGCGGCGACGACCTCAACAAGACACTACGCCCCGATCCGCGCGATCCTTACGCGACGTTCCCCGAGGGGCGAAATTTCCACTGAGCGAATCGCGGCCGTCAGACCAGCGGATGCGACAGCGCGTTGTTCGCCAGCGTGATTCCCGAGGACGTCATGTTCCAACCGATGACGGCCATCTCGGCCACGTCGTCGCCGGACAGAAGCTCGACGACACCGGAGTAGGTCGGCCCGAATGGATCGTATTGCATTGTGGCGCCGTTCCCCGTCGAGGCGACGTTCCAGTCGGAGAAATCGCCGGCCGTGCCATTCGATGCATCACACCGGCATTGATTGAGAAATAGCCCGTGTCGCCGGCCGTGGGCGTGAGTTGGCGCGTATTTGCCGCCGAATAGCGGAAGAGGTCGAGCGGCGTATAGAACCCGGAGATGGCCGTCCCGAGGCTGCCGGTGCGCCCCATGATCTCGGTGAATTCATGCTGGAAGGCGCCGACGGCGTCGTTCTTGCCCGACACGGCCGTCTGGTCGTACTCCCACGACACCGCGGACGACAGGCTGGCGTAGCCGTCGAGCGTGCTCGAGGTACCGAGCAGACCGAGCGCCTTCTGCTCCGCCCGGCTGACGGCGTAGTCGCTGCCGCTGCCGCCCGTAGGATCGCTGGCGCCGAGCGTGGCAAAGGCGGTGCTCTGCGTGCTCGAGTTGGCAGATTCCCCGGTCAATGCGGTGCGGACTTGTGAATACGTATAGCCGTTCAGGGTGTACTGGCTTTGGGCTCCGTTGCCCGCCGCAATCGAGCCGCCGTTGATCTCGCCGTAGCCGATCTGAATGTTGATGACCACAGGGTTGGAGAGGACCGCCGACAGACCGGCGGCGGCGGCGATCGCGGCGTTTTCGACGCCTGATGGTGCGCCCGACGCATTCGCCACCTCGGAGGCCCAGCTGAGGTTGAACTGCAGCCCGCCGGACTTGCCGACCAGGACACTGGTCTGATCGAGCTGGGAGGTCGTGAAGGCGCCGATCTGCTGAGCCGACAGCGCGTTGGCGTGGTTGGCGAGCAAGGTCGAGACTTGCGGCGCCGACAGGGCCTGAAGCTGCGTCGTGGTCAGCGCCCCGATCTGGGTGTCGGACAGATTCTGGATGAGCAGCCCGCCGAGTGCTGCGACTTGCGTCGAATCCAGCGCCGCGACCTGCGCCGTGGTCAGCACGCCAACCTCGGTCGCGGTGAGCACGCCGAGCTGGGTCGTGGACAAGCCGGCCAGGGCGGTCGGGTCGATCGCGCTGACCTGGGTGGTCGTGAACGCCGGGATCTGCGTGAGCGTGAGCCCGGTGGCCTGCGTCGTCGTCAACACGCCAAGCTCGTTGGTCGTAAGTGCGCCCAGCTGGGTCGTCGTCAGCGCGCCGATGTCCGTCGACGTCACGCCAACGATCTGAGTCGTCGTCAGCGCGGCGATGTCCGTTGTCGTCAGCACCGCGACTTGGGTCGTGCTGAGACCGCCGACGGCGGTCGCGGTCAAGGCGCGCAAGGACGTCGTCGTCAGCGCGGCGATGTCCGTCGTCGTCAGACCGCCGACCTGGGTCGTGGTGAACGTGCCCAGCTCTGTCGTCGTGAAGGATTTCACCTGCGTGGTCGTGAGTGCGCCGATTTGGGTCGGCGTCAGGCCGCCGACCTGGGTCGTGGTGAATGCCGCGATTTGCGCCGCCGTGAAACCTTTGACCTGCGTGGTCGAGAGGGCGCCCACCACGGTCGAGGTCAAGCCGCCGAGCTCGGTGGTCGTCAGCGTACCCACCTGGGTTGCTGTCAGGCCGCCGGCCTGGGTCGTTGTCAGCGCGCCGACCTGCGTCGTCGTCAGCGCCTTGATCTGCGTCGCCGACAGGATGCCGAGCTCTGTCGACGTGATCACGCCGAGTTCCGTCGTGGTCAACGCCGCGACCTGTGCGGCCGTCAGGCTGCCGATCTGGCTCGTCTTCAGCGCCGCGACCTCGGTCGTCGTCAAGGCGGCGACTTGGGTCGTCGTCAGGCCCGCCACCTGGGCCGTCGTCAGCGCCGCCACGGTGGTTGTGGTCAGGCCTTGCACTTGGGTCGTGGTGAGCGCGGCGACGTCGGCGGTGGTCAGGCTGGCGAGCTGCGCCGCGGTGAGAGCGCCGAGCTCGGTCGTCGTCAGGCCCTGCGCCTGGGTGGTGGTGAGCGCGGCGATCTCGGTCGTCGTCAGGCTGCCGACCTGGGTGGTGGTGAACGCCGCGAGCTGCGCGGTGGTCAGGCCTTTGGTTTGAGTTGCGGACAGGGCCGCCAGCGCCGTCGTGCCGAGGCTGGCCACCTGGGTGGTGGTCAGGCTGCCGATCTCCGTCGCCGTCAGGCCTTTCACCTGCGTCAACGAGAGGCTGGCCAACGACGTCGTGCTCAACGAATCCAGGCCGGTCGTGGTCAGGGCGCCGACCTGGGTGGCCGTCAGGCCGGTCAGCTGAATCGTCGTCAGCGCGGCCAGCTCGGTCGTGCTCAGGCTCTGCAGCTGGGTAGCGGTCAGTGCCCCCACTTTCGTGGGGCTCAGGCCGCTGAGCTGGGTCGTCGTCAGCGCCGTCAGCTCGGTGGTGAGCAGGCCTGCGATCTGGGCGGTCGTGAGCCCGCCGATCTGCGTCGAATTGAGGCCGCTGAGCTGAGTCGTCGTCAGCGCCACGACTTGCGTCGTCGTCAATCCCGTAAGCTGCGCGGCCGACAGGGTCGCAACCTGGGTCGACGTAAGCACGGCCAGCCCCGTCGTCGTCAGTGCGCCGACTTCGGTCGTGCTCAGGATCCCGAGCTCGGTGCTGTTGAGGGCGCCGACCTGCGTCGTCGTCAGAGCCTTGGTCTGGGCGGCCGACAGGCTCGCCAGCGCTGTCGTGCTCAGGGACGCGAGGCTCGTCGTCGTGAGGACGCCGATCTGGGTCGCCGTCAGGCCCTTCGCCTGCGTTGCCGACAAGGTGCCGATCGACGTCGTGCTCAGGGCGTCGAGCTCGGTCGTTGTCAGTGCGCCGACCTGCGCGGCCGTCAGGCCGGTCAACTGAATCGTCGACAGCGCGTCGATCTCCGTCGTGGTCAGGTTCTGCACCTGTGTCGAGGTCAACACCCCGACTTGCGTCGACGTCAGTCCGCTCAGCTGAGTGGTCGTGAGCTCGGCAACATCGGTGGTGAGCAGGCTCGCGATCAGCGCGGTCGTCAGCCCGCGGATCTGCGTGGCACTGAGGCCGCTGATCTGCGTCGTATCCAGCGCGGCCAGTTGCGCGGTCGTCAGGCCGTTCAGCTGCGTCGTCGACAGAGCCGAAAGCTGCGTCGAGCTCAGCACGCTGAGCTCGGTGGTGGTCAGCGCGTTCACTTCGGTCGTCGTCAAGCTGCCAAGCTCAGTCGTCGTCAGCGTGCCTACCTGTGTCGTGGTCAGGCCTTTGATCTGCGCGGCCGACAGATTGGCGAACGCCGTCGTGCTCAAGGACGCGATCGCAGTCGTGCTCAGCGCGCTGAGCTGCGTCGTCGTCAGGCCTTTCACCTGCGTCGAGGTCAGGAGGGCCAAGGCGGTCGTGCCGAGCGTGCCGACATCGGTCGTGGTCAGCGCCCCGATCTGCGCGGCGGTCAGGCCGCCGATCTGGGCGGTGGTCAGCGCGTCAATTTCGGTCGTCGTGAACGACTGCGCCTCGGTGATGGTGAGCGCGCCAATCTGCGTCGAGCTGAGGCCGCCAAGCTGCGTGGTCGTCAACGCCGCCACGTCGGTGGTGGTGAGAGCCTGCAGTTGCGTGCCGGCCAGTACGCCGATCTGCGTGGTGGTCAGGCCGCCGACTTGCGTCGTCGTCAGTTGCGGGATTTGGGCCGCGGTAAGGCCCTTCACTTGCGTGAGCGTCAGAGCGGCCACCTGGGTCGCGGCAAGCCCGCTGAGCTCGGTCGAAGTCAGCGCGCCGACCTGCGTCGCGGTCAGGACGCCGAGCTGGGTCGTCGTGAGCGCGCCGATCTGCGTCGAGGTCAGGCCTTTCACCTGCGTGGTCGAGAAGGCGGCCAGGACGGTCGTCCCCAATGCTGCGAGGTCCGTCGTGGCGAGCGTGCCGAGCTGCGTTGCCGTCAGGCCGGCGGCCTGGCTGGTCAGCAGGGCGGCCAGCGAGGTGGTGCTCAGCACTCCGATGTCGGTCGTGGTCAGCGCGCCGATCTGCGTGGAGGAGAGGCCGCGCAGCTGAGTGGTGGTCAGGTTGGTGATGACGGTCGAGGTCAATGCCTGCACCTGCACGGTGCCGAGGCCGCCGACTTGCGTCGACGTGAGGCCGCTCACCTGGGTCGTGGTCAGCGCGCCGACGTCGGTGACCGTGAGTGAGGCCAGCTGGCCGGTCGCGAGCGCTCCGAGTTGCGTTGAGCTCAGCGTGCCCAGCTCGGTCGTCGTCAACGCGGCGATCTGCGCCGCGGTCAGGCCTTTCACCTGCGTTGTCGAGAGTGCGTCGATCTGGGTCGTATCCAGAGCCGCGAACTGCGTCGTTGTCAGGAAGCCGATGTCCGTGGCGGTGAGCGCGCCCAGCTCCGTCGTCGTGAACGCTGCAACTTGCGTCGTGGTCAGCGCCTTGACTTGGGTCGACGTCAGTTTGGCGATTGCGGTCGTCGTGAACGCGCCGATCTCGGTCGTTGTCAGCGCGCCGACTTGCGTCGTCGTCAGGCCGGTGATCTGCGTCGCTGAAAGGTTGCCGAGGACCGTCGTGCTCAACGCGCCGAGCTCGGTCGTCGTCAGCGATCCGAGCTGCGTCGCCGTCAGCCCGACGAGCTGCGTCGTCGTCAAGCTCGTGACGGAGGTGGTGGTCAGGCCCCGAAGCTGTGCCGTCGTCAGGCCGCCGACCTGCGTCGCGGTGAGGCCGCCGAGCTGGGTCGAGGTCAGTGCGTTGAGGTCGGTGGTGGTGAGGTTGGGCAGCTGGCTGACGGTGAGCGTGCCGACCTGTGTCGAGGTCAGCGCGGCGAGCTGGGTGGTGCTCAGGATGGCGAGTTCCGCCGCCGCAAGTCCCTTTACCTGCGTCGTCGACAAGGCGCCGATCTGCGTGCTGCTGAGGGCCGCGAACACCGTGGTGGTCAGCGCCCCGAGTTCGGTCGGCGTGAAGGTGGAGAGCTGCGTCGTCGTCAGCGTGGTCACCTGCGTCGTCGTCAGCGCCGACAGCTGCGACGATGACAACGCGCCAAGCGACGTCGAGCTCAAGGCGCTGAGCTCGGTGGTCGTCAGCGCGGCCAGCTGCGTCGTCGTGAGGCCTTTCACCTGGGTTGCCGAGAGTCCGGCAAGCGCGGTGGTGCTGAGTGCGCCGATATCGGTTGTCGTGAGGGTGCCGACCTGGGTGGCGGTAAGGCCGGCGAGCTGCGCCGTCGCGAGCGCGTCGAGGGCGGTGGTCGTCACGTTGTCGATCTGTGTCGTGCTGAACGCGCCGATCTGTGTCGACGTCAGGCCGCTGACCTGGGTCGTGGTCAGTTCCGCGATATCGGTGGTGGTCAGGCCGGAGAGCTGCGTCGTGGCCAGCGCGCCGAGCTGGGTCGATGTCAGGCCGCTGAGCTGGGTCGTCGTCAGTGCCGACAGCCCCGCCGTGGTGAGGCCCTTCACCTGCGTCGTGGCCAAGGTGCCGACCTGGGTCGAGCTCAGCGCTCCCACTTCGGTGGTGGTCAGGCCGCCGACCTCTGTGGTCGTCAGGCCGCCGAGCCGGGTGGTCGTCAGCGCCGACACCTGCGTCGTCGTCAGCCCTTTGATCTGGGTGGCCGAGAGGCTGCCGAAGACGGCGGTCGTCAGCACGCCGAGATCGGTCGTGGTCAGTGCCCCGATCTGCGTCGCCGTCAGGCCCTTGGCCTGCGTGAGGTTCAGGGCGCCGAGCGACGTCGTGGTCAATGCGGTGAGCTCGGTCGTCGTCAGGTTGCCGACCTGCACCGAGGTGAGCCCGGCGACCTGCGTCGTGGTCGTCAGCGCCTGGACTTGCGTCGATGTCAGACCGCCGACCTGGGTCGAGGCCAGGCCGCTCAGCTGCGTGGTGGTCAGCGTCGCGAGGTCGGTGGTGTTGACGCTGCTGATCTGCACGGTCGTGAGCACGCCAAGCTCGGTCGACGTCAGACCGCCGAATTGGGTCGTCGTGAGGATCGCGATCTGCGACGTGGCGAACCCCTTCACCTGGCTCGCCGACAACGCATCGATCTGGGTCGCGCTCAACGCGTCGACCTGGGTCGTGGTCAGGGCACCGAGCTCTGTCGCGGTCAGGCTGGCGAGCTGGGTCGTGGTCAGCGCAGTGATCTGGGTCGTCGTCAGGCCCTTCACCTGCGATGCCGCCAGTCCGCCGAGCGCGGTTGACGTCAAGCCCCCGAGCTCGGTCGTCGTCAAGGCGCCGATCTGCGTCGTGGTGAGGCCTTTGACCTGCGTCAGCGAGAGCGCGCCGAGCGAGGTCGTGGTCAGCGTTCCGAGATCGGTCGTGGTCAGCGCTGCGACCTGGGCCGCGGTCAGGCCGGCGAGCTGGGTCGTGGTCAGCGTCCCGACGACGGTCGTGGTCAGGCCCTGGATCTGCGTGACGGTCAACGCGCCGACCTGGGTCGAGGTGAGGCCGCTCACCTGGGTTGTGGTCAGGCCCGCGATCTCGGTGGTGGTGAGGCCCGGCAGCTGCGTGGTCGCGAAGCCGGCGAGCTGGGTCGAGCTCAGTCCGCCCAGCTGTGTCGTGGTGAGGGCGGCGATTTCGGTCGTGGTCAGGCCTTTCACCTGTGCCGCCGACAGCGCATTGAGCTGGGTGGGGGTGAGCGCGCCGAGCTGGGTCGTGGTCAGCCCGCCGACTTCGGTCGTGGACAGGCTGCTGAGCTGCGTTGTCGTCAGGCCGGCGACCTGCGTCGTGGTGAGGCCTTTGACCTGGGTTATGGACAGAGTCCCCAGCGCCGTCGTGCTCAGTACGCCGAGTTCGGTCGTGGTCAGCGCGCCGAGCTGTGTCGAGGTCAGCCCCTTCGCTTGCGTCGCCGACAGGCTGCCGAGTGCCGTTGTGCTCAGCGCGTCGATCTCGGTCGTCGTGAGCCCGCCGACTTGCGTGGCGGTCAGGCCCGTGATCTGCGTCGTCGTCAGGGCATCAATTGCGGTGGTGGTGAGGTTCTGCAACTGGGTGACGTTGAGCCCGCCCACCTGCACCGCGGTCAAGCCGCTCAGCTGCGTCGTGGTCAGTGTCCCGACGTCGGTCGTGGTCAGGCTGACGATCTGGGTGGTGGCCAGGGCCGTGAGCTGCGTTGACAGAAGGCCGGTCAGCTGTGTCGTGCTCAAGCCGGCGAGCTGGGTCGTGGTCAGCCCTTTCACCTGAGACGTCGAGAGCGTCCCGACCTGTGTCGCGGTCAGCGCACCGAAGGCGGTCGTGGTCAGCCCGCCGACTTCGGTCGAGGTGAGGCTGGTGATCTGCGTCGTGGTCAAGGCCGCGACTTGCGTCGACGTCAACCCTTTGGCCTGCAGCGACGACAGGCTGCCGAGGGCGGTCGTGGTCAGGGCGGCGACGTCGGTCGTCGTGAGCGCGGCGATCTGCGAGATGGTCAGGCCTTTGGCCTGCGTCAACGACAGGGTTCCGAACGCGGTGGTGCCGAGCGCGCCGAGCTCGGTCGTGGTCAGGAGGCCGATCTGCGTCGCCGTCAAGCCGCCGAGCTGGGTCGTCGTGAGCGTGGCGATCACGGTGGTCGTCAGCCCCTGCAGCTGGGTGCTGTTCAACGCGCCAAGCTGGCCCGCCAGCAGCCCGCCGATCTGCGTTGTCGTCAGGCCGTCGAGCCTGGTCGTGGTCAGCGCGGTGATTTGCGTCGTGGTCAGCGCGGCCAGCGACGTCGTGGTCAGGGCGCCGAGTTCGGTCGAGGTCACCGCCGCGAGCTGCGTCGTGGTCAGCCCTTTCACCTGTGTCGTCGATAGCGCGTCGAGCGAGGTCGTCGTCAGACCGCTGAGCTCGGTCGTGGACAAGGCGCCGATCTGGGTCGCGGTGAAAGCGCGCGTCTGCGTCGTCGTCAGGGCGTCGATCTGCGTTGTGGTCAGCCCTTTCACCTGCAGGGTGGAGAGCCCGGCCAGCGTCGTCGTGCTCAGCGCGTTGAGATCGGTGGTGGTGAGGGTGCCGATCTGCGTAGGAGTGAGGCCGGTGACCTGGGTCGCCGTCAGACCACTGATCGCCGTCGTGCTCAGGGAGCCGACCTCGGTGGTGGTCAAGGCGCCGACCTGGGTCGAGGTCAGCCCTTTGATCTGCGTCGCGGAGAGTGCGGCAAGCTCGGTCGTGGTGAAGGCCGCGATCGCGGTCGTGGTCAGCACGCCGATCTGGATCGCCGTCAGGCCGGCGAGCTGCGTGGTGGTCAGGTTGGCGATCTGCGTCGTCGTCAGACTCGACACCTGCGTCGAGACGAGCGCGCCGAGCGAGGTCGTATTAAGCGCGCCGAGCTCCGTCGTCGTCAGCGCCGCGACCTGGGTCGTGGTGAAACCCTTCACCTGTGTCGCCGTAAGCGATGCGAGCGCCGTCGTCGCGAAGGCGCCGATTTCGGTCGTGGTCAGCACGCCGACCTGGGTCGCCGTGAGCCCGATGAGCTGCGTCGTCGTCAGCGCGTCGACGTCGGTGGTGGAGAGGGTCCGGACATCGGTGGTGGTGAACGCGCCGATCTGTGTCGCGGTGAAGGCGTCGATCTGCGTCGTCGTCAATCCGCCGAGCTGGGTCGTCGTGAGACTCTTCACTTGCGTCGCCGTCAGCGCGCCAACCAGCGTCGTCGTGAGGCCGGAGATCTGGGTCGTGGTCAGCGCCGCGAAGTCGGTGGTCGTGAGCGCGGCCAGCTCGGTCGACGTCAGTTCGCCGATTTGCGTCGAGGAGAACGCGCCGATCTGCGTCGTCGTCAGCGCCCTGATATCCGCTGCGCTGATCGCCTGCAGCTGCGTGGCATTGAGCACCTGGAGTTGAGACGCGTCGAGCACGAATTGCGTGACGCTCAGCGCCGCGATCTGGGTCGCCGTGAGGCCCGTGACCTGGGTTGTCGAGAGCTCTTTGACCTCGGTCGCGGTCACCGCGCCGATCTGCGCCGTCGTCAGCGCGCCGACCTGGCTGCTCGACAGCGTGCCGATCTCGGTCGAGGTGAGGCCGGCGATTGCCGAGGTCGAGATCAGCGGGATGAAGCTGAGCGGGATGCCGGTGAAATCAACCATGGCGCGGCCTCATCGCGGGCAAAGAATGCGGGATGTCGGCCGCGGGCACGCGCAACCGCGGCGGCCGCGTCGCGGCGCCGTCAAAGAATGGACGAAGTGCGGAATGGCAGGTTTGCTCGGTTCCCCCGCCGCACTTTATGTGCGTACCCCCGTCGACCAAGACCCTGTTCCTCCGTTCTGGAGCGGGACCAAGCGCGGCCAGCGCCAACCCGTGGAGCGTGCATAGAGCTGCCCCTCGGGCAAGTCCGATGGAAGCAAGCGCTGGGCCACGAGGCTGTGCTGGCGATCACAGCGGCGCGATAATCGCAAAGTTACGGCCGCTTCGCCAACCCTTTATTGCAGCGAATGTTCGCGTCTTGTCGACAACCTGCAATTGAGCACAACTGCTATGGTTAAAAGCAGCGCAGGGATGCGGAGCGGGCGGCGTCGGACGTTTTCATCCTGGTAAACGGGCAAAACTTGCCGCATGACGCTGGCGCGGGACCGTCACAAAGCCGCGGGCTTCACCGCTCCGCCAATCAGGTTTACGTCCCGTTCACCTTTCCGCCAGGGCGAGCTTCGCCCCGAGGGCCACAAAAGCCGCGGCGAACGTGCGGCGCATCCAGGTGAGGACGCCGGGACGCGAGATCACGTGGGCGCGGATGGCCGCTGCGAACAGGCCATAGCCGACGAAGACGGCGAAGGTCAGCAGCATGAACACGCCGCTGAGCTCGAACATGTGCGCGAGCGGATGCGGGTCGTCGGCGGCGACGAATTGCGGCAGGAACGCAA
>Ga0335070_10000205_pt1 | contig 68113 bp, 63 predicted proteins | sample Lox_Sample_13_FD_206722 | JGI IMG/M metagenome (GOLD analysis project Ga0335070, IMG submission 206722) | Soil microbial communities from Loxahatchee National Wildlife Refuge, Florida, United States - Lox_Sample_1.3 | ecosystem: Environmental > Terrestrial > Soil > Wetlands | place: USA...
CTGCTGCGCGGCGTCTTCCTCGGCATCAAGCACGCGGCGCGCGCGATGCTGCCGCAGCGCGCCGGCAGCATCCTCAGCACGGCCAGCGTCGCCGCCCTGCAGGCGGGCTTCGGCCCGCACGTCTACAGCGCGTGCAAGGCGGCGGTCGTGCAGCTCACGCGCTCGGTGGCGATGGAGCTCGGCGAGAGCGGCGTGCGGGTCAACTGCATCTGCCCCGGCGGCATCGCGACGCCGCTCCTGACGCGCGCCTTCGGCGAGCTGCCCGGGGCGCAGGACTTCCTGAAGACCACCCTCGCGGCCGCGCAGCCGATCCGCCGCGCCGGCCTGCCCGAGGACATCGCCGAGGCGGCGCTGTTCCTGGCCTCGGACGCGTCGAGCTTCGTGAACGGGCACGCGCTGGTCGTCGACGGCGGACTCAGCGGCGGGCGCCTGTGGTCGTCGACGCCCGAGGCGTTCCGCCGGTATCGGCAGCTGGAGAGCCTCTGATCGGCGATGCGGTAACCTCCGGGCGCCGGGGAAGCTCCTGTTCGGGAGGACGCGATGTCCCAGGCCTTTCCGTCCCTCGGCTCGTTCCCGCCTCCGCAGCTGCTCGCAGACCCGTACCCCTTCTACGCGATGCTGCGCGCCACCAACCCGGTGTTCCGGCTTCCGGTCGGCGACGCCGCGAGCCCCGGGGTCTGGCTGCTGACGCGCCACGCCGACGTCCACGCGGTGTTGCGCGACGGGCGCTTCTCCGTCGACCGCCGCCGCGCCCGCATCATCCAGGACAACATGGACCGCCTGCCGATCGGCATGGCGCTCGGCCCCGAAGGCGGCCTGCGCACGATGCTGGTGATGGATCCGCCAGACCACACGCGCGTGCGCGGGCTGGTGAGCAAGGCCTTCACGCCGCGGCGCGTGGCGGCGCTGCGGCCGCGCATCGAGCAGATCGTCGACGAGCTGCTCGGCGAGGCGAGCGAGCGCGGCTCGATGGACGTGATCGCGGACTTCGCGGCGCCGCTGCCGGCGATCGTGATCGCCGAGCTGCTGGGCGTTCCGGCCGAGGACCATCGCGAGTTCAAGCAGTGGTCGACCGAGCTGGTCTCGGCGGTCGGCGCCGGCAATCCGCTGGCGATGCGCGAGCAGTTCGAGAAGGCGTTCGGCCGGCTGCTCGACTACCTGCGCGGCGTGATCGCCGAGCGCCGGCGCGCGCCGGCCGACGACTTGATCAGCGGCATGATCGAGGCGCAGGAGGAGCGCGACGCGCTGAGCGACGTCGAGCTGCTCGCGACCAGCAACCTGCTGCTGCTCGCGGGGCACGAGACCACGACCAACCTGATCGGCAACGGGACGCTCGCGCTGCTGCGCAACCCGAGCGAGCTGGCGCGCCTGCGCGCCGACCGCGCGCTGCTGCCCGCCGCGATCGAGGAGCTGCTGCGCTACGACAGCCCCGTGCAGGCGACCGTGCGCGTCGCGACGGAGGACGTCGAGATCGGCCGCCAGCGGATCCCCGCCGCGGCGCTCGTGATCACCGGGATCGGCGCCGCCAACCGCGACCCTGCCGCCTTCCGCGACCCGGACCGCCTCGACCTCGGCCGCTGCGACAACCACCACGTGTCGTTCGGCTTCGGCGTGCACTTCTGCCTCGGCGCGTCGCTGGCGCGGCTCGAGGCGGAGCTGGCCTTCGGCGCGCTGCTCGCGCGCTTCCCGCGCCTCGAGCTGGCGAGCGAAGCGGTGTCGTATCGCTCGAACCTGATCCTGCGCGGCCTCAACGCGCTGCCGGTGCGCTGCTGAGCGAGGGCGGCGCAGCGCCGAGCCAGACCCCGCCGTCGGCGGCGACCTCGAGCCGGGGCGGGCGCGCGAGCCGCAGGCGCCGGCCGTCGGCGCTGGCGCCGCTGCGCAGGTCGAAGCGGTAGCCGTGCCACGGACAGCGCACGCAGCCGTCGGCGTCGACGGCGGCCTCGTCGAGCGGACCGAGCGCGTGCGGGCAGACCGCCGCGTGCACCACCAGCTCGCCCGCCAGCTCGACGATGCGCCAGCGCCGGCCGCCCCAGTCCACGCAGAGTGGCAGCCGCGCGCGCAGCGCGCCGCGCGACCCGAGCGCGAGCGCGGCCTGCGCGGCCGGCGCCTGGGGCGCCAGCAGCGCCGCGCGGCGCACCATCATCGCCTCGTCCTCGTCCCAGAGGCGCCGATACAGGCGCGTGTAGGCGGCGCGGAGCCCCGGAGCCCGCGCGGGATCGACGCCGGGCAGCCAGAACTCGACCTCGATCTCGGTGCGATCCGCCGCGACGGGACGCAGCGCGGTCCAGATCTCGCTGCGCGTGCCGGGGCCTTCGAGCGTGCGCGAGACGTAGCGGTTCGGCTCGATGCGCAGCTCGAGCACGATCTCGGCGCCGCCCCCGGGCTGCAGGCCGATGCGGGCGCGCCAGCCCCAGTCGCCCTCGTCGAGGCGCTCGATCGAGCGAAAGCTCGAGCGGTGGAGCCAGGGCAGGTGCTCCCAGTCGCGCACGTTCTCCCAGACGCGCTCCGCGCTGGCCGCGACGCTGCGGCGGTAGACGGCGACGCGCATGAGCTCCGGCGGGGGCATCGCGGGCGCAAGGTATCATGGGTGCGTGTCCGACCAGGATTGGAAGCCGCTGCTCGACGACCTCGAGCGCCGGAGCGCCGCGGCGCGCGCCATGGGCGGCGCCGAGCGCCTCGCGCGGCGCAGGCAGTCGGCTGGGCGGCTGGACGCGCGCCAGCGCATCGACGCGCTGCTCGACGCGGGCAGCTTTCGCGAGCTCGGCACGCTCGTCGGCGGCGAGGCCGCGCCGGCGGACGCCTTCGTCGCCGGCAGCGGCGCGATCGATGGGCGGCCCGTGCTGGTCGGCGCCGAGGACTTCACCGTGCAGGGCGGCTCGATCGGTCTCGGCACGCACGCCAAGCGGCTGCGCCTGGCGCAGCTCGCGGCGCAGGAACGCGCGCCCCTCGTGTTGCTCCTCGAAGGCGCGGGCGAGCGGGCCAGCAACGCGCTCGAGCGCTACCCGCACGCGCCGAACGACCTGCAGGCGCTCGCCGCGCTCTCGGGCCGCGTGCCGATCGTCGCGATCGTGATGGGCTCCTCCGCGGGACACGGCGCGCTCGCGGTGCCGCTCGCCGACTACGCGCTGATGGTCGAGGGCGCTGCGCTGTTCGCCGCCGGTCCGCCGCTGGTCGCCGCGGCGACCGGGGAGCAGGTCGACCGCGAGGCGCTCGGCGGAGCGCACATGCACGCGAGCGAGAGCGGCGTGGTGCACGACGTCGCCGTCAGCGACGCCGACGCGCTCGCGCTCGCGCGCCGCTACCTGTCCTATTTCCCGGCGAATGCCTGGCAGTGGCCGCCGCTCGCGGGCCCCGGGCCCGACACGGGCGAGCGACGCCTCGACGCGATCCTCGAGCTGATCCCGGCCGACCCGCGCAAGCCCTACGACGCGAGGGCGCTGGTCGCGCTCGTCGCCGATGCCGGGAGCGTGCTCGAGCTCCAGGCCCGCTTCGGCGCCAGCGTGGTGACGGCGCTCGCTCGGCTCGCGGGCGAGCCCGTGGCCGTGGTCGCGAACCAGCCGCTGGTGCGCGCGGGCGCGATCGACCGCGACGGCGCCGACAAGGCGGCGCGCTTCCTCGACGTGACCGGCGCATTCCATCTGCCGGCCATCTTTTTGACCGACACGCCGGGCGTGATGGTGGGGACGGCGGCCGAGCGCTCCGGCGCGCTGCGCGCGGGCGCGCGCATGTTCGCGGCGCAGACGCGCGCGCGGGGTCCGAAGTTGCACGTGACGCTGCGCAAGGCGTACGGCTTCGGCTCTTCGATCATGGCGATGAACCCGTTCGACGGGCAGACGCTGGTGCTCGCGCTGCCGGGCGCGTCGCTCGCGGCGATGCCGGGCTCCGATGTCCAACCGGGGCCGTGGTCGGCGGCCGAAACGATGGCGTACGACCAGGTGGTCGACCCGCGCGAGCTCCGCAACGCGCTGCTCGAAGGCCTGCGGCTCGCGCGCGGGCGGCGCGGTGCGGCGCGCGCGCCGGTCGCCCGGGTCGGGATCCGACCTTGATGCGACGGCTGAGGAGACGAGATCCATGTCCCCGATCGACCTCGTGATCCGGGGCGCCGCGCTCTACGACGGCAGCGGCGCTCCACCGCGCCCGGCCGACGTGGCGCTGGCGGGGGATCGCATCGCGGCCGTGGGCGAGGTCCCGGCGCGGGCCGGCGGGCGCGAGCTCGACGCCCGCGGTCTCGCGCTCGCGCCGGGCTTCCTCGACGTCCACACGCACGACGACTTCGCGGTCCTGCTGCACCCGGAGATGGGCTTCAAGGTGCAGGGCGGCGTGACCACCGTCGTCGTCGGCAACTGCGGGATGGGCGCAGCGCCGTGGCGGGTGGCGCGCGCGATGGCCGGCGCCTTCCACCCGGGCGCCGCGCTGCCGCAGTGGGAGGGCTACGCCGGCTATCTCGCGCAGCTCGACCGCGAGCCGCCGAGCTGCAACGTCGCCGCGCTGGTCGGCCACGGCACCGCGCGCGCCGCGGCGATGGGCGGCGACGCGCGCGCGCCGACGCGGGACGAGCTCGAGCGCATGCGCGCCATCCTGCGCGAGGGCCTCGAGGCGGGCTGCTTCGGCCTCTCGACGGGCCTCGTCTACGAGCCGGGACGGCACGCGCGGACCGAGGAGATCGTCGCGCTGGCGCGCGAGATGGCAGGGACGGGAGCGCTCTACGCGACGCACATGCGCGACGAGGGCACCGGCTTGCTGGGCTCGGTCCAGGAGGCGATCGAGATCGGCGAGAGCGCCGGCGTGCCGGTGCAGATCTCGCACCACAAGGCCTCCGGCCGCGACGCCTGGGGCCTCGTGCGCGCCTCGCTCGGGATGATCGATCGGGCGCGCGCGCGCGGCCTCGACGTGACCGCGGATCAGTATCCCTACACCGCCGGCAGCACGGTGCTGGCCGCCGTCGTCGCCAACGCCGATCGCTTCGGAGGCGGCGGCGAGGTCGAGGTGGTGATCGCCTCCGCACCAGGACACCCGGCGTGGGAGGGCCGCTCGCTCGCGGAGCTCGGGCGCGAATGGGGCGTCGCGCCGCTCGAGGCCGCCGCGCGCGTGCTGGACGCCGAGGGCATCGCGGCCACCGTGATCATGCACGGCATGGACGAGCAGGACGTGCAGACGGTGATGCGCCACCCGTCCACGATGATCGGCTCCGACGGGATTCCGACGCTGCACGGCAAGCCGCACCCGCGCCTGTACGGCAGCTTCGCCCGCGTGCTCGGCCACTACGCGCGCGATCTCGGCCTGCTCTCGATGCACGAGGCGGTGCACCGCATGACCGGCTTCCCGGCGCGCAAGTTCGGTCTCACCGACCGCGGCGTGGTGCGCGAGGGCGCCGCCGCGGACCTGGTGCTCTTCGATCCCGCGCGGATCGCCGACGTCGCCAGCTACGCCGACCCGCATCACCCGCCGGCCGGCATCGCGCACGTCTTCGTGAACGGCAGCGCGGTGGTGCGCGACGGCGCGCACACCGGGGCGCGACCCGGCCGCGCGCTGCGGCGGGGAGCGGCCCGCGGCTGACGGCGGTCGACGCCCCCGCGGCGAATCTGTAACGTGTTTCAAATCCACGAGGAGACGAGGTGGGCGGCGGGCTGGTCGAGGGCAGGGCCGCGCTGGTGACCGGCGCGGCCTCGGGGATCGGGCGCGCGACGGCGCTCGCGCTGGCGCGCGAGGGCGCGCGCGTGCTGGTCACCGACCGCGACGCCGCCGGCGCCGAGTCGGTGGCCAAGGAGATCGGCGGAGCGGCGCGCGCGCTGCGCGTCGACGTGACGCGCCCCGACGAGGTCGACGCGATGGTGCGCGCCGCGCTCGACGCCTTCGGACGCCTCGACTGCGCCGTCAACAACGCCGGCGTCACCGCGACGCCCGGGCTGCTGCACGAGATCGCGCTCGCCGACTGGGAGCGCACCCTCGCGATCAACCTGACGGGGGTCTTCCTGTGCATGCGCGCGGAGCTCCCGGTGATGCGCAAGCAGGGCGCGGGGGCGATCGTCAACATGTCCTCCGGCGCCGGCCTGATCGACGCGCCCGCGCTCTCCCACTACTGCGCGACCAAGCACGGCGTGCTCGGCCTCACCAAGACCGCGGCGATCGAGAACGCCCAGAGCGGCGTGCGCGTGAACGCGATCTGCCCCGGCTCGGTCGACACGCCGATGCTGCAGGGGTTCATGAACAGCTCGCCCGAGGCGCGCAAGATGATCCTGCGCGGGCAGCCCGGCGGGCGGCTCGGCGCGCCCGAGGAGATCGCCGAGGCGGCGGTGTGGCTGTGCTCCGACCGCGCCTCGTTCGTGACCGGCGAGTCGATGGCCGTCGACGGCGGCGCGGTGGCACGCTGATGGACCGCGAGGGCCCGCTGGTGGATCGACCGCGCAGCCCGCTGCTGCATCGGGAGCGCGCGGCGTGAAGTTCGTGATCCCGACCGCCTTCTCTCCGGCGTCGCACTTCGGCGCGATGGCGCGAGCCGCCGAGGACGCGGGCTGGGACGTGATCGCGATCTCGGACCACGTCGCCCACCCGGAGCGCATCGCCTCGCCCTATCCCTACACGAAGGACGGATCGATCCGCTGGAACGAGTCGACCGCCTGGCCCGACCCGTGGGTCTCGATCGCAGCGATGGCGGCAGTGACCGAGCGCATCCGCTTCGTCACCAACATCTACGTGCTCGCGCTGCGCAATCCCTTCCTGGCGGCCAAGGCGATCGCCACCGCCGCGGTGCTCTCGGGCGACCGCGTGGCGCTCGGCCTCGGCGTCGGCTGGATGCGGGAGGAGTTCGAGCTCGCGGGCCAGGACTTCCACACGCGCGGCAAGCGCACCGACGAAATGCTCGAAGTGATGCGCAAGCTGTGGAGCGGCGCCTACGTCGAGCACCACGGCCGCTGCTACGACTTCGCCCGCGTGCGCACGCTGCCGGCGCCGGGTGCGCCGGTTCCGGTGTACGTCGGAGGCCTTTCGGAGGCGGCGCTGCGGCGCGCGGCGCGCAGCGGCGACGGCTGGATCTCGGACCTCCACACGGCGCAGGAGCTGCGCGAGATCGCGGCTCGGCTGCGCCGCTACCGCGAGGAGTACGGGCGCGCGGCGGAGCCGTTCGAGCTGATCGCCGCCTGCTCCGACGCCTTCGACGCCGACGCCATCCGCCGCCTGGCCGACGCCGGCGTCACGCACTACGCGACGGCGCCGTGGCTGTTCTACGGGGGCTCCTGGGACTCGCTCCCCGACAAGGTCGACGGTATGCGGCGCTTCGCGGACCAGGTGATCGCCAAGCTTCGCTGAGGAGGGAGCATGCGCCGCTTCGAGGACAAGGTGGTCGTGATCACGGGCGCGGCGTCGGGCATCGGGCGCGCCTGCGCGCTGCGGCTGGCCGAGGAAGGGGCGCGCCTCGCGCTCGCCGACCTGCAGGCCGAGGGCCTCGAGGCCACCGCCAAGCAGGCGCGCGAGCTCGGCGCCGCCTGCGAGACCAGCGTCGCCGACGTGAGCGACGAGGCGTCGGTGCGCTCGCTGGTGGCGGGCGCGGCGAGTCGCTTCGGGCGGCTCGACGTGCTGCTGAACGTCGCGGGGATCCTGCGCTTCGACCATACCCACGAGCTCGCGCTCGCGAACTGGAGCAAGGTGCTCGCCGTCAACCTCACCGGTACCTTCCTGATGTGCCGCGAGGCGATCCCGCACCTGCTCGAGACGCGCGGCAACATCGTCAACATCGCGTCGACGGCGGGCATGCGCGGCCATCCGTGGACGGCGGCCTACGCCGCCTCGAAGGGCGGGGTGATCGCGCTCACCTGCGGCATCGCGATCGAGTACGCCAAGCAGGGACTGCGCGCGAACGCGATCTGCCCGGGCAGCATCGAGACGCCGATCACCAAGGCGTTCGCGGTGCCCGAAGGCGCCGACCCGAAGCTGGTGCGGCGCATGATGCCGCTCACCGGCTTCGTCGGACCGGAGAAGGTGGCGGGCGCGGTGGCCTTCGTCGCTTCCGACGAGGGCTCCCACATCACCGGCGAGACGCTCCGCATCGACGGCGGGGCGCTGTCGTGAGCGGGCTGCTGTCCGGTCGCGTCGCGCTGGTCTCCGGCATCGGCCCCGGCATGGGGCGCGACATCTCGCTCGCGCTGGCGCGCGAGGGCGCAGAGCTGGTGCTCGCCGCGCGCACCGAGGCGAAGCTCGCCGAGGTCGCCGCCGAGGTCCGCGCGGCCGGCCGCCGCGCGCTCGCGGTGCCGACCGACATCGCCAAGCTCGCCGACTGCGCCCGCCTCGTCGAGCGCGCCGTGGCCGAGTACGGCCGCATCGACGTGCTCGTCAACAACGCCTTCCAGATGGGCGGCTTCGTGCCGCTCGAGAAGGCGACCGCCGAGGACTGGCTGCGCCCGCTGCAGGTGAACCTGATCGGCTCGATGCAGCTGACCCGCGAGGTCATTCCGGTGATGAAGGCGCAGCGGCGCGGCTCGATCGTGGTGATCAACTCGATGGTGGTGCGCGACGTGCTGCCCAACATGGGGACCTACGCCGCGTCGAAGGGCGCGCTGCTGGCGGCCACGCAGGGGCTGGCGCGCGAGCTGGGCGGCTCCGGGATCCGCGTGAACTCGGTCGTGCCGGGCTACATCTGGGGGCCTTCGCTGCAGGCGTACTTCGCGCATCAGGCCAAGCAGCGCGGCGTCGAGCCCGAGGTCGTCTACGAGGAGGTCGCCGCGCAGACCGCGCTCCACCACATCCCGACCTCCGAGGAGATCGCCGACGCCGTCGTGTTCTTCGCGTCCGACCTCTCGCGCGTGATCACCGGCCAGTCGCTCGACGTCAACGGCGGCCACGTCTTCCACTGATGGGCGAGCTCGACGGCCAGCGCGCGGTGGTGACCGGCGGCGCTTCCGGCATCGGGCTCGCCACGGCGCGGCGCATGGCGGAGGAGGGGGCGCGCGTCGCGCTGGTCGACCTCGACCGCGAGCGGGTCGAGGCGGCCGGGCGCGAGCTCGGCGCGCCGGCCTTCGCCGCGGACGTGCGCGACGCCGCCGCCCTGGAGGCCGCCTTCGGCGCCGCCGCCGAGCGGCTCGGCGGCCTCTCGCTGCTCTTCAACAACGCGGGGGTGGGGCAGGTGGCGCCGCTGCACCGCTACACCGTCGAGGCCGTCGAGCGCCTGCTCGACGTGAACCTGGTCGGTGTCTACAACGGGCTGCGCGCCGCGATCCCGCTGCTGCTCGCCGGCGGCGGCGGCGCGATCGTCAACAACGCGTCCGGCAGCGGGGTGCAGCCGACGCGCGGCGAAGCGCCCTACGCGGCGGCCAAGGCCGGCGTGATCGCGCTCACGCAGAGCGCGGCGCTCGAGTACGGCCCGAAGATCCGGGTCAACTGCGTCTCGCCCGGCATGATCCGCACCGCGATGTCGGAGGCGCTGTTCCGCATCCCGGGTCTGCTCGATCCGCTGCTCGCGGTGATCCCCGCCGGCCGCACGGGCACGCCCGAGGACGTGGCCGACGTGGTCGTGTTCCTCTGCTCCGCGCGCGCGCGCTTCGTGACCGGGCAGAACCTGCTCGCCGACGGCGGGCTCTCGCTCGTCGGGGGAGGCATCGACCCGGTGCTGCGCGCGCTGCTGGCCGGCCGCAAGGGCGGATCGTGAAGGTCGATGCGCCGCTCGCCCTCGCCGAGATCGGCGGCGCGGGCGAGCAGGCCGCGCGCCTGGAAGCGCTCGGCTACGACGGGGCCTTCAGCTTCGAGGGCCCGCACGATCCGTTCTTCCCGCTGCTGCTCGCCGCGCAGCGCAGCGAGCGGCTCGAGCTCGCCAGCGCGGTGGCGATCGCCTTCGCGCGAAGCCCGATGATCCTCGCGCAGATCGCGCACGATCTTCAGGTGCTGTCGCGAGGCCGCTTCCGGCTCGGCCTGGGCTCGCAGATCCGCGCGCACGTCGAGCGGCGCTTCAGCCAGCCCTGGTCGCGGCCGGCGGCGCGGATGCGCGAGCTGGTGCTCGCGGTGCGGCACGTGTGGGCCTGCTGGAACGAGGGCGCGCGCCTCGATTTCCGCGGCGAGTTCTACACCCACACGCTGATGACGCCGTTCTTCAAGCCCGCCCCGAGCCCGTTCGGTCCGCCCCCGATCTGGCTGGCCGGCGTCGGGCCGCGCATGACCGAGGTCGCGGGAGAGGTCGCGGACGGCTTCCTGGTCCACCCGTTCCACACCCCCGGCTACGTGCGCGCCGTCACCCTGCCCGCGCTCGAGCGCGGCGCCGGGCGCGCGGGGCGCCGGCTCCAGGAGCTCACGTTGAGCTTTCAGATCATCGTGGCAAGTGGCCGGAACCACCAAGAGATCGAGGCCTCGCGCGCGGCCGCGCGCAGCCAGATCGCGTTCTACGCCTCGACCCCGGCCTACCGCGGCGTGCTCGACCAGCTCGGCCGCGGCGAGCTGCATGCGGAGCTGAACCGGCTCTCGAAGGCGGGCGCCTGGACCGAGATGGCGGCACGCATCGACGACGAGCTGCTGGATGCGGTCGCCGTGTGCGCGCCGATCTCGGCGCTCGCCGAGCGCATCGGCGCGCGCTGCGGCGCGTGGGCCGACCGCGTGAGCCTGATCGCGCCGGCGATCCCGGATCCGGCGGCTTGGATCGAGTGCGTGCGCATGCTGCAGGCCGCACCCGCACGGGCGGTTTGACGCCGCCCCGACGCCGGGATACGAACCTGCCATGCAGGATTCGAGCGCCCCGCGCGATCCCGAGTTCGACGCGCTCGACCTCGGCCGCCTGCGCCGCCGCCGCGGAGAGAAGTGGCAGCGCTACGGACCCGAGGTGCTGCCGGCGTGGGTGGCGGAGATGGACTTCCCGCTCGCCGAGCCCGTGCGCCGCGCGGTGCGCGAGGCGCTCGAGCTCGAAGACCTCGGCTACCCGCTGGCGCCGCGCCTCGAGGATCTGCCGGCCTGCTTCGCCGCGCGCATGCAGCAGCGCTTCGGCTGGCGCTGCGATCCACAGCGCGTCGAGGTGATCGGCGACGTGGTGCAGGGCATCTACGTCGCCGTCACCCAGCTCTGCGCGCCCGGCGAGGGGGTGGTGGTGCAGACCCCGATCTACGCGCCGTTCCTCCAGGCCGTCGCCGAGACCGGGCGGCGGCTCGTCGAGAATCCCGTCGTGCGCGGCGCCGAGCGCTTCGAGATGGACCTCGACCAGCTGCGCGCCGCGCTCGATGCGGGCACGCGCGTCCTGCTGCTCTGCAACCCGCACAATCCGACCGGCCGCGTCTTCGAGCGCGCCGAGCTCGAAGCGCTGGCCGAGCTCGTGATCGCGCACGACCTCGTGGTCGTCAGCGACGAGATCCACGCCGATCTCGTGTACCCCGGCGGTCGGCACGTTCCGTTCGCCTCGCTGGCGCCCGAGCTCGAGGCGCGCACGCTCACGCTCACCTCGGCCTCCAAGGCGTTCAACGTTCCGGGGCTGCGCTGCGCGCTCGCCTACTTCGGGAGCGCCGAGCTGGGCCGTCGCTTCCTCGGCGTGCCGCGACACCTGCGTGGGGGCCTGGGTGCCCTCGGGCAGGCGGCGACGCTGGCCGCATGGCGCGAGGGACAGCCGTGGCTCGACCGCGTCCTCGCGTACCTCGCCGACAACCGCGAACGGGTGCGCCGCTTCGTCGCGAGCGAGCTGCCGGGCGTCGTCCACGTTCCCCCCGAAGCGAGCTATCTGGCCTGGCTCGACTGCCGCGCGCTCGGCCTCGGCCGCTCTCCGCAGCGCTTCTGGCTCGAGCGGGCGCGCGTCGCGCTCTCCGCGGGCGAGTCGTTCGGGACGCCGGGGCAGGGCTTCGTGCGCCTCAACTTCGCCACCTCGCGCGCGATCCTGGGCGAGATCCTGGAGCGCCTCGCCAAGGCGCTGCGCGAGCGTGATAGGATGCCGGCATGAGCCTGCGGATCGGCGATCCCGAGATCTTCGGCGTCACCGCGACGAGCCTGACGCTCTCGTTCCGCGTCGACGATGCGGCCGCGGGGGGCGCGGGCGTGGACGCCGCGGCGCGCGTGCGGCTGAACGGAGAGCTGCGCGCCGTCTCGGAGGGCGGCGGGACGCGCCTGCTGCGCATCGAACGGCTCGAGCCCGACACCGAGTACCGCGTCGCGATCGAAGTCGCGGGCGCCGAGAGCGCCGCGCCCGACCGCTACTTCCCCGAGCGGGTGCGGACGCTGCCCGCGCCGCGCTCGGCCTGCACCGCGCGCATCGCGACGCTCAACGACCTGCACTTCGGCGAGCCGCGCTTCGGCGGGCGCCTCACCGCCGACCACGAGTACGGCGAGGAGGAGCCCGGCTTCCCGCTGATCCGCGACGAGGACGGCGAGCTGCCGTACTGGCGGATCATGAACGAGGACGCCATCGCCGAGATCAACGCGGCGCGCGTCGACGCCGCCGTGATCAAGGGCGACATCGCCGACCGCGGGCTGCCCGAGCAGTTCGCCTGGGCGCGCGAGAGCTTCGCGCGTTTCGACGTGCCGCACCACGCCTTCCTCGGCAACCACGACTACTACGGGCGCCACGCCGGGCACGCGGTCGACGGCTACACGATCCTGGGTCAGCCCGCGGCGCCGCGCGCCGTCGACCTGGGCGGCTGGCGGCTGGTGCTGCTCGAGACCGCGGAGCCCGGCGACCACCACGGCGTGTTCGGCGAGGATCGCCTCGGCTGGCTCGAGGAGGCGCTCGCCGAGACGCGCGAGGCGCGCATGCCGACGCTGCTGCTGATGCACCACCAGCCCGTGCCGCCCGAGCACCGCGACAGCTACCCGAACTCGATCGGGATGGTCCCCGAGCACTCGCTGCGCTTCTTCGACCTGATCGGCGCCAACCCGCAGGTGAAGGGCGTGCTGATCGGGCACACCCACCGCAATCGCGTGCGCCGCTACCGCGCGTCGGGCGCCGTGCCCTTCGTCGAGGTGCACTGCAGCAAGGACTATCCCGGCGGCTGGGCGCACTACGAGCTGTACGAGGACGGCAGCTTCCGCCAGGAAGCGCGGCGCACGGCCAGCCCCCGCGCGCTCGCCCACTCGACCCGCTGCCGCGCGTGCTTCCGCGGCTTCTATCGGGATTTCGCGCTCGGCTCGCTCGAGGAGCGGAGCTTCGTGGCCGGCGACTGACGTGGACGCGGGCGCCGCGTCGGCGAGCGAGCTCGCGCGCGCGCTGCGCGAGCGCCGCGTCTCCTCGCGCGAGCTGGTGGAGGCGTGCCTCGCGCGCATCGAGCGCGTGAACCCGTCGCTCCGCGCCGTCGTGGCGCTGTGTCCCGAGCGGGCGCGGCGCGAGGCCGAGGCGGCCGACCTCGAGGTCGCGCGCGGGGCATGGCGCGGGCCGTTGCACGGACTCCCGATCACCGTCAAGGACTCGTTCGACACCGCCGGGATCGTCTCGACCTGGGGGACGCCCGGCCGCGCGCGCTGCGTGCCCGACCGCGACGCGACGGCCGTCGCGCGGCTGCGCGCGGCGGGAGCGATCGTGCTCGGCAAGACCAACACGCCCGAGCTGACGATGGGCTTCGAGACCGTGAACCCGATCTACGGCCGCACCTGCAACCCGTACGACCTCGCGCGCACGCCGGGCGGCAGCAGCGGCGGGGCGGCGGCGATCGTGGCCGCCGGCGGCGTCGCGTTCGACATCGGCAGCGACACGGGCGGGAGCATCCGCCTGCCCGCGCACTGCTGCGGCGTCGCGGGGATCCGGCCGACCAGCGGGCGCGTGCCGCGCACCGGGCACGCAATCGGCCCCGGCTCCGCGATCGATGCGCTCACCCAGATCGGCCCGCTCGCGCGGCGCGTCGAAGACCTCGCCCTCGTGCTCTCCGTGATCGCCGGGCCCGACGGTCGCGATCCGTTCGTGGCGCCCGTGCCGCTCGGCGATCCGGCCGCCGTCGACGTCGGCCGGCTGCGCGTCGCTCTCTTCACGGACAACGGGGTCGTCGCGCCCGAGCCCGGCGTCGCGGCCGCCGTCCGCGCCGCCGCCGACGCCCTCGCCGAGGCGGGAGCGCGCGTCGAAGAGCAGCGCCCACCCGGCGTCGAGGAGAGCCACGAGCTGTTCATGCGCGTCGTCGTGATCGACGGCGGCGCCGAGCTGCGGCGCATCCTCGCGCACTGTGGCACCGCGCTCGGCGACAGCTCGCTCGCGCCGCTGGCTCGGCTTGCTGCGCCGGCGCCCGACGAACGGGTCCGCATCGTCGAGCGCTGGGACGAGCTGCGCTCGCACCTGCTCGCGTGGGTCGAGCGCTTCGACCTCGTCGTGTGCCCGGCGAACGCGCACGCGGCGCTGCCGCACGGGGAGAGCGACGCGCGCATGCCCGCCTTCAGCTACACCATGACGTGGAACCTCACGGGCTGGCCGGCTGCCGTGGTGAGGGCCGGTGCCACGGCCGAGGGCCTGCCGATCGGCGCGCAGCTCGTGGCGCCGCCGTGGCGCGAGGACGTCGCGCTCGCGGCGGCCGCCTGCGTGGAGGCGGCGCTCGGCGGCTGGCGGCCGCCGCAGGAGCGGGCGGAATGGGCGTGATCGCGCGGATCGGGCTCTGGGCGATGGGGCTGTTCTACGCCGCCGCCGGCCTCAATCACTTTCGAGATCCGGGCTTCTATCTGCCCATGATGCCTGGCTATCTCCCGGTCCACCGCGCGCTGATCGAGCTCTCGGGCGTGGCGGAGTTCGCGCTCGGGCTGGTGCTGCTGGTGCTCGGGGCTTCGGTGCCGCGGCTGCGGCGCTGGGCGGCTTGGGGCGTCATCGCGTTGCTCGTCGCAGTATTTCCGGCCAACCTCCACGTCGCCCTGCACGACGTGCCGATCGGCGGGCGCGCCCAGGGGCTCGGCGTCTGGAACTGGGTGCGGCTGCCGTTCCAGGGCGTGCTGATCGCGTGGGCCTGGCTCTACACGCGCCAGCCGGGCCCGGCCACTTCGGAGGGGGAATGAGCGCGCGTGCGGTCGTCGTCACGGGAGCCTCGACCGGGATCGGGCGCGCCACTGCGCTGGCGCTCGACCGGGCCGGCTATCGCGTCTTCGCAGGCGTGCGCCGCGCCCAGGACGGCGATGCGCTGAAGGCCTCGGCGTCGCCGCGCCTCGAGCCCTTGCGGCTCGACGTCGCCGACGCCGCGAGCCGGGAGTCCGCGGCGCGCTGCGTCGCCGAGGCGGTCGGCGCCGCGGGGCTCTTCGGGCTGGTGAACAACGCCGGCATCGTTGTGGCGGGGCCCGTCGAGTTCCTCGCGCTCGACGAGTTGCGCCGCCAGCTCGAGGTCAACGTGGTGGGCCTGGTCGGCGTCACCCAGTCGCTGTTCCCGCTGCTGCGCGCCGCACCCGGGCGCATCGTGCTGATCGGCTCGTCGAGCGGCTACCTGGCGACGCCGCTGATGGCTGCCTACGCGGCCTCCAAGTTCGCGCTCGAGGCGATCGCCGACTCGATGCGCCGGGAGCTGGCGGGCTCGGGCGTCGAGGTGGTGCTCGTCGAGCCGGGTGCGATCGCGACGCCGATCTGGGAGAAAGGCGTCGCGCAGGGCGACGAGCTGATGAAGCGCCTGCCGGCGGAGGCGCTCGCGCTGTACCGTGAGCAGCTCGACCGCCTGCGCGCCTACGCCGTGAAGGCGCCGGCGAGGTCGATCCCCGCGGAGCGCGTGGCGGACGCCGTGCTGCTCGCATTCCGCGCCGCGCGCCCGCGCACGCGCTATCGCGTCGGCACCGACGCGAAGCTCGGCTGGTGGCTGGCGAAGCTGCTGCCGGACCGCGCGCTCGACGGGCTGATCGGGCGGCTCACGCAGGCGTAGTCGCCGTGGCGACGGCTCGCTCCACCGCGTCGTCGATCGCGCGCGGCAGCACCTCGACGATGCGGTCGATCTCCGCGGCGCTCACCGTGAAGGGCGGGCCCAGCACGACGACGTCGCGCGCGGCGCCGGAGCCGCCCGGGTAGAAGAAGACGCCGTGCCCGAGCCCGGCGCCCACCACCTTGCTGGTGAGGTGCGCCTCGGGCGGGAAGGGCTCGAGCGTCGCGCGGTCGCGCACCAGCTCGACGCCCAGCAGCAGCCCGAGCCCGCGCACCTCGGCGACGTGGGGGTGCGCCGCCAGGGCGCCGCTCAGCCGGGCCAGCAGCTCCTTGCCGACCGCGGCGGCCCGCTCGACGAGCGCCTCGCGCTCGAGGATGTCGAGCACCGCGAGCGCGGCCGCGCAGGCCGCCGGGTGGGCGCCGTAGGTGTAGAACATGAAGTCGTCGCCGCGCGCGGCGATCGGGGCCAGCACCTCGTCGCGCGCGAAGAGGCCGCCCATCGGCGCGTAGCCGCCCGTCAGCCCCTTGCCGCCGACCAGGATGTCGGGGACGACGCCCCAATGGTCGACGGCGAAGCGCCGCCCGGTGCGGCCGAACCCGGTCATCACCTCGTCGGCGATCAGCAACACGCCGTGGTGACGGCAGATCTCGGCGAGGCGCGGCCAGTACGCGTCGGGCGGGACGAGCGCTCCGGCGGTCGAGCCGACGACGGGCTCCGCGATCACCGCCGCGACGCTCTCCGGCCCCTCGCGCGCGATCTGCTGCTCGATCGCCTCGGCGCAGGCGACCTGGCAGCCGGGCAGCGCCAGGCCGAGCGGGCAGCGCAGGCAGTAGCAGGCGGGAGCCCTGGGGAGGTCGAGCAGCAGCGGGTCGAGGCCGGCGCGGCGCTTCGCGTGACCGCCCACCGCGAGCGCGGCGAGCGTCGCGCCGTGATAGGAGAGATCGCGCCCGATGATCTTCCAGCGCTCGGGGCGCCCGGCCGCCACGTGGTGCTGGCGCGCGAGCCGCATCGCCGCGTCGATCGACTCGGAGCCGCCGCTCGTCAGCGTCACGCGCGCCAGGCCGGGCGGCAGCCAGCGGTCGACGAGGCGCTCGACGAGCTCGACGCGCTCCGCGGTCGCGAACGGCGGCACCACGTAGTCGGTGCGTTCGAGCGCGCGCAGCATCGCCTGTCCGACCTCGCGCCGACCGTGGCCCACGTTGGCGACGATGGCGCCTCCGGCGGCGTCGAGGATGCGGCGTCCATCGGGCAGGATCAGCCAGGAGCCTTCGGTGCGCGCCACCGGGAACGGCGCGCCGGCGCCCGGCACGAAGGCGAAGCGCCGGGCGCGTTCGGGGTCCGCCGCGGCGTGCGTGACGGAAGGGGTCACGGCGCGGCATGATAGCGGCCACGGGCGGGGGAGGGTGCGATGAGCGATGGGCCGGCGCGGCGGCGCGAGCTGCTCGACCGCGTGCCGCTGTTCGTGCGCCTCGAGCCCGCGCAGCTCGATGCGCTCGCCGCCGTGACCACCACCCGCCGGCTCGCCGCGCGCGAGGAGCTGTTCCACAAGGGCGATCCGGCCGCGCAGGTCTACGTCGTCGCGAGCGGCCAGCTCAAGGTCGTGACCACCTCCAAGGAGGGCGACGACGTCGTCTTCAACCTGCTCGGCGAAGGCGAAGTGGTGGGCGAGCTGCCGCTGCTCACCGGCGGACGCCGAACGGGCACGGTGTCGGCGCTCGAGCCGAGCGAGCTGCTGGTGCTCGAGCGCCGCGACTTCCTGCGCTTCCTGCGCGAGCGGCCCGAGGCGGCGAGCGCGCTGCTCGTGGTGCTGGCCGAACGCCTGGTCCGCATCAGCGAGTTCGTCGAGGACACCCTGTTCCTGAACCTCCCGGCGCGGCTCGCCAAGAAGCTCCTGTACCTGGCCGAGCGCTACGGCGAGGAGGGGCCGGCTGGCGTGCAGCTCCAGCTCCGCCTCTCGCAGGGCGAGCTGGCGGACCTGGTGGGCAGCAGCCGCGAGAGCATCAACAAGCAGATCCGCGCCTGGACGGACGAGCGCGTGGTGCGCATGGAGCGCGGCGCGATCACGATCCAGGACCGCGCCGCGCTCGAGCGGCTCGCGGGGCTCCTGGCGAGCTAGCCCGTGAGCAGGCCGGCCGAGCGCAGCGCGGCGATCTCCGCAGCGCTGAAGCCGCGCTCGCGCAGGACCTCGTCGCCGTGCTCGCCGAGCCGCGGCGGGCGGCGGGCGAAGCGACTCGGCGTCGCCGCGAAGCGCACCGGGCTGCGCAGCAGGCGCAGGCGGCCCGCCGCACCGTCTTCGGCCTCGAAGACCGTCCCGTTCGCGACGACCTGCGGGTCGGCGAGGAAGCCCGCGACGTCGTGGGCGGGAGCGAGCGGGACGCCGAAGCGCCGCGCGCGCTCGACCAGATCGGCGGTCGTCCACTTGCGGAGCTCCTGCTCGAGCAGCGCGAACAGCTCGGCGCCGTGGGCGATGCGCTGGAGCAGGAACCGGCGTAGCGCGGGTCGGTGCGGAGATCCTCGCGCTCCAGCACGCGACAGATCGCGTCGAACTGGCGGTCCTCGATGACCAGCAGCACCACGTGGCCGTCCGCCGTCTCCCACGCGCGGTAGACGCCGTCGAGGCGGGGTGCGGGCGTGCCCCCGGGCGGCAGGAAGGTGTCGTCCGAGAGCACGTCGGGCAGCATGAAGGCGGAGAACGCGTCGAGCATCGGCACGTCCACGCGCTGGCCGGGCCCGCCGCTCCGCTCGCGCGCGAAGAGGGCGGCGAGGGCGCCCCAGGCCGCCGTCATGCCGGTCGACTTGTCGGCCACCAGACCGCGCACCAACCGCGGCGCCGCGCCGTCGCCCTGGATCGACATGAAGCCCGAGAGCGCCTGGATCACCATGTCGTAGGCGGGCTGATCGGCGTACGGCCCGTCCGGTCCGAAGCCGCTGACCGCCACGTAGACGAGGCGCGGGTTCTCGGCCGCGATCGCGTCGTAGCCGATGCCGAGCCGCTCGGCGACGCCGGGCCGGAAGTTGTGCACCAGCACGTCGGCGTCGCGGGCGAGCCGCCGCGCGGCGGCGCTGCCGGCCTCCCGTTGGAGGTCGAGCGCGAGGCTGCGCTTGTTGCGGTTGAAGTGCGCGAAGAGCGGCGTGATGCCGTCGCGGAACGGTGGGCCGAGCAGGCGCGACGTGTCGCCGCGAGGCGGCTCGACCTTGACGACGTCGGCGCCGAGGTCCGCGAGGATCTGTGCGCAGAACGGACCCGCGACCACCATCGAGAAGTCGAGCACGCGCACGCCGTGCAGGGGACCCACGCGCCGTCCTCCGTCGCCCCCCGCCGCGAACAGTATACGCCGGAGGGCTTGGCGCGCGCGCGCGGATCGCGATACCTCCTGCCGGCGTGTGGATGCTGTTCCTCGCGTTCTGGCTGGTTGCGCCGCGGCCGGCGCGCGCCGCCGAGGCGGAGCTGCCGCCGGGCGAGGAGATCGCGCGGCGCGTGAACGCGCGCGACGACGGCCGCTGGGTCGCGCGCACCATGACGATCGAGCTCGCGGAGAAGGACGGCAGCGTCCGCACGCGCGTCACGCGCTCGTTCCGCCGCGACTTCGGCGACGCGCGGCGCTCGGTGCTGTTCTTCGAGGACCCGCCGAACCTGAAGGACACCGCGCTGCTGACGTTCGACTACCCCGAGCCGCACCGCGACGACGACCAGTGGCTGTACCTGCCGGCGCTGCGCAAGTCGCGCCGCATCGCCACCTCCGAGCGCGGGCGCGCCTTCCTCGGCACCGACCTGTCCTACGAAGACATGAAGAAGGAGACCCGGCTTAGCCTCGACGACTATCGCTGGCGCACGCTCGGCGAGGAGAGCGTCGACGGGCACCGCTGCCTCGTCGTGGAGGCGACGCCGGTCGACGACGCGACCGCCCGCGAGCTCGGCTACGGGCGCGTGCGGATCCGCGTCGACGCGGAGCTGTGGGTGCCGCGCTTCGCCGAGTACTGGGCGCCGGCGGGCGAAGCGCTCAAGACGATCCGGCTGCGCGAGATCGAGGCGGTCCAGGGCATCTGGACGCCGCTGCGCATCGAGGCGCTGACGCTGGCGTCCGGGCACCGCACCACGCTCGCCTTCCGGGACATCGACTATCTCCGGGAGGTCCCGGAGGAGCTCTTCACCGAGTCCGCGCTCGCTCGCGGGGCACCCCCGAGCGGCGGCGCGGGGACGCGCTAGCCTCTGCGGGCGAGAGGACTCCAGATGGCCGACGGTCGCTCGCTCGCCGGTCGGTTGCGGCGCCGTGCCGCCGCGGTCGCACTGCTCACCCTGATCGCGAGCGCCGCGCCCGGCGTGCGCGCCGATGAACACGACCCCGAGGTCGCCGGCCACCCGCTGCGCATGATCGCCTACGCGCTGCACCCGGTCGGAGTCGCGATCGACTATCTGATCTTGCGGCCGGCCCACTGGGTCGTGAACCGCGAGCCCTTCCGGACGATCTTCGGTCACGAAGACTGACGGCGTTCCCGACGAAAACACCTCGCGTCGATCGATTTCGAGGTTGTTCGAGGCGGATGCCACAGGTATGATCCTTGCATGTTCTCGCATCGACGGCACGGGGTGGCCGCGAGCGGCGCGGTGTCGGCGGGCGCCGCGTTGACTGCCGCGCTCGCGTTGGCGGTTCCCGCCGCTGCGGTTCCTCCGTCGCGAATCTCGCGCATGACGTTCGTCTCGTCCGCGGGCGCGTTCACCGAGCTCACCGTCCAGGCGGAGGACGGCGTGGTGAACACGCAGACCAACCGCGCCGCGCTTCAGCGCGTGCACGCCCAATGGAATGGGAACGACGGCAGCAGCAGCCTCGACGTGACCTGCGACCAGGGCGAGGTCGACCTCGCCACCAACGACTTCACCGCGGTGGGTCACGTGCGCGGCAAGCTCGGCGACGGCCGCCGCTTCGAGGGGCCGTGGATGCGCTACGACCGCGCCAAGGGCATCGCCTGGACCGACGCTCCGATCGAGATCGTCGACCAGGGACGCACGCTGCGGGGCGGCGGCTTTCGCTATCAGGTTCGAACGGGGAGGCTGCGGCTCACGGCCGGCGCCTCGGTGTCGGAGCAGCCTTGATGAAGCGGCGTCGGATCGGCATGTGGGTCGGCATTGCGCTCTGGCTGGGGTCGCCCTTCGGCGCGGCGGCGCAGCGCTCGAGCGGGATGGCGGTTTCGCCGAAACAGCCGGGGAGCGAGGGGGTCGCCGCCGTGCGCGCAGCCGCCGCAGTCGTGACCAGCGCGGCCGAGGCCGCCGCACCCGCCGTAGCGGCGCCGCCGCCGACGCCTGCGCCGGCCGCCGAGCCCCCGCTGCCCTCGGGCCCGAAGAAGAAGGGCGCCAAGGGTCAATCGGGCGACGGCAAGGGCGGCGTGATCCCGGGCGGCGGCGACAAGCCGCTCTCGATCCGCTCCGATGAGCTCGAGGCGGTCGAGGAGCCGGACCACAGCCGGCGGCTGATGTTCCAGCGCGACGTCCACGTGGAGCAGGGCGATCTGGTGGTGAACTCCGAGCATCTCGAGGCGCACTACCCGGCGAACACCAATCAGCCCGACAAGCTCCACGCGACCGGCCGGGTCCGCATCGTGCAGAAGGACCGCGTGCTGACCTGCGACAACGCCACCTACTACCAGGCCGACGAGCGGCTGGTGTGCGTCGGCGACGCCGTGCTGACGCGCGGCAACGACCGCGTGCGCGGCGACCAGATCGAGATCTTCACCTCGCAGAACCGCGTCCTGGTGCACGGCCGGGCGACGGTCAACGTGACCCCCGAGTCGAAGGCCGAGCCGAAGCCCGAGCCGAAGAAGGCGGAGGCCACGCCTTGAGCCGCCCGGTGCTGCGGGCGAAGGGGCTGCGCAAGCGCTACGGCGATCGCGAGGTCGTCTGCGGCGTCGACCTGCGCGTGGAAGCCGGCGAGGTCGTGGGGTTGCTCGGCCCGAACGGCGCGGGCAAGACCACCACCTTCAACATGATGGTCGGCGGCGTGCGCCCGAGCGCCGGCCGCGTCTACCTCGGCGAGCGCGAGATCACCGACCTGCCGATGTTCCGGCGCGCGCGCCTCGGCATCACCTACCTGCCGCAGGAGCCTTCGATCTTCCGCCGGCTCTCCGTGGCCGACAACCTGAATGCGATCCTCGAGACGGTGGAGCGCAACCCCGCGCTGCGCCGCGAGCGCCTGCACGAGCTGCTGCAGGAGCTCGGCCTGCTCGGCAAGGCGCATTTGCGCGGCGCGTCGCTCTCGGGCGGCGAACGGCGCCGCGTCGAAGTCGCCCGCGCCCTGGTGCTCGATCCCAAGTTCATGCTGCTCGACGAGCCGTTCTCGGGGATCGACCCGATCGCCGTGATCGAGATCCAGAAGGTGGTCGAGCAGCTGCGCGGGCGCGGCATCGGCATCATCGTCACCGATCACAACGTCCGCGAAGCGCTGTCGATCTGCGACCGCGCCTACATCATCAAGGACGGCTCGATCCTGCGCGAAGGCACTCCGAACGAGATCGCCGCGGACCCGACGGTGCGCGAGATCTACCTCGGAGAGAACTTCCAGCTCGGCTGAAGCGAACCATGGCGATCGAGATCAAACAACAGCTCCGCCTGAGCCAGCAGCTCGTGATGACGCCGCAGCTGCAGCAGGCGATCAAGCTGTTGCAGCTCTCGCGCCTCGAGCTGGCGGACGTCGTGCAGCAGGAGCTGCAGGAGAACCCGGTCCTCGAGGAGGTCGCCGAGGTCGACGAGGAGCTGCCGCGCGAGGTCGCCGACGACAGCCACGACGCGGTGGCGCCCGACGTCGAGGCGGCCGCCCCGGTGCCCGAGAACCGCGAAGCGAGCGACGCCGAGAAGATCGCCGACATCGATTGGCAGAGCTATGCGGAGGCGTATCCGCAGACCGGCTTCCAGGGCGAGGCGCGCGAGGACGACGAGCGGCGCTCGCTGGAAGGCACGCTGACGCGGCGCGAGACGCTGGCGGAGCACCTCGACTGGCAGCTGCAGCTCTCCGACCTCTCCGAGGTCGAGCGCGTCGCGGCGCGCTGGATCATCGGAAACCTCGACGACGCCGGCTACTTACGCGCGGACCTCGACGAGATCGCGCGGCGTTCGGGCGTGCCGCTCGCCACGGTCGAGGCGACGCTCGCGAAGGTGCAGCTCTTCGATCCGAGCGGGGTGGCGGCGCGCGACCTGCGCGAGTGCCTGCTGCTGCAGATCGAGGCGCTGCAGATCGAGGCGCCGCTGGTGCGCACGCTCGTGGCGGAGCACCTGGACGCGCTGCAGCGGCGCGACTTCCGCGGCATCTCCCGCACGCTCGGCATCCCGATCGAGGAGGTCGCCGAGGCTTCGCGGATCATCGGCCGGCTCGAGCCGCGGCCCGGCCGGCCCTTCGGGGGCGACGACCCCATCTACATCATCCCCGACATCTACGTGCACAAGGTGGGGGACGAGCTGCACGTGGTCCTGAACGAGGACGGGCTGCCCAAGCTCAAGATCAACCAGCTGTACCGCGACGTATTGGCGCGCGGCGGCAATGGGGTAGCCAAGGACACGCGCGAATACGTGCAGGACAAGGTCCGCTCGGCGTTGTGGCTGATCAAGTCCATCCACCAGCGGCAGCGCACGATCTACAAGGTCATGACGAGCGTGATCAAGCACCAGCGCGAGTTCTTCGAGCGCGGCGTCCAGTACCTGAGGCCGTTGAACCTGCGAGACGTGGCCGAGGACATCGGCATGCACGAGTCGACCGTGAGTCGTGTCACCACCAACAAGTACGCCCACACGCCGCAGGGCATCTTCGAGCTCAAGTTCTTCTTCAACTCGAGCATCAACCGCGTGGATGGCGATGCGATCGCGAGCGAGAGCGTGAAGGAGAAGATCCGCCGCATCATCTCGGCCGAGGACCCGCGCCGCCCCCTCTCCGACCAGCGCATCGCCGAGATGCTTCGCGCCGCCAACATCGACATCGCGCGCCGCACCGTGACGAAGTACCGCGAGGCCATGAACATTCTCTCCTCGACGAAGCGGCGTCGGGTCGGCTAGCCTGCGCGCGGCCCCGGGGGCGGTCATGAAGATCACCGACATCTTGGTCCGGGACGGCGTGATCCTCGACCTCGGCAGCCGCGCGAAGCGCGACGTGCTGGCGGAGATGGCCAAGGCGCTCAGCGCCGCCGAGCCCGGCGTCGACGAGGCGCAGCTGCTCGCGGTGCTGATCGAGCGCGAGAAGCTGCAGAGCACCGGGATCGGCGAGGGCGTCGCGATCCCCCACGGCAAGCTCCCGGGCATCACGCGGCTGCTGGCGTCGTGCGCGCGCAGCCGCGCGGGAGTCGATTTCGATTCGATCGACGGCCAGCCGACCCATCTCTTCTTCCTGCTGGTGGTCCCCGAGCACTCGGGCGGCCAGCACCTGAAGGCGCTCGCGCGGATCTCCCGCTTCTTCCGCGACGCCAGCTTCCGAAAGCGCCTCCTCGAGGCCGGGACCCGGGACGAGGTCTGCCGGGCCATCGAGGAGGAAGACGCCAAGTTCTGAGCGCGGCGTGACGGCGCGGGCCCACGGAGCGCTCGTCGACGTCGAGGGCGTCGGCGTGCTGCTCCTCGGGCCGAGCGGCATCGGCAAGAGTGAGTGTGCGCTCGAGCTGGTCCGGCGCGGACACCGCTTGGTGGCGGACGACGTCGTCGTGCTCGAGCGCGACGCACAGGGCCGCCTGCGCGGCCACACGCCGGAGCTGATCCGCCATCACATGGAGCTGCGCGGCGTCGGGATCGTGTTCGTGCCCGACCTGTTCGGCCCCGATTCGGTGCGCGACGAAGCGGAGGTCGGGCTGCTGTGCCGGCTCGCGGAGTGGCGGCCCGACCTCGAGGTCGACCGCGTGGGGCTCGAGCGCGCCGTCGAGGAGTGGGACGGGGTGGCCGTGCCGGCGCTGCTGCTGCCCGCCCGCCCGGCCGGCTCGCTGGCCACGCTGGTCGAGGTGGCGGTGCGCGACCACCTGCAGCGGCGCCGCGGCGAGGGGGCGGCGATGCGGCTCGATGCGCGGCTGCGCGGGGAGGCCCAGCGCCCGTGATGGCGAACGAGACGCGCGTCGTCTTCGTCTCGGGCCTGTCGGGAAGCGGCCGCACCACCGCGATGGGAGCGCTCGAGGACCTCGGTTTCTACTGCGTCGACAACCTGCCGCCGCAGCTGATCGAGCAGTTCGTCGACCTGTGCGCCAAGGCGAGCCCGCCGATCCGCAACATCGCGCTCGCGCTGGATGCGCGCGAGGCGGCGTTCCTGAAGGGCTTCCCCGCCGTGGTGGGAGCGATCCGCGCCGGCGGGGCGCGCGTCGAGGTGCTGTTCCTCGACTGCGCCGACCAGGTCCTGGTCAACCGCTACCGCGAGACGCGGCGCGTGCACCCGCTCGCCCCCGCCGGCACCGTCGAGCAGGGCATCGAGCGCGAGCGCGCCTTGCTCGGGGACGTGGCGCGGCTCGCCGACTGGTCGCTCGACACCTCGCAGCTCAACATCCACCAGCTGCGCGAGTCGGTGGTGCGGCACGCGACCGGCGAGCGGCGGCGCAGCGTCGTCAACCTGGTCTCGTTCGGGTACCGCTACGGCGTGCCGCCGGCCGCGGAGCTGCTGTTCGACGTGCGCTTCCTGCCGAATCCGCACTTCGAACCCGCGCTGCGCGCGCGCACCGGGCTCGACGCGGAGGTCGCCGACTTCGTGCTCAAGGACGACCGCACCCAGGAGCTGCTGGCCCGGCTGCGCGAGTTCCTGGCCTGGCTGCTCGCGCTCTACGACGCCGAGGGCAAGGCCTACCTCACCATCGGGATCGGCTGCACGGGCGGGCGGCACCGCTCGGTCTCGGTCGCCGCGGCGCTCGGCGAGGGGCTGCGCGCCGGCGGGCGCGAGGTCAACGTCGAGCACCGCGACGTGGAGAAGGAAGGTTGAGATGTCCGTCGTGATCGTGACGCACTATCGGCTCGGCGAAGAATTCCTGCAGGCGCTGCGCCTCATCGTCCCGGACGCGTCCGATTTCCAGGCGGTGTCGATCGACCCGAAGCAGTCGGTCGACGAGATGCGCGAGGCGATCGCCGCGGCGCTGCGGCGGGCCGAGCGCGGCGAGGGCGTGCTCGTGCTGACCGACATGTTCGGCGGCACGCCCTCGAACATGGCGCTCTCGTTCCTGGAGGAGCACCGCGTGGAGGTCGTGACGGGCCTCAACCTGCCGATGCTGATCAAGCTCGCGACCATGACGGAGAGGAAGCCCCTCGAGGAGCTCGCGGCCTTCATCAAGGAGTACGGGCAGCGCAACATCCGCGTCGCGAGCGAGATCCTCCCGGAAGGCAAGCCGTGAGCGAGGTCCAGGTCTGCGAGCGCGAGTTCACGGTGCAGCGCGAGCTCGGGCTGCACGCGCGGCCCGCGGGGCGCTTCGTGGCGCTGGCGGGCCGCTTCCGATCCGACATCCAGGTCGCGCGCAACGAGAGCGGCGACGAGTGGGTGAGCGGCCGCAGCGTGCTCTCGCTGCTCTCGCTCGGTGCGACGCGGGGCACGCGGCTGCGCGTGCGGGCGGTCGGCGCGGACGCCGAGCAGGCGGTCGCCGCCCTCGGCTCGCTCCTCGAGGAGCTCGAGGAGCCGGAGCCGAAGGCGTCGACGGGCGGCCGCGCGGGCTGAGCGCGCCCGCCGGGGCGTTTGAGGGCCTGCCCGGACTCTCTTAGAATCCGGCCCCTTCGCCGCTCGCAGAGGAGACCCCATGGCCCGCTCGCTGTTCACTTCGGAATCGGTTTCGATGGGCCACCCCGACAAGATGTGCGACCAGATCTCGGATGCCGTGCTCGACGCGCTGCTCGAGCAGGATCCGCGCTCGCGGGTCGCCTGCGAGACGCTGACCAAGACCGGCTTCATCGTGCTCGCCGGCGAGATCACGACGGACGCCCGCGTCGAGTACGAGAAGATCGCGCGCGAGGTGGTGCGCGACATCGGCTACATCGACTCGGGAATGGGCTTCGACGCCGACAGCTGCGGCGTGCTCGTCGCGCTCGGCCAGCAGTCGCAGGACATCTCGCAGGGCGTGTCCGAGGGCGAGGGCCTGCACAAGGAGCAGGGCGCCGGCGACCAGGGAATGATGTTCGGCTATGCCTGCGACGAGACGCCGGAGCTGATGCCCGCCCCGATCCGCCTGGCGCATCGGCTGATGGAGTGCCACCGCGCCCACCAGGATTCGGGGACGATCCCGTACCTGCGGCCCGACGCGAAGTCGCAGGTTACCGTCGAGTACGGCTCCGACGGCAGACCGAGGCGGATCGACACGGTGGTGCTCTCGACGCAGCACGCGCCGGACGTCGGCTACGACAAGCTCAAGCGGGACGTCATCGACCAGATCATCAAGCCGTCGCTGCCGGCGGGGCTGCTGGACGAGAACACGATCTTCCACGTGAACCCGACCGGCCGCTTCGTGGTGGGCGGGCCGATGGGCGATGCCGGCCTGACCGGCCGCAAGATCATCGTCGACACCTACGGGGGCATGGGCCGTCACGGCGGCGGCGCGTTCTCGGGCAAGGACCCGACCAAGGTGGACCGCAGCGCCGCCTACGCCGCGCGCTGGGTCGCGAAGAATCTCGTGAAGGCGGGGCTGGCGAGCCGCTGCGAGGTTCAGCTCGCCTACGCCATCGGCGTCGCCGAGCCGGTCTCGATCCGCATCGATCCCTTCGGAACCAGCAAGCTCGATCCCGGTGCGCTCGACCGGCTGGTGCGCAGGCATTTCGACCTGACGCCCAAGGGGATCATCGAGGGACTGCGGCTGCGTCGGCCGATCTACCGGGCGACGTCCTACCACGGCCATTTCGGCCGTGAAGACCAGGGCTTCCCCTGGGAGGAGACCACCAAGGCGGAGGCGCTGGCCCGCGACGCAGGCCGTTGAGCGGTTGCTTGCGCCTCCGGTGGCTCCGTGCCATACCACGGCGCCATGCGGTGGGGGACAGAGCGCGCCGCGGCGCCGGGCGTCGTGCCGGCCGTCGTGCCGGCCGTCGTGCCGGCCGTCGGGTTGGCGATCGCCGTGGCGCTGGCTGGACCAGCGGCGGGAGCGACGGTGCGCGTGCTGCTGCTCGACCGCCGCGAATCGGTCCAGATCGAGCCTGCGGACGGCGGGCAGGCCACCGCGATCCGCATCCGGCCCGGGCGCGCTGGATTGTCAGTCGGCGGGCGAGCGCGGGGCGCTGCGCTTCGCTTCGAGGGCCCGGGTCCGCAGCGCGTCGACGGGCGCCGCTATCGCGGGGCGATCGAAGTGCTCGCGCGCCCGGAGGGAATCCGCGTGGTGAACGAAGTCCCGCTCGAGGCCTACGTCGCAGGCACGCTGCTCGGCGAGGTCCACGAGAGCTGGGGCCCCGCGGTCCTCGATGCGCAGGCCGTGGCGACGCGCTCCTACGTGCTGCACCGCCAGGCGCGGGCGACGCCCGGCGCCGACTACGACGTGGAATCCGGCACGCTGGGGCAGGTCTACCTCGGCTTGGACGGGGAGAGCCAGGCAACCTGGAGTGCAGTCGAGGCCACGCGCGGCGAGGTGCTGGCCTTCGGCGGCGAGGCGATCCTCGCCGCCTTCCATGGGACGGCGGGGGGACGCACCGCCAGCGCGGCCGAGGTGTGGGGCGAGCCGCTGCCGTACCTGGTGAGCGTGCCGGTCGACGGCGAGGATGAGTCCCCCGACACCTATTGGCGCGCGGCGTTCTCGGCCGACGAGCTGGGCGAGCTGCTCGCTCGCGCAGGCGATCCGGTCGGACGCGTGCGCGCGGTCGAGATCACCGCGCGCACGCCGAGCGGCCGCTGCGCGGCGCTGCGCATCCAGGGGCGCCGCGGGACGGCGCAGCTCGATGGCGAGGCGCTGCGTGCGGCCATCGGGGAGGGCCGGCTTCGCAGCACCCTCTTCGCCGTGCGCGCCACGGCCGACGGCTTCGTCTTCGTCGGCTCGGGGCGCGGCCACGGCGTCGGCATGAGCCAGTGGGGAGCGCGCGTGATGGCGGAGCGCGGCTCCGACTACCGCGCGATCCTGCGCCGCTTCTACCCCGGTGCGGAGCTGCGGCATCTGCCGGCTTCGGTGGGAGCCGGCGCGACCGCGAGCGCAGGAGGTTCGTGATGGGTCCGATGCCCGCCGTCGTGCTGCTGCAGGCCGCTCCGGAGGCGCAGCCCTCGCCGTTCAGCTTCCTGCTGCCGATGGCCGCGATCTTCCTGATCTTCTACTTCCTGCTGATCCGGCCGCAGAGCAAGCGCCAGCGCGAGCAGGAGGAGATGCTGAAGGGGCTCGAGCGGGGCGACCGCGTGGTGACCAGCGGCGGGCTGCACGGGACCGTGGTCGGGCTCGCCGACGACGTGCTGACCCTCGAGATCGCGAGCGCAGGCAAGGAGCGTGTGCGCGTGAAGGTTGATCGGCCGCGCATCGAGCGCCTGGTCGAGAAGGGCAAGGGAGGCGAGCCCGCGTGATGAAGTCGCTGCGCTGGAGGATCGCCGCGATCCTCGCCACGATCGCACTCTTCGCGTGGTACACCGCGATCAACTTCGTGCCGGCGGCGGTTCGCAAGGAGAGCTCGTGGCTGCCCAGCCAGGGCATCCGCCTCGGCCTCGATCTGCAGGGCGGCATCCACTGGGTGCTGGGGCCGAACCTGGACGTCGCGATCGAGCACGAGCTCGACGTGCTGCGCGGCGGGCTGCGCGAGTCGCTCGCCGAGAAGGACGTCACGCCGGTCAAGCTGTCGGTCGACGGCAATCGGTTGCTCGTCGAGGCCGCGAACGCCGACGACCTCGCCAAGATCCGCGACGCCGCCGGCGACACCAAGGTGCTGCGCGAGGTCAAGCTCGACGGCAACGCCGTCGTCTACGAGCTCACCGAGCGTTGGGCGAGGGAAGTGCGCGGACGCGCCATGGACCAGACGCTCGAGGTGCTGCGGCGGCGCATCGACGACCCGATCCAGGGCGTGCAGGACTCGGTCGTCACGCGCCAGGGTCAGGACCGCGTGCTGATCCAGATCCCGGGCGGCCAGCTCGACCGCGAGCAGGCGCGGCAGCTGCTCAACAAGACCGGCTTCCTCGAGTTCAAGCTGGTGCTCGACGAGGCGCCCACCGAGGAGCTGCTGCGCGCCAAGCACAAGGACGGCCTGCCGCCCGAGACCGAGATCGCCTTCGAGCTTGCGAAGGACGGCAAGGGCAAGCTCGACGCCTACCTGGTGCCCAACACGCCGGACATGACCGGCGAGTCGCTGACCGACGCGCGCTCGCGCCTCGATCAGCGCTACGGCTGGGTGGTGGACTTCACCTTCAACTCCGACGGTGCGCGCCGCTTCGCCAAGCTGACCGGCGACAACGTCGGCAAGCGCCTCGCGATCCTGCTCGACGGCCAGGTGCACAGCGCGCCCAACCTGCAGACGCGCATCGGCGGCGGGCGCGGCTTCATCCACGGGCGCTTCGATTCGCAGAGCGCCGCCGATCTCGCGGTGATCCTGCGCGCGGGCTCGCTGCCGATCCCGGTGCAGATCGAGGAGGAGCGCACGATCGGCCCGGCGCTCGGCGCCGACTCGATCCACAACGGCATGCAGGCCGCCGTGCTGGGCATCGCGCTGGTGATCGGCTTCGCGCTGTTCTACTACCGGCTCTCGGGCGTGTACGCGAGCATCGCGCTGCTCGCGAACGTGATCCTGATGCTCGGCGTGCTCTCGATGGCGCACGCCACGCTGACGCTGCCCGGCATCGCGGGGCTGGTGCTCACCGCAGGCATCGCGATCGACGCCAACGTGATCATCTTCGAGCGCATCCGCGAGGAGCTGCGGCTCGGCAAGTCGCCGCGCGCGGCGATCCGCACCGGCTTCTCGAAGGCGCTCTGGACGATCCTCGACGCCAACATCACCACGCTGATCACCGCCCTGGTGCTGTTCCAGTACGGGACGGGCCCGGTCAAGGGCTTCGCGGTCTCGCTGTCGATCGGGATCGTCACGAGCGTGTTCTCGGCACTCGTCATCACCCGCATCTTCTACGACATCTACCCCGGCAACCGGCCCGTGTCGGTCCTGTCGATCTAGGAGGCCGCCGTGCCGATCGAGATCATTTCGCCGGGCACCAACTTCGACTTCATCGGCAAGTGGAAGTGGTGCATGGCCGGCTCGCTGGCGATCATCCTCGCCGGCCTGCTCGCGATCCCCGTGCTCGGGCTGCACTGGGGCATCGACTTTGCCGGCGGCATCGAGCTGCAGGTGCACTTCGCCGAGGGCGTCAGCGTCGACGAAGGCCGGATCCGCGACGCCGTCGGTGGCCTCGGGCTCGGCGAGACCAGCGTGGTGCGCTTCGGCGAGGCGGGCCACGAGAGCTACGAGATCCGCTTCGCCGGGGCGAAGGCGGAGTCCGCGGAGGAGCGCCAGGGCCAGGTCGTCGACCGCATCCAGGCCGCGCTCGCGGACAAGATCGGCAAGGTCTCCGTCGACCGGGTCGACTTCGTCGGCCCCAAGGTCGGCGCCGATCTGCGGCGCGACGGCATCCGGGCCTTCACGATCGCGTTCGCGCTGATCCTGGTCTACATCGCGGTGCGCTTCAGCTTCCAGTTCGCGCCGGGCGCCGTGGTGGCGCTGGTCCACGACGTGCTGGTCGCGTGCGCGGTCTGGATCCTGATGGGGCAGGAGTTCGACCTGCAGGTGCTGGCGGCGCTGCTCGGCATCGCCGGCTACAGCCTGAACGACACCATCATCGTCTACGACCGGATCCGCGAGATGATGACCATGCACACCGCGCAGGATCTGCCCGACGTCATCAACCGCAGCGTCAATCAGACGCTCTCGCGCACGATCCTGACCTCCGGGACGACGATGCTCGCGGTGCTCGCGCTGCTGGTGCTCGGCGGCCCGGTGATCCGGCCGTTCGCGGCGGTGATGGCGATCGGGATCGTGGTCGGCACGTACTCGTCGATCTACATCGCCTCGCCGATCATGCTGCTCCTCGAGCAGCGCTTCGGCGCGTCGGCGAAGCGCGCGGCGGCGCCGTCGGCAGGCAAGGCCGGCAGCGGGAAGGGCCCGGGGAAGGGCGGCAAGCGCGACGCGAAGGGACCGCGCGCAGCGCGCGCCTGAGCTCCGCCTAGGGCAGCGCCTTCTTCTCGCCGAGCGAGCCGAGGCCTGCCGCGGGCGCCGGCGCGACGGCGCCGGTCTTCTTGGTGCCCATCTCGATCGAGCCGTTCACGACGGCGCCCTCCGCCACCACCAGGCGCGGCGCCGAGACGTCGCCGTTCACGAGGCCGGTCGCCTGGATCTCGATGCGCTCGGTGGCGCTCACGTTCCCGGTGACCTTGCCCACGACCACGACGGTCTTGGCGTGCACCTCGGCCGAGCAGCTGCCGTTGGCGCCGATCGTCAGCATGTTGCTGGGGAGGTCGACTCTCCCCTCGACGTGACCCTCGATGACGAGGTCTTCGTTGCCGCTGAGGTCGCCCTTCAGCGTGATCGACTTCCCGATGTTCGCCATGTTCCCCCCCGCGACTCCGGTCGCTTGGCTCGGCTTGGTTGCTGTCGGCGCATTGGCCACGGGCCGGCTCCTCTCGGCAATCGCCTCCGGCACCGGTTCCCGGGCCGCGGGCGGTTGGTACGGGGCCGGGGGCGCGACGGCCTCCGGCGCGTCCCTGACGTCCCTGCGCTTGCCCCGATCGAACAGACTCACGGCGTGCCGCTCCGCCCCCTGACGAGCGGGCGCAGTCTACCGCAGCGGCGCCGCATCTTCGACGACGATGTGGTTGCGCTGCAAGATCGATCCCTGCGCCCGATCGAGCTCGGTGATCGAGTTGTGGTAGACCTGCTGGGCCACGATCTTCTGCTGCTCCGCCTGGACGAGATCATTCTCCTTCAGCAGCACGTCGAACGGGGTCGACTCGCCGTACTCGAGCCGGACCCGCTCGGCGCGCAGCTGCTCGGCGGCGGCGACGACGGCGCGCTCGGCGGCCTCGATGCCCTGGATCGCGGCGAGCAGGTTGCGCGCAGAGCGCCGGATGTCGGAGATGATCGACTGCTCCAGCCGCTGCAGCGCGGTCTCGGCGCGGCGCAGCTCGAGCCTCGCCTTCTCGTAGTCGGCGCGCGGCGTCACGTTGCCGAGTGGGATCGAGAGCACGCCCCCGATCGTGAAGGTGCGCGGTGCATTGCTGGTGAAGAACGTCTCGTCCGCACTGCCGAAGTGCTGCCGGATCACGGGCGGAACCTGGCAGGGCGTGCCAGGAGCTTGGAAGTTGAGGCAGGCGGGATTGACGCTGCCGGCGAGGCCGTTGTTCGCGTAGCTCGCCTGGAGGTCGAGCTGCGGCAGGCGCTGGTTGCTCGCGAAGCGCAGCTCCACCTGGCGGCGCTCGATGTTGCTCTTGGCGGCCGCGACCTCGGGCCGTCCTTCGAGCGCGCGCTTGGTGGCGGCCTCGGGATCGACCTCGTGCACCGGCATCTGCTCGGGCGCGTCGGTCGCCTCCACCTCGAGCTTGGTGGTCGGCCCGAGGTAGGGGCCGAGCGCGATGTCGATCAGCGCGTCCTGGGCGTTGCGCTCAACCGCGTCCGCCGTGATCAGCTTGAACTCGCGGTCCGCCACGCCCGCCTCGGCCTGCACGACCTCGACCTTGGAGACGACGCCGACGTCGAACTGCGCCTGGGTCTGCTCGAGCAGCGCCTTGGCGGTGTCGAGGCTCTTGCGGGCGACACGCGTGTTCGCCTTCGCTGCGGCGAGGCCCCAGTAGGCGGCTTCGACGTTGCTCACGTTGTCCATCAGCAGCTGGGCGAAGGTCTCGCGCGAGGCGGCGAGGCCGATCTGCGAGGTGCGCACCAGCGTCCAGGAGTCCCCCCACAGCAGGCCGCGCAGGAGCGGCACCTGGAGCGTCGCCAGGAAGGTTGCCGTGAACTGGGGCGAGAGCACCTGGATCCGCGAGTTCGTGTCGTCCGAAGCGCCGGCGTAGGAAGCCGAGTACGAGCCACCGATCATCGGGATCAGGCCGCGCAGGCCGCCTTCCGCGTGCTTGGTGCGGTCCTTCAAGATCGTCGACCCGAGGATCGTGCTCGCAGTGGGGGTCTCCACGTTGGTGTAGCCGCCATCGGCGAAGGCCTGGGGGTCGTACTGGCCCCAGGCGGCCTTCACGTTCTGGTCCGCGATCAGCGGGTCGAAGCGCTCGAGCTCGACGTCGAGGTTGTTGGCGATCACGAGCCGCGCGGCGTCGTTGAGGCTGAGCTTGAGCGTCCCGTCGACCGGGGCCGGCAGCGGCGGGACGCCCGCGCCGGTCGCCGGGGGCGAAGCGGCGGAGCCGGCCGCCGCGCTGGATCCCGGGTTCGCAGCGCCTGCGGAAACGGCCACGGCCGCGGCGAGCGCCGCAGCGACGGCGAGCTGGGCAAGCGGTCGTCGCATGGGTCCCCCCTCCCCCTCGGACGCCGCCGCACGGTAGCCCGGCCGCTGGCGCGATCAAAGATGCGCGACGGGCTATTCTGCGGCGCCATGCGCGTCGCCGCCCTCGTCCTCGCTGCGGGTCGTGGCGAGCGCCTCGGCGCCGAGGTCCCGAAGGGTCTGCTCCCGATCGCGGGCCGGCCGCTGCTGGCGCGCGCGATCGAGGGGCTGGTCGCGTGCGCCGACATCGACGTGATCGTCCCGGTGGTCCCAGCGGCGGAGCGGACGCGCTGCGCCGCGCTGCTGCGCGGGATGGACCGGGTGGCCGCCCCGGTGGCGGGGGGCGCGGAGCGCCAGGACTCGATGCGCGCCGGGCTCGCGGCGCTTCCGCCCGACGTGGAATGGGTCGCCGTGCACGACGCCGCCCGGCCTCTCGTGCGCGCCGCCGACGTCACGCGCGTCGTCGCGGCGGCGCGGCGCCACGGCGCCGCTCTGCTCGCAGTGCCGGTGCGCGACACGCTGAAGCGCGTGAGCGGCGGGCGCGTCGCCGAGACGCTGCCGCGCGCCGCGTGCTGGGCCGCCCAGACGCCCCAGGTGTTCCGCGTCGAGCTGCTGCGCGAGGCGCTCGCCAAGGCGGAGGCGGAGGGCTTCCAGGGCACCGACGACGCCCAGCTGGTCGAGCGGCTGGGCGTGCCCGTCGAGGTCGTCGAGGGCGACCCGAGCAATCTGAAGATCACCTGGCCCGAGGACGTGGAGCTCGCGGAGGCGTTGCTGGCGCGCCGCTCGCGAGGACCCGCGTGAGCAGCGCCGCGGCGGCCCGCATGCGCATCGGCCATGGCTTCGACGCGCACCGGCTGGCGCGCGGCCGGCCGCTCTGGCTCGGCGGGGTGCGCGTCCCCAGCGAGCGCGGCCTCGAGGGCCACTCGGACGGCGACGTGCTGCTCCACGCGGTGACGAGCGCGCTGCTCGGGGCGCTCGGCGAAGGGGACCTCGGCAGCCATTTTCCGTCGTCGGACCCGGCGTGGCAGGGCGCCGCGAGCGGCGATCTGCTGGCGCGCGTGGTCGAGCGCGTGGCCGCGCGGGGCCTCGCCGTCGCGAACCTCGACGCCACGCTGATCGCCGAGCAGCCCCGCCTCGGGCCGTTCCGCGCGGCGATGGTCGAGTCGATCGCCAAGTCGCTCGGCATTCCCGTCGAGCGCGTGAACGTCAAGGTGACCAGCACGGACGGCCTCGGCGCGATCGGGCGCGCGGAGGGCATCGCGGCGCAGGCGGTGGTGCTGCTGGCGGACGCGGGCGACGGGTAGGGCGGCCGTGGCGGGCCTCGTCCTCTACAACACCCGCACGCGGCGCAAGGAGCCGTTCGAGCCGCTGGAGGCGGGTCACGCGCGGGTCTATACCTGCGGCCCGACCGTCTACGCGGCGCAGCACGTCGGGAACCTGCGCGCCTATCTGTTCGCCGACGTGTTGAAGCGCGCGCTGCTCGCCGAGGGGCTGCGCGTCACCCACGTGATCAACATCACCGATGTGGGTCACCTGACCGACGACGCCGACGCGGGCGAGGACAAGATGGAGCGCGCCGCGGCGCGCGCCGGTCGCAGCGCCGCCGAGATCGCGGCTCAGTACGCGGAGCAGTGGCGTCGCGACTGCAGCCGCCTGAACTGCCTGCCCGCCGAGGTCTACGCCCGGGCCACCGAGCACATCCCGGAGCAGATCGAGCTGGCGCAGCGCCTGGAAGCGAAGGGCTACACCTACCGGATCGACGACGGCCTCTACTTCGACACCTCGAAGTTCCCTCGCTACGCCGAGCTGGCGCGCCTCGACCTCGCCGGACAGGATGCGGGCGCGCGCATCGGCGACGTGGCGGGCAAGCGCCAGCCCCAGGACTTCGCGCTCTGGAAGTTCGCGGCGCCCGGCGTCCGGCGGCAGCAGGAATGGGACTCGCCGTGGGGCCGCGGCTTCCCGGGTTGGCATCTCGAGTGCTCGGCGATGAGCATCAAGTACCTGGGGATCCCCTTCGACATCCATACCGGCGGGGTCGACCACATCGCCGTCCACCACACCAACGAGACGGCGCAGAGCGAGTGCGCCTTCGACGTGCACCCCTGGGTGCGCTTCTGGATGCACGAGGACTTCTTCGTCTTCGAGGCCGAGAAGATGTCGAAGTCGAAGGGCAACGTGCTGCTGCTCGACGATCTCGCGGCGCGCGGCATCGAGCCGCTGGCGTATCGCTACTTCTTCCTGCTCGCCCACTACCGGCAGCAGCAGACCTGGAGCGACGACGCGATCGAATCGGCGGCCACCGGCTACCGGCGCCTCGCCGCGCACGCGGCCGAGCTCGCGGAGGCGCCCGGGCAGCCGGATCCGGCGCGCACGGCGCCGCACGCCGAGCGCTTCCGGTCCGCGGTGCGCGACGACCTCAACATGCCGCGCGCGCTGGCGGCGGCCTGGGACGTGGCGCGCAGCGCTGACGTCGCCCCCGCCGATCGCCGCGCGCTGCTCGCCGACTTCGACGCCGTGCTCGGGCTCGGCCTGCGCGGGGCGCGGCGCGCGGCCGCCGCGTCCGACCCGCGCATCGACGCGCGCGTCGCGGAGCGCGAGGCCGCGCGGCAGGCGCGTGACTTCGCGCGCGCCGACGCGATCCGCCGCGAGTTGGCTGCCGAAGGCGTCGAGATCGAAGATACGAGGGACGGCCCCCGCTGGAGGAGGCGATGAGCGACGAGCGCTTCCAGCTCGTCTCCGAGTTCTCGCCGCAGGGCGACCAGCCGGCCGCCATCGAGGCGCTGGTCGAGGGGCTCGGGCGCGGCGATCGCCACCAGACGCTGCTCGGCGTCACGGGCAGCGGCAAGTCGTTCACGATCGCCTGCGTCGTCGAGCGCGTGAACCGCCCGACCCTGGTGATGGCGCCCAACAAGACCCTCGCTGCGCAGCTCTACGCCGAGTTCAAGGGCCTGTTCCCCGGCAACGCGATCGAGTATTTCGTCTCCTACTACGACTACTACCAGCCCGAGGCGTACATCCCCTCGACCGACACCTACATCGAGAAGGACGCCTCGATCAACGACGACATCGACAAGCTGCGCCACTCGGCCACGCACTCGCTGCTGACCCGGCGCGACGTGCTGGTGGTGGCGAGCGTCTCCTGCATCTACGGCCTGGGCGCCCCGGCGACCTACGGCGAGATGCACGCCTACGTCGAGCGCGGCGCGCGCCTCGGCCGCGACGCGCTGCTGCGGCGCCTGGTCGACATGCTGTACGAGCGCAACGACGTCGACTTCCACCGCGGCACCTTCCGGGTGCGCGGCGACGTCGTCGAGGTGTTCCCGCAGTACGAGGACGAGCGCGCCATCCGCATCGAGTTCTTCGGCGACGAGGTGGAGTCGATCGCCGAGATCGACCCGCTGCGCGGCAAGGTGGTCGCACGCCCGAGCCGGGCGCTGATCTACCCGGCGAGCCACTACGTCGCCACGCAGGAGGTGCTGGGCCGCGCGGTGCGCGGGATCCGCGGCGAGCTGCAGCAGCGGCTCGCGGAGCTGCGCGCCGGCCAGAAGCTGCTCGAGGCGCAGCGCCTCGAGCAGCGCACGCTCTACGACCTCGAGATGCTCGAGCAGATGGGCTTCTGCCACGGGGTCGAGAACTACTCGCGCTGGCTCGATGGGCGCGACGCCGGCCAGTCTCCGTATACGCTGTTCGACTACTTCCCGCGCGACTTCCTGCTGGTGCTCGACGAGAGCCACATCACGGTGCCCCAGATCGGGGGCATGTACCGGGGCGACCGGGCGCGCAAGGAGACGCTGGTCGAGTTCGGCTTCCGGCTGCCGTCGGCGCTCGACAACCGCCCGCTGCGCTTCGACGAGTGGTACGAGCGGGTCGGCCAGGCGATCTACGTCTCCGCGACGCCCGGCGACTGGGAGCTCGAGCACTCGAAGGGCGTGGTCGTCGAGCAGATCATCCGGCCGACCGGCCTGATCGATCCGCAGGTCGCGGTGCGGCCGGCGGCGGGGCAGGTGGACGATCTGCTCGGCGAGATCCGCCCCCGCGTCGCCGCGGGCGAGCGCGTGCTGGTCACCACGCTCACCAAGCGCATGGCCGAGGAGCTCACCGAGTACTACGCGGAGGCGGGGATCCGCGTGCGCTACCTGCACAGCGACATCCAGACCATCGAGCGCACGGAGATCATCCGCGAGCTGCGGGAGGGGCGCTTCGACGTGCTGGTCGGCATCAACCTGCTGCGCGAAGGGCTCGACATCCCCGAGGTGTCGCTGGTGGCGATCCTCGATGCGGACAAGGAAGGCTTCCTGCGCTCGACGCGCTCGCTGATCCAGACGATCGGGCGCGCGGCGCGAAACGTGAACGGCACGGTGATCCTGTACGCCGACCAGCGCACCGGATCGATCCGCTCGACGCTCGAGGAGACCGAGCGCCGGCGCGCGCTCCAGCAGCGCTACAACGAGGCGCACGGCATCACCCCGACCACCATCGTGAAGCGCATCTCGAGCCTGCGCGACTCGATCTGGGAGGCCGACTACGTGACGGTACCGACCGCGCGCGAGCGACCCGACACCGCCGTGCCGCTGCACGAGCTCCCGGCCCTGATCGACGGCCTGCGCAAGGAGATGCAGGCCGCCGCCAAGGCACTCGACTTCGAGCGCGCCGCGGAGCTGCGCGACCGCATCCGCGAGCTCGAGGCCGAGCGGCGCTCGCGCGCCTGAAGCAGCCATGGGAATCGAAGAGCGGGTCGAAGCGCTCCCGACCGGGCCGGGCGTGTATCTGTTCAAGAGCGCGCGCGGCAAGGTGCTCTACGTCGGAAAGGCGCAGAACCTGCGCTCGCGCGTGCGCTCGTACTTCCGGGCCGGAGGCGACGGGCGCGTCCGCATCGCCCCGATGCTGGAGCGCGCCGCCGACGTCGAGGTCGTCGTCACGCCGTCGGTGAAGGACGCGTTGCTGCTCGAGAACGAGCTGATCAAACGCCACCGCCCGCACTTCAACGTGCGGCTGCGCGACGACAAGCAGTACCTCGGGCTGCGCCTCGATGCGCGCGAGAGCTGGCCGCGCCTGACCCCGGTGCGGCGCTTCCGCGAGGACGGCGCCGCCTACTTCGGCCCCTACACCTCGAGCCTGGCGCTGCGCGACGCGGTGTCGAACCTGCGCCGCATCTTCCCGCTGCGCTCGTGCAGCGATCCGGTGTTCCGCGACTACGCGCGGCGCGGCCGCCCGTGCATCGAGTTCGAGATGAAGCGCTGCCTCGGGCCGTGCTGCGAGCTGGTCGGACGCGAAGCGTACGCGGAGCTGGTGGAGGGCACGGTGCTGTTCCTGCGCGGGCGCTCGGACGAGCTGCTGCGGGAGCTGCGCGGGCGCATGGAGCAGGCGGCCCGCGCGGAGCGCTTCGAAGACGCGGCGCGCCTGCGCGACCGCGTGGCGGCGGTCGAGCAGACGGTGGCGCGCCAGCAGATCGTGGCCGAGCGCGCGGTCGATCGCGACGTGTTCGGCTGGGCGCGGCGCGCGGGAGAGGTCGAGGTCCACGCGCTGTCGGTGCGCGGCGGACGCGTGGTGGCGCATGCGAGCTACTCGTTCTCGGAGCTGCTGCTCGACGATCCGGAGGCGCTCGGCTCGTTCCTGGTGCAGTACTACGCGGCGCCGGAGCGGGTGCCGGCGCGCGAGCTGCTGCTCGCCTTCGAGCCGGCGGACGCCGGCGCGCTCGCCGAGTGGCTCGCCGAGCGCGCGGGCGGGCGGGTGGCAATGCGAGCGCCGCAGCGCGGCGCGGCGCGCGAGCTGGTGGCGATGGCGAGCGCGAACGCCGAGCTGCGCCTCGGCCAGCGGCTCGAGGCGCGCGAGAGCGTGGCGGCGGCGCTCGGAGAGCTGCAGGAGCGCCTCGGCCTCGCGCAGCTGCCGCGGCGGATCGAGTGCTACGACGTCTCGACGCTCGCGGGGACGCTCGCGGTGGCGAGCCGCGTGGCGTTCGAGGACGGCCGCCCCGACAAGGGCGGCTATCGGCGCTATCGCATCCGCGATGCCGCGGGCGGCGACGACGTCGCCTGCCTGCGCGAGGTGATCCAGCGCCGTCTGGCGCGCCGCGAGAGCGAGCCGCTTCCCGACCTGTTGATGGTCGACGGCGGCAAGGGTCAGGTGGGCGTGGTGAGCGCGGCGCTGCGCGACGCCGGGGTGACCCAGGACGTCGTAGGCATCTCGAAGGAGCGCGACGAGGAGAGCGCCAGCGCGCGGGTCCGGCGCGGCGGCGGCCTGAAGGCCGAGCGGCTGCATCTGCCCGCCCGCAAGGACGCCGTGCTGCTCCCGCCGAGTTCGCCCGGTCTGCTGTTGCTGCAGCGCGTGCGCGACGAGGCGCACCGCTTCGCGATCGAGTTCCAGCGCCAGCTGCGCCGGCGTGCGAACCTGACCTCGATCCTCGAGGAGATCCCCGGCGTTGGGCCCGGCAAGCGGCGCGCGCTGCTGCGCGAGCTCGGCTCGCTGCGCGCGGTGCGCGAGGCGTCGCTCGAGCAGCTCGCGGCCGTGTCCGGCGTCTCGGGCGACGACGCCGGGCGCATCCGCCGCTTCTTCGCGGCGCTCGATGCGCGCGCCGCCTCCTGACCGATCAAGGCGCCGCGCCGGCCTGCCGATCCCAAGGCGGATGACGACGCGCCGGATCCTGCTCTGCGCGCTCCTGCTGGTTGCCGGCGACCTGCCGCCGGCAGCCGCCGAGGTCTATCGCTGGACCGATGCGCAGGGCCAGGTGCACTACACCGGGGACCTCGCGCAGGTGCCGGCGGCGCAGCGCGAGGACGCGCGGCGCGGCGCGAGCAGCGCGGGCTCGAGCCGGGTGCAGAGCTACTCCGCACCGCCGGCGGCCGCGGCGCCGGCGCGGCCCCGCGCAGCGAGCGCGAGCGGCGGGACGCGCCGCGTCCACCGCATCCAGGTCGAACGCGCCGGGGCCGGCATGGTGGTGATGGTGCGCCTCAACGGACGCGTCGAGGCGCCGTTCCTGGTCGACACGGGCGCCAGCTACGTGCTGGTGCCCCAGGCCGTCGCCGATCAGGCCGGCCTCAAGCTGGGGCCCGACACGAGGAAGCTCCGCTTCGCGACCGCCAACGGCGTGGTGGAGCAGCCGATCGTGAACCTCGACTCCGTCGAGCTCGGCGACGCCCGCGCCGACGACGTGCCCGCGAGCATCTCGCCGTCGCTCGGCATCGGTCTGCTCGGGCTCTCGTTCTTCAACCACTTCACCTATCAGGTCGACGCCGCGGCCGGAGTGCTGACGCTGACGGAGAACGACCTGGTCGACAGCGGCGGCCTGCTCGGCGGGCGCAGCGAATCGCAGTGGCGCGGCGAGTTCGAGGCGCTGCGCCAGCGCGTCGCCGAGCTCGAGGCGCGCCGGGACCACCTGCCGCCCGGCCACGACCGCCAGCTCGAGCACTTCGATGCACAGCGCCAGGAGCTCGACCGCCAGCTCGAGCTGCTCGACGCCGAGGCCGATCGCGCGCGCGTCCCCGACGCCTGGCGGCGCTGAGGGGGGTAGCCGGCTTCCCAGAAAGGGAGGGCGGCGACCCATCGGAGCGCGCGGAGCGGCGCTGCGGGTCCGCTGCCGGGCCGAGCCGTGGCATCGATCTTGCTCCCAGTCCGGGCATGCGACTCCGCAACCGCAGCGCCGGGGCCGAGCACCCGGCGCAAGCCCGCGAGCGCGACCGCATCGCCGGCGACCTCGAGCGGCTCGGGGTCGGCGAGGGCGTGCGCGAGGAGCTCTCGCGCCGCCTCGAGGCGCTCGCGCGAAACCTCTCCGAGGACGCCTACGACGCGGCGCTCGCGGGGGTCGCGCTAGCGCACGCGGTCCACCGCGAGGGCGAGGACGCCCTGCGCAAGAGCGTCCGCGATCTGCAGGAGGTGCAGCGCCTGCTCGGCGCATTCTCCGACGAGATGCGCAAGCTCGACGACGCGCTGCAGATCCTGTCGACCTACGTCCGGCGCATGCGCTCGCGCGCGCAGCCGGCCGAGCGCGCCAAGATCCTCCACTGAGCGTGCGCCCATCGCGCCGGGGCTCCGGGCGCGATAGCCTCGCTGCACCCCGCGGTCCCGCGGTGGACGGCCGCGATCGCCCTGCTCGCCGCCCTGTTGCTCGCCCAGGTTCTCGCGATTCTCGCCGCCGATGCGGGCCTCGCCGCCGCCGCGCCGGCCGAGAAGCTCGCGGCGGGAGGCATTGCGGTCGCGCTCGCGGCGCGCTCGCGCGGGGGGCGGGCGGTCGCAGCCGCGCTGGCGGTCGGTGCCGCTGCGGCCTTCGCGCACGCCGCGCGCCTCGAGGAGGCCGCCAGCGCCGCTCCCGCTGCGCCGTTCGAGGCGACGCTCGAGGGCACCGTGGCGCGGGCGGCGCGCGGGCTCGGCGGAATCGAGGTCGACCTCGAAGGCGTGCGCGGCGTCGACGCCGCTGCGCCGCCGTTGCCGCCGCGACTGCGCGTGCGCGCACCCGACCCGGGCGCGAACGCCGCGCCGCTGGCGCAGGCCGTGCCGGGCGATCGGCTGAGGCTGCGCGGCCGCCTGCGCCCGATCGAGAGCCGATCGAACCCCGGCGGCCGCGATCGCGAGCGCGATCTCGCGCGGCGTGGCATCGGCAGCGCGGCGACGTTGGCGCATCCGGACCTCGTCGTGCGGCGGCCCGACGCCGAGGGCTGGCGTCCGCTCGCCGCGCTGTACCGCTTCCGGCTGCGCGCCGGCGATCGGCTCGCGGTGGAAGGGCCCGGCGGCGAGCTGCTGCGCGGACTGGCGCTCGGCGATCGGGCCGGGCTCGGGGCCGAGCGGCTGGAGGCGTTCCGCCGCCTCGGCCTGACGCATCTGCTCGCCGTGTCGGGGCTCAACGTCGCGATCGTCGCCGCCGGGCTGTATCGCGTGGCACGCGCGCTGCTGCTGCGGACCGGTTTCGCGCGCCGCTCGCGCGATCCGCGGCGCATGGCGCTGGCGCTCGCGGCGGGCGGGGCGATCGCCTATGCGCTGCTGACCGGATGGGACGTGCCGGTGCGGCGTGCGCTGGTGATGCTGATCGGGCTCGTGCTCTCGCTCGCAGCGCGGCGGCCCGTGCGCCGCGGCGCGCCGCTCGCGGCGGCAGGCGTGATCGTGCTCGCCGCGGATCCCGCAGCGCTCTTCGACGCCGGCGCACAGATGTCGTTCGCCGCCAGCGCCGCGCTGATCGCAGGCGCGCGACCCGGCGCGGAGCCGGCTTCGGCCGCCGCTCGCGGCGGCCGCGCGCGCCGCTGGCTCGCCGAGATGCTGCGCACCAGCGCGGCGGCGACTGCGGCGACCGCACCGGTCGCCGCGAGCGCCATCGGCCTCTTGTCGCCGTGGGCGCTCGCCGCGAACCTGGTGGCGATCCCGTGGACCGAGATCGTGCTGCTGCCGGCTGCGATCGCGGCCGCCTTGGCCGGAGGGCTGGCGCCCGACTCGCTGGCGACGGGCGCGGCGCTGCGCGCCGCCGCGGCCGTCGCGAGCCTCTCGCTCGATGGCCTGGCTGCGACCGCCGGCGCGCTGCCCGATGCGTGGTCGGCCCGGCCGAGCGCGCTGGCGGTGTGCGGCGCGCTGGTCGCCGCCGCGCTCGTCGTGCGCGTACGCAGCGCCGCCCTGCGCTGCGCCGGCTCGCTCGCGATCTGCGCCGGTCTCGCGCTCGCGCCGCCCGCGCGCATCGAGCCCGCTCCCCCGCGTGTGGTGTGCTTCGACGTCGGACAGGGCGACGCCGAGCTGGTGCAAGGGCGTGCGGCCGCGCTGCTGATCGACGGCGGGTCAGCGGTTCCGGGCGGAGCCGATCTCGGCGCCACGGTCGTGCTGCCGGCGCTGCGCGCGCTCGGCGTGCGCCGCCTCGACCTCGTGGTCGCGAGCCACGCGGACCTCGACCACCGCGGCGGCCTGCCCGCGGTGCTGCACGGCCTCCCGGTCGATCGCCTGTGGCTTCCCCTCGGCGGTCGCGACGACCCCGCCTTCCGGGCCTTGCTCGCGGTGGCCCGCGCGCGCGGCGTGCCCGTCGAGGAGCGCGGCGCCGGCTCCGCGGCCGAGACGCTCGGCGACCTGCGCGTCGAGCCGCTCTGGCCGCGAGCCGGCGCGCGCGACTCGCGCAACGACCGCTCGCTGACGCTGCGCGTCGAGCTGGCCGGGCACGCGCTGCTCTTCCCGGGCGACATCGAACGCGGCGCCGAGGCGGGGCTCGTCGCCTCGGGTGCGCCGCTCCAGGGCGATGCCCTCAAGCTCGCGCACCACGGCAGCCGGACGTCGTCCTCCGAGGGCTTCCTGGAGGCGGTCGCCGGGACAGTGGCCGTCGTCTCCGCACCGCGCTTTAGCCGCTTCGGCATGCCGCATCCGGAGGTCGTCGCGCGCGCCGCGCGCGACGGCTACGCGGTGTGGTGGACGGGCCGCGACGGCGCCGTGCTGATCGGCCTCGACCCGGTGCTGTGGGTGCGCGGCTGGCGCTGACGCCGCGGCGCTCAGTCGGTCGCGCGGATCAGCCGCACGTAGAAGCCGATGCTCGCCAGGTAGTCGCGCACCGAGGCGCGCTCGTTGCTGCCGTGGGGGCGCTTCAGGTCGTCCGGCGCGTAGCGGTCGGGACCGAAGCGATACACGTTGTCCGAGAGCGGCCGGAAGTAGCGGGCGTCGGTGCCGCCGAGCACGAGGTTGGGCGCGATCACCACGTCGGGATAGCTGGCGCGGATGGTGCGGGCGAGCAGCGCGAAGGCAGGCGAGTCGGTGCGGCTCTCGGGCGAGGGCTCGTCGGCGGACGAGCCTTCGAGCGGCCTCACGTCGACGCGCGCGTCGTCGATCACGCGGCGCACGAACTCGGTCACCTTCGCGATCGTGTCGCCGGGCAGGATGCGGAAGTTCACCACCGCGCGCGCCGTCCCAGGCAGGGCGTTCTCCTTGACGCCGGCGCGGAGCATCGTCACCGCGGTGGTGGTGCGCACGGCGGCGTTGCCGCGCGGCGTCGCCGAGAGCGTGTGCAGCAGCAGCGGCTCGAGCAGGTCGGCGTTGCCGACCGCGATCCGCAGCGGCAGCGCCATCTCGGGGCCGATCGCCGCCAGCAGCTGGCGCGTGGCCGGGCCCAGCGAGGCGGGCAACGGCTGCGCCTCGAGCCGCTCGATCGCCGCGGCGAGGATGCCGATCGCCGTGTGCGGCGGCGGGATCGAGGAGTGGCCGCCTTCCGCGCTGACGCTCAGCGCCAGCGTCAGGTAGCCCTTCTCGGCGATCCCGATCAGCGCGACCGGACGCGCCACACCGGGCAGCAGCCCCTCGCCGATCACGCCGCCCTCGTCGAGCACCCAGTCGAAGCGCGCGCCCCGCGCCTCGAAGCGCTTCGCGATCGCCTTGCCGCCGCGCTGGCCGCCGACCTCCTCGTCCTGGCCGGAGACCAGGTAGATCGTCCGCTCCGGCTGGAAGCCCTCGGCGGCGAGCCGATCGATCGCCTCGCACAGCGCGAGCAGCTTGCCCTTGGTGTCGAGCGCGCCGCGCCCCCAGACGAATCCGCCCGCGACGGCCCCCGAGAACGGCGGCTGCTCCCAGTTCGATTCGGTTCCCGGCTCCACCGGCACCACGTCCTGGTGCGCCATCAGCACGACCGGCGGCTTCGCCGCGTCGCGCCCCGGCCAGGTGTAGACCAGGCCGAGGTCGTTCACGAGCTCGCGCCGCAGCGCGGCGTGCATCGCGGGGAAGCTCCGCTCGAGGTGCCGGTGCAGCGCGAGGAAGGCGTTGCGGTCGTCCTGGGCGGGATCCTGGTGCGACACGGTGGGGATGCGGATCGCGGCGGCAAAGCGCTCGACGGCGGCGTCGGCGTCGCGGATCTCGTAGGCGGGCGCGGGCTCGACGGCAGGCTGCATCGAACGCGGCGCGAGCGCGCGCAGCGCGAGCAGCGCGCCGAGCGCGAGGAGTGCGAGCCCGAGACCGAGCAGGCGGCGCATCGCGGCATCATACCGGCGCAGCGCGAGGCGCGCTCAGTAGAGGTGGAGCATGCGCCCGGCGAGCGCGAGCACCGCGACCACCATCGCCGGGCGGATGATGCGTTCGCCGCCGCGCACCGCGAGGCGCGCACCCAACACACCGCCCGCCGAGAAGCCCAGCGCCAGCGCGCCGGCGTGGAGCCAGGCCACCTGCCCGGCCGCGACGAAGATCGGGATCGCGAAGGCCGTCAGCACCACGTTGACCGCCACCTTGACGCTGTTGGCGCGCACCAGGTCGTAGCCGGTGTGCGCGAGCGCGCCGACCATCAGCAGCCCGACACCCGCCTGGATCGCGCCGCCGTAGAGCCCGATCGCGAAGAAGACGGCGAAGCCGATGCCGCGCGGCCAGGCGCGTGGCGGCCGCGGTGCGCCGCGCGCGCGCCGCAGCATCGGCACGAGGTCGATCAGCATGACCAGGCCGAAGAGCTTTTCGAAGGTCGCGTCGTCGAGCCGAGCGATCGTGTAGGCGCCGGCCAGCGAGCCCAGGCAGATCGGGATCGCGACGCGCGCGGCGCCCTCCAGCTCCGAGACGCCGTGGGCGCGGAAGCGCAGCGCGGCCGTCAGGCTCTGCACGAAGACGCCGATGCGGTTGGTGCCGTTGGCGACGCTGCCCGGCAGGCCCACCAGCACGAGCAGCGGCACGCTGATCAGCGAGCCGCCCCCGGCGAGCGTGTTCACCACGCCGGCCGCGAGGCCGCCTGCCAGCAGGATCGCGATGTCGTGGCCGGTCACGCCGCCTCCAGCTCGAGCCGGCGTAGCGTAGGCGGCACCCGGCGCCCGGGCTCGGGGCTTGAGTCGGGTGCGACGGGACGGATACGATGCGTGCCATGGCCCAGCCGACCCCGATCGCGTTCCCGCCCGAGCTGATCGAAGTGCGCCCCGACGAGCGCTTCGACGAGGCCCGCCTCGCCGCGTGGCTGGGCGGCAAGCTCGAAGGCTCCGAGCGACCGCTCGCCGTGCGCCAGTTCGGCGGGGGCCATGCCAACCTGACCTACTGGCTGCGCTTCGGCAGCGGCCCGCACGCGCGCGAGTACGTGCTGCGCCGCCCGCCGCTCGGGCCGGTGGCGCCGGGCGCGCACGACATGTCGCGCGAGCACCGCGTGCTCGCGGTGCTGTGGCGGGCCTTCCCGCTGGCTCCGCGCTCGTTCCTGTTCTGCGCCGACGCTTCGGTGATCGGCGCGCCCTTCTTCGTGATGGAACGGCGCCACGGCGTGGTGGTGCGCGGCGGCATCCCGCCCGAGTTCGGCGCGGGCCGCGACGAGGTCGCCAACCGCAAGCTCTCCGAGGTGGTGGTCGACGCGCTCGCCGAGTTCCACGCCGTCGATCCCGCCGCGGCAGGGCTCGGCGACCTCGGGCGTCCGGAGGGCTTCCTGGAGCGCCAGGTGAACGGCTGGAGCGAGCGCTGGGAGCGCGCGCGCGTCGAGGCGAACCCGCTCGCCGACGAGCTGCAGCGCTGGTTGATCGACAACCTTCCGGTGTCGCCTCCCGCGACGCTGCTGCACAACGACTGGCGTCTCGACAACATGGCGGTCGCCGCTGACGACCCGGGCCGCTGCGTCGCGGTGTACGACTGGGACATGTGCACGCGCGGCGACCCGCTCGCCGACCTCGGCACCGTGCTCGCGGTCTGGTACGACCCCGACGAGGCGCCGGCGTCGCTGAACCCGATGCCGACGCTGATGCCCGGCTTCCTGCGCCGCGCCGACGCGGCGAAACGCTACGGCGAGCGCAGCGGGCGGGACCTCGATGCGCTCGCCTACTACCTGGTCTTCGGCACCTTCAAGATGGCGGTGGTGCTGCAGCAGATCTACGTGCGCTTCCACCGCGGCCAGACCCAGGACCAGCGCTTCGCCGGGATGGGGGAGGGCGCGAAGGCGCTGTTCCGCCTGGCGGACGTGCGCCGGCCGTGAGCGGGATGCGGTAGGCTTCTCGTCCAGAGGAGCCCCGATGGCCATCGACTTCAGCTTCCCCGAGGAGATCGAGCTGGTCCGCCGCCGCGTGCGCGACTTCATCGAGAAGGTCGTGCGTCCGGCGGAGCAGGAGATCGACGCGCACGAGGGCGAGCGCAAGGTGCTCGTCGAGCAGGTGATCCGGATGCGCAAGGCCGCCCAGGAGTGGGGGCTGTGGCTGCCGCACATGCCGGAGGAGTACGGCGGCATGGGGCTCGGGCACGTCGCGATGGCGGCGGTCTCGGCGGAGGCGGCGAAGTCGCGCTTCGGCCCGTTCGCGCTGAACGCGCAGGCGCCCGACGAGGGCAACATGCACACCCTCCATCACTGGGGGACGGACGAGCAGAAGCAGAAGTACCTGCGCCCGCTCTGCGAGGGGCGCGCGCGTTCGTGCTTCGCGATGACCGAGCCGGAGGTCGCCGGATCCGACCCGACGCTGATCCAGACGCGCGCGGTGGAGCAGGGCGACCACTGGCTGATCAACGGCCACAAGTGGTTCATCTCGGGCGCCCACGGCGCCCAGTTCGCGATCCTGATCGCGCGCACCGAGGACGATCCCGAGGTGCCCCAGGCCTGCAACACCGCGTTCCTGGTCGACATCCCGAGCGAGGGCTGGGAGATCGTGCGCGACATCCACACCATGAGCGGACCCAGCCACAACCACTGCGAGATCCGCATCCGCGATCTGCGCGTTCCCCGGGAGAACGTGCTCGGTGGCCTCGGTCAGGGGCATCGCCTCGGCCAGTACCGCCTCGGTCCGGCGCGCCTGGCGCACTGCATGCGCTGGATCGGGCAGGCCGAGACGGCGCTCAACATGACGGTCGACCGCGCGCTCAAGCGCTTCGCGCACGGCTCGCTGCTCGCGGAGAAGCAGGGGATCCAGTGGATGATCGCGGACAGCACCATGGAGCTCTACCAGTGCAAGCTGATGGTGCTGCACGCCGCCTACAAGATCGACCGCGGCGAGGACTTCAAGAGCGAGGTGTCGATGGCGAAGCACTTCGTCGCCAACGCGCTGAACCGCATCGTCGACCGGGCGATCCAGGTGCACGGGGCGCTCGGCTACTCCACCGATACGCCGCTCGCCCACATGGCGACCCAGGCGCGCTGGGCGCGCTTCGCCGACGGCGCCGACGAGGTGCACCAGTGGCGCATCGCGCAGCGCGCGATCGAGGCCTACACCAAGACGGGAAGCGTGACCGCGGCGGCCGGCGACCTGCCGCTCTGACGCGCGCGCCCGCGGCGGCGTGCCGCTGGCGAGCGCAGAGGAGCCCGATGTCGGCCGACCGGCTGCTGACCCGACCGCTGTTGCTGTGCGCGGCGGCGAACTTCCTGCAGTCGCTGGCGTTCAACTTCTATCTCCATTTTCCCGGCTTCCTGCACGAGCTGGGGGCGAGCGAGGTCGAGATCGGCGTGCTCTCGGCGACCACCGCGGTCGCCGCGATCGCGGTGCGCCCGCCGCTCGGGCGGGCGATGGATCGGCACGGGCGCCGGCCGCTGATCTGGGTCGCGGGCGCCGGCAACACCGCCGTCTGTCTGCTGTATCTCGGAATCCACTCGCTCGGTCCGTGGACCTACGCCGTGCGCGTGCTGCACGGTCTCACCGAGGCGACGCTCTTCACGGTGCTGTTCACCGTCGCGGCGGACTGGGTTCCGGCGAGTCGCCGCACCGAGGGCCTCGCGCTGTACAGCGCCACCGGGATGCTGCCGATCTCGCTGGGCGGCGTGCTCGGCGATGCCATCCTCGCGCACGGCAGCTACGCCGCGCTGTTCCAGGCGTCGGCGCTGGCGGCCGGGGCGTCGTTCGTCTGCTCCCTGCCGCTCGAGGAGCATCCCCGCTCGGGGCTTCACCGCGAGCAGGCGCGCGGCCGCTTCGCCGCCGTGCTGGCGCAGCGGGACCTGGCGCCGCTGTGGTTCCTGGGCACGGTGTTCGGGGTCGTGCTGACCGGCGTCTTCGTGTTCGTCAAGCGCTTCGCCATGGAGACCCAAGTCGCGAGCGTGGGCGCGTTCTTCTCCGCCTACACCGGCGCGGCGATCGCGGTGCGCCTGTTCGGCGGGCGCCTGCCCGACCGCGTCGGGCCGAAGCGCGTGCTGTTTCCCGCCCTCGCGACGTTGTCCGCCGGGCTGGCGTTCCTGGCGCTCGCGACGGGCGCGCGCGAAGTGCTCGCGGCCGGGGTGCTCTGCGGCGTGGGACACGGCTTCACCTATCCGATCCTCTCGTCGCTCGCGGTGACGCGCGCGCGCGACGCCGATCGCGGCACGGCGATCGCGATCCTGACCGCGCTCCCGGACGTCGGCGGACTGCTCGGCGCTCCGAGCCTCGGCTGGATCATCGAGGCGGGCGGATTCGCGGAGATGTTCGCGGTGGGGGCGGGGCTGTTCGCGGTCGGGAGCGTCGTCTTCGCCCGCTGGGATCGCCGCGCGGTCGGGCCGCAGCGCCGGCTGGGCTAGACTGCGGCTCCCTGGTCGAACGTGGAGGCAGCGCATGGCCGATCACGAGTTCCCGGTGGACCGCACCGCGATCCTGACCTTCGCCGCCGCGCTCGGCGAGACTAACCCGATCTACTGGGACGAGGCCTACGCGAAAGCGACGCCGCTCGGCGGCGTGATCGCGCCGCCGACCTTCGGGGTGGCGTCTGCCCACTGGAACCCGAGCCACGCGCTGCGCGGCGTGCGGCGCATTCCGTCGGCGCCGGAGAGGCCGCAGGCGCGCCGCAGCGAGAGCGCCGGCGACGGCGCCTCCCTGACGCGCGTGCTGCACGGCGAGCAGCGCTTCGTCTACCACCAGCCGATTCGCGCCGGCATGCGGCTGCGCGTCGCGGCGCGGCCGGGCCGGAGCTGGGAGAAGGAGGGCAAGCGCGGCGGGAAGCTGCGCTTCAGCGAGACGGTCACCGAGTATCGCGACGAGCGCGGCGAGCTGGTGGTGACCGCCACCAGCGTCGGCATCGTGACCGAGAAGGCGGTGGAGGGATGAGCGCCAAGCCGAAGCTGCGCGCCGCCGACCTGGCGGCCGGGCGTACCCACGAGGCCGTGCTGGTCGAGAACCTGAGCCGCACCCAGATCGTCATGTACGCGGGCGCGTCGGGCGACTTCAATCCGATCCACCACGACGAGATCTTCGCGACGCAGGTCGCCGGCTACCCCTCGGTCTTCGCGCACGGGATGCTCTCGATGGGGCTGACCGGGAGGCTGCTGACGGACTGGCTCGGGGACGGCGTGCTGCGCGAGTTCGGCGTGCGCTTCGTGCGCCAGGTCTGGCCGGGCGACACGCTGCGCGGCAAGGCGACCGTGACCTCGGTCGGCCCCGACGGCCGCGTCGTGCTCGAGATCGTGACGAGCAACCAGCGCGGCGAGCCGGTGATCGCGGGCGACGCCGTGGCGATGCTCCCGGCCGACTGAATGCGGCTCCGGGACCTCGTCGACGACCTCGCCGCTCGCAAGGCGCGCGCCGCCGAGATGGGCGGCCCGGAGCGCGTCGCCAAGCAGCACGCGCGCGGCAAGCAGACGGCCCGCGAGCGCATCGCGCTGCTCTTCGACGGCGGCGCCTTCGACGAGTTCGGCGTGCTCGGCAAGCAGCCGGGGGTCGACTCGCCCGCGGACGCCGTCGTGTGCGGCTTCGGCAAGATCGACGGCCGCCCGGCCGGCGTCGCGGCGTACGACTTCACCGTGCTCGGCGGCTCGATGGGGCCGACCGGCGAGGCGAAGGTCGCGCGGCTGCGCGAGCTGTGCCTGCGCCACCGCATGCCGATCGTGTGGCTGGTGGATTCGGGCGGCGCCCGCATCGGCGGTGGCGGGATGGGCGGCGGCGGCCCAGCCGACGAGGAGAGCGGGGCGTCGAGCTTCGCGGAGACCGGCGCGCTGTTCCGCGAGCAGGTGATCCTCTCTGGTGTCGTCCCGCAGGTGGCGGCGATGGTCGGCCCGGGCGCCGCCGGCACCGCCTACATCCCCGGGCTCGCCGACTTCGTGCCGATGGTGAAGGGAACCTCCTCGATGGCGCTCGGCGGGCCGTACCTGGTGAAGGCCGCCGTCGGCGAGGAGATCTCGGAGGAGGAGCTGGGCGGCTCCAAGGTGCACTGCGAGATCTCGGGCGTCGGCGACCTGGAAGTCGCCGACGACGCGGCGTGCATGGAGGCGATCCGCAGCTACCTCTCGTTCCTGCCGAGCCACTGCGAGCAGGCCCCGCCGACCCGGCCGTGCGACGATCCGATCGAGCGCGCGGACGAGGCGCTGCTCGAGCTGGTGCCCGAGAACCCGCGGCGCGCCTACGACATGCGCAAGCTGGTCGCGATCCTGGCCGACCACGGCCACGTCTTCGAGCTGAAGCCCCGCTTCGCGCGCAACCTGGTGACGGCCTTCGCGCGCATCGGCGGGCGGCCGGTCGGGGTGGTGGCGAACAATCCGATGTTCCTGGGCGGCGTGCTCGACGTCGACAGCGCGGACAAGGCCGCCAAGTTCGTCCAGATCTGCGACGCCTTCGGCGTCCCGCTGCTGTTCCTGCAGGACACGCCGGGCTTCGTGATCGGCTCGAAGGTCGAGCGCGCCGGCATCATCCGCCACGGCGCCAAGATGCTGCACTACGTCTCGGCGGCCACGGTGCCGAAGCTGTGCGTGGTGGTGCGCAAGGCCTACGGCGCCGGCTACTACGCGATGAACGGTCGCGCCTACGAGCCCGACTGGATCGCCGCGTGGCCGACCGCGGAGATCGCGGTGATGGGGCCGGAGGGGATGGTGTCGATCTTCGCGCAGAAGCGGCTGCGCGAGCTCGCTAGCGACGAGGAGCGGCGCAAGTTCATCGAGGAGGCGGCGGCGCGCATTCGCAAGGGCATCAATCCCTACGTGCCCGCGATCCGCGCCATGGTCGACGACGTGATCGATCCGCGCCAGACGCGCGCGGGGGTGGCGCGCGCGCTCGAGCGCTTCGCGAGCAAGCGCGTGGAGCGGCCTTGGCGCAAGCGCGGCGTCGTCCCGGTCTGAGTCGCGCGTTCGCGGCGCTGCTCGCCTGCGCCGCGCCGGCGTGCGGCGGCACGCCGCTGGCGGCGCGCTTCCCCGAGCTGCGCGCCAGCGACGGGCAGCGCCTCGACGACATGCACCCCTACCTGCTCCCGCGCGGCGCCGAGGCGGTGCTGTTCGCATGCCGCTGGCCGACGGAGACGCCGGTGACGGTTGCGCTCGCCCCCGACGCGAGCGCCGCGGAGCGCCGGGCGCTCGAGACCGCGCTGCGCGCCTGGGAGCACGCGCTGCCGGGCCTGCGCTTCGCCGAGGCCGGGGTGGAGCAGGCGGACGTTGCGATCGCCCTCGAGGACGCGCCGCTGCAGACGGGCGCCGGGCTCGACACGGCCAACACCGTCGCGGACTGCCGGCTCGCGCCGCTCTCGCAACAGACCGGGTCGGCGCAGTTGCAGGCGCAGCTCGTGCGCGCCTCGATCCGCATCGCCCGGCACACCAACCCCGACTGGCAGGAGCACTCGCGCCCGATCACGGAAGCCGAGCTGGCGGGCGCCGCGCTCCACGAGCTCGGTCACGCGCTCGGCTTCCAGGGCCACGCGCACCAGGGCGACACCGTGATGGTGCGCGAGGTCGAGCTGGTGCAGCGCGCCGGGCGGCGTCTCGTCGCCGGCGAGGGCTTCTCGGACGCGACGCTGGCGGCGCTCTACGCGCTGCCCTCTGGAGCCGTGCTGGCGCGGCTGCCCGTCGCGGCGTCGCGCACCGAGCCGCTCGACCGCATGGCCCAGCTCGCCGAGCGCGACGGCCTCGACGGTCCCTACGCGCGCGTCGGCGAGGCGGCCGCGCGCATCTGGTGGCGCGACGGCGCGGGGCGCGAGTACGGCCTCGTCGTCCCGAAGCTGGGCCAGGCGCTGCGCGATCCGCGCACGCTCGCCGTGCTGCCCGAGCTGGCGACGCGCGACGCGCTGGCGCGCGCCGGCGCGCCCTAGTCGGGGTCGGCCTCGAGCTGCTTCAGCCGCTCCGCGGCGTCGACGTAGCCCTCGACGAGGTCGAAGATCACCTCGCGCACCGAGCGCACCTCGTTCATCTGCCCGACCACCTGGCCGACCGGGTTGAAGGCCACCTTCTGGGCCTGCGGCGTCTTCCCGTAGCGGTGCGTGCGGCGCACCATGTCCATCGTGACCATGCCCTGTAGCGGCATGCCGAGCGGCTTGGGCGACTCGGGCTTCTCCCAGGCGTCGGTCCAATCGTTGCGCAGCATGCGGCACGGCTTGCCGGTGACCGAGCGCGAGCGGACGGTGTCCTCGCTCGTCGCGTGCAGGTAGGACTCGAGCTGCGCCGGCTGCGCGTCGGCCTCCTCGACGGTGAGCCAGATCGAGCCGGTCCACACGCCCTGCGCGCCCATCGCGAGCGCGGCGGCGACCTGGCGTCCGCTGCCGATGCCGCCGGCGGCCAGCACCGGCGTCGGTGCGACGGCGTCGATCACCTGCGGCCACAGCACCATGCTCCCGATCTCGCCGGTGTGGCCGCCGCCCTCGGTGCCCTGCGCGATGATGATGTCGACGCCGGCCTCGCGGTGGCGGCGCGCCTGATGGACCTTGCCGCACAGCGCGGCGACCACGCGGCCCGACTCGTGGATCTCCTTGATGACGTCCGCCGGCGGCGTGCCGAGCGCATTCGCCACCAGCTTCACCTTCGGATGCTCGAGGATCACGCGGATCTGAGGCGCCGCGGTCGCGGCCGTCCAGCCGAGCAGGTCGACGTGGTGCTCATCGGCGGGCAGCTCCGGCACGCCGTGATCGGCGAGCAGCTTGGCGGCGAACTCGCGGTGCTGCGGCGGGATCATCGCGCGCAGCTGCCGCTCGAGCTTCTGCGGGTCGAGCTCGCCCATGCCCTCGTACTTGCCGGGGATCACGATGTCGACGCCGTAGGGCTTGGCGCCGACGTGCTCGTCGATCCACTTGAGCTCGAGCGCGAGCTGCTCGGGGCTGAAGCCGACGGCTCCCAGCACGCCGAAGCCGCCGGCCTGGCTCACCGCCGCGACGACGTCGCGGCAGTGGCTGAAGGCGAAGATGGGGAACTCGATGCCGAGGCGGTCGCAGAGCTCGGTGTGCATGGGGGCAATCGTCCCGTCCTGGGGCACGGCGGCGCAGCGCCCGGCCCTCCGGTTCACGAGGCAGGGCGCAAGGCGCCCGACCCTCTGGTTCATGACTCTGGCGGGCCGAAAGCTACCGCAGCTGCGGCTCAACGCACCTTGGGATCGAGTCGGCGGGCGAGCTCGAGCTCGCGCTCCGCGGCGGCGCCCTCGCCGAGGGCGCGCATCACCAGCCCGAGCCGGAAGTGCGCGACGGCGTCGTTCGGATCGAGCGCGACGGCGCGCTCCAGGTGCGAGCGGGCCGTCTTGGGGTCCGACGGGCGGCGCTTGTAGAGCGCCCAGCCGAGGGCGGACTGGTACGCGCACTCCTCGGGCCAGAGCTGCACCGCCGGCGCCAGGAACTCGAGAGCCGCGGCGAAGTTGCCGGCGCGCAGCAGGATCTCGGCCTTGCGGTAGAGCGCTTCCGCCTGCACCACGCGCGCCGCGTCGCCGTCCTGGGCGCCGCGCAGGCCCTCGTCGTATTCGCGGCGGCGCTCGGGATTGGAGAGCACCTCGTGCGCCTGCGCGATGCGCGCGAACACGGCGTTGGCGCGCTCGCGGATGTCGGCGAGCCCGAGGCGCGCCAGCGCGTCGGGGTGGAAGCGCTTGGCGGCCGCGAAGTAGGCGCGCTTGATCGCCTCGGTCTCTGCGCGCGGCGCGACGTCGAGGATCTCGTAGTGGTCGATCGAGGCGAGCCGCGCGTGGAGCTCGAGGATGCGCGTGCGGAGCGCCTCGGTCTCGCGCAGCGAGGGCGTGGCGCTGCGGGCGCCCGGCTGCGCAGCCGGCCGTGCGGGTGCGCGCCCGGGTGCCGCAGCGTTCGCCGCCGCGGCGCCCGCGACGACGATCTCGAACTCGGGGCCCGCCGGCTCGGCACCGCTCCCGGACGTCTCGCCGGCGCGGGCGACCGGCTGGTCGTGCCAGCAGAGGCCGCCCGCGGCGTCGAGCACCCACGCGGCGGCGAGCGCGGTCGGCTGGCGCACCGACGCGAGCGCGTCGGCGAGGGGCACCGAGCCGTCCAGCGCGCCGAGCAGCCGCTCGACGTCCGGATCCTGGTGCAAGCGCGCCGCGAGGCTCCCGAGCCGTGGCGAGGGCGCCGGATAGCGGGCGAGCCTCGGCTCCAGCGCGGCGCGCATGCGCGCCGGGCTCCAGTGGATCGCGAGCCCCTCCTGGGTGAGCTGGATCGGGTCGCAGCGGAACGCCGCCGCATCGGCCGCCGGCTGCTCGTCCGCATCGAGCTCGAACTCGCCGCGCGCCCAGCCGAAGCAGTCGAGCAGGCGCCGCCGCACCTGCTCCTTCAGCGCGGCGAACAGCTCCTGCGGCGCGACGAGGTCGAGGGCCAGCAGCGCGGCCCCCTCCTTGCAGCGGCGCTCGCGCACCGCCTCGACCACGCGCGCGTAGTCGTCGCGCGAGATGCGGCCCGCATCGAGGAGCTGGATGCCGAGGCTCTCGCTAGGCAGGTTCGACTCGGCGAGCACGGGGATGCCGTCGCGCAGGCCGACGTGCTTGGTCACGCCCTCGCGCACCAGGTGCAGGCCGCCGCTGAAGCGGCGGCGGTAGAGGTCGAGCAGCAGCTGCGGCAGCGGCAGCGTCTCGAGCGAGCCGCGCTCGGGGAGCGTCTCCATCAGCAGCGTCCCTCTCTCCCCCGCTGCGGCGTCATGTCGCGTGGCGCTGGGACTCGGCGATCTGGAAGGCGGTCGCGATCGCGGCGCGCAGGTCCTGGCGCACCACCAGCTCGTCGCGCCCGAGCGCCGCCACGACGCGCTCGGCGAGCGGCGAGAGCCCCGCGATCACCGCCTCCGCGCCGTACGACTCGATCGCATCGATCGCGCGCTCGAGCGCCACCGAGCCGAAGCCCTCGTCGACGCAGGCGCCCTCGAAGTCGACCACGACGACGGTCACGCCGGCAGCCGCCGGCTCGCGCGTCACCGCCTGCACGGCGACGGCGGTGTCCGCGCCGGCGTACGGCACGACCATCACGGGGCCCCAGACGTGTACGGCGGGGCTCTCGGGGTCGAAGGCGCCGGCGCCCTCGGCCGGCTTCTCGTCGTCGAGCTCGTGCTCGGTGTCCGCGCGCAGCGCGGCGAAGGGCAGGGCGTCGAGCGCCGCGAGCGCGGCGCGCTCGCCCGAGGCGCGCCACTCCGCCGCGGTGCGTGCCTCGAAGGCGCACTCCCCGCCGCCGCGCGCTGCGCAGCGGCGCTCGACCGCGAGCAGGTCGCCCTCGCCGAGGCCCGACAGCCAACCCGATGTGTAGCCGGCGCTGAGCCAGCAGCCCGAGCCGCCGAGGCTGCGCAGCGCCCGCGCCTCCAGGCCCTCCGGCCAGCCGCCGCACACGGCGCCTGCGCCGGCGCCCGGCGCGAAGCGCACGGCGACGAGCGGGGCGGTGGGTCGCGCTGCGTTCGCGCGCGCGCGGAGCGCGTCGCGCAGTCCGTGCGCGAAGCCGGCGCGCAGCAGCGCGCCGGCCGCGGCGATCGGGCCCAGGCGCTCGCGCAGGTCGCGGTGCAGCGCCGCCAGCAGCCGCGCATCCGCGAAGAAGCGCGGATCCGACACCCAGTCCGCGCCGTCCGGGGCGCGCTGGGTCGGGTCGGCGAGCGGATCGCGGCGGCTTCGCATGGCGGCGTCAGCCCTCGATGAACTCGTAGATGTCGAACTTCTGGTCCTTGCGGATGAAGCGCTCGCCCTCGCGTTCCAGCAGCGCGAGCATCGCCTTGACGCACACGGGATCGAACTGGGTCCCGGCGTAGCGGTGGAGCTCGCGGACCACGGTTTCGAGCGGCAGCGCCTTGCGGTAGGGCCGGTCGCTGGTCATGGCCTCGACCGTGTCCGCCACCAGGATCACGCGCGAGGGCAGCGGGATGCGGTCTGCGGCCAGGCGGTGCGGGTAGCCCTGCGCAGAGCCGTCGTACCACTCGTGGTGGTGGCGCACGCAGGGCACGATGTCGGCGAGGAACGTCACCGGCTCCAGGATCTTCGCGCCGATCTCGGGATGGCGCTTGATCTCGTCGTACTCTTCGTCGGTGAGCCGATCGGGCTTGGTGATGATGTGGTCGGGCACGCCGATCTTTCCGACGTCGTGCAGTACGCCCGCGATGTAGACGCGCTCGATGAACTCCTTGGGAAAGCTCATCTCGCGGGCGAGCTTCGAGGCGTAGACCCCGACCCGCTCGGAGTGGCCGCGCGTGTAGGCGTCCTTGGCGTCGACCGCCTCGGCGAGCGCGCGGATCGTCTGGACGTAGGCGGTGCGCAGCTCCTGGTGCTTCTCGGCCAGCTGCTTGGTGCGCTCGCGCACCTTGCCTTCCAGGTTGCGGTTCATGTCCTGGAGCTTGAAGTTCTGCTCGCGCGTCACCTGGTTCAGGCGCTTGATCTCGCGCTTCAGGTCGTAGTGGTCGAAGGCCTGGCGGATCGTCGCCTTGAGCTCCTCGTCGTTCCAGGGCTTCGTGATCAGCCGGTAGATCTCGCCGCGGTTGATGGCGTCGACCGCGACGTTCATCTCGGTGTAGCCGGTCAGCATCATGCGCACGATGTCGGGGTAGCGGTCGCGCACAGCCTGCAGCATGTCGACGCCGCTCATCTCGGGCATGCGCTGGTCGGAGACCACCACCTGGGCGGGGCTGCGCTCGAGCGTCTCGAGCGCCTCGCTGCCGCGCGCCGCGCACAGCACCGTCCAGGGCTCGTGGCGGGTGAGGCGCTTGAGCGCCTTCAAGATGTTCACTTCGTCGTCGACGAAGAGGATGGTGTGGTCCGACATCCGCGCGCGCTCCCCCGCTGATCGCGACCTGCGTCCGCACCGACTCCCCATTCCAAGTCCCGTGCCAGCCCGAGAGAAAAATGGCTAATCACTGTCGATTCGAGTAGTTACACGCGATTTCCGCGAATTTGCATTGGCCGGGTCGGATTCCCGGCGGCGGGACGCGCGGACGCCGCGATCGGCAGCGCGCCGGCAGCTTGCGAGAGGCTTGCCGATCCCGCGCGGCTCCGCGCACGCGCAGCCGGCGGCCCAAGCGGAAGCGCGGCCAGCGCCGCGCCCGTCGGCGCGCGCGCCCGCGCAAGTCGCGAGCAAGCGAGATGCACGCTGCGTCCCGGGCGCGGGACGTCTCGCGCCTGGGACCGCGCTTCGCGTCACCGCTGCCGCATCGCGCTCAGAGATAGATGCCGCTGCCGGAGCTCGGCAGGCGGCCCTTGGCCTGGCGGAAACGCTCCACCTCGGCGAGCAGATCGGCGGTGCGGACGGGGCCCTCGCCCTCGCCGGCCGCCTCGCAGCGCGCCTTGCGGCGCAGCACCGCGTGCAGCAGGCGGATCCATTCGCCGGGGCTCGGGTCCTCGTAGCGGTTCACGACCTCGAGCCAGTCGACGTGGTCGAAGAGCGGCCGGCCCGCGCGCTTCTCGGCGTCGGCGGCGTGGATCGCGAGCGCCGCCACCACGTCGTCCGGGAACGCCGGCGTCACCTCGACCACGCGCTCGAAGCGGCGCGGCGCCAGGAACGCGGTGCGCAGCGTGTCGGGATGGCTGGTCGAGCCGACGACCAGCTTGCCCTCGCTCGCGATGGTGCGGTCGAGCAGGTCGAGCAGGAAGTCCATGATCGGTCCCACCGGCAGGTCGATGCGGCGCGCGCCGACCTGCTCGGCCTGCGAGAACTCGAGCTCGTCGAAGAACACCGTCGCGGGCGGCAGCTCGCCGAGCGTGCGGCTCCACTCCTCGAGCAGCTCCCCGACCTGGCCGCCGCGGTGCACCACCTCGACCACCAGGCGCGGCACGCCGATCCGCAGGAACGAGGTGCCGCTGCGCGTCGCGAGCGCGTGCGCCAGCAGCGTCTTGCCGACGCCCTCGCGGCCGATCAGCAGCAGCGCGGAGGGAGGGAAGGTGCCCCAGCGCGCGTACACCTCGGGGTCCGTCGCGGCGCACGCGTAGGTGAGCACCTCCTCCTTCGCGGCGGCGAGCCCGCCGATCTGCTGCACGCCGACCGAGGGCGTCGCGTCCAGCTCGGACGCCTTCGCGAACGAGGGGAACTTGCGCTCGAAGCTCCCCCAGAGGTTCTGGGTGCGCTCGCGCTCGATCGCCGGATCGCGGCTCGCCGTCACGTCGCGGAGTCTAGCCCGATCGAGCTAGCCTCGACGAATGGCGCAGCGCCTCGATCCGGTGTTCCTGGAGCGCGCGCGGCGCGCGCTGCCTCGCAGGGACCCCGTGCTCGGCGCGGTGATCCGCCGCGTCGGAGCCTGCGAGCTGCGCCCGCGCGGCGATCCGTACCGCTATCTGGTGCGCTCCGTGCTGCACCAGCAGATCACCGGGCACGCGGCGCGCGCGATCGAGGCGCGGCTGCGCGCGAGCTACGGCGGGCGCATCCCGGCCGCGGGGCGGCTGCGCCGCGCGCCGCCCGTGCAGCTGCGCGCGGCCGGCCTGTCGCGCCAGAAGATCGCGAGCCTGCGCGCGATCGCGGGGGCCTTCGACGACGGGACGCTCGACGCGCGCCGGCTGCGCCGGCTCGACGACGCCGCCGTGATCGAGGCGGTGACGGTGCTGCGCGGTGTCGGAGAGTGGACCGCGCACATGCTGCTGATGTTCGCGCTCGGCCGGCCCGACGTGCTGCCGGTCGGCGACTACGGCATCCGCAAGGGCGCGCAGGCGCTCTACGGCCTGCGCGAGCTGCCGCACCGGCGCGAGCTCGAGGCGATCGCCGAGCCGTGGCGCCCGTATCGAAGCGTCGCGTCCTGGTACTTGTGGCGCAGCCAGGACGTGCCGCAAACCTAGGCTCCCGTCGACGCGGCCGCGCAGGTCAAGTCGCCGCCTCGCTCGTCCGAAGCACGGTACGAGCCAGGGTGTGCAATGCGCGTCAGCGGGATCCGCGTGAGCGCGATCGCGATCGGGTTCGCGGTCGACTACGTCAGCTCGATGTCGGCGGCGATCGCGTTCTCCGCGGCGGCGATGGCGTGGCTTCGAGCCCAAGGAGCTCCGGAGGCCGACGTCGAGCGGCTGTTCCGAGGAGCCGACGCGCCGCTCGCCTTCCAGGTGACACTGCTGATCCTCGGCACCGGCGGCACCCTGCTCGGCGGCTACGTCGCTGGGCGACTCGGACGACACGCACCCGCGCTCCACGGTTTCGCGCTCGGCCTCGTCTCGCTCGCGCTCGGATGGGTCGCGGGAGACGTAGAGTCGGCTCCCGCCTGGTACCAGTTGACGGCCTACGCCACCGTGGTCCCGACGGCGGTGCTCGGCGCGTTCTGCGTCCGGCGCGAGGAAGACGCCGCCGACACGCCCCCGATCGCCGCCACCTGGACGTCGGGCTGAGGCGATGGGTCTGATCCGCAATCTGCGAGCGCTCGTCCGCCTCGTGCGCCTGCGATCCGTCGAGACTGCGGAGTTCGAAGCGAGCCACGCGGCGGCGGCGGCGCTCGTCGTGGCGAAAGTGGCACTTGCGGCCGGGGCGGGCTGGATCCTCACCGATGGGCCGCGCGCCTTCCTGTTCGGAGGATTCGCGCGCGAGAGCCTCTGGGTGGTGCTCGCGCTCGGACTGGCGTGGCTGGCCGCGCGAGAGGTGGCGCGGCCCGCGCTGCTCCTTCCGCTGTTCGTCGCGCTGATGGGCGTCGGCCTGGCCTGCTCGTTGCTTCAGGCCGCCGTGCTCGGGGTCGAGCAGCTCACCGGTGTAGAGTCCGGTTCTCGCGCCTCCGGCGCCCTCTGGCTCCTGACGATCGCCCTCAGCATGCGCGTCGTCGCGCTCTTCACCGGACTCGGCGTGCTGCGGAGCGCGAGTCTCGTCGGGGTCTGGGCGGCCGCCGCGATCTACGCGTCCCTCCACCTCCACGGCCGGGAGTTCTGGTACACCGTGCCGAGCGACGAGCCCGAGCACGAGCACGCGTCGATCGACGCCGAGGCGCTCCTGCACGGCCAGGCCGCGCGCGTCGCGTCGGCGCTGGAAGGGTTGGCAGCCGAGCGCCCGGGCGTCCCCGATCTCTACTTCCTCGGCTTCGCGGCGGACGCTACGCAGGCTGTCTTCCGCCGAGAGGTCGAGTTCGCACGGTCGCTGTTCGACGATCGTTTCGGCACAGCCGGTCGGTCGCTGGTGCTCGAGAACGACGAGGAGACCGCGGAGGAGCGACCGCTCGCGTCGGCGAGCAATCTCCACGATGCGCTGGTCGGCCTCGCTCAGGTGATGAACCCAGACGAGGACGTGTTGTTCCTCTTCCTCGACGGCCATGGCGCCAGGGAAGGGCGGCTTGCGGTGCGGTTCCCTCCGCTCCCGCTCGACGATCTCACGCCCCAGAGGCTGGCCGACGAGCTCGACGAAGCCGGGATCCGCTGGCGGGTGATCGTGGTCTCGGCGTGCTACTCCGGCACCTTCGTCGAGCCCCTGCGCGGCGACGACTCGCTCGTGATCACGGCCGCGGCCGCCGACCGCACCTCGTTCGGTTGCTCCGACAAGGCCCGCTTCACCGAGTTCGGGCGCGCCTTCTTCGCCGAGGCCCTCGAGTCGAAGCACGCGTTCCCAGCGGCCTTCGAGGCCGCGCGAGCGCGCATCGCGGAGCGCGAGCGTGCGGCGTCGCGCACGCCCTCGCTGCCCCAGATCGCGGCCGGTCCCGCGATCCTCGAGAAGCTCGCCCGGCTCGATGCGCGCATCGCCCGCCGCTTCGCCGCCACCGCCCCGCGGACCCCGTCCCATGCGGCCCAGCTCGCCGATCGCGCGCTTCCGAAGGGCCGCTGAGCGCGCAGCGCTTCCGGGCCCGATTCGCCATAATGGCGCGCCGCGGGCCCGCGGAGCGGGCGCGCAGCGAGGCGGAGCCCAGCGAAATCCCGCGCATCGTCCCCATCGTCTAGAGGCCTAGGACTCCGCCCTTTCAAGGCGGTAACACGGGTTCGATTCCCGTTGGGGACGCCCCGCGCGGCGAATGGACACCGGGCGCTTCGCGGTCCTCACTCACACGGTCGCGGGCCTGAGGGCATAACGGGCACGCGCGGCGGCCTCCCTGCATTCCGGCGCGCGCGAAGGGACGGATCGCACGGAGCCGCTCGTCGCCCGCTCGCGGCTCCTCAACTTGGGTCAGCTCATGAACATCATCTCGGCGAAGTTGCCGGAGTAGAAGAGCTCCTTCGCCGCCTCCGGTGTCTCGCGGAGCGTGCTCTCGAAGCGAGCGATCGGATCACGCCCGCCCTCGGGATGCGGGTAGTCGGACGAGAACAGGAACAGCTCGTCGCCAGCCTGCTCGATCATCCAGCCCACAGGCTCCGTCGGAAACGGCGTGAACTTCACCTGGCGGCGGATGTACTCGGACGCCCGGAGCGGAAGCTTCAACGCGGGCTCGGTCTTCTGGAATGTCTCCTGCGCGATGTCCATCCGCTTGAGCCACGGCACCACCCACAGAGCACCCTGCTCGATGCAGCCCCCGCGCAGGCCGGCGAACTTCTCGAAGACCCCTTCGAGCGCCATGATCGCGAGGAAGGTCTCGGGGGGATGGTGAAGCACCATGTAGTCCTTGCTGCGGATGTTCTCGCCCCCGCCGAGGAAGTCGGTCGTCGCGGGCTTGCCGTTGTTGTGGAAGGCGCGGCGCAGCGGGCGGCCGCCGCCGCCGATGTGGAGCATGAAGGGAACGCGCTCGTCCTGGAGCGTCGCCCAGAAGGGATCGAAGTCCGGGTGGAATGGGGAGATCTCTTTGGGCGGGGCCGAGGGGACCAGAATGGCGTCGCAGCCGAGGCGGATGGCCTCGCGCGCCTCCTCCACTGTCCGGCGCGGATCGGCCCACGGCACGAAGCCCACAGCGATCATGCGGTCGTCGTCGGCGCAGAACTCGGCCATCGCGCGATTGTGCGCGCGGGTTCCGCCGTAGAGCAGCTCGAGGTCGTCGCCCGCGAACTGCGTCGAGGCAAAGGTGCTGAAGACGAGCTGCTTCTCGAAGCCCAGGAGATCGAGTGCGCTCGAGCGCTCCGCCGGATCGAAGGCGCCGAGGGCGTTCCAGCCCTTCGCCTTCATGAGCGCCTGTTCGAGTGCACGCGTCTTCTCAGCGTCGGCGCGGCGGGCCTCGGCCTCCGCCACCGCCTGCGCGGCCAGCGCGCCGGCGGCCCCGAGGTAGAGCGGGCGGATCTTCTCGCGCACCCCCGGGTCGGCATAGCGGACGAGCCAGTCCGAGAGCTCCATCAGGTGACTGTCGGCGTCGTAGTAGGTGCGACCCTGGGCGTAGGACACAGCCAGCCTCCCTCTGCGGGTAAGCCTAGCAGGTACACGCAGGTGGCACGCGCATCCGGTGCGCGCGGGCGGTGCGCACGGCGTGCGGGGGGGAGAGGCTCATGCGCGACGATCGGCCGGGTGCGCGAAAAATTGCACCAAAGATCTGCGGCTGCGGCGTCAGGCGCATCCCACCCGGCAGAGTTACCAGCAGTGCCACGCAGGTGGCCCGCAGGTGGCCACGCGGGTGGGCGGAAGACGGAAGAGGAGGGAGGTGGGGGACGGGGGAAGCACCGCATCCGCAAGATCCGGCCGCGCCCGGTCCGGTTCGGTTAGGATTTCTGCCGATGTCCAATGCGCGCCTGCTCGCGGTCCTGGTGACCGATGTGGTCGGGTCGACGGAGACGATCGCCCGGCTGGGGGCGAAGGCCGGGGAGGACTGGCGCAGAGGGCACCTCGGACTGCTCCGCGAGGTGTTGGCGGCTACGGGTGGCCGCGAGATCCAGCACACCGGCGACGGGCTCCTCACTGTCCTCGAAGGCGCGAGCCAGGCGGTGGCCTGCGCCAAGGCGATGCAGGAGCGCGTCGCGCGCGCCAATCGCCGGCGCGACGCGGTCGCTGCGCTGTCGGTTCGAATCGGCATCGCGGGGGGAGAGGCGACGGAGGACGCGGAGGGCGTCCACGGCCTCGTGGTGATCGAGGCGACACGGTTGTGTGCGGCCGCAAAGGGCGGACAGATCCTCGCCACCGCGCTCGTGCAGGCGCTCTGTACGGGTCACGCCGAGCACCAGTTCACGCCCGCGGGTTCGCTCGAGCTGAAGGGTTTGCCCGCGCCCGTTCCGAGCGTGGAAGTCTTCTGGGAGTCCGCGCGCACGAGCTCGGTGCCGCTCCCCGCGGCCCTCGCCGAAGCCGCTCGCAGCCCGTTCGTGGGGCGGGCAGACGAACGGCAGCGCCTCGCCGGAACATTGCGCGTGGCGGTAGGGGGCGAGCGCCGGTTCGTGCTCGTGGCCGGGGAGCCGGGCATCGGGAAGACCCGCCTCGCCGCTGAGCTCGCGCGCGAGGCCTTCGAGACGGGTGCGCTCGTCCTCTACGGACGCTGCGACGAGGAGCTTGGCGCACCCTACCAGCACTTCGCCGAGGCGCTCGCGCACTACGGACGGGCGTCGGAGCCCGAGGAGCTGCGCGCGCAGCTCTTGGCCTGTGGAACGGATGTCGCGCGCATCGTCCCCGAGATCGCGCGCCGCCTGCCGGACCTCCCCGTGCCCTTGACCGACGAGCCCGAAGCGGAGCGCTTCCGCCTATTCGAGGCGGTGGACGCGCTGCTCGCGGCAGCCTCCCAGGCGGCGCCTGTGGTGCTCGTGCTCGACGACCTGCATTGGTCCGACAAGCCCTCGCTACTGCTGCTGCGTCACCTCGCCCGCTCGTCGCGGCCCGCGGCGCTCCTCGTGGTGGGCACCTACCGCGAGACGGATCTCGCGCGCACGCATCCGCTGGCCGAAGTGCTCGCCGACCTGCGCCGCGAGACGTGCGTCGAGCGCGTACGCCTGGCCGGGCTCGATGCGGGCGAGGTCGGCGCGCTGCTCGCCGTGCGCGCGCAGCATGAAGCGCCCGAGGCCTTCGTGCGGCTGGTGCACGCCGAGACCGAGGGGAACCCATTCTTTGTGGAGGAGGTGCTGCGGCATCTCGTCGAGACCGGCGCCCTGCGCCAAGAGGACGGACGCTGGACGAGCGACCGCAGCCTCGCGGAGCTCGGGATTCCCGAAGGCATCCGGGAGGTGGTGGGCCGGCGGCTCTCGCGTCTCTCGGAAGCTGCGAACGAGGCGTTGGGCGTGGCGGCGGTACTGGGCCGCGAGTTCGACGCCGCGACGGTGGCCTCTGCGCAGGGCGTGCCGACCGATGCCGTGCTCGATGCCCTCGACGAGGCGTGCCGGTCGCGGATCGCCGCGGAGGTCCAGGGCGTTCCAGGGCGCTTCGCCTTCACGCACGCGCTGATCCGCCAGACCCTCTACGAGGAGATCGGCACCACGCGCCGCGTGCGCCTGCACTGGAGGATCGCGGAAGCGCTCGAGCAGCGGCTCGCGGGCCGGATCGAGGAGCACCTCGCGGTCCTGGCGCACCACGCCGCCGAGGGCGTCCTCGCGGGCGATCCCCTGAAGGCGGCCGGCTGGTCGGTCCGCGCGGGGGTGCAGGCGGCGAAGCTTCTCGCCCACGAGGACGCGATCGCGCACCACCGCCGCGCGCTGGCCATCCTGGATCATGCCGCGATCCGCGCCCCGGAGCTCCGCTACGAGGCGCTCATGGGCGTCGGCGACGCGTCGTTCTCGCTCGCCGATGAGCAGGCCATGGAGACCGCATTCGGCGAGGCGATCGGGATTGCGCGCGCCGAGGGATGGCCCAAGCGCGAGGCGCACGCGGTCCTCGGGCTTACCAGCCTCTTCGGCGTGGTCGAGGCGGAGTCGACCCGGAAGATCGCTCACATCGACGATGCGCTCGACGCGCTCGGCTCCGGCGACAGTCCCGAGCGAAGCCGCCTTCTCGCACGGCGCTCGAACCTCCTCCGCGTGCGTGACGGCGCGACGGGCGAAGTCGAAGAGTTGGCCGAGGAGGCGCTCGCGATGGCGCGGCGCACGGGTGGCGCAGTTGAGCTGAGGGCCGCTCTCTCGGCGAAGGGCTTCCTGAGCATCGGCTCGCCGGACCTCGAGGAGCGCAAGCGCGAGGCCGAGGAGCATTTCCGAGCGGCCGAGGCAACCGGCGACCTACGTGCTCTCGGGCTTGCGGCCCGCCACATCGGCACTGTCGAGCTCCAGGGCGGCAACCGCTCGGGCTTCGACGCTGCGCGGGAGCAGATGCGGCGCCTGGGTGAGGCGTCCCGCCAGCGCTCGACCCAGTCCACCGTGCTGTCCTGGGACGCGGCCGTGGCGCTCGCCGAAGGCCGCTTCGACGACGCCAAGCGCCTCGGCGCCGCGTCGCGCGACGCCGCAGCGGGGGCGAGGGGCTTCGAGCTCTTCTACAACGCCGTGGTCATCGGGGCTCGGCTCGAGCAGGGCCGACACGGCCAGGTGATCTCAGGCCTCGAGCGCTTCGTCGAGACGGCGCCCCGCTGGCTCGAGGCGTACCGCGCCGTGCTCGCTACGGCCTACGCCGAGGCCGGCCGACCCGACGCCGCGCGCCGGGAGCTCGACGCGCTTGCGGAAGGGGGCTTCTCGCGCGTCGCCCGCGACTGGAGCTACCCGCTCGCGCTGCGCCATCTAGCCGAATCCTGCGCCTGGCTGGACGCCCGCGACCACGCCTTGGCCGTCGAGCGCCTCGTCGCACCCTACAGCGGGGGTCTCCTCGTCGCGTACACCGGGACGACGATCGAGTGCGCCGCGGACCGCGCGCTCGGCCAGCTCCTGGTCGTGCAGGGTCGCTTGGACGAGGCAGTCGAGCGCTACGAACCAGCGCTCGCCCTCGAGACCGCCTTCGGTACGCCGGCCCTCGCCGCCCGCACGCGCTACTGGATGGCACGAGCACTCGTGGCGCGCGCCGCCCCTGGAGACATCCCTCGTGCCCGCGAGCTCGCGCACGAGAGCCGGGCGGAGGCGCGACGCCTCGGCATGGCGCTGCTCGAAGGGCACGTCGCGACACTCGAAGAGGCTGCTCGAGACAAAGGGTGAGGCACTCGCTCTCGGCACGCTTCAGCTGAGGTGCGCGACCAGCACGATCGCGTTGCGCTCCACGCGAGAACTCCGCTCGTGCTCCACACCCATGCGCGCGTGCGTTGCCAGCGTCACCCGCTTGCGTAGAGTTCAGAGGGTAACCGACGCACCCCGCGCACGAGCGGCATCCCCATCCGCTCCCGTTGATGACGCGCCGCGCGCAGATGCCATCGACGGGACAGGAGGTTGAACAGCGCGGTTCGCGTGGAGG
>Ga0335070_10000206_pt1 | contig 67514 bp, 72 predicted proteins | sample Lox_Sample_13_FD_206722 | JGI IMG/M metagenome (GOLD analysis project Ga0335070, IMG submission 206722) | Soil microbial communities from Loxahatchee National Wildlife Refuge, Florida, United States - Lox_Sample_1.3 | ecosystem: Environmental > Terrestrial > Soil > Wetlands | place: USA...
AAAGCTCAACCACGCCGAGCCGAGCCAGCTCGAAGTCGACCTTTGGGCCCTTATAGGGGCCACAAAGCCGACAGCGCTCCCGCGTCCCGCCCCAAACGCCCCGAACTCGGCCTGACCCGCACACCTCCCGGCCCACGGAGGTGTGCGGGTCAGGCCCTTCTCCAAGCCACCTCCCCCCGCCCCTTGCCGGCCAGCCAACCCGACCGGTAGGGTTCTCCGCAGCGGTGTGGGGGCGCCGCAATGGGAAGGAGAGGTTTTGCTTAGTCGAGTCCGCAAGCGCGTTGCGCTGCCCCTGGTCCTTGTCGCCCTCGCGCTCGCTGCGTTCGCACCGCAGGCCGGTGCCGCGGTGGAACCGTATGGCGCCAACGACGCGGGTGGGTTCCGCAACGTCCTGCCGCCCGGGGAGAACGGGCTCGTCAACCTCTCGCAGCTGTTCGAATTCAAAGGGCTCGGCAAGAAGCTGCCGCCGCACTTCGCCGACCAGCAGCCGCTCTACGAAAACCTCGTCTACGGGGCACCGGGGCTGACCGAAGCCCAGATTCCGGACTACTACAAGGACGCGACCTTCGGCGTCCCCGCCGGCGAAGTCGAATCGACGATCGAACCGAAACCCGGCGTCACGATCCTCCGCGACAAAGCATTCGGGGTGCCTCACATCTACGGCACCACCCGCGCCGACACGATGTTCGGTGCCGGCTACGCCGGCGCCGCCGACCGTCTCTTCCTGATGGACGTGCTGCGGCACACCGGCCGCGCCGAACTCGCCTCCTTCCTCGGCGGCTCCAACGCCGGCACCGACGCCAGCCAGTGGGCCTTCGCGCCCTACACCGAAGCCGACCTCGAAAAACAGATCGCGCAGATGCCGCAGATCTACGGCCAGGCCGGACAGCAGGCGGTGGAAGACCTGAACGCCTACGTCGAAGGGATCAATGCCTACATCGCCGCGGCCAAACTCGACCCGGCGCTCACCCCGGCCGAATACACGCTGCTCGGCAAGCCGATGCAGCCGTGGAAGGCGACCGACGTCATCGCGATCGCCTCGCTGGTCGGCGGCATCTTCGGCCGCGGCGGCGGCAACGAGCTGAACTCGGCGCTGACGATGCAGGCGTTCGTCGAACGGATGGGGAAGAAGGCGGGCCGCAAGGCCTGGCTCGGGTTCCGCTCCAAGAACGACCCCGAGGCGCCGACGACGATCTCCAAGCCGTTCCCGTACGAGACGCGCAGCGCCTTCGCCAAGAAGGGCCTGGCGCTGCCGGACCCGGGCAGCGTCAAGGAAGTGAAGACTGCGACCGCGTCCTCGGCGGCGCCCGCCACCAGTGGCATCGGCGGCGTCGGCGCCCGGTTACAGGCGGCAATCGAGAAGGCCGGCCACGCCTCCAACTGGGAGCTGGTCTCCGCCAAGCACTCGGCGACCGGCCACCCGATCGCGGTGATGGGGCCGCAGGTGGGCTACTACGTGCCGCAGATCCTGATGGAGGAGGACCTGCACGGTCCCGGGATCGACGCCCGCGGCGCCGCCTTCGCCGGGGTCAACCTCTACGTCCAGCTCGGCCACGGCCGCGACTACGCCTGGAGCGCGACCACGGCGACCTCCGACAACGTCGACACCTTCGCCGAGGTCCTCTGCAAGGACAACTTCCACTACATGTACAAGGGCAAGTGCCGGGCGATGGAAAAGCTCGAAAAGTCCGAGAGCTGGACGCCGAACCAGATCGATTCGACCCCGGCGGGCTCGCAGACGCTGACCACCTACCGCACCGTCCACGGCCCGGTCTTCGCCCGCGGCAAGGTCGGCGGCAGGAAGGTCGCCTTCGTCCATGAGCGCAGCACCTACTTCCACGAGGCCGACTCGGTGATCGGGTTCGCGCAGCTGAACGAACCGGGCGTCGTCACCGGCGTCGCCGGCTTCAAAGAGGCGGTGTCGAACATCGGCTTCCTCTTCAACTGGTCCTACGTCGACTCCGAACACATCGCCTACGCGCTCTCGGGCGCGATGCCGCAGCGGGCGCCGGGCACCTCGCCGGACTTCCCGATCCTCGGTACCGGGCAGTACGACTGGAAGGGCTTTGACCCGCAGACGCAGATGGCGACCTTCCTGCCCTTCGCCAAGCACCCGCAGCAGACCGACCCTGCATACCTGGTCTCCTGGAACAACAAGCAGGCGCCGGAATGGGCTGCGGCCGACGACAAGTACGACTACGGGCCGGTCTTCAGGTCGCAGATGATCTCGGACAAGGTCAAGGCGGCGACCAAGGGCAAGAAGAAGATGACCATCGTGCAGCTGATCAAGGCGATGGAGGAACCGGCGACCCAGGACCTGCGCGGCTACAAGCTGCTGCCGATCATCTTCAAGGCGATCGGCAAGCCGAAGTCGGGGAAGCTGAAGCAGGCGCTGGCGACGCTGCGCACCTGGCAGCAGCACGGCGCCCATCGCCGCGACCTCAACCGCGACGGGGTCGACGAAGAAACGCCGGCGATCGAGCTGATGGACGCCTGGTGGCCGAAGCTGCTCGAAGCCGAGTTCAAGCCGGTGCTCGGCGCCAAGGCCTACGGGCGCCTCGAAGGGATGGTCGAAACGGGCTCGGTCGTCGGTGGCTCGCCGCGGGCTCCCGACTACGACGACGGCTGGTACAGCTACGTCTCCAAGGACCTGCGCGACGTCTTCGGGCCGAAGCCGCGCGGCGCCTGGAGCCGGGGCTACTGCGGCGGCGGCTCGAAGAAGAAGTGCCGCCAGCTGTTGCAGAAGACGCTGAAGCAAGCGCTCCAGGTCTCGCCGCAGAAGCTGTATGGCGGTGGCAACGGCGATTGCGCCTCCGACCCGCAGCCCGCCTGCTTCGACCAGAACCGGCCGCAGGTCACCTCCGGCGTCGAACTGGGCCCGTTCCCGTTCCAGAACCGGCCGACCTTCCAGCAGGTCGTGACCCTGACCCAACGCCTCCCCCGCTGACCCGGAGCGGGCCGGGTGGGGGAGTTGGCAGAATCCCGGGCGTGGATCAGGAGACTTTCAGCGCGGTCGACGCGTTCATCGGTGAGACGGTCGTTCCGCACGACGAGGCGCTCGAGGGGGCGCTGGCGCTGGCCGAGGCCGCCGGCCTGCCCTCGATCCAGGTCTCGCCGCCGCAGGGACGGCTGCTGCAGCTGCTGGCGCGGCTGGCGCGGGCGAGGACGATCCTCGAGTTCGGCACCCTCGGCGGCTACAGCACGATCCTGCTGGCGCGGGCGCTGCCGCCCGGCGGGCGCCTGATCACGCTCGAGGCGAACCCCGAGTACGCCAAGGTGGCGACCGAGAGCATCGCCGCCGCCGGACTCGAGGGCTCCGTCCTGGTCCGCGTCGGGCCGGCGCTGGAGGCGCTGCCCGAGCTCGACGACGAGGGCGCCGGGCCCTTCGACCTCGTCTTCATCGACGCCGACAAGATCAACACGCCCAACTACTTCGCCTGGGCGCTCGACCACACCTGGCCCGGTGGCTTGATCATTGCCGACAACGTCGTTCGCGACGGCAGCCTGGCCGAGGCCGAGAGCGACGACGAGGTGATCCAGGCGCAGCGGCGCCTGCATGAGATGGCCGCCGCCGAGCCGCGGGTCAGCGCGACGACGATCCAGACGGTGGGAGTGAAGGGGTACGACGGCTTCCTGATCGCGCGCGTCGAGGAGTAGAGGCACCAGCCGTCCGGCCGGGGAGCCGCCCGCGGCGCGCACCCTGCTATCTTTCCCGGTCGGCCCTTAGGGCCGGTCGTAGTGTCCTGCCCATCCGATTCATGGGGTGGGTGGGGGTCCTGTAGTCGATCCAGATCCGGAGCAATGAAGGTCCGAGCTTCCGTAAAGCCGATGTGCGAGAAGTGCAAGGTCATCCGCCGCAATGGCGCGGTCTTGGTGATCTGTCAGAACCCGCGACACAAGCAGCGGCAGGGCTGATCGATGGCGCGTATCGCAGGGGTCAACATCCCCGTCAACAAACGGATCGAAATCGGCCTCACCTACATCTTCGGGATCGGTCAGTCGACCGCGAAAAAGATCCTCGAGGAGACCAAGATCGATCCCGGGACCGCGGCCAAGGACCTGACCGAGGACGAGGTGATCAAACTGCGCGAGGCGGTCGAGAGCCGCGAGGTCGAGGGCGACCTGCGCCGCGAGCGCTCGCAGAACGTCAAACGGCTGATGGAGATCGGCTCCTACCGCGGCCTTCGCCATCGCCGTGGCCTGCCGGTCCGCGGCCAGCGGACCAAGACCAACGCCCGCGGCCGCAAGGGCCCGCGCCGGCTCAGCGTCGCCGGTAAGCGCAAGGCGTAGAGGAACAGAGGATGGCTGAGAAAAAACCCGCCAAAGGGCGCTCCCGTCGCCGGGTCAAAAAGAACGTCACCTACGGGCAGGCCCACATCAAGACTTCGTTCAACAACACGATCGTCACCCTGACCGACACCGACGGCAACGTGATCGCCTGGGAGAGCGCCGGCTCGGCCGGGTTCAAAGGCTCCCGCAAGTCGACTCCGTTCGCCGCCCAAGTGACCGCTGACGCCGCCGCCAAAAAGGGCATGGAACACGGCCTCGAGCGGGTCGAGGTCTTTGCCAAGGGCGCCGGCTCGGGCCGCGAGACGGCGATCCGCTCGCTGCAGGCCGCCGGCCTCGACGTGACCACGGTCAAGGACGTCTCCCCGCAGGCCCACAACGGCTGCCGGCCGAAGAAGCGGAGGCGTGTCTAGATGGCCCGCGACACCTCCCCGCAGTGCAAGCAGTGCCGGCGCGAGGGCCAGAAGCTCTTCCTCAAGGGCGAGCGCTGCTTCACCGACAAGTGCGGCGTCGAGCGTCGCTCCTACCCGCCCGGCGAGCACGGCCGCGGGCGCCTGCGCCAGTCCGAGTACCGACTGCAGCTGCGCGAGAAACAGAAGACGCGCCGCTACTACCAGGTGCTCGAGAAGCAGTTCCGCGCCTACTACGAGAAGGCCTCGCGCCAGGACGGCGTCACCGGCGAGAACCTGCTGCGGCTGCTCGAGTCGCGCTTCGACAACGTCCTCGTCCGGCTCGGCTTCGCCGCCTCGCGGCGCCAGGCCCGCCAGCTGATCAACCACGGCCACTGGATGGTCAACGGGCGCCGCGTCGACATCCCGTCCTACCAGGTGCGCCCGGAAGACATCATCTCGATCAAGTCGACCTCCTCGGCAACCGAGACGGTGCAGCGCGCGACCGAACTGGTCTCGACCGTGCCGGCCTGGCTGCAGGCCGACCACGACGCCCTCACCGCCAAGGTCCTGCGCTACCCCGAGCGCTCCGAGATTTCGGCGCCGGTTCAGGAGCAGCTGATCGTCGAGCTGTACTCCAAGTAGCCCGGAACCCACGATTTCTGAAACACGCAACGAAGGAACTCATGACCACTGATTTCCAGGTCCCCCGCATCATCTCCGAGAAAGTCGACGACCGTCGCGGCACTTTCACGATCGAGCCGCTCGACAAGGGCTTCGGCTACACCTTCGGCAACAGCCTTCGCCGCGTCCTCCTCTCCTCGCTCGGTGGCGCCGCCATCACGAGCGTCCGGATCGAGGGGGTTGCGCACGAGTTCTCGACCGTCCCCGGCGTCAAAGAGGACGTCACCGACATCGTCCTCAACCTGAAGGACCTCGTCGTCCGCATGCACACCGACGCCGACGAGGTCGAGGCGCCGCTGGTGGCCACCGGCCCCGGCGAGGTCAAGGCGAAGGACATCGACCTGCCCTCGGGCGTCGAGATCCTCAACCCCGAGGCGCCGATCGCGACGCTCGAGAAAAAAACCAAGCTCGAGGTCTACCTGACGATCGGCCGCGGCCGCGGCTACTCGCCGGCGGAAGAGAACAAGTCCGACGAGCAGCCGATCGGCGTGATCCCGATCGACTCGATCTTCTCGCCGATCCGGCGCGCCTCCTACGCGGTCTCCTCGGCTCGCGTCGGTCAGCGCACCGACTTCGACCGGCTCGAGCTCGACCTCGAGACCGACGGCTCGATCGAGCCGGCAGCCGCCCTGCGCGAGGCCTCCGAGATCCTGATCAAGAGCCTGGCGATCTTCACCGACGCTGAGCGGGTCGAGGAACTGACCGCCCGCGAACCGATGCCGACGATGAGCGCCGACGCGCTCTCCTCGCCGGCCGGCGACGGCGTCGCCGGCGCCAACGGCCTCGATGAGATCCTGATCGAGGAGCTCGAACTCGGCGTTCGCTCCTACAACTGCCTCAAGCGCGCCGGCGTGCAGACCGTCGGCGACCTGGTCCGCAAGTCGCGCGCGGAACTGAACGCGATCCCGAACTTCGGTCAGAAGTCGATCGAGGAAGTGATCGAGACCCTGCACGCTCGCGGCCTCGACCTTCAGCAGGACTAGAGAGACCGGACGAGAGCGGAGGGGAGAGGACTGTGCGCCATCGCAAGAAGCGGAATAAGCTCAGCCGCGACTCTGCCCACCGCGAGGCGTTGCTCACCAATCTCTCCAAGCAGCTGATCGAGCACGAGCGGATCCAGACCAGCCAGGCGAAGGCGAAGGCGGTCAAGCCCGAGGTCGAGAAACTGATCACCCTCGCCAAGCGCGGCGACCTTCACGCCCGCCGCCAGGCGCTCTCCTCGCTGCACAACGACAAGTTCATCGTTCACAAGCTTTTCGACGAGGTGGCTCCCCGCTACGCCGAGAGGCCCGGGGGGTACACGCGCATCGTCAAGCTCGGTCCGAGGCGCAGCGACTCGACCGAGATGGTTTATCTCGAGTTGGTCTAGCGCCTGGGGCTCCGGCGGGCGGGTCCTGTCACGGCAGGGATCCCTCCCCTTCCGGTAGCTAAAGCTTCCTCAGGGGAGGGCTCCCTGCCGCGCCACCCGCCCGAGGAGGGTCAGTAGCTGACCGACTCCAGGTACAGGCCATGCGGGGGGGCCGTGTCGCCGCCCTCGGAGCGGGGGGCGCCGTTCAGCAGGCCGGTGAAGCTCTCCACGGTGCGGCGGCCGGAGGAGGCTTCCAGCATCGTGCCTACGAGCGCCCGGACCATGTTGCGCATGAAGGCATCGGCCGTAATTCGGAACGACAAGATGTCATTTGGTTCGTCTTCCCAGCTGGCGGCGAGGACGTCGCGGTCGAAGCGGACGTGGTCGGTTTGGGTGGGGGTGAAGGCGGTGAAGTCGTGGGTTCCGGGGAGGGCGGCGGCGCAGGCGTCGAGGGCGGCGCGGTCGACGCGGTGGGGCCACCAGAGGGCTCGGCCCTGCTCGAAGGGGCTGGGGGAGGAGCGGGCGAGGAGGCGGTAGCGGTAGCTGCGGGCGCGGGCATCGCGGCGAGCGTCGAAGCCCTCGGCGACGACTGCCGCAGCGGTGACGGCGACGTCGGCGGGCCCGAGGCCGTTGAGGCGCCGCGCCAGGTCTCCTGGCACCTCGGCGTCGATCTCGAAGCTCGCCACCTGGCCGCGGGCGTGGACGCCGGTGTCGGTGCGGCCGGCGACGGTCAGCTCGACCCCCTGGCGCAGAATCGTCGCCAGCGCCGCCTCGAGCTCGCCCTGGACGGTGCGCAGCCCCGGCTGCCGTGCCCAGCCGCGGAAGCCGGCCCCGTCGTATTCGATGTCGAGCCTCACCGTCGGCACGGGGGCAGTATCTCGACAAGGGGGCTTTTGCCGGCCGCTCCTTAGAATCGGGGGCGGTGCGCATCCTCCTCACCAACGACGACGGGATCATGGCCCCTGGCCTGCAGGCGGCGCGGCTGGCGCTGCGTGCGCTCGACGGCGTCAGCGTCGGCGTCGTCGCTCCGGACCGCAACCGCAGCGCGATCGCGCGCGGCATCACCACCCGCTCGCCGCTGACGGTCGAGGAGGTCGAGTTCGACGACGGCGAGACCGGCTACGCGACCGACGGCACCCCGGTCGACTGCGTCCGCTTCGCCGAGGTCGGCCTGATCGGCGGTCGCCCCGACCTGATCGTCTCCGGGATCAACCACGGCGCCAACCTCGGCGACGACATCACCTACTCGGGCACGGTCGCGGCGGCGCTCGAGGGGATCATCCTCGGCATCCCGGCGCTCGCCCTCTCGCAGCAGTCCTCGCGCGGCCTCGGCTACGTCAGCGGCAATTTCGACTTCACCGTCGCCGCCGCCTTCACCGCCGCCCTGGTCGATTCTCTGCGCAGCGCGACGATGCCCGAGGCGACGCTGATCAACGTCAACTTCCCGCGCGGGGAGCCGCAGGGGGTCGAGGTGACGAGCCTCGGCAAACGGATCTACAACGACGAGCTGAAGTTCCTCGAGGAGACCGAGAACGGCCACAAGCGCTACGAGATCTACGGCTGGCAGCCCTCGCACGAGCCGATCGAGGGGACCGACCTGCACGCGGTCGCCGAGGGCCGGATCGCGGTGACGCCGGTTCACTTCGACCTCACCGACCGCGAGGGCCTGGCGGCGCTCTCGGGATGGGACTTCGAGGCGATGCTGGCGGCGACCGGCAGCGCGGCGGCGTGAGCGAGGTCGCCGCCCAGCGCGCAGCGGAGCTGCGCGAGGAGCTCGCCCGCCACAACCGCCTCTATTACGTCCTCGACGATCCCGAGGTCGGCGACGACGCCTACGACGCTCTGCTCGACGAGCTGCGCGCGATCGAGGCCGAGCACCCCGAGCTACGCACCCCCGACTCGCCGACCCAGCGGGTCGGCGCGCCGCCGCTCGATCGTTTCGAACAAGTCGAGCACCACGAGGCGATGCTCTCGCTCGGCAACGCCCGCAACGAGGAGGAGCTGCGCGGCTGGGAGACGCGGCTCGCCAACTACCTGAAGCGTCTCGACATCGCCGCTTCGGAGTTCAGCTACACGACCGAGCCGAAGATCGACGGCCTCGCGATCAGCCTCACCTACGAGGACGGCGTCCTCGTCCGCGGCGCCACCCGCGGCGACGGCCGTATCGGCGAGGACGTGACCCAGAACCTGCGCACGATCGGCTCGGTGCCGCTGCGGATCCCGAACGCGCCGGAGCTGATCGAAGTCCGCGGCGAGGCTTACCTGCCGATCGCCGCCTTCAAAGCGCTCAACGAGCGCCGCGCCGAGGCGGGCGAACCGACCTTCGCCAACCCGCGCAACTCCGCCGCCGGCTCGATCCGCCAGCTCGACCCGACCCTTGCCGCCGAACGGCCGCTCTCGACCTGGATCTACGGGATCGGGGCGGTTCGCGGGCTCGACCTCGCGACCCACAGCGACGAGGTCCAGTGGCTCGGCGAGCGCGGCTTCAAGGTCAACCCCGACACCCGCCACCACGGGGGCGTCGAGGGTGTCGTCGAGCGCTGTCACTGGTGGGAGGAGCAACGCGACCGCCTCGACTACGAGATCGACGGCGTCGTCGTCAAGGTCGACGAGCGGGCGCTGTGGCGCGAGCTCGGCGTGGTTGGGCGCGAGCCGCGCTGGGCGATCGCCTGGAAGTTCCCGCCGACGACGGCGACGACGACGATGAAGAAGGTCGTCTGGAACGTCGGCCGCACCGGCCACCTCGTCCCCTTCGCGATGCTGGAGCCGGTCCACGTCGGTGGCGTCACGGTAACCACCGCGACCCTCCACAACGAGGAGGACCTCGAACGCAAGGACGTGCGCGAGGGCGACGAGGTCGTCGTCATGCGCGCCGGCGACGTCATCCCCCAGGTCGTCTCGCCGAAGCTGCCGCGCAAGAACCCGCGGGCGAAGAAGCCGAAGGCGCCGGCCCGCTGCCCGATCTGCGACACGCCGACGGTCAAGCCCGAGGACGCCGTCTTCACGATCTGCCCCAATCGCCGCGGCTGCCCCGGCCAGGCCTTTCAGCACGTCAAGCACTTCGTCAGCAAGGGGGCGATGGACATCGACGGGCTCGGCGAGAAGCAGGCGCTGACCTTCCTCCAGCAGGAGGTGATCGGCGACGTCGCCGACATCTACGACCTGACCGAGGAGCAGCTGGTCGGCCTCGACCGCTTCGCCGAGACCTCAGCCCGCAACCTGGTCGCGGCGATCGACGCCTCGCGCCGGCGCCCCTTCAAACGCGTCCTCTACGCCCTCGGCCTGCCCGGCGTCGGCTACGTCACCGCCGAGGCCCTCGCCGACCACTTCGGCTCGATCGACAGGCTGCACGAGGCCGACCCGGAGGCGATCGAGGAGGTCGAGGGGGTGGGGCCGATCATGGCGGTCCAGATCAACGAGTCGCTCGCCGACGATGCGACCTGGGTGCTGGTCGAGAAGCTGCGAGAAAAGGGCCTGCGAATGGAAGCCGACCCCTCCGAACGGCGCCGGGAGGGCGGGGTGCTGGAGGGCAAGACGGTCGTCCTCACCGGGACCCTGCCAGAGCTGACCCGCGAGGAGGCGGCTGCCCTGGTCAAGGCAGCCGGCGGCAAGGTGACCAGCTCGGTCTCGAAGAAAACCGACTACGTCGTCGCCGGCGAGAACCCGGGCTCCAAGCTCGCCAAAGCCGAGAAATTCGGCACCGAGATTCTCGACGAGGACGCGCTCAAGGCGCTGGTCGCTCAGTAGGAGGCGACCATGCCGGCGATCCGGTCCTGCTCGAGGTGGGCGAGCGAGAGGTCGCTGACTCCCGCCATCAGGGTCGAGAAGATCATGACTTTGCCGCTGGCGTTGAAGCAGTAGCCCGAGAGGTTGGAGACGCCGGTCAGGGTGCCGGTCTTGACTCGGCAGCGGCCGTAGGCGGCGGTGCCGCGCATGCGGCCGTCGACGGTGCCTTCCTTGCCGGCGAGGGCGAGGTCTTCGATGAACTGGTCGGCGACCTTCTGCTTGCGCATGCCGACGAGGAAGGCGGCGACCTGGCTCGGCGAGGCACGGCCGGAGCGGGTCAGCCCCGAGCCGTCCATCGCGTGCAGGCCGGAGCCGAGCGAGCGGGCGAAGGCAGTGACGACTTCGGCGCCGGCCGCGGTGGTGCCGCCCTTACCTAGTTCGGCGCCGAGCAGCTTGATCAGCATCTCGGCGAAGTAGTTGTAGGAGACGACGTCGGTGAAGTTGACGATCTGGCTCAGGCTGGGAGAGCGGAGGGTGGCGATCGGGCGAGCGTTGGGGGGCGTAACGGCGAGCGCAACGGTCGGTGGGACCGCGATCCCACCGGCGATCAGCGAGCGCGCCAGCTTCGAGGCGGCGAGCTTGGCTGGTTCCGAGGACCAGCCGCTGTAGATGCTCGAGGTGGCATGGCCGGCGTTGAAGTCGAGCCCGGAGAGGGGGCCGATTTCCGAGCTGGTCGCGTAGCCGGAGTCGGCGACCCCGCGCAGGCGGTCGAAGATCGAGTCGTCGGCGTAGAGCCGCCCGGTGACCGATTTGATCCCGGCGGCGCGGACCTCGGGCCGCAGCGCCAGCAGGTTGGTGCCGAGGCCCGGAAAGGCGTGTTCGTAGAAGCCCGGCGTGCCGAGCGTCGGGTCGCCCGCTCCGCGCAGGTAGAGGCTGCCGTGGTAGACGCCGTCGGCGGTCAGGCGGCCGTCGCCGAAGAGCTTCGTTTCCAGGCGCTTTTCCGGTCCCAGACGGGAGAGCACGGTGCCGCTCGTGAACAGCTTCATGTTCGAGGCGAGCGGCCGCTGGCGGCCGGGAGCGCTGGCGCAGACGACGCGCCCAGTTTCGGCGTCGAGGACGATCAGGCCGCTGGCGGAGCCGCTGCCGCGATGCAGCCAGGTGCGCATCTTGGTGCAGGCGGGGCCGGCTGCCTGGGCGCCCTGGGCAACGAGCAGCGCCAGTGCGCAGGCAGCGACGAGGGCGATCGCGGCGCGTCTCATCCTTGTTAGCAACACGGGAAGGCGTCAAGGTAGCGGCGTCATCGGCCGCTGACCCTGTGATACTTCGACTCAGGCATGGGCAAAGTAGTCGACATCGACTCGAAACCGCGACGCAAACCGCGCCGCCGGAAAAGGCCCTCGAAAACCGCTCTGGTGCTGGGCGGCGGCGGTTTCACCGGTGGCGTCTACGAGATCGGCGCCCTGCGCGCGCTCGACCTGCTCGCGGTCAACAGCACCGTCAACGGCTTCGACGTCTACGTCGGCACCAGCGCCGGCTCCTTCGTCGCCGCGATGCTCGCCAACGGCGTCACCCCCGACGAGATGATGCAGGTGATCAACTCGCGCGTCCCCTCCGAGCTGGAGGACCTCGACCTCGACCGGGTGCTGAAACCCAACTACATGGGCTTCGTCAAGAAAGCCCTGGGGTTGCCGCTGCGCAGCCTCGAGCTGGTGCGGGCGCTGGCCCGGATCGGCGAGCTCTCGGCGATCGACATCGGCGTCGGTCTCGCCGAGGCGCTGCCGACCGGCCTCTACTCCAACTCCGGCCTCAACGACTACATCGCCGAGGTCCTGACAGAGGGCGGGCGCAGCAACGACTTCCGTCTCCTCGACCCCGAGCTCTACCTGACCGCGACCGACCTCGATACCTGCGAGCGGATCGTCTTCGGCGAAGAGGAGTGGCGCGACGTGCCGATCTCCAAGGCGGTCCAGTGCTCGACCGCGCTGCCGATCGTCTACAAGCCGGTCGAGCTGAAGGGACGGCAGATGGTCGACGGCGGCATCCGCTCGACCACCAACGTCGACATCGCGGTCGAGAAGGGCGCCAAGTTCATCGTCGTCGTCAACCCCCTCGTTCCCTACGTCAACGACTTCGAGAAGACGATCCCGACCGTGTTCGGGACCCGGGTGCGCCGCGTCGCCGACATGGGGCTGCCGGCGATCGCCAACCAGACCTTCCGCCTCATTGCCCACCAGCGCCTGCATCAGGCGGTCGGCATGTGGCAGGAGAAGTACCCCGGTGTCGACATCGTCCTGGTCGAGCCCGAGCCGACCGACGAGCTGATGTTCGGCACCCCGATCATGGACTACTCGCGGCGGCTGACGATCGCCCGCCACGGCTTCGAATCGGTGACCGCGACCCTGGCCAAGGACTACGAGCGCTTCGACGAGATCGCCAAACGCCACGGCCTCGAGATCTCCGGCGACCGCGTCCGCCGCGTCGTCGAAGCCGCCGAGGACTCCGAGCCCGAGCAGTCCGCCTGGCGCCGCGTCCTCACCCAGACCACCTCGGTCCTGCTGCGGCAAAGCGGCGAGGCGTCGTAGCTCGTCGCTGACACGCTGTTACTCAAGTAACGCTCACTACTCACTATCGGTCTTGCCCGCGAGCGGGCGCGAGTCGATACTCCGGCGGTTGCGGAGTGTCCAAAGCGAACTTCGACGGGGGAAGTCATGGTTGAACTGAACACCACGGGTGACACGGTGTGGATGCTCGTAGTCACCTTCGGGGTAGGACTGGTCGGCGGCCTGGCGGCGGCCTTCATCGAATGGCGGAAAAACTGCGCGCAGCCGAGCGCCAAGGCCTGCAACCGCTTCTGGGGTGCGGTGTCGTGTGTCTTCCTCGGCGCCGTGGCGGCGGTCGCGATCCTCTACTTCTTCCCGCCGACGACGACCGAAACGAGCTCGGCCGGCGAAACGGTGACCAGCTATGACCTGGTCAAGCTGGTCGCCCTCTCGCTGATCGTCGGTTCGGCCGGGGCGTCATTCCTCCAAACCATGCAGACCCGAGCACTTGCCCTCGCCAGCGCCGAACGGACCGAAGCGACCAAAGCGACCGCCACCGAAGCGCTCGAAGGCCTGCCCGCGCAGGCCGAAAAGGCAGCCGAATCCGGGATCGAAGCGGCCGCCAGTCAAATCCAGGACAAGCTGCGGAGCAAAAAAGAGCTGAAACCGCGGGAAGCCGAAAAAGCGATCGAAGAACTGGCCACGGAAGCCTCGAAGACCGTCGCCGACTTGCTCGGCTCGCAGGTCGACACCGCCCAGAAGATGGTCGCCGCCGCGGCGACGGGCGAAAGCAGCTGACGGTCAGGCCGCGTAGAGCTGCTCGATCGCGTCCTCGTGCTTCTGGGCGACGACGGCGCGTTTGACCTTCAGGGTCGGCGTCAGCTCGCCGCTCTCCTGCGATAGGTCGTGGGGGAGGATCGTGACCTTCTTGACCTGCTCGACGCGGGCGTAGTTCTTGTTGATCTCTTCGACGTGGGCCATGATCAGGGCGTGCACGTCGGGGTTGGCGGCGAGCGCCTCGGGGTCCTCGGGAAGGTTGTTTTCCTGGGCGTATTTGACCGCCTCTTCGGGGTCGAGGGTGACCAGCGCCACGAGGTAGGGCCGGCGGTCGCCGACGACCACGCACTGCGAGACGAGCGGCTGCTGCTTGATCTCAGCCTCGAGGTTGGCGGGGGTGATGTTCTTGCCCCCGGCGGTGATGATGATGTCCTTTTTGCGGCCGGTGATCTTGATGAAGCCCTCGGCGTCGACCTCGCCGATGTCGCCGGTGTGCAGCCAGCCGTCGACGATCGTCTCCGCCGTCGCCTCGGGGTTCTTGTGGTACCCCTGGAAGACGTTGGGGCCCTTGACCAGGATCTCCCCGTCCTCGGCGATCTTCACCTCGCAGCCGGGGAACGGTTTGCCGATCGTGCCGATCTTGAAGTCGTCCGGTTTGGAGATCGTCGCCGCGGTCGAGGTCTCGGTCATCCCCCAGCCCTCGAGCACGAGGACGCCGGCGGCGTCGAAGAAGCGCAGGATCTCGGGGTTGATCGGGGCCGCGCCGGAGACCGCGAGGCGCAGGTTGCCGCCGAACAGGCCGCGGATTTTTGAGAGCACTTTCTTGTCGGCGAAAGCGTACTCGCGGCTGAGCAGGAAGCCGGGCTTGCGGCCGGAGCGTTCGACCTCGCGCATCTTCTTGCCGACCTTGATCGACCAGTCGAAGATCGCTTTTTTGAGGCCCCCGGCTTTTTCCATGCCGCTGGTCGCGGCGGTGTAGATCTTCTCGAAGATGCGCGGTACCGAGGGGAAGTAACTCGGTTTCAGTTCGGCCAGGTTGGGGAGGATCTTCAGCGGGTCGCGCTCCCAGTAGGCGATCGTCGTCCCCAGGTCGAAGCTGCCGAACTGGATCAGCAGGGCGAAGGAGTGGGCCAGCGGCAAATAGAGGTAGCTGACGTCGCCCTCCTCGATCACGCTCGTCTCGTTGACCATGTCGAGCATCGCCCGGTAGTTGCCATGGCTGATCACGCAGCCCTTCGGCGGCCCGGTCGTGCCCGAGGTGTAGATGAAGGTGCAGACGTCATCCGGCGTCACCGCCGAGTAGAGCCGCTCCCAGAGCCCGGCGTCGGCGTCGGCCCCGCGGGCGGTGAGGTCGGCCATCGAGAGAGCGTCGTCGGCCTCGCCGACCATCAGCACGACGTTGCCGAGCTGCGGCAGCCGCTCGCGCACCTCGCGCACCTTGGCGAGCTGCTCGTCGTCCTCGACGACGACCACCTTGGCGTCGGAGTTCTCGAGCACGTAGCGGCACTCCTCGGCCGAGTTGGTCTGGTAGATCGGGACCACGGTGGCGCCGATCGAGAGAGCGGCGAAGTCGAAGTAGGTCCACTCCGGCCGGGTGTTGCCGAGGATCGCGACCCGGTCGCCCTTCTCGACCCCGAGCCCGACCAGGCCGAGCCCAAGCGGGCGGGCGATCTCGAGCACTTGGTCGAAGCTGCGGTCGACCCACTGCTCGCCGTCCTTGAAGCGGACCGCGGGCTGGTCGCCGTAGCGCTCAGCCGCCAGCGGCAGCAGGTCCGCCAGGGTCTTCGAGTTCGTTCCCCTCCCCTCCATTTGGGGGGAGTCTAGTCAGCGTTGCGCAGAAGCGGGGGATCGACCGCTCTGGACCGCGGCCAGATGACGCAGCGAGGTTTCGAACAACGTCCTGTCGATGCGGCCGTGGAAGATCGGGACGCCCATTTCCACGCACCTCCCGATCACCTCCTGCCGTTTCATCTGCAGCTCGTCGGCGAGCTCACTGGGCGTCAGGTGATTGGCCATCGAGGACCTCCCATGTAGCGGAAAGTGGGTAAGCCCATGTTTATCGCTGGCAGCGGACATGTCAATGCCCCGATCGGTCGCCGCCGCACGTTGCGAAGTCGCCGGCGATCGGGGCTCGCGATAATGGGCGGCCGATGTCCGAACTTGCCGTCAAGCCGGTCGCCCGCCGCGGCCGGATCTGGGTCGTTCTCATGCTCAGCCTCGGGCTGATCGCGCTCGGCTACGCGATCGTCAACATCTCGACGCAGAAGCCCGACCTCGACATCGTCCACATCGAAGGGATCTCCGAAGCGCAGGAAATCTTCGGCGGCATCCCCCAGGAAGGCGAACGCCTCGGTTCCTCCGACGCGCCGGTGACGATCCAGGTTTTCAACGACCTGCAGTGCTCGAGCTGCCGCGAAGCCTTCCTCACCACGATCCCGACGCTGGCCGAAAACTACGCCCGCCCGGGCAGCGTCAAGCTGCTCTACCGGCACTACTCCAACAGCGAAACCGAACTCGAGCGCGGCTTCTTCGGCGCCGAAGCAGCCGCCGAACAGGGTTACGGCTGGCAGTACACCTACCTCTTCTTCCGCAACCAGGAAGAAATCAAGGGCGCCGGCGAAGCGCGCTTCGAAACCTTCGTCGACTCGGTCGCGGGAAGCGTCGAGGAACTGGAAACCGGCGAATGGGAAAAGGCGCGAGAAGAAGCCGAAGCGGGCGAAGGCCCGATCCCCGGGCGCCTCAAGAGCGACGCCGAACTGGGCGAAGACCTCGGCATCAGGTTCGGCCAGGCGATGATCGTCAGCGGACCGAATGGGAGCCGCACCCTGCAGGACAGCCCCACGCTCGCCGAAGCCGAAAAGGCGATCGCGGAAGTGGAATAGCGCTTAGGGCTCGGGTCTGCGTTGGGAGTGGACCGGGGCGAAAACGCGTGGCGCGTTTCGATCGAATAGCGATTAAAACGCGCCACTCGATCCGGCAGCGCTCCCGAGTCCGCCAATCCGCCCTCACGAAACGGCCCGAGCCCTCGCTCGGAGCTCCTTCATGCCACGCGCCGCAGGCGAGCCCTCTGGGCGAGGACGTCGGCCCAGTCGGAGTCTTCGATCAGGGCGGGGCGGGTGGTGGCGAGGAAGTCGCCGAGGACGGCAGCCAGGCCCTCGGGGTCTTCGAGGTTGGGGAAGTGGGCGGCGCGGGGCAGGGTCTCGAAGCGGCAGTTGGGGATCGAGGCGCTTGCTTCGAGGCCGTGGGAGATCGGGATCGTGCGGTCGCGCTCGCCCCAGACGATCAGGGTCGGCATCTCGCCGAGCAGGTAGAGGCGGTCGCGGGCGCTGACCTTCTGGCCGTGGACGTCGATCACGGCCCGCAGCGTCTGCACGAAGGCGCGCCGCGACCCGGCCTCCTGCAGCGGGGCCAGGGCGCGGGCCACGGCTTGCACGTAGACCCCGGTTGAGACACCGCGCTCGCGCAGGCGGGCGCCGGCGGCGGCGAGCGAGCCGACCAGGCGAGGATTGGCTGCGAGTCGCAGCAGGCCGGCCGAGCCGGGCAGGGCGGCGCCGCGCAGCAGCGGGCTGACCTCGTGGCCGAGGCCGCCGCTGGAGATCAGGACCAGGCGCTCGGTGCGCTGGGGGAACTGGTAGAAGAACTGCATCGCGACGCCGCCGCCGAGCGAGTGGCCGACGATCGTCGCCCGCTCGACCCCGATCGCGCTCAGCAGGTCGCGGATCGAGGCGGCGTGGGCGCCGAGCGAGTAGTCGCCGCGTGGCGTCGCCGCGTCACCGTGGCCGATCAGGTCGGGGGCGATCACCCGGTGGGACTCGGCGAGCCGCGTCGCCACTGCCTCCCAGTGGCGGGAGGAGTTGATCATGCCGTGGATCAGGACGAGGTTCGGGCCGCTGCCCGCAGTCCGGTAGACGGCGCGGTGGCCGTGAAGGTCTGCCTCGTGCGCCTCGAACGGCCCCGCTCCCATGGCCTAGACCCTAGATCACCCCGGCTCAGACCTGGTTTCGGCGGAAGCAGGAGATCGAGTGATCGTTGACGATGCCGACCGCCTGCATCCAGGCGTAGACGATGGTCGGGCCGACGAACTTGAAGCCGCGGCGCTTCAGCTCCTTGGAGATCGTCTCCGAGAGATCGGTCCTCGGCGGCACCTCGACGCCGTCGCCGACCAGTACCTCGCCGGCGGTGAAGGACCAGCAGAAGTCGGCGAAGTCCTCGCCCGTGTCCCGCATCTCGAGGTAGGCGCGGGCACCCCCGATCGTGGCCTCGATCTTCGCCCGCGAGCGGATGATGCCCGGGTCTCCGAGGAGAGCGTCGACCTCCTCCTCGCCGAAGCGGGCGACGAGCTCGGGCTCGAAGCCGGCGAATCCGCGGCGGAAGGCGTCGCGCTTGCGGAGCACCGTGATCCAGGCCAGCCCAGCCTGGAACCCGTCGAGCATCAGCTTCTCCCACAGCGCTCGCGGGTCGCGCTCGGGGACGCCCCACTCCTCGTCGTGGTAGGCGCGCATCAGCGGATCGCCCTCCGCCCACGCGCAGCGGACTGACGCTTCGGTCTCATCGACGCTCATCGCGGGTTCGGGCCCATTCTTCCTCAGACTGCCTCGCCGGCGAGGATCATCGCCTGCAACTGCGTCGTCTCCGCCGCCGGCTCGACCCCGAGCTCGAGGACCAGTGCGTGCCGGCACTCGAGGTACTGGCGCAGGGCGTGGCTGGTGCGGCCGCTGCGCCCGTAGGCGCGCATCAGCGAGCGATGGGCGGCCTCGTTGACCGGATCGACCTCGAGCAGGCGGCGCGCGGTGCGGATCTGCTGGTCGAGCTCACCGGCGGCCGCCTGGCCCTCGATCAGGGCGGCGAGGACCTCGACGTAGGCGTGGAGGAGGCGCTCGCGCCAGGCGCTCGCCCAGTGTTCGTAGCGGTCCTCGGGCAGCGGCTCCCCGCTCCACAGCTCTGCGGCTCGTTCCAGCGCTGCCCGCCGCCCCTCGCCGTGCTCGGCCAGCGCCACTGCCGCAGCGGCCTCGAACTGGACCGCGTCGACCGTGTCGCGCTCGCGCAGGTGCAGGCGGTAGGTGCGCTCGCGGGCCTCGATCGCGCTCTGCTCCGCCCCGGGCAGGTCCAGCACTTTGCGCGCCCGCGAGACCGCGACCGCCAGGTGCTGGCGGGCGGCGTCGGCGTCGCGGTCGGCCCAGAACGCCTCGAACAGGGCGTCCTCGGGGACCGCGACCGGTCCCTGGATCAGGAGGAAGCGGACGACGCGGGCGGCCATCGGCCGCTGCCAGGCGGCCTCGTCCAGCTCCCAGCCGGCGCGGCGCAGCCGGAAGCCGCCGAGCAGCTCGAAGCGCAGCGGCGGCGGCGAGGTGCGCAGCCGCGCGGCCGCGGCGCCGGCCGCCGCCGCGACCTCGCCATCCTCGTCCTCCTCGAGCTCGGCGAGGCGGGTGAGGGCGGAGGGATGGTCGGAGGCGAGTGCGGCCAGCAGCGCCGCCCGTCGCACCGCCGGCTCGGGGTTGTCGGCAAGTGCCGCCAGCGCCTCGCCGCGGGGGAACGCTTCCTGCAGGCCACCGAGAACCGCCTCTGGGTCGACGGCGCCAGCGGCGAGCGCCGCCGAGAGCGCCGGTCGCACCCGCGGCCACTGGGCGCGCAGCAGGCGCCCGCGTTCGGGGCCCGCCTCCTCCCAGGCCGCGGCGAGGGAGGCGCAGGCGGCCTCTTCGTCTCCCTGGCGCTGCTCGAGGCAGGCACGGGCGGCGAGGCACCAGGATCGGTGCAGGCTGCCGGGCGGCCCGGCGAAGCGCTCGGCGAGCAGAGCCAGGGTCACCTCGAGCCCCTCGGCGGCGGCATCGAGCGCTCCGCTCTCGGCCAGCACCGCCGCCATCTCGACCGTGGCCAGCCCGCACCACGGCATCGGCGCCCCGGCGCAGCTCGCCAGTGCCTTGCGGGCCGCTTCCGTCGCGGCCGCCTCGTCGCCGCGCAGCAGCGCCAGATGGGCTTCGGCCTCGAACTGGTAGACGTCGCGCCAGATTTCCAGCTCGCTCGCTCCGGCGGCGGCGAGCGCGGCCTCCGCCTCGCCCAGCTCGCCGAGCTGGGCGAGGAGCGTCGCCCGCTGCAGGCGGAAGTCGCGCACCGCGAAGCCGAGCCCGACGCGCTCGCCCTCGCGCTCGCAGCGAACGACCCACTCCAGCGCCTGCTCGCGCTCGCCGAGGTTGCGGAGGATGACCAGCACCATGCCCATCGCGTAGGGGAGGCGGCCAAACGGGTCTTGCAGCTCGAGCCCGGCGATCATCGCCCGCAGCAGGGCCAAACCCGACTGGGTTTCGCCCGCCGCCAGCGCGGTGCCGGAGAGGGCGAGCACGTCGAGCAGCTCGAACTGGGGAGCGGCGGGGTCGGCGAGGAGGCGCTCACGAAGCTCCGTCGCCGCCTCCCGTTGCCCGAGCGAGAAGAGGGCGACGACCTCGAACCAGGCGACCGCCATCGCCGCCGCCGCGGCGATCGGCCCCTCGGCTTCCTCCCAGCCTGCGGCGACCGCCGAGACGTCCTCGAACGCGCCGGTGAAGACGAGCGTGTCGGCGTGGAAGAAGCGGGCGATCCAGGCACGGTCCTGATCGCCAGCCGCCTCGAAGCCGGCCGCTGCCTGTGTCAGCCGCTCGACCGCGCGCAGGTGCCCGCCCGCGCCCCAGAGCAGTTGCGCTTCGAGCAGGAGGTATTCGGGCGAGCCGTGCAGCTCGTCTGGCATCTGCTCGAGCCAGCCGGCGACGGCGCCGGGGGAGGTTCTCAGCAACCCGGCCCCGGTGGTCGCGAGATGGGTCAGCGCCTGCCCTGGCTGGCCGGCGGCGAGCCAGTGGTTCATCGCCTCGGCCGGGCGCTCGGCGCCGGCATGGGCGGCGGCGAGCGCGGCGTGCAGCTCGGCCCGTTCGCCCTCGTCCCGCAGCTCGCCGAAGCGCTGGCGGAGGAAGTCGCGGAAGAGGGGATGGAAGGAGCGGGCCCCAGAGGGGAGGGTGCGGAGGAAGAGGCCGCGCAGCTCGGCTTCCTCGAGGAAGCCGTCGGGCAGGCCGAGCGCGGCGGCGAGCGCTTCGTCGAGCAGGTCGGGGACGCTGGCGTCGACCAGGTGCAGGCGGGTCCGCTCGTCGAGCCCGTCGAAGACCTCCTCCGCCAGGTAGCCGAACAGCTCCTCGCGTGAGAGAGCGGCCGCGCCGTCGGCATCGACCGTGCCGGCGAGCCCGCTGAGCGCGACCCCCATCGGCCAGCCCTCGCTGCTGGCAAGGATCGCGCCGACCTCCGACTCGCTCGGCTCGCGGCCGTGGCGCAAGCGCAGGACCTCCTCGCACTCGGCGGCGCTGAAGCCGAGCTCGGCCGGGCCCACCTCGGTCAGCTTGCCCGAGGCGCGCAGCTTCGCCAGCTTCAGCGGCAGCGGCCGCCGGCTGGCGATGGCGATCGCCAGCGGCACGCCGCGGGCGCCGAGCAGGCGCTGCAGCAGCGCCAGCGCCTCGCGGTCGGACTCGATCCGCTCCGCATCGTCGAAGACCACCGCGAGGGGCTCGACGAGGAGCCGTTTCAGCTCGGCGAGGAGCGCCGCCGTGGCGGAGTCGACGTCGACCGGCTGCAGCGCCGCGGCCAGCGATTCGCCGACCACGTCGGCGGCGCCCGGAAGCGCCGCCCGCAGGCCGTCGAGGAGGGCGACGAGCAGGCGACCGCCCTCGCCCGGCCCCTCGTTGCAGGAGAGCCAGACGGAGCTGAGTTCGGCCATCTCGATTGCCTCTTCGAGGGCCAGCGTCTTGCCGTACCCGGCGCCGGCAACGACCACCAGCGAGCCGTTGGCGAGGCCGTCGCGGAGCTGTCCGGCGAGCGCCGGACGGGCGATTCTGGTCGCGCTGCGGGTCGCCACAAAGGAATCGTCGTCTGGTCCGACGTTTCCGTCAAGGATTCGTTCAAGGCCGCCCGTCAGCCTCGGCACCGATCCGTCCGAATTACCGACCCGAGGAGGACCGACCTTGAACCCCTACGTACGAATCCGAGCCTGGATGCGGCCCAACCGCGACGATCTCGCACGCTCGCTGAGGCAGATCGCTCGCGACGAGGTGCCGGCGGCCGCCTTCGGCGCCCGGCTCTCGGCGCCGCGACCGCACGTCGAGGGCGCCCGCGCCGAGCTCGAGCGGCTCGCCGGTCGCCTCGCCGGTCCCGCCCCCGTCGAGGCGGACGGGGTGGACCTGACCCGCGAGCTGCTCGGCGACGGCGCCGGACCGCTCTGGCGGGGAAGCAGCGACGAGCTGCGCCAGCGGGCGCGTGAGGCGCTGACGGCGCTGGGGCCGGTGGCGTCGTGAGGGCACTGATCGGCGCCCACATCGCCCGCGCGATCACCGCGGACCGCCAGCCGCCCCCGCGGCCACAGCGGGCACGCCCTGCCCAGAGAGCGCAGAGCGTGAGCCGGGCTCAGGCCCGCTCGAGCAGGACGATCGGGATCTCGCGCTGGGTCTTGCGCTGGTACTCGTCGTAGCTCGGCCACTCGGCAACCAGCGTCGGCCACAGCCGCGCCTTCTCCTCGGAGCTGGCCGTGCGCGCCCGCGCCCTGAAGCGGTCGCCCTGGACCTGGACCTCGACCTCGGGATTCGCCGTCAGGTTGAGGTACCAGGCAGGCGGCTCGTCGGAGCCGCCTTTGGAGGCAACGATCGCGAAGGCCTCGCCGTCGGGGGCGTAGATCAGCGGCGCCGTGCGCTGCTCGCCGCTCTTGCGCCCGACCGTGGTCAGCAGCAGCGTCTGCGTCCCCTGCCAGTCATGGCCCTCGGCGCCGTCGGTGGCGCGGTAACGGTCGACGTGTTCCTGACCGAAGAGCATCTGCTCCGAAATATAGGGAACGGGCGGGGCCGGCCTTGGGAGCCGCTGGTAGGTTCGCTCGGTGAGTGTCGAGTTCAGGATGCTCGGGCCGCTCGAAGTGCTCGTCGACGGCGAGCCGGTGGCTCTGGGCGGCCGGATGCAGCGGGCGGGGCTGGCGATCCTGCTGGCCGAGGCGAACGACACGGTCTCGGTCGAGCGCCTGGTCGACGGCGTCTGGGACGAGGACCCACCCGAGACTGCGGCCAATCTCATTCAGGGCTACGTCTCTCAACTGCGCAAGGCGCTGGGGCGGGAGCGGATCGCGACCAGGGGGAAGGGCTACGCGGTGACCGTCGGCCCGGGCGAGCTCGACCTCGAGCGTTTCGAAGCGAAGGTCGGCAGCGGGTCCGCGGCCGATCTCAGCGAGGCGCTGGGGTTGTGGCGGGGCGGTGCTCTCTCGGACCTTGCCGACGTCCCCGGGGTGCGGCCGATCGCGGCACGACTGGACGAGCTGCGGCTGGTCGCCACCGAACAGCGGATCGCGGCCGATCTCGAGGGCGGGCAGGCGGCCGAGGCGGCGGCTGAGCTGCAGGCCCTGATCGCCGAGCACCCCCTGCGCGAACACCTCTGGGGGCTGCGGATGCTGGCCCTCTATCGCGCCGGTCGACAGGCCGAGGCGCTGGAGGCCTACCGCGAAGCCCGTTCGGCGCTCGTCGCGGAGCTCGGAATCGAGCCCGGCACCGAGCTGCGCGCCTTGGAGCAGGCGATCCTGCGTCAGGATCGTTCCCTCGATCCGCCGACGGGCGCACGGCCGGTGGCGGCCGGGGAGCGGCAAGCCCCGCGCCGGTCCGTGCTGGCGGCAGCGCTCGCCGGCGATGCCCTGGCGCCGCTTGCCGATCTCGGCGCAGCCTTGGCCGAGCACGCAGACCACGAGCTGATGCTCGCCGCGACCGTGACCAGCACGGCCGAGCTGGCCGATCTCACTTCCCGCCTGCGGGAGGTGGGGGAGCCCCTCTCCGCCCGCGGCGTCGCGGTCCGAACCGGTGCGTTCACCTCGGTGGCTCCGGGCAGCGACCTCTCGAGGCTGGCTCGCGAGCAGGACGTCGACCTCCTGCTCGCCGACGCTCCCAGCGGCCTGCTCGAAGACCCCCGGGTGCTCCACCTGCTCGAGGACTCCCCCTGCGACGTCGCGATCGTCGTCGGCGACGGCGTTCCCAGGCCCGGCCCGGTGTTCGTCCCCTTCTCGGGATTCGAGCACGACTGGGCCGCGATCGAGCTGGGCGCCTGGCTCGCGCTCGCTCTCGAGCGCCGCCTCCAGCTTGCCGGTCCGAGTACCGGCCCCAGCGGTCGCGACGCGAGCCGCATGCTGGCCAGCGCCTCCCTGGCCCTGCAGCGGGGCCTCGGCGTCGAGGCCGACCCGGTCATCGTCGAGCCCAGCCCGCAGGCGCTGGTCGAGGCCGCTGGGGAGTCCGGCATCGTCGTCGTCGGCCTCACCGAGCGCTGGCGGCGCGACGGCTTGGGGGGCGCCCGAACGGCACTGGCCACGTCGGCTTCGACGCCGACCCTGCTGGTCCGTCGCGGGCTGCGGCCGGGCGGCCTGGCGCCGCGCCCAGGCGACACGCGCTTCACCTGGACGATCGCCGCCAGCGAAGGCTGAGCGCGGCTGCGGTCAGGGCCGGGACGGTGACCGCGCCCACGGCGGCGGAGATGCCCCGGCCTTGCATTTGGCGGGACGATCGGTGGGGACCATCGACGGCTCGAGCAGGCCGCCGATCGACTGGTCGACGCCGCGCACGGTCCCCTCGCGGGCGAGGCCAGGTGCCGGCGCATCGCCCGGCTCGATCCGGACCAGCGAGGGGGAGACGACGGCCTGGCCGTTGCGGTCGAGGTGGACCGGCCCGCCGAGCAGGTCGACCCGCAGGTGGGCAAGCGCCGCGGGCAGAGCGGCGGTGCTCCCATGCGCCTTTTCGAGGCCGGAGAGGAGCGCCGCGACCGAGTCGTGGTAGCCGGTCACCAGTTCGTCGCCGGCGACGTCCGCCGGGGTGCCGGGGAAGGCACGGCCGAAGGCGCGCAGGTAGCCGCGCATCCGCGCGGGGTCGACATAGGAGCTGCCGGTGACCCCCGTCAGCGCTCCCCTGACCGACCGCAGCAGCGTCGGATCGCTGGTGATCGTCGGGCCGAGGAGGATGTGGCCGGCGGGGTCGGCGTAGCCCGAGGCCAGCCGGCGGAGGAAGCCGGTGGGATCGATGAATGGCGGCGCGAAGACGGCGACGCCGTCGGCGCCCCGCGGGATCCGGGCGACGTCCCGGCCCGAGGGATCGAAGGATTCGATCGGGATCTGCTTCGAGATCCTGCCGCCGAGCGAGCAGAATTCGGCGACGAAGGCGTCGCGCGCTCCCCAACCGGCATCCCAGTTGATCAGGACGACCGCGGCGTCGCGCCAGCCGAGCCGGCGGTAGGCGTAGGTGGCGAGGCCGGCGACGCCCTGGCCGTGGTCGGCGGCGAAGCGGAACAGGTTCGCCGGGCGGTGGCGCAGGGTGAGCTCGCGGGGGCCGTGCGCGACCGCGATGAAGACGACGTCGGGATAGAGGCGCGCCACCTCCGCCAGTACCACCTCGTCGGGGCCGCTGCCGGCGGCGACGATCGCGTCGACGTGCTCGCGCTCGACCAGGCGCCGGACCTCGCTGGTGAGGATGCTGAACTCCCAGAGTTCGGTGCAGCCGGGGACCAATTCGACCGCACGGCCGCCGACCTCGGCTTGACCGACGCCGCCGCTGGGGAGCTGTCCCCGCAGCTCGGCGCCGCGCTGGATCAGCGGCAGCTCCGCCCCCGCCAGCTCCTCGTCGTGGAGCGAGCGGTTGACCCCGACGCAATCGGCGACCACGCCGACCTTGAACGGTGCCTGTCCGCCGCCGCCGCAGCCGGCGGCCACGAGCGCGGCGACCGCCAGCAGCACGAGCGCCGCTGGCAGCCGGCGGAGCTCAGCCCGCATACTCGCTCACCCAGACCGAGCCGCGTCCGACCTCCACCCCTCGCGGCAGGCCGCCGACCGCGATCGTCGCGACCACCCGCCGCGACCTCGGGTCGATCCGCGAGAGGGTCCCGGCGATCGTGTTCGCGACCCAGACGCTTCCCGCCCCCGCCGCCACCCCGCTGGCGCCGGCGCCGACCCGGAGCGGGGCCAGCACGCGGTTGTCGGAGGTGTCGACCGGGAAGACGCGGTCATGCAGCCCGTCGGTGATCCAGGCGGCTCCCCCCGCCACCGCCACCGAGGTGGGCGGGAAGCCGAGCGCGATCGTCGCTTCGACCCGGCCGGTTCTCGCGTCGAGGCGCCAGAGCCGGCGGTCGAGGGCGTCACCGAGCACCCAGAGCGATCCGTCGCCGACGCCGAGCTCGCGGAACTGGACCCTGCTGTTCTCGACCGTGGCCGGCGAGCGGAAGGGGAGAAAGACCTGGTGCAGGATGCGGAGCGGCAGGTCGTCGGTGCTCAGCCGCTGCACGAACGGGCATCCGGCAGCCCAGACCACGCCTTCGCCGGATCCCATCGCGCAGGCAAGCAGGTCGATCGAGTCGTCGCGTTCGGCGGTGATCGCGTCGTAGGTCGAGACGACCCCGGAGAGATGACGCCCGTCGGCGCCGACGTAGACCTTGTCCCCGAGCGCCGCCAGGTCGCGTGGCTCGCCGTCTGAGGTGATCAACTCGGGCGCTCCTGCGCCCGGCTGATAGCGCCAAAGCACGCCGGAGCGGAAGTCGGCCATCCAGATGCCGCCGGGCGTCACCACCAGCTGCCCGGGGTAGCCGCGAACCGTCGTGCGGGAGACCACTTCGTTGCTTTGCGGATCGACTCGCACCAGCGCCCCGGTCGCCGGCTTCGCCCCCGCCTTGCCGCCGCCGCCGCCGGAGAGGACGATGACGATGACCGCAAGCGCGGCCAGGGCGACGGCCGCGGCCCCTGGAAGCCAGCGGCGGCGCCGGGCGCCAGCTTGGTCGGGCGCCAGTCCCACCGCCTCGCGGGCGGCGGCGACCAGAGCGGAGCAGCTCTCGAACCGCTCCTCCCGATCCTTCGCCATCCCGCGCCCGAGAACGGGGTCGATCGCGACCGGCAGCCCGGTGCCCTGCTCGCTCGCCGGGGGGACGGGCTGCTCCAGATGGGCGAAGAGGGCGGCGACCTCGGAGCGCTCCTCGTGCGGCAGCCTGCCCGTCAGGCACTCGTACATCAGGCAGGCGAGGCTGTACTGATCCGCGCGGCCGTCGAGCGTGTCGCCGCGAATCTGCTCGGGCGAGATGTAGTCGACGGTCCCCTGCAGCTGGCCGTTGGCGGGCCCCTCGTGGGCTGCGCTCTGGGTGAGGCCGAAGTCCGCCAGATAGCAATGCTCGTGGCCGTCGTCGCGGTCGACGAGGACGTTGCTGGGCTTGACGTCGCGATGAACGAGGCCTCGCCGGTGCGCGGCATCGAGGGCGTCCGCGATCTGGCTGAAGATCGGGAAGGCACGGGCTGGGTCGAGCGGCCCCTCGGCTCGCAGCAGCGCCTTCAGGTCGCCGCCGGGGACGAAGCGCATCGCGATGAAGAGCCGGCCCTCGTCCTCGCCCGCCTCGTAGATCGGGATCACGTTCGGGTGGTCGAGACTGGCGGCCAGGCGCGACTCCCGCAGCAGCCGCTGGCCGAAGCGATCGTCTTCGGCGAGAACGCCGGCGAGGACCTTGAGCGCGACGGGGCGGCCAAGACGCGCGTCGGTGGCGCGGTAGACCTCCCCCGTGCCGCCTCGGCCGAGGAGCTCCTCGACGCGGTATCCAGCCACATGGGCCCCGGCGTGACCGCCACCTTCGTTCATCTCGTCCTCCCGGGGAGCCTTACCGAGCGCCCCGGCGATTGCAACCACCGGACCGCGGCGAGCGGCGCCGCGGTCCGGTTGGGTGTGTCGGGTTACCCGCAGTGCGCCGTTGCCGACGCCGATGCTGCGGCGCGGGCCGCGCTCGGGGACCCGAGCGTGATGTTGCCGGTGTAGCTGGTGCTGACCCCTTTTGCGGTTGGGGTGTCGACCATCGTCAGCACCCCGCGTGCGTGCTTGAAGTCGCCGGTCCCGCCGACGACCGGATGCCAGCACGAGCCCCAGACGAGCGTGTCGTCGGCTTCGAACTCGCCCCAGTAGAGGTAGGTGAAGGAGAGCGTGCCCGACGGGTCGCCGGCGCAGCTGCGATCGCGCCGGAGGTCGAGGCAGCCCTTGAAGCGCTCGGTGCCCTTGGCGCGGAAGATCGAGCCGCTGCCGAGTTCCTTGAACGAGGTGACTTCCCACTTGCCGACGAGGCCGCCGTTCATCTTGTACGTGCCCGCGGCTTCGTCGACGACGATCTGCTTTCCGGAGACCGGATAGGTCGCCGCACTAGCCGATCCGGCCAGTGCGAGCGCCGTTGCACAGGTCGCCATTAGACAGCAGGTGGTTGCAAAAAGGCTCTTGGCTGACATCGATTCCTCCTTGGATGGTTCGGGTCGGCCAAGGCTCGCCGCAGGCGCTGGAGATTCGCTGGAGGTTCGCTGGGGCGGGCCCCCAGCGGGGATTGCTTCGGCTATTTCGTTCTCGTGCCGGTTGGCCTCTGCTTCAACGCGTTGCTCGAAATCGCTCACCATGAGGCGAGCCCCGCGTCATAGCGATGATCGCTTCGCCCTAAGAGCAAGCCCCTGTCAGCTTCCTGCGGCCGATACTCGCCTCGCGGCTTCCAGGGATCGGGCCATGTTCTTGGGCCGGGTCATCGGGTTGAAGGCAAACTGGGCGACGTTGCTCAACACCAGGAGCGCCATCGCGCCCACCAAGGGGCCGTCTCCTTGAATCGCTGCAACGACACCGAGAGTTATGCCTACGACGATGAGCACGACAGCCAGCCCACGATGCAGCGGCACTTCGCGCTCTCTGCGTTGACATTTCTCGGCCAGCTCGACGGCGGCGGCTGCCATCCGCGGGTCCGGCGGGGCCTCCCCCTTCGCTACCAGCCTGTTGACGCGCCGCTTCTCGCCGTAGGACAGCGCTCGGAACATCCCCATGTCGTCAGAGGCAGTCACCGTGCTCGGCGTCGAGAGAGTGCGAGCTTCTCATACATCGGCGGCGAATCGCTTCCGCTTTGCGCGAGAAGCGACTGCGGGCGGACCTTAGAGACCGAGGACCAGGGTGAGTGCTTCGTCGACGGCTTGCAGCTCTGCGGAGTCGAGGCGTCCGGCGGATCTTCCTAAGCGCTCGGGGTCCACGACCGTGGTCTGCTCGACCAGGACCTTCGTCTCGGTGTCGTCGAGCGAAATCGTCGGGCGGAAGGTAGCCGGGCGAGCGCTGGTCGAGGTGGGGGCGACGAGGGTCGTGCTCAGCGCCATGAACTCGTCAGCCTGGACTACGACGGCGTAGCGCGCCCCCCGCTGCTCCCTCCCTCGAGTGCCCCGAGGAGCCGGCAGCCGGAAGACCTCGCCACGAACCACCTAGTCGACCGGATCCGGCGCGAGCTCGGCCATCTGCTCGCGGACGACCCGCATCTCTGCGCGGTCGGTCTCGTCGGCTGCCAGCCGCTCGACCTCGGCGGCGATCGAGGAGCGTGCCCGGCGGCGGGCGGCCGACTCCAGCAGGGCGGCGCGAACCGCCTCGGAATCGGTCAATGATCCTCCTCGGACAATCCGCAGGGCCGCTTCGGAACTGTCGTCCAGACGAACGTGAAGAGATCGACTCATGGAGGTCAATGTAGCACGCATCGTGCTACAAAAATCGGGGCGCCCGGATTTGAACCGGGGACCTCACCGACCCGAACGGTGCGCGCTACCAGGCTGCGCCACGCCCCGAGAGCGGCGATTATCTCAGAGCGGCGTCGGCCGAGCAGCGCCGCCTCGGACGGGGCGCTACTTTCGCCCTCGTGCCGGTTATCGCAGACATGCGCCGCAAGATCTCCCGGCTGCTGGTCCTAGCCGTTTTCCTGTTCGGGCTGGTGCCGGCGGTGGCGGCGGCCTATGTGCCGGCGGGCTTCATCGGCATGGCCCCGCAGGGACCGACCAGCGCCAAGGACTACGAACTGATGCGGAAGGCCGGCATCCGCAACGTGCGGATGCCGCTCAACTGGGCCGAAATCGAGCCCGAAGACCCCTACTTCTTCCCTCAGAACTGGGCTCATTTCGATCGCGTCGTGGAACTCGCGGCCGAAGCCGGGTTGCAGGTGATGCCGGTGGTCCTGGGCACGCCGAAATGGGTCGCCCCGGAATCGACCGTGCTGCCGGTCTTCTCGCCCTGGCAACGCCGCGGCTGGGCTCGCTTCCTGCGCGATGCCGTTGCCCGTTATGGGCCCGAAGGCGAATTCTGGGAGGACCACGTCAAGCTCGACTACCTGCCGTTCGAACGCTGGGAGATCTGGAACGAGGAGAACATCGTCAGCTTCTCCAGCGAACCGAATCCGGCCGCCTTCGCCAGGCTGGTTCGGATCTCGGGCCGGGCCCTGCACGGCGCGGACCCCGAATCGGAAGTGCTGCTCGGCGGGCTCTTCGGGCGGCCGCTGCAGATTCCGCCCAACGTCGGCTCGGGCAACTTCCTCCAGCGCCTCTACCGGGCCGGGAACGTGCGGCCCTACTTCGATGCGGTCGCGCTCCACCCCTACGTCGCCGACGCCCACGCGATGGCGGCCCAGCTGCGCAATCTGCGCCGGATCATGCGGCTCCACCACGACGGCTACAAGAAGCTCTACGTGACCGAGCTCGGCTGGGGGTCGCAGTCGGGGCCGACCCGCTGGCAGCGCGGCCTCCGCGGTCAGGCCGACCAGCTCTCGAAGGCGTTCGCGATCCTCTCGGCCAACCGCGTCCGCTGGCGGATCGGCGGCGCCTGGTGGTTCAGCTGGGCCGACGCCGAAGGCGGCTGCAGCTTCTGCACCTCGGCCGGCCTGCTGACCGAAAATCGCGAAGCAAAGCCTTCCTGGTACCGGTTCAACGAATGGACCGGCGGCAACCCCGACACGGTGCCGCGGCTGAACCTGCACGGGGAAGCCGGGGAAGTGGAAGTCGCCGAAGAAGCCGGTGTCGGCGGCGACTGAGCGGGTAGCCGAGGGGGCGCGGCGGTTAGGCTGCGCGATGAACTTCCAATCGACCAAGGGAGACCACGGATGGCCTACTCAGTACCCGACTTGCCGTACCCCTACGACGCGCTCGAGCCCCACATCGACGAGGAGACGATGCGCATCCACCACGACAAACACCACCAGGCCTACGTCGACAAAGCCAACGGCGCCCTCGAGGGCACCGAGTGGGCCGACAAGGACGTCGCCGAGGTGCTGCAGAACCTCGACAGCCTGCCCGCCGACAAGCAGGGCCCGGTCCGCAACAACGCCGGCGGCCACTACAACCACTCGCTCTTCTGGCAGATGCTGAGCGGCGATGGCGGCGGCGAGCCGAGCGGCGACCTGGCCGACGCGATCGACAGCGCCTTCGGCTCTTTCGACGCCTTCAAGGAGGAGTTCAAAAACGCCGGCATCGGCCAGTTCGGCTCCGGCTGGGCCTGGCTGGTGAAGAACGCCGACGGCAGCATCGCCGTCACCAAAACGCCCAACCAGGACTCGCCGATCTCAAACGGCCAGACCCCGCTGCTGGGCTGCGACGTCTGGGAGCACGCCTATTACCTGAAGTACCAGAACAAGCGTCCCGAATACCTCGACGCGTTCTGGAACGTCGTCAACTGGGATCACGTGGCCAGCGCCTACGCGTCCTAGCGGTACCGCTTCTCAACCGGCCGACGGGGCCGGGCTCGCCTCCTGGCGCGGCTCGGTCCCGTCCTTGGCCGGGATCTCTGCCATGGCGTGCTCGGCCAGGGCGGTGATGGTCAGGCTCGGGTTGACGCCGACGTTGGCGGGGACCGCGGCGCCGTCGCAGACCAGCAGGTTCTCGTAGCCGAAGACGCGCTGGCGGGAGTCGACGACCCCGTCCTCGGGGCCATGTCCGATCACCGCGCCGCCGAGGATGTGGGCGGTGGTGGGGATGTTCAGCAGCGCCTCGGTGGTCGAGCTCTGGGCGACGCCGCCGGTGCGCTTGGCGAGCCATTCGGAGAAGGCGTTGGCGGCCGGGATGAAGGTCGGCATCGGCCGCTCGGGGTCCTGCTCGGTCTGCAGGCGGACGTCGCCGTTGCGCTTCAGCGTCGGCCGCAGGGCGATCGCGTTGTCGAGCGTCTGCATGACGAGGACGATGATCGTCCGGCTCGACCAGTTGCGCGGCCACAGCGTCTTCGCGAAGCGACCGGGGTGGCGGAGGATCTGTGCCAGCAGCTTCAGCGGCCGCGTCACCCGCGAGCCGTCGCCGACCATCAGCGTGTAGAGCAGGTGCATCGAGTTGCCGTCCTTGCCGTAGGTGACGGTCTCGATGTGGGTGTGCGGGTCGGGGTAGATGCTGGAGGTGATCGCGACCCGCTTGGTCAGGTCGTCGGGGTAGTCGTCGGGGACGGTGACGGCGAGGATCGACTCGCTGTTGGTCCGCACCAGCTCGCCGAGGCGGTTGGAGATACGCGGCAGGGCGCCGCCGAGGCGGCAGCGCTGCAGCAGCTTGTTGGTCCCGAGCGGGCCGGCGGCGACGATCACGCCGCGGGCGCGAAGGGTGCTGGCGCCGCGGCCGCGGAGCAGTCCCGAGCGCTCGCTGGTCACGGTGTAGCCGTCGCTGCCGTCGTCGGCTCCGAGTGGGCGGATCTCGGTCACGGTCCGGTCCGCCTCGATCCGGACGCCGCGCTGCTCGGCCAGCCAGAGGTAGTTCTTGACCAGCGTGTTCTTGGCCCCGTGCGGGCAGCCGACCATGCAGCGGCCGCACTGCATGCAGCCGGTCCGGTCGGGGCCCTCGCCGCCGAAGAACGGGTCGGGCACGGTCTGGCCGGGGTTGTCGAGGTAGATCCCGATCGGCGTCTTCTGGTAGGTGTCGCCGACGCCGATCTCCTCGCCGTACTCGCGCAGCAGCTGGTCGGCGGGGTCGTCGCGGTCATGGACGACGACGCCGAGCATCCGCTGCGCTTCGGCGTAGTGGGGCGCCAGCGTCTGCTCCCAGTCCTCGAGGTCGGCCCATTGCGGGTCCTCGAAGAACTGGCTCGGCGGCACGTAGAGCGTGTTGGCATAGCCGAGGCTGCCGCCGCCGACGCCGCAGCCGCTGACCACCGAGACGTCCTTGAACGGGGTCAGGCGGAAGATCCCGCGCAGGCCCAGCCTCGGCGCCCAGAAGTAGCGGCGCAGGTCCCAGGTCGACTTCGGGAAGTCCTCGTCGCGGAACCGCTTGCCGCACTCCAGGACGGCAACCGAGTACCCCTTTTCGGCCAGGCGCAGGGCAGAGACCGACCCCCCGAACCCGGAGCCGACAACCACCCAGTCGAAGTCGAACTGGCTCACCAGCCAACCCTAACCGGTTGGCTGGTGACAGGTGGCTCGCGCTGGCTCAGGCCTCGCCAGGCTCGAGCGGGCGGAAGTCGCTCGTGCGGGCGCCGCAGACCGGGCAGAACCAGTCGCTGGGAATGTCCTCGAACTCGGTTCCGGGCGGGATCCCGCCGTCGGGGTCGCCGATCTCCGGGTCGTAGATGAACCCGCAGCTTTCGCAGATCCAGAGCTTCGTCTCGGTCGCCGCGCTCATTTGTCGAAGCTCACCGAGACCGGTTCGCGCTCGGCTTTGTCCTCGATTTCGAAGTACTCGCGCGCGGTGAAGTTGCCCTGGTTGGCGATGATCGAGCCGGGGAACTGCTGGATGTCGGTGTTGTAGGACTGGACGTTGGAGTTGTAGATCCGGCGCGAGGCCTGGATCTCGTCCTCGAGCTCCGACAGGTTGCGGCTGAGCTGCTGGAAGTTCTCGGTCGCCCGCAGGGTCGGGTAGTTCTCGGCCACCGCGCGCAGGTCGGTGAGGGCGCCGGTCAGCTGCGACTCGGCTTTGGAGGTGTCGGCGACGCTGTGGGCTTCCATCGCCGCGGCGCGTGCTTTGGTCGCTTTCTCGAACACTTCGCTCTCGTGCGAGGCGTAGCCTTTGACCGTCTCGACCAGGTTGGGCACGAGGTCGTGGCGCCGCTTGAGCTGGACGTCGATTCCGCTCCATGACTCGTCGACCCGGTTGCGGGAGGCGATGATCGAGTTGCGCTTCGCGATGTAGTAGAGGACCGCGATGACGAGGATCGCGACGACGACGATGATGACGATGGTCATGAAGGCTCCTGTGTCCTGTTCCTATGGTCGACCCGAAGGACTGTGCGCCTCATCGTAGCCGCAGCAGGGGCGAGAACCGACGAATATCGCTCCAGATCCAGCCGTCGCGCACGAATAAGATCCGGCGATGGGCGCCAAGCAGGAAGCGGCGGAATGGACGGCGGCCGTGCGCCTCTACGGCGAGCGCAACGACCTCACCTACGAGGGGGTCGGCGGGATCAACCCCAAAGACGCCCCGGTCGCGCTCTGCGTCGGCGGCGTCAACCGACTCACCGGGCAGCTGGTCGAGGGTTTCTGGGGGGCCTCCTGCGACGCCGACGAAAAGGAGGTCGGCAGCCTCTTCAACAAGGCGCTGCTGCCGACCGCGGTCCTCGCCAAGGCGCACATGCCGGACCTCGCCAAGGTCGTCCCCGCCTTCAACGTCGAGTCGATCGAGGGGCATGAGGTGGTCACCCAGCGCTTCCAGCGCAAGGTCGAGTTCGAGTCGCTCGACTTCAACAAGCGCTTCCTGGCGACGGTGCCGAAGGAGTACGACCCGATCCAGCTGCGCGAGCTGTTCGGCCCCGGCTTCCTCGCCTGGGTGACGACGATGACCGGGGAGATCGACTTCGGCATCAACGACCGCCAGCTCTGGTTCCTCTGGCGCCTGCGCGAACGCAGCGAAGCGGAGCTGAAGCAGGCGCTCCAAAATGCCGGCCAGCTCTTCAAACGGCTGCAGGCGGAGATGGAAGAGAGCGGTATCCACACCTACCCGCCGGGCCCGTGGCACGCCGGGCTGGCGCCGTTCCCCGACGCCTAAAGGCGCCTTTTGGGTCCATATGGCGCCAAAAAGCGCCTGGGAGGGCTCGCTAGGGGAGCTTCTCGGCGGGCTCGCCGTCCTCGTAGCCCGGCTCGCCGGGGAGGACGATGCGGTGCTGCTCGCCGTCGCGGATCACCCGCGGGGTGACCGAGCCGACGTCGCTGGTGCGGTAGTGGGCCAGCGCCTCGTCGGCGCTGGCGAAGGCGCTGAGCCAACGCAGCTGGTTGATCGTCGGGAAGGAGAGGCGCAGCTCGCCCGCCTCTTGGGCGGCAAGCGCCTTGGCCGGCTCGAACCAGCCGGCCTCGATCGTCTCGACGCCATCGGGTTTGGGCGGGGTGTGGGCGGGCGCGAGGGCGAGGTAGAACCAAGCGTCGAAGCGGGTCGAGACGACCTCGGGAGTGATCCAGCGCGAGAAGAGGACCATCTCCTCCTCGGCGGCCAGCTCGATTCCGGCCTCCTCGGTCAGCTCGCGCAGCGCGCAGGCGCGGCGGCCGGCCTCGGCCTCGCCGTCGGCGGCGTCGACCGAGCCGCCCGGGAAGACCCAGACCCCGGGCATGAACGACGCCTCCTCGCTGCGCTTCAGCATCAGCAGCTCCAGCGCCCGGTCGGAATGCCTGCCGCCGCGGCGCAGGAGGATCACCGCCGCCGCCGGCCGCGGCGTCGAGGGCGGCCCGAAGTTCGGCAGCTCGGCCGGTCCCTCCGGCCGCACGGATTCCTCCATCGACCCAGCCTAGTCGAGGGCGCGCTCGCGCCGGCCGCGGATCCAGGCCCGCTGCGCGAGGAGCGCGAGCAGGACGAGGAGCGCGATCGGGGCGAGTACCGCGGCGGTGACGATGACGACCCCAGCGGCGACGGAGAGGATGTGGCCGGCGTCGTGCAGCGCGTCGCCGGCGTTCCAGCTGCCGCCGCCGGCAGCAGCCGGTGCTTCGCCGCTGATGATCCGCAGCGAGACGCGCGAGAGGTTGGCGCGGCGCTGCAGCGCGGTCAGCTGGGACTTGAGATCGGCGGCACGGCGGCGCTCGGCGTGCAGCTTCGCTTCCACTGCCTCCTGCTCGGCTTCGGTTTCGGCGTCGGCGAGCTGGTTCAGCAGCGATTCGATCCTGGCGTGGGAGTCCTGCAGCAGTTCGCCGGTGGTGACGGTGGGGGCGGTGATGTCGTTGCTCGACTCGTGCCGGTCCCGCACTTCGGCGATGGCGGAGAAGGAGGCGAGCGCGTCGGAGAGCTTGGCGCTGGGGATCAGCAGTTCGAACCGTGCTCCAGCCTGTCCTTCGCTGCCGCCGCGGACCGAGGAGTTGAGCACGATCCCGTCGTAGGCGTGCACCGTTTCCAGCACCTTTCCGGCCGCGTCGCCGACTTCGCTCGGGTCGGTGCCGAGCGTCATCTCCGCTGCGCGTTCGACATTGCGGTGCTTGGCGCCGGAGGCGTAGGGGCCGGTGCCGCTCCTCACCTGCGGCGAGACGGCTTCGGAGGAAGCAGCGGCGCTGGGTGCGCTCTCGGCTTCAGGGGACGCTTCGACTCCGGATTCTTCCGCCGATCCGCCGTACGTGTTGAGAAAGCTGAGCGTGCCATTGAGCGATTTGCCGCTGGCCGCCGATTCCGTGTCGACACGGGAGGAGCCGGCTCCGCCTCCGGAGCCTGCGATCGCCGCCGTCGCGAGCACGATCGCGACCGCAGCCATACCGCCCCCGGCCAACGCTAGCTGCCCCGGACGCGCCTGGCGCAGCCACTCGACGAGCCGCTGCCAGCCCGTTTCCATCCCGCCGCGTTCGGGGCGCGGGAAGCCTTCGGCGGCGAGCTCGTCGAGTTCCGCGGTGAACTCCTGGTCTGGCTCGGGGCGCAGCGACTCCAGGGTCGCGACGAACTGGTCGTCTCTATAGGGCTCCATCGCAGGCCTCCCTCAGCTTGGTTACGGCGCGGTGCAGCTTGGTGCCGGCGTTGGACTCGCTGACGCCGATCACGGCGGCGATCTCGGCGTTGCCGAGGCCGGCGAAGAACTTGAGCGCGATCAGCTCGCGCTCGCGCGGCTCGAGCGTCGCCAGGGCGGCGGCGAGGGCGAGGCGGCGGGTGCTTTGCTCGGCGCTCTCGCCGACCGAGGCGCCGGCCAGGTCCTCGGGATCGGCGGCCAGCTCGGCCTGGCGGCCGCGGCGGCGCAGCTCGTCGAGCGCCGCGTTGCGGGCGATCCCGAAGAGCCAGGCGCGCGGCTCGCCGCGGTTGCGGTCGAAGCGCGAGCGCTTGCGGTAGGCGCGCTCGAAGGCGGCGGCCGTCACTTCCTCGGCCGCGGCGCGGTCGCGGAGGATGCTGGTGACGTAGGCGTAGACGTCGTCGCGGTTGGCACGGTAGAGCCGCTCGAAGGCGAGGTCCGCCTCCCTCGGTGCCTCCTGCGCGCTGGCGAGAAGTGCTTGCTCCACACCGGTACTACGGACAAGCCGGTGATCCATCACAGGGAGTATGCGGACGGCTAGGCGACCTTGGGCGCGGCGTTGGTGCTCGGCGCCGCCTCCGGTGCCGTCGCGATCGCGGCGGTGATCGAGTCGGCGGTGATCGCGAGCAGCTGGCGCAGCTCCTCCTCCGAGATCGCCAGCGGCGGCACCAGGACCACGGTGTTGCCGAGCGGGCGGACGATCGCGCCGCGCTCGCGGGCGGCTTCGGTCACCCGGTGGCCCATGCGCAGAGCCGGGTCCCAGGCGGCGAGGTCGATCCCGGCCATGAAGCCCTTGTGGCGGATCTCGGTCACCTCGTCCATCCCCCCGATTCCGGCCAGCAGCTCGGCGAAGAGGCCGATCTTCGGCTGCAGCCGCTCTAACGTGCGCTCGTCCTCGAAGACGTCGAGATTGGCGAGCGCGGCGGCGCAGGCAAGCGGGTTGCCGGTGTAGGTGTGGCCGTGGAAGAAGGTGCGGAACTGCTCCGGAGCGCCGAGGAAGCCCTCGTAGACTGCCTCGGTGGTCAGCGTCGCCGCCAGCGGCAGGTAGCCGCCGGTGATCCCCTTGGCGAGGCAGAGCAAGTCCGGCGCGACGTCCTCCTGCTCGCAGGCGAACATCGTCCCGGTGCGGCCGAAGCCGACCGCGACCTCGTCGGCGATCAGCAGCACGCCGTATTCGTCGCAGAGCTCGCGCACCGCGCGCAGGTAGCCGGGAGGGTGGAGGACCATGCCGCCGGCGCCCTGGACCAGCGGCTCGACGATCACCGCCGAGATCTCCGGGCCATGGGAATCGAGGATGCGCTCCATCTCGGCCGCGTCTCCCGGCTCGGCCATGTGGGTGGGGAAGAGGAGCGGCCCGTAGGTGGCGTGAAAGAGGTCGATGCCGCCGACCGAGACGGAGCCGATCGTGTCGCCGTGGTAGCCCTCGCGGAGATGTACGAAGGAGGTGCGGCGGGCGTCCTCGCCGCCGCGCTGCTGGTGGTACTGGAAGGCCATCTTCAGCGCCACCTCGGCCGCGGTCGCGCCCGAGTCCGAGTAGAAGACGCGGGAAAGGCCGGGCGGCGCGATCGCGACCAGGCGGGCGGCGAGCTCGATCGCCCAGGGGTGGGAGAGGCCGAGCATCGTCGAGTGCGAGACGCGGTCGAGCTGAGCGCGAATCGCGGCGTCGATCGCCGGGTGCCGGTGGCCATGGACGTTGCACCACAGCGAGGAGTGGCCGTCGAGGTAGCGGCGGCCCTCGCTGTCGATCAGGTAGCAGCCCTCGCCCCCCTCGATCACCAGCGGCGCCTCCTCGACCCAGCCCTGCTGCTGGGTGAACGGGTGCCAGAGGTGCTCGTGGTCGAGCCGGGCGGGGTCGGCGCTCATCGGCTCAACCCTAGTGAGCTGCGCCTTCTGTGACCTGCCTCACGCGAACAACTATTGCGGTTGAGAAATAGTTGCAGATGTGCAACTATTGTTGGCATGCAAGCGAGTGACGTGCAGACCGTCGCCGGTCCAAACGAGACCGAAGCCACCCTGGAGGAGCGGGAGACCGCGGCGCGGATCGCCGCTCTCCTCCGCCACCTCTTCCTCTACGACCGCGGCAACCAGCTGCGGGTGCTGGAGGACTCCGGCCTCTCGATGACCCAGTGCAAGGCTCTGCTCGAGCTCGGCGGTCTCGGACAGGGAACGGGGCGCTGGCAGGTCAGCGACCTCGCGGCTGTCTTCGGCGTCTCCGTCCCCTCGATGAGCCGTGCTGTCGATTGCCTGGTCAAGAAAGGCCTGGCGACGCGGGTCGAGGACCCCGACGACCGCCGTGTGCGGCGGGTCGAGATCACCGCCGGCGGCAAGGACCTGGTCGAGACCCTGGTCGCGATCCGGCGCAGCGGGATGGAGGCGTTCGCCTCGACCCTGAGTGCCGCCCAGCGCCGCAAGCTCGACGCCGCGATCGACTCGCTGATGGACCGAGAGGACATCGCCCAGACCTTTGAGCACCTGAAGGGAAGTGAAGCTTGACCCGTTACCGACATTTGATCACCGACCAGAATCGCAAGTGGTGGACCCTCGGCGCGATGTGCTTCGCGCTGTTCATGATCATGCTCGACAACACGGTCGTGAACGTCGCCCTGCCCTCGATCCAGAAGGACCTGGGCGCCTCGATCTCCGGCCTCGAGTGGACGGTCAGCGGCTACACGCTGTCCTTCGCCGTGCTGCTGGCGACCGGCGGACGGCTCGGCGACATATTCGGCCGCCGCCGCATGTTCCTCTCCGGCGTGATCATCTTCGCCCTCTCCTCGGCGACCGCCGGCCTCGCTCCCGACGAGACCGCGCTGGTCGTCAGCCGCGTGGTCCAGGGCGTCGGCGCAGCGCTGATGATGCCGGGCACGCTCTCGATCATCACCGACGCCTTCCCCGCCCACGAGCGCGGCAAAGCGATGGGCACCTGGGCTGGCGTCTCGGCCCTGGCGCTGGCGATCGGGCCGGTGCTGGGCGGCTTCCTCACCGAGCACGTCACCTGGCGCGCGATCTTCTACATCAACATCCCGGTCGCGATCGGCGCCGTCGCCGCCACCCTGTTCGCGGTGCGCGAGTCGCGCGACACCAGCGTCGGCCGCGACGTCGACTACCCGGGCGTGGCGGTCCTCACCGCCGGCCTGACCGCCCTCGTGCTCGCCCTCGTCCAGGGCAACAGCTGGGGCTGGGGGTCGACCCAGATCGTCGCCCTGCTCGCGATCGCCGTCGTCGCGGTCCCCGTCTTCGTCGCCGTCGAGAACCGGGTCAAGGCGCCGATCGTCCAGTTCGACCTGCTCTCCGACCGCAATTTCGTCGGCGCCATCGTCGTCGCCCTGATCATCAGCTTCTCGATGCTGGGCGTCTTCTTCTTCCTTGCCCTCTACATGCAGGACATCCTCGGCTACACGCCGCTGGAAGCCGGCATCCGCTTCCTCCCCTCGACCTTGATGATCGTCGCCGTGGCGCCGGTCGCCGGTCGCCTCGCCGACCGCTTCGGGCCGCGCTGGCTGATCGTCGGCGGGCTGGCGCTGGTCTCGGCTTCGCTCTTCACCTTCAGCGGGATCGCGGTCGACTCCGGCTATCTGGACCTGCTGCCCGGGTTCATGCTGCTCGGCATCGGGATCGCGATGACGATGTCGCCGATGACGAGCGCGGCGATGAACGCGGTGCCGGTGCAGAAAGCCGGCATCGCCTCCGGCGTCCTCTCGATGTTCCGGATGGTCGGCGGCAGCCTCGGCGTCGCAGTTACCGGAGCGATCTTCCAGGGCCTGGTCGGCCCCAAGCTCGACTCGCTGCTCGCCGGCAGCGGGATCACCGCAGCTCAGCGCGGCGCTATTGCCGAACAGCTCGGCGGTGGCTCGATCAGCGCCGTCCCCGGCCTCAGCTCTGCCCAGGCGCACGCCGCCGAAGCCGCGGGGTCAGAAGCCTTCGTCTACGCGCTCGGGACGGCGATGCTGGTCTCGGCCTTCGTCGCTCTCTTCGGCGCCGGAGTCGCCGTCGTCGCGATCCGCGCCAAGCGGCGCGCCGGGGTCGAGACGACCCTGGAGGAGGCCGAGGCGGCGGGCGCCAACCCGGGCGGCTCGGCGGTGACGGCGGTCGAGGAGCGCGAAGCTCTGGCGGCCGGGGAGGTCGCATAGTGTCCTGCCGCGATGCTGGTTCTTCTGCCGCCCTCGGAGGGCAAGGCCGCGCCCGCGGCGGGCCCCCCGCTCGATCTCGCCAAGCTCGCCTTCGCCGCCGAGCTGACGGAGCCGCGGCAGAGATTGCTCGAAGCGCTCGCCGCTCTCTCGGCGCTGCCGCAAAGACGCGCAGTTCAGATGCTGGGCCTCTCGCCGGGGCAGGCGGGTGAGGTAGAGGTCGACGCCGGCCTACGCGGCGCCCCGGCGGCGCCCGCGGCCGAGGTCTACAGCGGCGTCCTCTACGACCGCCTCGGCCTCGCCTCGCTGCCGGCGAAGGCGCGGCGGCGGGTCCTGATCGCGAGCGCCCTCTGGGGCGCCGTGCGGCCCGAAGACCCGATCCCCTACTACCGGCTGGCAGCGAAAGCGAAGCTGCCGAAGATCGGTGGGATTGCAGCCCACTGGCGGGCGCCGCTGGCCGCGGCGATGCCGGACGCCGAGGGCGAGCTGATCGTCGACATGCGCTCCGGCGCCTACGCCGCCTTCTGGAAGCCGAAGGCGGCGACGCTGCTCGCGGTTCGGGCCTTCACCGAGAGCGGCGGCAAGCGCAAGCCGGTCTCGCACATGGCGAAGGCAGTGCGCGGCGAAGTGGCGAAGGCGCTGCTGGAGGCGAAGGTGGCGCCGAAGGACCCCGAGGGCGCCGCGTCTCTCGCCGGGAGCGCCGGCTTCCGCGTCGAGCTCAGCGGCGCCTACCTCGACGTCATCGTCGACCCCTGAGCGCCGTGTCGACTTGTCCACCTAGAGGCGACAAAGTCGACAGAGGAGAGCTCAGAAGCTCATCTGCGGCCAGGAGTCGACGCTGCCGACGTCGATCTCAGCGAGGACTTTGACCTCGACGCCGCTGAGCCGCGCGATCGTCTCGCGGTTGTCGCGCTCGATCTCGCTCGGCTGATCGGGCCATGGGGTGAGGACGATCGCGGCGACCTCGAGGCCGGCGGCGCGCGCTGCCTCGACCGTGAGCAGGGTGTGGTTGATCGTGCCGAGGCCCGGAGAGGAGACGACGACGAGCGGGTAGCCGAGGTCGACGGCAAGGTCGCGGACCAGGTAGTCGCGGGTGAGCGGGACGAGCAGGCCGCCGACCCCCTCGCAGACGAGATCCTCGGCGCCGGCGGCCGCTGCTGCGGCCACGTCGCGCAGGCGCTGCGGGTCGATCTCCTCGCCGGCCAGCGCCGCCGCCAGGTGCGGCGAGGCGGGCGGGTCGTATCGGTACGGCGCCACCTCCTCGTCCGTCTGTTTCGAGCCGGAGGCCACCCGCAGCAACTCATGATCCGCCAGCCCGTCGGCATCCGCGTAGTCGGAGAGGCCGGTTACGCAGGGCTTGAAGACGTGGACCCGCTTGCCTTCGGCGGCGAGGGTGTGGGAGAGAACCGCGGCGACGACGGTCTTGCCGACCTCGGTGCCGGTGCCGGTGACGAAGACGCCTCGGGCCATGCTCGGTCCGAGTCTAGGCGGCGACGCCGACCAGGCCGACCTCGCGGGCGGCCTGCCCGACCTCGCGCGCGGCTCGCTCCAGCTCGGCGGGCGTGTGCGTCGCCATCACCGTGAAGCGCAGGCGCGAGGACCCCTCGGGGACGGTCGGCGGCCTGATTCCCTGGGCGAAGACGCCGCGCTCGAGTGCCAGCTCGCAGAGCTCCATCGTCCGCTCTGCCGCGCCCACCTCGAGTGGCACGATCTGGGTCTGCGAGCGGCCGGCGGCGAGCCCCTCGGCGGCGAGGGCGGCGCGCAGGGCGGCGGCGTTTGCCTGCAGGCAGTCGACCAGGGCCGGCTCGGCTTCGAGCAGCTCCAGCGCGGCCGCAGCGGCGCCGACCGAGGGCGGCGGCGGCGCGGTAGAGAAGATGAACGGGCGGGCGCGGTTGAGGAGGAGGTCGACCAGCTCGGGCGCGGCGCAGACGTAGGCGCCGTAGGAGCCGAGTGCCTTGCCGAGGGTGCCGACGACGACGTCGACCTCGCCGCTGAGCCCGGCGGCGGCGACCGAGCCGCGGCCGCCGGGGCCGAGGGCGCCGGTCGCGTGCGCCTCGTCGATCATCAGCCGCGCGCCGTGGCGGCGGGCGAGCTCGAGTAGCGCCGGCAGCGGGGCGAGGTCGCCGTCCATCGAGAAGACGCCGTCGCTGACGATCAGGGCGGCGCGCTCGCCGGCCTCGGCGAGGCCCCAGGCGAGGTGCTCGAGGTCGCCGTGGCGGTAGACGAAGGTCTCGGCGCGGGCGAGGCGGCAACCGTCGATGATGCTGGCGTGGTTGAGCTCGTCGGAGAAGACGACCTCGCCGCGCTCGGCGAGCGTCGCGATAGTGCCGGTGTTGGCGAGGTAGCCGGAGCCGAAGAGGAGCGCCGCCTCGCAGCCCTTGAAGGCGGCGAGTCGCCGCTCCAGCTCCTCGTGCGGAGCCATGTTGCCGGAGATCAGACGCGAGGCCCCCGAGCCCGCGCCCCAGTGGAGCGCCGCCTCGGCGGCCGCCTCGCGCACGCGCGGGTGATCGGCGAGGCCGAGGTAGTTGTTGGAGCAGAGCAGCAACACCTCGCTCCCGTCGAGCAGCACCCGCGGGCCCTGCGGTCCCTCGATCAGGCGCAGGCGCCGGTGCAGGCCGCGCTCGCGGAGGTCGTCGAGCCGCGCGGCGACGTCGGTCACGCCGGGGCCGTCATCTAGGCCGCGGTCGGGTACGAGGGGGCCTTGCCCCGCTTCTTCACCACCCGCAGCTGCGTCGAGGGATCCCAGAAGCTGGCTTCGTCCTGATGGTCGATCAGCTCGTCCATCGGCGTCGCCGGGGTCTCGCCCTCGAGGTAGCCAGAGCGGTTGTCGGGCCGCGGGTGGGCGCCGTTGTCGTCCTGTCGGGCGACGTTCAGCCCGAGCTCCTCGAACATCGCCCGGTCCTCCGCCGGCTCGGCGCCGAGGGTGGTGAGGAAGTTGCCCATCATCACTCCGTTGAGCCCGGCCTTGACCGCGAGCTTGTGCATCGAGCCGAGGTTCTCGACCCGTCCGCCGCAGAGGCGGAAGAGGGCGCCGGGGATGATCAGGCGGAAGATCGCGATCCACTTGACGACCTCCCACGGGTCCATCACCTCGCGGCCGCCGAATTTGGTCCCGTCCTTGGGGATCAGGAGATTGATCGGGACCGAGGTGGGGTTGATCTCCGAGAGCTCGAAGGCCATCTCGACCCGCTGCTCTTCTGACTCGCCGAGGTTGAGGATGCCGCCGACGCAGGTCTCCAGGCCCGCCTCCTTGACCGCCTCGATCGTCCGCAGGCGGCCCTCGTAGCGGACCGTGGTCGAGACCTCGGGGTAGTAGGAGCGGGCCGACTCGACGTTGTGGTGGACGCGCTGGACGCCGGCGTCCTTGAGCTGCTTGGCCCGCTCGACCGACATGTGGCCGATCGAGATGCAGCGCTTCAGGTTGGTCTCCCTGGAGACGAGTTCGGCGCCCTTGACGATTTTCTGGAAGTCGCGCTTGGAGAGGCCCTGGCCCTGGGTGACCATGCAGAAACGGTGGGCGCCCGCCGCCTCGGCCGCTTTCGCGTGTTCGAGGATCTGCTCGGGCTCCATCATCGCGTGCATCGGCGTGTCGGCCTCGGCGTAGCGCGACTGGGCGCAGAAGCCGCAGTCCTCGGCGCAGCCGCCGGACTTGGCGTTGACCAGCGAGCACATGTCGGTCGAGTCGCCGAACCTCTCGACCCGCACCTCCCAGGCGCGTTCGACGAGGGCTTCGATCTCCTCGTGGCTGGTGAGCTCGCCGTAGGCGAGGGCTTCTTCGAAGCTGATCAGGGATGGCATTCGCAGTCTCTCCCTCTGAGTCTATTTGCAGCGAGGCTAGGCGGCCCCCCGGACGGGCGAGGCCGCCTGTGGGCGTCGCCAAGGTCAGGCCTTAGCATCGGCCGATGGAGCGAGCGAGTCTGGGTCGCCGCGAGGAGCGACGGCGCGAGGAGCGCCGGCGCCGCTCCCTGCGCCGGCGTCGAATCGGCCTTGGCATCCTGATCGGGCTCGCCGCGGGCGCCTTCGCCTTCGGCGCCGCGCTCGGCGACGGCAGCGCGCCGCAGGAGAAGCCGTCGGTGGCGAGCACGCTGCCGCTGCGCCAGCTGGCCGGCGAGCGGCTGATCGCCGGCGTCCCGGGGACTGGGGTGCCGCCGCAGCTGCGGGCGGCGATCCACCGCGGCGAGCTGGCTGGCGTCGTCCTCTTCGCCGCCAACTTCCCCGATCGCGCCGCCGGCCGCCGGCTGATCGCCCAGCTGCAGGCGATCCGCTGCCCGCCGCGGCTGCGCGCCCCGCTGCTGATCATGGTCGACCAGGAGGGCGGCCAGGTGAAGCGGGTCGACGGCGCTCCCACCGCCTCCGCCCACGAAATGGGGGAGAAGGGGGGCGCCTTCAGCCGCCGCCAGGGAGGGCGTACCGCGGTGAACCTGAGCCAGCTCGGCGTCAACGTCGACCTCGCCCCGGTGCTCGACGTCGGCCGCCCTGGCGGAGTCATCGCCGCCACCGAACGCTCCTTCGGGGCTACGGCGAAGCGGGTCGCGGCGACCGCGGTGCCCTTCGCCCAGGGGCTGCAGGCCGGAGGCGTCGGGGCCACGGCCAAGCACTTCCCCGGCTTCGGCGCCGCCCGTGAAAACACCGACTTCGCGGTGCAGCGCATCGGCCTTTCCAAGCAGGAGCTGCGCAGGGTCGACGAGGCGCCCTACCGTGCCTACGTCGCCGCCGGCGGCGACCTGGTGATGCTGAGCACGGCGATCTACCGCGCCTTTTCCAACAAGCCGGCGGCCTTCACCCGAGCGCTGGCGACGGGCGAGTTGCGCCACCGGCTCGGCTTCGAGGGCGTCTCGATCACCGACGCGCTGGAAACCGTCGCGGTCGAGGACTTCGGCGGGCCCAAGGCCGCGGCGCTGGCGGCGGCCCGTGCTGGCACCGACCTGCTCCTCTTCACCGACCTCGGCTCGGTCGCCGCCGCCCGCGAGGCGCTGGTCGCCAAGCTGCGAGCCGGCAGCCTCGACCGTGCCGCCTTCGAAGCCGCGGCGCAGCGCGTCCTCGACCTGCGCGCCCGCCTCGGCAACCGCGGCTAGGAGAGGCCGCCGTTCCTGACGACCGCGTGGCGGTCGAAGACGCGGACGCCGTCGCGGCCGCTGTCCTTGGCCTCGTACATCGCCGCGTCGGCCTCGGAGACGATCGCGGCGACGTTGGTGCGGGCGCGGTCGCCGAACATGGCGACGCCGACGCAGGCGGTGACAGGGTCGATCTCGCCTCCCAGCGGCTCGTGCTCGCGGATCGCCCGCGCGATCGCTTCCGCCGCCAGCCGCGCCTCGCCGACCGTGCAGCGGGGCAGGATCACGGCGAACTCGTCGCCGCCGAGGCGGGCGAGCGTGTCGCTCTCGCGGGTGCGGCCGCGCAGGACGCCGGCGATCTCGACGATCAGCTGGTCGCCGGCGGGGTGGCCGCGGGTGTCGTTGACCTGCTTGAAGTGGTCGAGGTCGAGCATCAGCAGCGCTCCCGTCGTCCGCTCGCGGCGCGCCCGGGCCAGCGCCAGACGCAGGTCTTCGTCGAAGCGGCGCCGGTTCTTCAGCCCGGTCAGCGGGTCCTCGCTGGCCTCGCGCTGCAGCTCCAGCATCCGTTCGTTGCGGCTCCAGACGAAGATCAGCGCCGCCAGCACCGCGGCCAGGGCGAGGCCGACGATCCCGAGCAGCAGCGGCAGCGCGATCCCCGGTCGGCTCGGGTCCTCGATCACCAGCATCCAGGTCCGGTCGGCGACCGAGAAGGGGGCGCGGGAGGCGTCTTCGAGCGTTTCGTCGGGCCCGAGAACGACGTCCCGGTCGACGACCAGCTGCACCTTGTCGCGCTTGTCGAGGCTGCCGAGGGCGGCGGCCGCGAGGTCGCCGACCTTGAAGCTGCCGGCGGTGAAGCCGACCAGGGCATGGCGTCGCTCGGCGACGGTGTCGGTCGGGGCGCCGTCGCGGTAGATCGCCTGGAAGATGTTGATCCCGACGCCGCCGAGGACCAGCGGCACGACCGGGGTGGAGACAGGTTTGCCGCTGTCGCGGGCGCGGTCCAGGTAGGGCGCACGGTTGGGGTCGGTGCCGACGTCGTAGCCGATCACCGGCGCGGTCGGCAGCTTCGAGACGGCGTAGCTGACCGGGTAGTAGACGGCCTCCGGCCCGGCCGGGCCGCGGGCGAGGCCGACGCCGCTGGTGATCTGGACGCGGTGCAGTCGTTCGAAGCGGGCGCGCTCGGCGGCGGGGACCCGCTTGATGAAGGCGGCGGCCTCGAGCGTGCGGTCGGCGAGCAGCGAGCGGGCGACGACGCCGAACTCGTGGCGGTCGACGTTGCGGTCGACCTGGAAGAAGGTCGCGGCGGCCGAGAGCTCGCCGACCGAGAGCATCGCCACCGAGCCCGCCTGATGGGCCGCTCGCGCTGCCTCCTCGCGCTGGACGCGGTGGAAGTCGTCGGTTTCGCGCGAGTGGACGACAAGCGCCGCGACCACCGAGCCGACTCCGATCAGGAGCACGGCGGCGAGGCTGATCCAAAGGCGGGTGCGCATGAGTGGTTTGTCGGCGCCTGGGGCGGCGGCTTGAGCTTGGGTCGGTGCTTGTGAACGCTTGCGTACTGGTTCAGGCGTCGGGCGCGTTGGCCAGCGACTCCCAGAGGTAGAGCGAGGCGAGGCTGCGGTTGGGCTTCCAGCGCTCGCCGATCTCGACCACCCCCTGCGGGCTCGGCATCTCCTCCATCCCGTACTCGATCTGGATCGCTTTGCGGATCCCGAGGTCGCCGCCGGAGATCACGTCGGGCCGCCGCAGGTGGAAGAGCAGGAACATCTCGGCGGTCCATTGGCCGAGGCCGCGGACGGCGACGATCTCCTCGATCGCCTCCTCGTCTGAGAGCTGGTCGAGGCGGTCGAGCTCGAGCTCGCCGCTGAGCACGTGGCGGGCCAGGTCCTGGATGTACTCGACCTTGCGGCCGGAGAGTCCGGCGCCGCGCAGCGCCTCCTCGTCGGCGTCGAGGAGCTGCTCGGGCGATGGCGTCGTGCCGTCGAATATCTCCAGCACCCGCAGGTAGATCGTGCGCGCGGCCTTGGTCGAGAGCTGCTGGCCGACGATCGCCCGCAGCAGGGCACCGTAGGCGTCGGGCGGCCGCTCTTCGGCCCGCCGCTCGAGCCGGGTCGCGAGGTCGATCTCGCCGATCCGCTCGATCAGCGCCGCCATCACGGGATCGGAGGCGGCCAGCTGCTTGCGCGCCTTGGCGCTCACCGGCCTGTCCACTGCGGTCGCCGCTTCTCGCCGAAGGCGCGGATCCCCTCGCGCAGGTCCTCGGAGGAGAAGCACGACTCGCGCAGGGCGACCAGCCCCGCCTCCTGCTGGGGGCTGAGGACCGGGCTGTTGGTGAGCAGGTCGATCGCCGACTTGTTGCCGCGCATCGAGAGCGGCGCGTTGGCGGCGATCGCGGCGGCCAGCTGGACGGCCTCGTGGCCGAGCCGGTCGTCGTCGATGACCTCGTTGACGAGGCCGAAGCGCTCGGCGCGCGGGGCGCTGTAGTTGCGGCCGGTGAGAAACAGCTCCTTGGTCCGCGCCAGGCCGATCGTGTCGAGGAACTTGCGCAGTCCGGTGTGGCCGTAGATCAGGCCCAGTTTCGCCGGCGGCATGCCGAGTTGGGCGCCGGCGGCGCAAATCCGCAGATCGCAGGTGATCGCCAGCTCCAGCCCGCCGCCGAGGCAGTGGCCGTTGATCGCCGCGACCGTCGGCCAGGGGTGGTGGGCGATCGCCTCCATCGCCGCGTGGAAGGGGTGCGCGACGAGCGCCTCGGCGTCGCGCTCGAAGGTGGACTCGGGGATCGAGGCGATGTCGTAGCCGGCGGAGAAGACCGGCGGCGCGCCGGTGATCAGCACGCAGCGGGTCTCGATCCCGCGGTCGAGCTGGGGCAGCGCCTCGGCGATCGCGTCGAGGATCTCGTGGTCGAGCGCGTTGCGGCGCTCGGGGTTGGAGATGCGCAGGCGGGCAACCGCCTCGGCCGGCCGGTCGAGCTCGAGCTTGCCCCCCGCGAGCTGCTCGTTCATGCGGCCCTACTCCAGGACTACGAGGACATCGCCTTCGCTCACCGACTGGCCCTCCTCGCAGCGGATCTCCTTGACGATGCCGTCCTCTTCGGACTCGACTGGGATCTCCATCTTCATCGACTCGAGGATGGCGACGGTGTCGCCGTCGGAGACCTGGTCGCCGACCGCTACCTCGATTTTCCAGACGTTGCCGGTGATGTGAGCCTCGATGTCTGCCATGGGCGGGGACAATACCCCCCGCGATGGCGGCGGAACTAGGCAACGAGCTGGCGGTCGTGGTCGCTGCCCGCAACGAGGCCGACCGGATCGGGGCGACGGTGGCGGCGCTGCGCGGCGCCTTCCCGGCGGCGGCGGTCTGGGTCGGCGACGACGCCTCCGGCGACGGCACCGCGGAGACGGCGATGGCGGCCGGCGCCCAGGTGGTCAGCCGCGGGCGCCCGCACGGCAAGGGGGCCAACGTCACCGCCGCCGTCGAGGCGGCGCTGAGCGCAGCGCCGGCGCCCTCGCTCGTCCTCCTCTGCGACGGCGACCTCGGCGCCAGCGCGGCGCGGCTGGCGCCGCTCGTCGCGGCGGTCGAGGCCGGCGAGTGCGACCTCGCCGTTGCTGCCTTCAGCCGCCGGGTCGGGGGCGGGTTCGGGATCGCCCTGTCGTTCGCCCGCTGGGCGATCCGCCGCCTCTGCGGGGCTGAGACCGAGGCGCCGATCTCCGGCCAGCGGGCGCTCCGCGTCGAGGCTCTGCGTGCGACCCTTCCCTTCGCCGGTGGCTTCGGGATGGAGATCGGGATGACGGTCGACGCGGTCCGCGCCGGCTTCGTCCTGCGCGAGTACGAGCTCGACCTCGAGCACCGCGCAACCGGGCGCTCCGTCGCCGGCTTCGCCCACCGCGGCCGCCAGCTCTGGGACTTCGGCCGCGTCTACCTCTCGCGGGCGGGCGGGCGGGGGGCGGCGCGGTGATCCTGGCGATCGACCAGGGAACGACGGGGACGACCTGCCTCGTTTTCGATGGCGAGGGGCGGCTGGCGGGCCGCGCCTACTCGGAGTTCGAGCAGTTCTTCCCGCGGCCGGGCTGGGTCGAGCACGACGCGAACGAGATCTGGCACGTGACCCGAGCCGTCGCCGGCGAGGCGATCGCCGCCGCCGGGATCGATGGCGCCGAGCTGGAGGCGATCGGGATCACCAACCAGCGCGAGACCGTCGTCGCCTGGGACCCAGCGACGGGCGAGCCGCTGCACCGCGCCCTCGTCTGGCAGGACCGCCGCACCGCCGAGCGCTGCGCGGAGCTGCGCGCCGCCGGCCACGAAGCGCTGGTGCGCGAGCGGACCGGGCTGACGATCGACCCCTACTTCTCGGCGACCAAGATCGAGTGGCTGCTGCGCAACGGCGAGGGGATGGAGCGCGCCGTCTTCGGCACGATCGACTCCTGGCTGCTGTTCAAGCTGACCGGAGAGCACGCCACCGACTTCTCCAACGCCTCGCGGACGATGCTGTTCGACGTCCGCCGGCTCGAGTGGGACCGGGAGCTATGCGAGCTGCTCGCGGTCGACCCGGCGCGGCTGCCGGCGCCGCGGCCGTCTGCCGGTGTCTTCGGCACCACGACCGAGTTCGGCGGCGAGGTGCCGGTGGCGGGGATCGCCGGGGACCAGCAGGCGGCGCTCTTCGGCCAGGCCTGTCTGGAGCCGGGGATGGCGAAGAACACCTACGGCACCGGCAGCTTCGTCCTCCTCAACGCCGGCGGCGAGGCGCCGTCTCCGCCTGACGGCCTGCTCACCACGGTCGCCTGGGGGATCGGCGAGGAGGTCAGCTACGCGCTCGAGGCCTCGATCTTCGTCACCGGCGCCGCCGTCCAGTGGCTGCGCGACGGGCTCGGGATCATCGAGTCGGCGGCGGAGACCGAGGCGCTGGCGGCCTCCCTGGAGTCCAACGACGGCGTCTACTTCGTCCCCGCCCTGACCGGGCTCGGCTCGCCGCACTGGGACCCCTACGCGCGCGGCACGATCGTCGGCCTCACTCGCGGCAGCGGCCGCGCCCACCTGGCGCGTGCGGCGCTGGAGGCGATCGCCTACCAGACCGTTGACGCGGTCCGCGCCCAGGAGGCGGCCGCCGGCGAGCGCCTGGCCCTGCTCAAGGCCGACGGCGGCGCCGTCGCCAACCGCTGGCTGATGCAGTTCCAGGCCGACCTGCTGGGGGCGCCGGTCGCGGTCCCCGAGGTGACGGAGACGACCGCGCTCGGCGCCGCTTACCTGGCCGGGGTCGCGGTCGGCGCCTGGTCGCCGCAGCGGGTGGGGGAGATGTGGCGGCAGGCAGCCTTGTATGAGCCGCGGATGGGGGAGGAGGAGCGCGAGGCGCTGCTCGCTGGCTGGCACCGAGCCCTGGAGCGCTCTCGGGCCTGGGCGTCGCCTTAAACTCCCGCCACCCCTCGTATGGCCGAGATGAAGCCACAGGTCTACAAGGACCCGCGCCCGGCGGAGTACTTCGACCAGTTCCATGCGGCGGCGCGCAAGAAGGTCGGCTGGACCTACAACTTCGCCCGCTCGATCGTCAGCCTGCCGACCCTGCTGATCTACCGCGTCCGCGCGATCGGCCTCGCGAACGTCCCGCGCCATGGCGCCGTCATCCTCGCCCCAAACCACTTCAGCCAGATGGATCACTTCTTCGTCGGCCTCTACCTGCCGCGGCGAATCTGCTTCATGGCCAAATCGCAGCTCTTCGGGCCGCCGGTTCTGACCTACGTCTATAAGCACGGCGGCGCCTTCCCGATCCGCCGCGGGCATCGCGACGAGGAGGCGTTTGTCACCTCGCGCGCGATCCTCGGCCGCGGCGACACCCTGCTGGTCTACGCCGAGGGGGGACGCTCGCGCAGTGGCGAGCTGGGCGAGCCCAAACGCGGCATCGGCCGCATCGCGCTCGAATCGGGCGCCCCGGTCGTCCCCGTTGCGATCTACGGCTCAGCCCGGGTCCGCTCCTGGAAGCGGCTGCGCTTCCCCAGGGTCACCGTCCAGTACGGCGAGCCGCTCAGCTTCCCGGCCGACGAGGAGCCCTCGCGCGAGCGCCAGCTCGAGGTCGCCGGCGAGATCTTCGCCCGCGTCCGCGAGATGTACGAGGCGCTCGCTACTCGTAGCGGGGCTGCAGCCGGGGATAGAAGTCCGGATCGTGCCCGGGCGTGATCACCGCATCGGGGAACTGAGAGCGGAAGAGGCGCAACTCCTGCAGGGAGCGGCGGAAGTTGTGGGCGTCGAAGGGACGCGGTGGGGGCGCCAGGCCGCCGTCGAGCTGGCCGGCCATGTACGTCGCGTCGCCGCCGATGAGGAAGTCGACCTCGGCCAGGCGGCAGACGACCGAGATGTGCCCGGCGCTGTGGCCGGGGGTGTAGGCGAGGCGGACGGAGCCGTCGCCGAAGAGGTCGAAGCTGCGACCGAAGCTGGCGTAGGAGTCGATCCCGCCCCGGTCGAAGTCGACCGTGCGGTACTCGAAGGCGTAGTCGTAATGGGCGCGGCGGTAGCCGTTGAGCGTCGGTTTCGGCCCGTTCGTCGCGGCCTCCCACTCGGTCGCGCTGAGGACGAAGGTCGACTGCGGGAACTCCGAGATCGCCGAGGCATGGTCGGTGTGGAGATGGGTCATGACGACGACCGGGACCTCGCCCGCGCTGAGGCCCTTGGCGCGCAGCTGCGCCGGCACGTCTTCGCCGGGCTCGAGGGTCGGCTTGCCGACCCGGTTGGCGAGGCCGCCGAAGTTCTCGCGGCCGTCGCTCGCGATCGAAGGGTGCAGGCCGGTGTCGACGAGGATGGCGCCGGCGCTGGGGTGGCGGATCAGAAAGGCGGGGACGGGGATGATGTGCGGGTTCTTGCCCGAGAACAGCGCCCGGGCCAGCCTCAGAGTGAGGAAGCGGCCACCGGGGCTGACCATCGCCGCCAGCGGGAAGTCGACGTGGCCGGCGATCATCGGTTCGACCGCGACGCGGGCACCGGGGGTGCCGCCGGCAAGCGGCTCGTGCAGCGGCTGGGGCTCGACGTGGACCTTCATCGCAGTCACATATAAGCCCCTGCGGGCGCCGATAGGCTTGCCCGGCGATGGCTGAAAGCTCGCATTCGCAGGTGTTTCGGCAGGGCCTGCTCGAGGATCTCGTCTGCGTCGTCTCCGGCGCCGGCAGCGGCTTCGGGCGCGCGACCGCGCTGGAGCTGGCGGGCCTCGGCGCCACCGTCGTCGGTTGCGGGCGCCGCGAGGAGCCGCTGGCGCAGACGGGCGAGCTGGCCCGGGACCTGCCGGGTGCGTTCGAGCTCGAGCCGCTCGACATCCGCGAGGAGGAGCCGGTCGGCCGCTTCTTCGACGCCCTGCTCGAGCGCCACGGCCGCCTCGACCTCCTCGTCAACAACGCCGGCGGCCAGTTCCTCGCCCCAGCCGAGACGATCACGCCGAAGGGCTTTCGCACGGTGATCGACCTCAACGTCAACGGAACCTGGCTGATGACCCACGCCGCGGCGACCAAGGCGTTCATCCCGCAGCAGGGGGGCAAGGTGATCAGCGTCACCCTCTCGCCTCACAACGGGATGCCGGGGATGGTCCACTCCGGTGCCGCCCGCGCCGCGGTCGAGAACATGATGCGGACGCTCGCCGTCGAGTGGTCGCGCTTCGGGATCAAGACCTGCTCGCTGGCCGCCGGCCAGTTCGCGACCGACACCTTCCTCTCCAAGTACCCCCGTGAGGTGCTCGACCACGTCGCCCGCTCGATCCCGCTCGGCCGCACCGGTGAGGCCGAGGAGATCGCCTGGATGGTTGCCTATCTGGCCTCGGCCGCCGGCGACTTCGTCTCCGGCACGACGATCACGATCGACGGCGCCCGCGACAACTGGGCCGGCCCCTGGCCGCCGGCCTCCCTCACCGATGAGTCGGGCGAGGCCGTGGCCGAGCAGCGCCGCGACCCCTGAGAACGCGTTTCTTCTCGGCTCCCCGGTGAGAACGCAGTTGTGCCCGCATAGCGGGAAGAAGTGCGTTCTCAGTGGGGGCGCGGCTCGAGGATGACGAGCGGGATCTCGCGGTCGGTGCGGGCGCGGTACTCGCGGTAGCCGCTGTAGGCGGCGTCGGCCTTCGGCCAGAGGCGTTCGGCCTCCTCCGCGGTCGCTACGCGAGCACGGACCCGGCGGGTCTCGGTGCCGACCTGGGCCGTCGTGTCCGGGTTGGCCATCAGGTTGTGGAACCAGGCGGGGTGCTTGGGGAAGCCGCCTTTGGAGGCGACGACGACGAGGTCCTCGCCGTCCTCGACGTAGAGCAGCGGCGAAGTGCGCCGGGTGCCGCTCTTGGCGCCGACGTGGTCGAGCAGCAGCATCTTGCCGCGGACGCCCGGGATCGCGTGCCCGAGGCGCCCACCCGTCCTCTTGTAGAGGAACGTGTGGGCGCCCATGAAGCGCCAGGTCAGGGGCCAGACGTGGTCGGCCAGGTCGAGGTAGCGCGGCCCCCGCTGCTCTGTTGCCGGCTCGCTCAGGTGTACATCCCCCCGAACATGCCGCCGGTCACGTTCAGGACCTGGCCGTGGACGTAGTTCGCCAGCGGCGAGCAGAGGAAGAGGACCGGGCCGGCGGCCTCCGAGGGCTGCGCGGCGCGGCCGAGCGGGATCACGGCCTGCGCCATCGCCCGCATCTGCTCGGGGATGCCGAGCTCGATCTTCTCGCCGCTCGGGGCGGTCATCTCGCCGCCCTCCTCTTTGGCCGCGGTGAGGCGGGTGTCGACGAAGCCGAAGGCGACCGCGTTGACGTTGATCTTGAACTGACCCCACTCCTTGGCCAGGGTTTTGGTGAGGCCGACGACGCCCATCTTGGCGGCCGAGTAGTTGACCTGACCCGGGTTGCCCATCGTCCCCGAGGTCGAGGAGATGTTGACGATCTTGCGGAAGACCTCCTTGTCTTCGGCGCGCTCGGCCTTGGCCGCCTCGCGCCAGTGCGGAGCCAGCGCCCGGGCGACGCGGAAGGGGACGATCGTGTGGATGTCGAGCATCGCCTGGAACTGCTCGTCGCTCATCTTGTGGGCGACGCCGTCCCAGGTGTAGCCGGCGTTGTTGACGACGATGTCGACGCTGCCGAAGGCGTCGACCCCGGCGGCGACGAGGTCGTCGCAGGCCCCGGTCTTGGTCAGGTCGCCGGCGAAGACGGCGGTCTCGCCGGCGATCTCGCTCGAGGCTTCCTCGGCGACGTCGGCGTCGAGGTCGTTGATCAGCACCTTCGCGCCCTCGCTGACGAACAGCTCCGCGGTCGCGCGGCCGATCCCGCGCGCCGACCCGGTGACGATCGCGCTCTTCCCGTCAAGCAGTCCCATCGATGCACCTCTCCTTTTCTCGTGCAGCCCCTTCGGCACTTGCAGTCGGCGGGGGAGGCTACATCGAAACGGGCCGACTGGTCGACTGGCCAGTCGATTTTGTCGACCGCCCCAAATCGGGGCCGTGGCCGCGTCAGGGGGAGAGGTGGACGCCGCCTTCGGCGTCGAGCTGCCAGTGCGGGTTGTGGGCGACCTCCCAGGGGTGACCCTCGGGGTCGACGAAGACCCCCGAATAGCCGCCCCAGAAGGTCTCCGCCGGCTCGCGCGGGATCGTCGCGCCGGCGGCACGGGCCTCCTCGATCGCGGCGTCGACCTCCTCCGGCGAGCCGAGGTTGAGGGCCAGCGCGACGCCGCCCCAGCCGGGCGAGTCGGCGACGCCGCTGTCCTCCGCCAGGCGCCCGCGGTCCCAGAGCGCGAGGACCATGTCGCCGGCCTGGAAGAAGACGACGTCGTCTTCGGCGCCGGCCCCGGTGCTCCATCCAAGCGCCTCGTAGAAGCCGCGCGCCCGGCCGAGATCGGCGACGCCGAGGGTGACGAGGCTGACCCGCTGCTTCACACGTCCGAGTATTCCAGTCAGAATGCCCGCCGTGGGCGACGTGGGGAGCATCCTCGGTCTGGCGCTGGCGGCGATGTTCAACCCGACGCTGCTCGCCGCGGTGACGGTGATGATGTTGCTGCCGAGCCCGCGGAAGCTGATGCTCGGGTACCTACTCGGGGCCTACCTGACCAGCATCACGGTCGGCATGGTGATCGTCTTCGCCCTCCAGGACAGCGGCAGCGTCGAAACGACGAAGCGGACGCTGGGGCCGCTCGCCGACCTGACCCTGGGCGCGCTCCTGCTCGTGATCGGGTTCGTCCTGCGCAGCGCCCGCGGGGAACGGATACGCGAGCGCCGCCGCGAGCGCAAGAAAGAGAAGCAAGCCGGGAAGGAGCCGAAGCAGTCGCTCCCAGAACGGCTGCTCGGCCGCGGCTCGGCGAAGATCACCTTCGTCCTCGGCCTCGTCCTCAGCTTTCCCGGCGTCTCCTACCTCGCCGCCTTGACCCGGATCTCGAAACTCGACTGGGCCCCCGTTCCAACTGCCCTGTTCGTGCTCGTCGTCGCCCTGATCCAGCAGGCCTTCCTCGAGCTGCCGCTGATCGGCTACTGGCTGGCGCCGGAGGCGACCCAGGAACGGGTGGTGCGGACGCGCGAGTGGCTGGGCCGCAACGGCTCCAACGCGCTGACGATCGTCGCCATCGTCCTCGGTGCCCTGCTCGTTATCCGCGGCCTGGCCACCCTGCTCTAACGGATTAGCGCTCGCCGGCGATCGCGGCGAGATCGCGTGGGCGCAGCAGCGCGAGCAGGGTCGAGGCGTCGACGATCGCGATCCCGCCCTTTCGCATCCTGACCTTGGCTCCGGTGAGGCGGGCGACCTCCTCGGAGAAGTCGGGCTCGTGACCGACGAGGAGGACGTCGCCGCGACCGGCCGCCAGCGAGAGCGCGTCGAAGCTGCCGCCGCGCAGCTCGGAGGCGACCTCCGGCTCGAGCCCCAGCGGCTCGCAGGCGAGGCGCGCGGTCTGCGCCGCGCGGACCTTGGGGCTGGTCAAGCAGACGTCGATATTCGCCGATAACTGGACCAGGGCCAATCCGGCGTTGCGCGCCTGTCGCTCGCCCTTGGGAGTCAGGCGCCGGGCCGCGTCGTCGCCGCTATTTGCGTCCTCTGCGTCGCCGTGTCTCAGCAGGTGGATCATGATCAGTCTTTGCAAATCATTAGCATTCGCTCACATGCCTAAATCATCTAGGCGCCGGTTCCTCATTCTCCCCCTCGCGCTCCTGGCCCTATCGCTGGTGCCCGGCGCGGCCTCTCCCGCCGAGCAGATCGTGATCTACGGGGCGAGCTCCGGCAGCCACCTCACGCTGACCACTGAAAACGGACGACTGATCGTCAACGGGCTGATGGCCCACCGGCACCCGCAGAACTGCCGCATGTCGGCCAACCGCCTGCACGCGGTCTGCTCGCTGCGCAAGTCCAGCCGGATCGAACTCCGGATGGGCAACTCGGGCGACCTGGTCGAAATCGCCGACCCGATGCCGCTCTCGGTAACCGCCTACCTCGGCGGCGGCTCGGACAAAATGATCGGCAACGCCGAGTCCGACGTCTGCTATCCGCAGGGCCACCGGCGCAACCGCTGCATCGGCGGGGCTGGCCGTGACATCTGCATCACCGGCGAGAAGAACAGCGACTGCGTCGGCGACGCCGGCAACGACTACTGCCAGACCGGGGACGGCAGCGACGGCTGCTGGGGCGGCCCCGGCAACGACGTCTGCCGGATGGGCCCGGGGGAAGACGGCTGCCACGGCGAAGCGGGCAACGACCGCCTCTACGGCGGCGCCAACCCCGACCAGCTCTACGGCGGTCCCGGCTGGGACTACTGCAACGGCGGCCCTGGCCGCGGCAAGTCCCACAACTGCGACGAAGGTCCAGGGCATTGAGGACGCGGTTTCAGCCGCTGCCGGCTAAATCCTAAAAGTTTCTTGACTATAGGCGGCGAGTTCGCTCATGGTTGGGGCGATAGGCGGGCGCGACCGCGCCTGCCGCGTTCCGAAAGGACCGAAGCATGTCCCTCAACCGCAAACTCCTCGGGCTCGCCCTGGTCGGCATGGTCGTCATCGGAGCTCTGCTCGCTCCGGCGGCGCAAGCGGAAGAAAACACACCGACATTCACAGCGACGGAAAGCCCGGTCAGGGAAACAGGCACGCAGGTGGAAGCGCACGAAATCACCGTCAACGCTGGCACGCTGAAATGCAAAGGAGCGACCCTGCTCGACAGCTCTGGAGCCGGCGGGATGATGTTGGTGATGCAGCCCTCCTACACCGAATGCACGGTTGGCGGCGTCGCCGCGACGGTGAAAATGAACGGTTGCGAATACACATTCGAACCGACCAAAACAACCGAAGGAGAAGACCGGTACGCCGGCCGGATGGGGATCCTCTGCCCAACGGGCAAAACGATCGAAGTCTCCACATCGGGCTGCCTCGTGACGATCGGTGAACAGATCAACCTCGAAACGGTCGAATTCGCAAACGCTACAGCCGCAAAACAGGTCGAATATCACGAAACCTGGCAGACATCGGTCAAAAGCGCCGAATACATGCAGACAGGAGCCCTCTGCAAAGGCGGGACCGGCGTCTTCAAAAACCTGACCTACCACGGTGTCTCGACAATCAAAGGCGAGTCGCCCACCACCGGAGAACCGATCGGCATCTGGATCGGAGACTGAGGGGCCGGGAAGCGCGCTAAGTAAGACGAGCCGCGGGCGGCGGCGCCTGATGCGTCGCCGCTAGGCTCACGCGATGCCATTGGGGCGGTCCCGGCAGACGATGCAATGACGCCGCAGGTCCGGCTCTGCCGTCTGGCGCGCAGCGATCGTGACGAGTTCGTCGCGGCGATGGGCGCGAGCCGCGGGCTGCATGGACGCTGGTCCTCGCCGCCGACGACGGCGGAGAGCTTTGACGCGCTCCTTGAGCGCCGCAGCGCTGACGAAAGCGGCGAGCTGCTGCTCGTCAGGCGCCGCGAGGACGACGCCCTGGTCGGCTACTACGACCTCAGCCAGATCACCCGCGGCCCATTCCAGAACGCCTTCCTCGGCTACGCCGGCGTTGCCGCCCACAACGGGCAGGGCTACATGGCCGCCGGCATGCGGCTCCTCCTTCGGCACGCCTTCGCCGAGCTCCGCCTGCACCGGCTCGAAGCCAACATCCAGCCTGGCAACGCTGCCTCGATCGCCCTCGTCCGTCGCGCCGGGTTCGTCAAGGAGGGCTTCTCCGAGCGCTACCTGAAGATCAGTGGCCGCTGGCGCGACCACGAGCGCTGGGCGATCCGCGCCGAGCAGTGGCGCGGGCGCCGCAGCCGCTGATCCCCCGAGGAGGGGCTATGGGGCCGTGTAGGCCCAGATCCCGTGCCCGTATCCGGTGTTGCTCGCTTCTCCGGTCTGGATCGAGAAACCGAAGCGCGAGGCGGCGACTTTCGGTCGCAGCTCCTCCCCCGAGAGCGAATGCGGATTGAAGACGGCTTCGGTGGAGTAGATGAAGACCTTGCCGGCCGGCGCCGTGGGTTCCGCCGCGGTGCCCGTGCAGCCCGCATCGGCGTCGCTGGCGATGCCGGTCGCGCCGGCTTCGAAGTTCACGTAACGGTGGTTCCCGAGGAGATAGCTTCGCCCAGCTTGACGCCCGGCCCAGGAGGGCCTGGGGGTCCCTGCGGTCCCTTGGCGCCCTCGAGCGCAGTCTGCGCGGACTTGGCGATCTTCGCCTTGGTCACCGCCCCGTTCTTCAGCTGCTTGGTGCCGACGCTGTTTTTCGCCAGCTGCGTCGCCGCGTAGGCGTTGCCGCCGAGCGCCACGAACAGCGCAATGACGGAGACGACGTTGGCGAAGCTCAACTTCCCCATAATCCAGGCGGCAGATCGACGTTTGGCCGATCTACAGCCCCATCGTCTTGCCGAGGATCTCCTTCATCACCTCGTCGGTGCCGCCGCCGATCGGGCCGAGGCGGGCGTCGCGGACGGCGCGCTCGATGCCGTACTCGCGCATGTAGCCGTAGCCACCGTGGATCTGGAGGGACTGGTCAGCGATCTCGAGCACGGCGCGCTGGGTGATCAGCTTCGCCATCGAGACCTCGGCGATGCAGTCCTGGCCCTCGTGGAAGAGGCGCAGGGAGTTGTAGGCGAGGGCGCGGGCGGCTTCGGCCTTGGTCGCCATCTCGGCGACGTGGTGGCGGATCGCCTGAAACTTGCCGATCGGGCGGCCGAATGCTTCGCGCTCGAGAGCGTAGGAGACGGTGACGTCGATCAGGCGCTGCATCGCGCCGACAGCGCCGACCGCCATCAGCAGCCGCTCCCAGGCGAAGTTGGCCATGATCAGCTTGAAGCCGCCGTTCTCCTCGCCAAGTAGGTTGGCGGCCGGGACCTCGACGTCGGTGAAGGCGAGCTCCCCCGTGTCGGAGGAGTGCCAGCCCATCTTCTCCAGCTTCTGGGCGACCTCGTAGCCGGGCATCTCGCGCTCGAGGACGAGGAAGGAGATGCCGCCGTGGCCGCCGGCCTCGGTCGTCTTGCAGGCGCAGACGAGGAAGTCGGCGCGGACGCCGTTGGTGATGAAGGTCTTGGCGCCGTTGACCAGGTAGCCGCCGTCGATCCGCTTCGCCGTCGTCGAGATGCCGGCGACGTCGGAGCCGGCGCCCGGCTCGGTGATGCCGAGGGCGCCGATCTTCTCGCCGGCGATGCCCGGCACCAGCCAGCGCTGCTTCTGCTCCTCCGTGCCGAAGTTGAAGATCGGCGGCATCGCGATCGAGGCGTGGGCGTTGAGCCCGGCGGCGACCCCGCCGGAGCCGCCCGCCCGGGCCAGCTCCTCGACCCAGACCGCGTCGTGCAGGTGATCGCCGCCCTGGCCGCCGTAGCGCTCGGGGAACTTGAGGCCGAGGAAGCCGAGCTCGGCGCAGCGCCGGTACAGCTCACGCGGGAACTCCCGCGCCGCCTCCCACTCGTCGACGTTCGGCGCGATCTCATTCGCGACGAAGCGCCCGACGCTCTGCCGCAGCTCCTCGTGCTCCTCGCCGAAGGGTGGGAGGATCGCCCGCGCCCCGCTGTCTTTGATCACATTCATGTCACGAAGTTGGTGCGCTAATGTTGCAGACAAAGAACCTCATGTGAGGGAAATTCCTTGCAGCGTGGAGGCATGGATCGAACCGTGTGGACCGACGAGCGCCTGAATGACCGATTCGACGGGGTCGACCGTCGCCTCGATCGCATCGAGGACGATCTCAGGGATCTGCGCACGCTCATGTTCCAGCTCTGGGGCACGAACATGGCGGCGATCCTGGTCACGCTCGTCGCTGTGATCGTGACCAGGGCCTGACCGCCACCGGACCCCGCTGGCCTAGAGCCCGTAGCTGCGGCCGATCACGTCGAGCATCACCTCGTCGGTGCCGGCGCCGATCCGGTTGAGGCGGACGTCGCGGTAGGCGCGCTCGATCTCGTACTCCTTCATGTAGCCGTAGCCGCCGAGGATCTGGACGCACTCGTCGGCGACCTCGCAGGCGATCCGCGAGGCGAAGAGCTTGGCCATCGTGATCTCGCGCACCGGGTACTCGCCGTTGGCGAAGCGCCAGGCGGTCGAGTAGGTGAACTGCTTCGCCGCTTCGGTCTTGGTCGCCATCTCGGCGAACTTGTGGCGGATCGCCTGGAACTTGCCGATCGGGCGGCCGAAGGCTTCGCGCTCCTTGGCGTAGTCGAGGGTCTTCTCGATCATCCGCTCGGCTCCGGCGTGGCAGCCGGCGGCGGCGACCAGGCGCTCGCCCTGGAGCTCCCAGGCGATGTGGTAGAAGCCCTTGCCGACCTCGCCGAGGACGGCGTCGGCCGGGACGCGGACGTCCTCGAAGGCGAGTTCTCCCGTGTCGGAGGCGTGCATTCCCATCTTCTCCAGCTCGCTGGAGACGGTGAAGCCGGGAACCTTCTCGCCCTTCTCGTCGCGCAGGTCGACGACGAAGAGGGTGATGCCGGCGTGACGCTCGTCGGGGTCGGTCTTGCAGACGAGGACGATGAAGTCGGCACGGGGGCCGTTGGTGATGAACGTCTTCGAGCCGTTGATCACGTATTCGTCGCCGTCGCGGATCGCGGTGGTGCGGATGCCGGCGACGTCGGAGCCGGCGCCCGGCTCGGTGATCCCGAGGCTGCCGACCTTTTCGCCCTTCAGCCCCGGTTCGAGGTACTTCTTCTTCTGCTCCTCGGTGCCGAGCAGGTGGATCGGGGGCAGCACCATGTCGGTCTGCACCGCGAAGCCCATGTTGGTGCCGCCGGAGCCCGAGTAGCTCATGCACTCGGCCCGCACCAGCGAGTAGAAGTAGTCGCCGCCCTGACCGCCGTACTCCTCGGGGAAGCAGAGGCCGAGGAAGCCGAGGTCACCGGCGCGCTTCATCGCCTCGGTCGGCCAGTAGGTCTCCTCCCACTCGTTGCGGTGGGGCCAGAGCTCCTTCTTGACCCAGGCCTGCATCGACTCGCGCAGGTCTTCGTGCTCCTGGCTGAAGATGAAGTGCTTGCGCCCCGACTCGTAGTCGGGCTTGATCACGCTGGAGCCGTCGGTCGTCGCGGTCGCCACTGTCTCTTCTCCTCCGCTCGCGGGCGCGTCCCCTCTGGACCTCCCAAGGCCAAGTGGACAGTAGCACTTCCTACTTTCCGCATGGTCGTCTATTGTTGCGACCGCGATGAGCCCAGGGAGCTACGAGAAGGTCGGCTACGAGGTCGCGGACGGCGTCGCCACGGTGACGCTGAACGACCCCGAGAAGCGCAACATGCTCTCGGGCCAGATGCTGGCCGAGCTGGTCGCGGCGGTGAAGCAGGCGGGCGACGCAGAGGAGGTGCGCGCCGTCGTCCTCACCGGCGCGGGGGAGAAGGTCTTCTGCGCCGGCGCAGACCTCGGCGGCTTCGCTGCCGAGGTGCCGCTGGTGCAGAAACATTTCGCCTCCGACCTCTTCCTCGAGTTCTTCCGGTTGATGCCGCGGCTCGGCAAGCCCTCGCTCTGTGCGGTCAACGGCCATTGCCTGGCGGGCGGGATGGGGCTGATGCTCTCCTGCGACCTGGTGATCGCGAGGGAGGGCGCCACCTTCGGCACGCCGGAGATCAACGTCGGCGCCTTCCCCTACATGATCATGGCGCTGATCTACCGCAACGTCCCGCGCAAGAAGGTCAACGAGATGATGCTGCTGGGCGAGCGGCTGAGCGCCGAGCAGGCGGTCGAGTATGGGCTCGCCAACAAGGTCGTGCCGGTGGCGGAGTACGACGCCGCGGTCGCCGAGTGGGCGGCCAAGCTCGCCGCCAAGAGCCCGGTCCTGATGCGCCTCGGCCACGACGCGATGTACCGCCAGCAGGACATGGCGCTCGACGACGCGCTTGAGTTCCTGCGCTCCCAGCTCTCCCTCACCTTTACCACCGAGGACATCGTCGAGGGCGTCACCGCCTTCTTCGAGAAGCGCGAGCCGAACTGGAAGGGGCGCTGATGGCCACCGAGGAGCAGGACAAGCACCTGTTGCCGGGCGCTTCGACGATGGGGGAGCTGACCGACCAGCTGCACGAGCGGCGCGAGAAGGCGAAGCTCGGCGGCGGTGAGGAGAAGATCGCCAAGCAGCATGAGCGCGGCAAGCTGACCGCCCGCGAGCGGATCGCGCTGCTCGTCGACGAGGGCACCTTCACCGAGATCGGGTTGCACGGCCGGCCCCACTTCAGCCAGCGGGCGATGGATGGGGTCGAGGCTGCGGCCGACGGTGTCGTCACCGGCTGGGGCGATGTCGACGGCCGCCCCTGCTGCATCGCCGCCTACGACTTCACCGTGATGGCCGGCTCGATGGGGATGACCGGGGAGCTCAAGGTCGGGCGCCTGCGCGAGATGGCGCTCTCCAAGCGGATGCCGTTCATCTGGCTGCTCGATTCCGCCGGCGCCCGGATCCAGGAGGCGACCGGGTCGCTCTTCGCCGGCTCCGGCCAGCTCTTCCGCGAGGAGGTCGAAATGTCGGGGGTGATCCCGATGGTGGCGGCGATGATGGGCCCCTGTGCCGCCGGCACCGCCTACATCCCGGCGCTCTCGGACTTCGTCCCGATGATCTCCGGCCAGGGCGCGATGGCACTCGCCGGCCCGCACCTGACCAAAGCCGTCACCGGTGAGGACATCTCGATGGAGGAGCTCGGCGGCGCCAAGGTGCACTGCCGCAAATCGGGAGTGGGGGACCTCGAGGTCGCCGACGACGAGGAGTGCATCGCCGCGATCAGGTCCTATCTCTCCTACTTCCCCTCGAGCTGGGAAGAGAAGCCGCCGCTGCGGGCGGAAGCCGATCCAGCCGAGCGGATCTCGGAGAAGCTGATGGAGATCGTCCCCGACTCCAACCGCAAGCCGTACGACATGTACGAGGTGATCGCCGAGATCGTCGACGACGGCGAGTGGTTCGACCTCAAGCCGCGCTTCGCCCGCAGCGTGATCACCTGCTTCGCCCGCTTCGGCGGCCAGCCGGTCGGGATCGTCGCCAACCAGCCCAAGCACCTGGGCGGCGTCCTCGATAACGACTCCTCCGACAAGGCGGCCCGCTTCATCAACCTCTGCGATGCCTTCAACGTCCCGCTCGTCTTCCTCCAGGACATCCCCGGCTTCATGGTCGGCTCGAAAGTCGAGCACGCGGGGATCATCCGCCACGGGGCGAAGCTGCTCTACGCGGTCAGCCGGGCGACGGTGCCGAAGGTGACGGTGGTCGTCCGCAAGGCCTACGGCGCCGGCTACTACGTGATGTGCGGCAAGGCCTATGAGCCGGACCTGATCGTCGCCTGGCCCGATGCCGAGATCTCGGTGATGGGGGCGGAGGGCGCGGTCGAAATCATCGGCCGCTCGGCGATCGAGGCGGCCGAGGACCCGGAGGCCGCCCGCGAGGCGATGCTGAACGCCGTCCGCGAGCGGATCGACCCCTACATCGCCGCCGGCAACGCGGTGATCGACGAAATCATCGATCCGCGCGAGACCCGCCCGACGATCGTCAGGGCGCTGCGGATGGCGCGCGACAAGCACGTCGAAAAGCCAAGGAAACGTCACGGGGTGATGCCTGTATGAGCAGCTACGACGACCCGGTGATCATCAGCTGCTCGATCAGCGGCGTGATCGCCAACCGCGACCAGTGCCCGGCGATCCCCTACACGCCGCAGGAGTACGCGGCGGAGGCGCGCCGCGCGGTCGACGAGGGCGCCTCCCAGATCCACATCCACGCCCGCAAACCGGATGGCACGCCCTCGTATGAGATCGAGGACTTCAAGGCGATCACCGAGGCGATCCTGGCCGAGGTCGGCGACGTCATCGTCAACTACTCGACCGGCGCGATCGGGATCCCGATCGAGAAGCGGATCGAGTACCTGCGCGCCTGCCGCCCCGACGTCGCGGCGCTGAACATGTCGTCGATGAACTACGCCAAGTACAGCCGGCGCCGCAAGGACTTCGTCTTCAACACCGTCTTCGAAAACAGCTTCGAGACGATCATCGAGTTCCTCACCGCGATGAACGAGCTCGGGATCAAGCCCGAGCACGAGTGCTTCGACGCCGGCCACGTCGCCAACCTCGACCCCCTGCTCGACATGGGGATCCTCTCTGAGCCGCTGCAGATATCGCTGGTGATGGGGGTGACCGGTGGCATCCGGCCGACCCCGCGCAACGTCACGGCGATGTCCGACCAGATCCCCGGTGGTCCCGAGGGCCGCAACCAGTGGCAGGTGATCGGGATCTCGCGCGACCAGTGGAAGCTGCTCGGGGCCGCGCTCGTGCTCGGCGGCAACGTCCGCGCCGGGGTCGAGGACAACCTCTACCTGCCCAGCGGCGAGATGTGCAAGTCCAACGGCGAGCTGATCGCCAAGGCGCGGCAGATGGCCGAAGACGTCGGCCGCCGCCCGGCGAGCGTCGCCGAGGCGCGCGAGCTGCTCGGGGTCCCCAGGCGCGCGGAGGTCTGAGCCGGCGTGGCTGAGTTGCCGCTCTCAGACGTCCGCGTCCTCGACCTCACCCGGCTGCTCCCTGGGGGCTTCTGCTCCTTGCTGCTCGCCGACCTCGGCGCCGAGGTGCTGAAGGTCGAGGACACCGGGATGGGCGACTACGTTCGCTGGTCCCCGCCGTATTACGGCAGCGAGGAGCAGCAGGGGCTCGGTACCCGCTCGGCCCTCTACCTGGCGCTCAACCGCGGCAAGCGCTCGGTCCGGCTCGACCTCAAGTCCGAGGCGGGTCGCGAGGCGCTGCTGCGGCTGGTCGAGCGCTACGACGTCGTCCTCGACGGCTTCCGCCCCGGCGTGCTCGACCGGCTCGGGGTCGGTTACGAGCAGATGCGGGAGGCGAACCCCCGGGTCGTCGTCGCCGCGATCACCGGCTACGGCCAGGACGGACCGAACACGCAGCGCGCAGGCCACGACATCAACTACCTGGCGCTGACCGGCCTGCTGGGCCTGACCGGCGAGCATGACGGGCCGCCGGTCTCGGCCGCCGGCCAGATCGCCGACATAAACGGGGGCCTGATGGCGGGCGTTGGGGTGCTGGCGGCGCTGAACGAGACCCGGCGCTCGGGCGAGGGCCAGTACGTCGACGTCTCGATGGCCGATGGGGCGCTCTCCTGGATGGCGTTCGTCGCCGCGCAGTACCTCTGCGACGGCCAGGTGCCGCGCCGCGGCGCGGGCGCCCTCTCGGGCGGGTTCGCCTGTTACCGCAACTACGAGGCGGCCGACGGCTGGGTCAGCTGCGGCGCTCTGGAGCCGAAGTTCTGGGGCGCCTTCTGCGCCGGGGTCGGGCGCCCGGACCTGATCGAGAAGCAGTTCGCGGCGCCTGGCTCGGGTGACCACGCCGAGGTCGCCGCCGTCTTCCGCTCGCGCAGCCGCGACGACTGGCGCGCCTTCAACGACGAGCACGACTGCTGCATCGAGCCGATTCTCGACGTCGACGAGGCCCTCGACTCCGAGCTGGTCCGCGCCCGCGAGATGGTGGTCGAGGTCGACCAGCCCGAGCTCGGCCCGGTGCGCCTGCTCGGCACGCCGATCAAGCTCAGCCGCACCCCGGGCGACCCGACCCGGCCGGCGCCCGCCTTCGGCGAGCACACCGACGAGGTCCTGCGCGAGGCCGGCTACTCGGCCGAGGAGGTGGCGGCGATGCTCGAGTCCGGCGCCGCCGCCGGCTGCGACGCGAGCGCCGAGGGGGCTGAGTTCCGGGCATGAGCACGGCCGGCACCGAGCTGCTGAAGATGAGCGAGCTGGCCGAGGCCTCCGGCGTGCCGGTGCCGACGATCAAGCACTACCTGCGCGAGGGCCTGTTGCCCGAGCCGGTGAAGACGAGCCGCAACATGGCCTACTACCCGCCGGAGTTCGTCGACCGGATCCGGCTGATCAAGCGCCTGCAGGAGGAGCGCTTCCTGCCGCTGAAGGCGATCCGCGGGTTGCTCGACGAAGACACCGAGCGGGCCGAAGCGCTGCTCGAGCTCGAGGACCGGATCCTCGACCGGGCACTGGTCGGGGAGCGGGCGCGGACGCCGGCGGCCGAGGTGCGCAAACGCTACGGCGTGCCCAAGGAGGTGCTCGACCGCCTCGCCGAGCTCGAGGTGCTGACCCCCAACAGCCGCGGCTACTCGCCCTCGGACGTGACGATCATCGAGGCGATCAGCCGCTTCCGCGCCGGCGGCTACGACGAGAAGATCGGCTTCACCGTCTACGACACCCTGCGCTACAAGACCGCCCTTGAAGCGCTGGTCGGCGAGGAGATCGACATGGTGATGAACCGCCTCGCCGGCGAGGTCCCGCCCGAGCGCGTGGTCGAGATGCTGGAAACGGGTGCGGAGCCGCTGCGCGACCTGATCGCCGCGCTCCATACCAAGCTGATGGTGGCGGAGCTGGAGCGGAGGCGGGGGTGACGCGACGACCCGCCCCTGATCGCACACCGACGGGCAGGTAGGTGTGCGATCAGGGGCGGGTCAGCGGTGGGGAGGTGGGTCCGCGCCGTTGTCGACTTTTTACCCCCTATAGGGAGGAAAAAGTCGACAACGATGAGCCGCGCCCAATCGTGGTTGAGCTTTGCCTCTCTATGCG
>Ga0335070_10000208_pt1:0-35000 | contig 67295 bp, 62 predicted proteins | sample Lox_Sample_13_FD_206722 | JGI IMG/M metagenome (GOLD analysis project Ga0335070, IMG submission 206722) | Soil microbial communities from Loxahatchee National Wildlife Refuge, Florida, United States - Lox_Sample_1.3 | ecosystem: Environmental > Terrestrial > Soil > Wetlands | place...
TATTAAATCTTCCGTCGGTATTCTCGGGATATAGGTCATACAACAAGACCCGCATTTCCGGCAGATGAATGGAACAACAATGTCATTCTCGGGCAGCTCAATTTTTGTGAAGATCGCGTCTCTCGTGTTGAGAGCATCTCTTTTCAGGAGTTCATTAAACATTTACGGCATCCCCCTGATGAGATTTTTTAATGTCAAGTAAATTCGTTACCGATAAATCAGAGTTTCTGGAAACAGGTCAGAGAATAATTGATAATGTTATTGAGGAAACAGGTGTGGAACTGTAATTGTATGGCTGATTAACAGGCGATATATTTACAAATATAATACCATTTATTTGCAAGAATTACATCAGGATAATATTTGCATGGATGGTACTTGAAAAAATGAGACCTGAAGAAATTTGTATCGATTGACGTGGGCAAAGGAAAGCCACCGCTGATCAGGGTTTCAGCAATGATGGTGATACAAAACTATACGGGATCAAGATTCGGCTGCATCACTTCTCTAAAAATGTTGAGCAGCTCTCTACAAGAATAAGCAAGGCGACGGATTTACATTACTGATGGGCATTACGGGAGGCCCGGTGTGGGAAATGAGCAGGCATAAGCCTTCTGGGAATTGTTGACAGATAGATAAACGAGTATGTGAATAAGGCTGTTGATAACTATGTTGATGATTATCAAAAACCTTCAATATTTGATGATTTTGACCTCTTTGCACAACTTTTAGGCAGGAATTATTGTAAATGATTTCAGCTAGTTAATCAATTCTTATCTCATATTGGATTTTTCATATAAATTCACTGTATGTTATAAACTCCAAATGCGAAATGTATACCATTTTTACTGACCATCATCAGTTTTGTCTTTATTTTTTTCTTTGTCCCGTTTATTCTATATTTTATGAAGAAGCCGTCACGAAAAACGATTGTCATACTTCTGATAACTCTTATCGTTTTCATTTCTGCTGCCGCTGGCATCACAGTAGTCCTGATCAAACTATCCGACCTTGATGCCTACAAAGGAGATATAATCAGTGCCCTCAACAAGAAACTGAACCGTGAAGTATCATACGAAAGGGGTGATTTCTCCTTCTATTTTGGTCCCATCTTTACTTTCAGCGGGATTAAGATCAAAGAAAGGGATGGCCAGGACACCTTCGCGACGATTGAAAAAATTACCTTCAGAGTGGCCATTCTCCCCCTGCTATGGAAAAAAATTATCTTCAAAGAGGTGTTTCTTGAGAGACCAACGGCAGTAATGTACAGGGACCGCAAAGGCATCTTCAATATCAACGACCTCCTGGAGGGTCAAGAGGAAGCCCCGGCCGTTGAGATTGAAAGAATGGCCGTTAGTCATGGCAACCTGACATTCACCGATGAATGGATTATCCCAGCAGGGTTGACAACGATTCTGGACGACATAAATCTGAAGATAGGTTATCCTGCCCCGGGGAAAAAAAACAGCATTAATATCTCGACCTCTATCATCCAGGACGGAAAGAAGGGCAACCTGTCTGTCACTGGATATTTTAGACTCTCCGAGAGGGATGAACCTCTCGCGAAGAGCAGTATCGACACCAGGATCACCGCAGCCAACATCAGCGTTGAACGATACCGGCCATACTATGAAAAGTATGTGCCTTTCCTCAAGGTGGCGGGGGACCTGGATCTGGATACCCATCTTAGAGGAAATCTGTATCAATTCAGTTCAGAAGGATCGATTGGATTAAAGCGTTTAAACCTGCGTTATCCGGAAGTATTCCACGCCGCCCTTACACCAAAAGAAGTAGGTCTGGACTATACATTAAAACGCAGCCCTTCTGAGGTCATTATTGAGGCACTGAATCTTTCGGTTGATGACGTCAAAGTTTCAGGTAGCTTCGCGATCAAAGATATCAATAAGGATGACCCGCTGATCACAGCGACGGCATCCTCCTCTCCCATTCCCCTGGAGAAGTTCGGCCATTTTATTCCTTACGGCATCATACCCCGGGGTGTTGCCGATTTCATCGAAACGCGCATTAAAGGGGGAACGTACCAGCTTAAAGAAGGCAGTCTCAATGGGCGGGTCAGCCAGATCGCACATATGGAAGTAAATGACAATTACAACGTTCTCTATATCAAAGCCGGCGTAGATAAGGGATTGCTGGCCTACGGCAGGGACGTACCCGTTTTCAGCGGGATCAGAGGCGAGCTGGAACTGCGGGGCAGGGACTTCCTCCTGCACGGCATGTCCGGCAATTTCGGGGAATCCCCAATGATGCTGGAAGGAAAGATTACCGATTACTGTACGTCAGCCCCGACAGAGTACCAGTTCACTATGACCATGACACCCGGTCAAAAAGAGATAGCATGGCTTCTCGGCAGGGATGGAGACAATAAGTTTGCCTTCACGGGGAAGACCACCCTCCAAATGTCGGGATCAGGCCCGCTGAACAACTATACATTGGAAGGCAACTGGGATCTCTCAGGGGCAGCGTACAGCTACAGCGACGTCTTCACTAAACCGCAAGCGCAGGGCAACCGGCTTGCTTTTAAAACCAGCTTCAAAAGTAATGAGGTGCGGCTCGAATCCTTTTCCTGCCAGCTTGCCGGTCTGGCCGTCACTGCGGCCGGACTTTACAATTTCAAAGACAAGGACATTTTTTCCCTCTCCGTTAATTCAAACCCGTTTCAAATAGAAGACCTTTCCACAAACTTGCCTCGAATGATGAAATATCAACCCAGCGGGCGAATTCAGTTATCCGCTAACGGGAGCGGCATATCAAAATCCATCGCGGACCTGAACTGGCGCGGCAGCATCCAATTTTCCGATGTATCTTTCAAGCCCACCGAGACATCCAGGATCGTAAGCGCCTTAAGCGGCACGGTCAATCTGAGGAAAAACAGGTTTGATACTTCACCACTCTCAGGGCGTCTGGGAAACTCCCTGATAAAGGGGAGGGTGACGTTAAAGGATTTCAAAAATCCATCCGTCAGTGTGACCGCTGCGTCCGCTCTTTTCGACCTTGAAGATCTTGGATGGCGGAGTCCGGCCGGTGAGATCAAGCTGAGAGACTTTGTGGGGAACATCGTCTTCAAAGACAAAGGTCTGCAAATAAAGTGGCTATCTGCACGGGTTAATGACTCGGTCTTCAATATAACGGGCGCTATGCCGGATGTTAAAAAAACTTTTTTCAATATCCATGTCTCCTCACCTTCTCTGGATACTGATGATGTTATCCTCCTGTCCAAAATAAACATTCCCGGAAAGGAGAAGCCGGCATTGTCCCTGAAGGCCTCAGTTCAATCCGATAAAGGCAAGATAAGCCGCGTCTCTTATTCAGACCTCCGCGCGACACTAACATACCGGCAACAGATTCTGGATGTGCCTGCATTGGCAATGAATATCTTCGGCGGAAGATTTTCCGGCATTGGTCATCTTGCTTTTGCTAATGGTAATGTCACGCAATATCAGGCCGGTTTCATCATTGAGGGGATGTCGGCAGAACAAATTCTGAGATATGCCGGGACTGAAAAGGAGCTGATTACAGGGACAGTGACGATGCAGGGCAATGTAACTGCGGAGGGCGCGAGTGCTTCCGATTTTAAAAAAACAGCGCAGGGAACCGCGACGCTCAAGATGGAAAAGGGAACTCTCAACAGGTTCGCCTTCCTGTCCAAGGTATTTTCCATCCTTAATGTATCACAACTGTTTAAATTCAAACTGCCGGACATGGTAAATGACGGGATGCCGTATACGACGATCACGGGCACATTTTCCCTCAAGGATGGCATCCTGTCCAGTAACGACCTGTTCGTCAACAGCAACGCCATGAATATGTCCTTTGTGGGGAAAACGGATATCATCAACGAGGAGCTTGATCTTAACATTGGAATACAACCGCTTCAAACGGTAGACAAAGTCGTAAGCATTATTCCAGTTGTGGGTTGGATTCTCACGAGTGACACAAAGGGCTTGATCACTCTCTATTTTGAGGCAAAGGGGAAGTGGAACGATCCTGCCGTTAATGCCATTCCCGTCAAGTCCATGGCCAGAGGCGTTTTTGACATTTTTAAGAAACTCTTCCTACTGCCGGCAAAGCTCATCACCGACACCGGCGAGGTGATTACTGGGCAATGAGCGCTGCATAATCCTTGATGGTTTAAGTCAGAGTCTGTGCTGCTAGCAAAAAATTCATTTTTTTCATAGATTCCGGATGATGTCAGAAAAAGGAAGGACATATGAAAGTATTATTGAAGTACGGCAAAGAAGGCATTCCGCTGGAGATTGAAAAGACGCCGGGTTTTATCGATGTTCTTACACCGTCTGATCCTGAGCCGATAAAGGACCCGCCGGGAAAAGTCGCAGAAAGTTACCGGAAGCCCATTGAATCAAAACCCCTGGCCGATATTGCACGGGGAAGGAAAAACGCCTGCATTGTCGTCAGCGATATCACCCGCCCTGTTCCTAATGCCTTGATACTCCCTCCGCTTCTCAAAATCATCGAGGCCGCAGGGGTACCCCGCTCAGAAATCACCATCCTTATTTCTACTGGGATACACAGGCCTTCAACAAAAGAGGAGCATATCCGGCTCGTAGGACATGATATTGCCAAACTCTACAAGGTTGTCGATCACTTCTCAAAGAATCGTGAGGACATGGTAGAGGTTGGAAAGATTCAAGGAAAGGTTCCCGCCCTGGTGAACCGCCTCTATGTCAATGCGGATCTGAAAATTCTCACAGGTTTTATAGAACCCCACATGTGGGCAGGCTATTCCGGGGGCAGGAAATCCATCCTTCCGGGCATCTCTTCCATAGAGACCCTTGAATTTATGCACGGCCCGGAGATGATTGCGCACCCAAATACCGAATACGGGATGCTCGAAGGGAACCTATTCCACGAGGCAGGTCTGGAAATCATGGAGAAAGCTGGCGCTGACTTCATAGTGAACGTCACCCTGAATACGAAAAAAGAAGTGACGGGAGTTTTTTCCGGCCATCCTGTGAAGGCGCACCTCATCGGATGTGACTTTCTTGCCCGGCACTGTGTGCGTGAAGTTGATGCACCGCTCGATTTCATCGTAACAACGAATTCCGGCGCGCCGCTCGACCTCAACTTTTATCAAACAGTCAAGGGGATTACCGGGGCAGCCACAGTGGTGAAGCCGAAGGGAGATATAATCATTGCCAGTTGCTGCAACGAGGGAGCCGGGAGCCCTGAGTATAAGGAAATCCTCAATATGGTGGATTTTCCCAGTTCGTTCATATGCCGGCTTATGCAGAAGGACTTCTTTATTCCTGACCAGTGGTGCGCCCAGGAGACCTATCAGATTATGCTGGACAGGGACGTGTGGATATATACGGACGGATTGACAACTGAGGAAGTTAAAAAATATCACCTGCATCCTGTAAAGTCTATCACGGAGACAATCCAAACACTCCTTGCGAAGCATGGCCCGAATGCCCGCTGGGCCGTGATTCCTGACGGTCCTATGGTGATCTTAAAACTCGCCGGCAAAAGTAAATGATCTGAACCTTATATACTATCTCTTATTTTGGTTCTTCAAAACCGGTCCAGCATAGCCTGGACCGGATCATCAAACCAGCAATCCCGCGTAGTGTGTCCAACACTTCTTCGCATTAATTTTAATATCGTCATTTCCGCTCCCGACAAGGACATTTGAAGGCAGGCTGCAGCGGGAATCTAGCTTTGTTCTTATCACACCTGTAAAATAATCAAATAACTTGAAATGTATGTGAACGGAAGGTAGTATAAAGCCATAATACTGTATCAAAAAGCGTATTCGTATCAAAAACTCAAATCGATCATAGCTTAGGGGGAAAAATCAAATTTTGCTCATTCAGCAAGATCACATTAGTAGAGGAGTGGGGATATGTTTAAAAGAGTTATGATATTGATGTTCATTTGTCTCTTTATGGTGACCTTTGTGTACGCCGCTGAGAAGATAGGTACACCTCTCGAAGCGAGGACCCTGGTGGAAAAAGCTGTATCTTTCGTGAAAGCAAATGGTGAGGAGAAAGCATTAAAGGAATTTAATAATCCCAAAGGCAAGTTTGTGAAAGACGATTTGTATGTCTTTGCCTATGACCTCAAGGGAGTCGTGCTGGCTAATCCGATGTTTCCCGAGATCATCGGCAAAAACCTTTATAATGAGCCGGATCATAGGGGAAAGTTTTTCAGGAAGCAAATCATTGATATCGCCAACGGTCACGGTTCCGGATGGGTGGAGTATTACTACATGAATCCGTCGACCAAAAAGGAAAATATCAAAATAACTTACTTTCATAAAGTAGGTAATCTTATTGTTTGTTGCGGTACCTACCTTCCATAGAAGTCTGCAAAGGCTAATGATCTAGATGTGAACCCGATATTTTCTTCGAGCACTGCCCCTATACGTCCGTTTTGATGGTTTATCAATAAAATTTGTCTCTTGACTTTTCAAAGAATCAGGAGCAAAAAATTAATAGTATTTAAATAGGGCATCGTCAAAAGGTTAATAATTAATCTGAACCCTTCCTGTGAGGGTGGTGCCATGAAGAGATTATTGAAACCCCGTTACTCAAGAGAGAGCGGGGTTTTGTATTTTACGCAAAAGGATATGTTATGAAGATACCTAAACCATTTTCTAAGGGGGGGTGGCTATATGGCAAGAATCGAAGAAAGTGTGGAGATCAAGCGTCCTCTTGACAAGGTGTTCGCCTACATGACTGACGCGAAGAGCTGGCAGAAGTGGCAGTCAATTATACTAGAAGCGGAGCAGACGTCCCAGGGACCCATGCGTGTTGGTACCACGTTCAAAGGGATCAGCAGAATGATGGGCGTCAGCATGAAGTGGACTGCAAAGGCCACGGAATACGAGCTAAATAAAAAGTGGGGTAAGAATATTACCTGCGGGGTATGACCATTGAAGAGCTCGCAACCTATGACCCCATTGAGGGACATATAAAGGTTACCATCATGTACGATATGGAGGTAGGCGGGTTTCTCAAGCTGTTTTCGCCGATGATGGTAAGCTCAATGCAGAAGGAGACAAAGAAGAGTCTTGGCAACTTGAAAAGTATCCTTGAAGCACAGACTTAAAGTCTCTTGTATCACCACAGTAATTTAAAATTGATTAACCCTTCAAAATCTAGGGAGGGTAATATAGCCTGATTAATGAATCGTGTCTCGGGAGAATGAACTTGACATAGAAAGAAAATGACTATTATGTTGTTCCCAACAAAAAAGGGAGTTCTTATTATTAAATAGGTATGTGACGTTCGTAGAAAGCAAGAATTATGACTAAGCCCACTATGAAGAAGGTCAAAGGAGATGGCATTAAAATTCAGTTGGCCATCTGGGAAGGAAGAGGAAAGCAAATTCTTTGTATCCATGGTATCACAGCTAACTGCCGATCCTGGGATTGCCTGGCTTCTGCCCTCTCTCCCCGTCACAGAGTAATTGCCATGGATCTTCGCGGCAGAGGACTCTCGGATAAACCGCCTACAGGTTATTCTGTCGAACACCACTGCAAAGATATCTTGACCATGATGAACGATCAGGGATTGCAGCGACCTGTCTTGATGGGCCATTCCCTGGGAGCATTCATCGTCCTTGTCTTTGCAGCCCGGTATCCTCAGAAGGTGGACCAATTGATCCTTCTGGACGGTGGGGGAAAACTTTCCAAAGTTCAAAAGGATAAGGTGTTTGCTGGAATAAAGCCTTCCCTGGACCGTTTGGGACGGACCTTTCCTTCCTTAAGAGTCTATCTGTCTCGTATGAGGCATGCCCCTTATTTGCAACCGTGGAATTCTTATATGGAGACTTATTTCCGTTATGAGATCATAAAGGTGAGAGGAGGCATTCGGTCCCGCGTTCATCCAAAACATATTGAGGAAGAAGCTAAGAACTTAGAGAATGTTGATTCGAGGAAATTCTATAATAAGGTTAAGGCTCCTACACTTATTTTGCGGGCCACGAAAGGGATGCTGGCCAAGGATGACCTCTTGCTTCCCGAAGACGTGATAGACAGGATGGTTCGTGAGATGCCGAATGCCAAGAAGGTAGATATTAAAGGCGCCAATCACTATTCCATCCTGTTTCAGCCCAACAAGAAACGCGACCAAGCCATCCTCAAATTCTTGAATTAAAACTTGCCCTGATGAAAATTTCCAAAAGGAATATGAAGTCCTTCTGAAAGCGACATTTGAAGATCATTGTTGAAAGGTATAGATTTTTTGCGTTAATTCTTAAGGTATGAATCATTTTATCGTGTACAAAACTAGTATGCTGTTCCTGGATCAATCCTTCACGTTGATATGAGGAGTATAATGGCATAGCGCTCTTAATAGATTCAGAGATTGCTTCGCTTCTCTTGCAATGACTGCTTGGATTACGTAACTGTGTGATCGAATATTGCTTTTATCAGTAGAACCGGATGATAATCTGTCATAGTGAGTCCGCTAACATAAGATGCATTGAACTGTGAAAAAAAATATTCTGATAACCGGCGTTCCGGGCGTAGGCAAGACAACCCTTATAATGAAGATTGTTGAGGCGATGGAAGGTGTTGGTACGGTTGGTTTCTATACAGATGAGATAAGAGAGAGGGGGATTAGGACCGGTTTTTCTTTGACAAGCATAACTGGCGGTCGAAGCATATTATCACACGTAAATACTAAGAGCAGATTCAGAGTCGGTAAATACGGTGTTGATGTGGCAGGTTTTGAATCCTTTATCGAAAGGATTTCGTTTTTTGATGAAACTACCGGCATGATCGTGATTGATGAGATTGGAAAGATGGAATGTTTCTCGGCAAAATTTACGAAACTTGTAAGGGCATTATTGGATTTGGAGAAATTATTTATCGCGACTATTGCCCTTAAAGGTGAAGGATTAATCGCAGAGGTTAAAAGGCGGCCTGACGTTGAGCTGTTTGAGATAACCAGAGATAACAGAAATTATTTGCTCCAGAGAATTCTGGATTACACATCATCAAGACCCTCCCATTAGAACACCCTTTTGTCATTTCGTGCTTGATAAGTCTGCCCCGTACTTGATACGGGGGAATCCAGTACTTTTAAACCTCTAGATTCCTGCTTTCGCAGGAATGACATCATTTCGTGGGAGGATTGATGAATACCTCTTTCATCATATGCGTTTCCTCTTCATTGTATAGTATTTTTAACCAAAGTTGTGGTATGGAAGGCTTTAGTATCACGAGAAGGAATTATATGGGCGAGTTCCGGATTGTTACAGAATTTGAACCGAAAGGTGACCAGACAAAGGCAATCGCGCAGCTTATTGCCGGTGTCGAGAAAGGGGCGCCCCATCAGGTTCTCCTTGGGGTAACGGGTTCGGGCAAGACCTTTACCATAGCGAATGTTATTCAGGCGGTTCAGAGGCCCACCCTTGTCATCGCCCATAACAAAACGCTGGCGGCTCAGCTTTACAGCGAATTCAAGATGCTTTTCCCGGAGAATGCCGTCGAGTACTTCGTCAGCTACTATGACTACTATCAGCCCGAGGCCTATATCCCGAGCACGGATACTTATATTGAAAAGGATTCCTCCATCAACGAGGAAATCGATAAACTGCGCCACTCGGCGACCCATTCCCTTCTGGACCGTAACGATGTCATTATCGTGGCGAGCGTGTCCTGCATTTACGGCCTCGGCTCTCCGGAAGCTTATTATGGCATGCTGCTTCGCCTGGAAGAGGGTTTGGAGATTCCGCGGGATGAGATGCTGGCCCGGCTGGTGGAGATTCAGTACGAACGTAATGACATTGATTTTCACCGGGGGACATTTCGTGTCCGGGGTGATGTCGTGGAAATCTTCCCACCGTACGAAGAAGAAAAAGCGATCCGGGTGGAATTTTTCGGAGACAACATCGAGTCGATATCCATGGTTGATCCCCTCCGGGGAAGGAAGCTGAATGCTGTCCAGAAAATAGCCATCTATCCCGGCAGTCACTACGTAACAACAAGAGACAATATGAAGCGTGCTATTGCCGCAATCAGGGAAGAACTTGCAGAGAGGCTTCAGGAACTGCACAGGGAAAACAAGCTGCTTGAGGCACAGAGGTTGGAGCAGCGGACAAATTTCGATATGGAAATGATGGAGGAGATGGGCTACTGCCAGGGAATAGAAAATTATTCCCGCCACCTTACAGGCAGGAGGCCAGGGGAACCTCCCCCCACTCTGATGGAATATCTCCCCGAAAACGCACTGGTCATCATTGATGAAAGCCACGCCACCATTCCTCAACTGGTCGGAATGTACAGGGGTGATAGGTCGAGAAAAGAAACGTTGGTCAACTACGGTTTCCGCCTCCCCTCCGCCCTGGATAACCGGCCTCTAATGTTCGCGGAATATGAGTGCTTCGGCAAACAGAGGATATACGTATCGGCTACACCGGCCGCGTACGAGCTGAATAAGGCCAGGGGAAAGGTTGTAGAGCAGATCATACGACCCACGGGTCTTATGGACCCGGAGATTATAGTGAAGCCTGTTAGTCACCAGGTCGATGATCTCCTCGCGGAGATCCATGACAGGGAGAGCAAAGGTGAGCGTGTGCTGGTGACCACACTGACCAAGAGGATGGCGGAGAATCTGAGCGCTTACTACGGAAATCTCGGCGTAAAGGTAAAATATCTTCATTCTGATATCCATACCCTGGAGCGCGTCAGCATTATCAGGGACCTGCGCTTAGGGGAATTTGATGTCCTGGTTGGCGTCAATCTTTTGCGGGAAGGCCTTGATATCCCCGAGGTGTCGCTGGTTGCTATCCTGGATGCAGACAAGGAAGGCTTTCTGCGCTCCGAGCGCTCCTTGATCCAGACCAGTGGTAGGGCCGCCAGGAATATATCGGGACAGGTGATCATGTATGCCGACAAGATAACCGACTCCATCAAGACTTGTCTTGATGAAACAAAAAGGCGAAGAGAAATACAGAGGCGCTACAATGAAGAACACCATATCACTCCTGAGTCCATCAAAAAATCCATCAGTGATATACTTGCGTCCATCTACGAAGCCGACTATGTCACAGTGCCTGTCGTTTCTGAGGACAGGAAACTTTATATTTCGGAAGATGAGCTCCCCGTAATGATCAGGAAATTGAAAGTGGAGATGAAGGAAGCCGCGAAAAATCTTGAATTTGAGAAGGCGGCACAGCTCCGAGATCAGATCAAGGAATATACCGCTATTCTGGTGGAAATGGGGGAAGAGATTTGAAGCGTATTCAAATTGCAGGAATATTTATATGCTTTTTATTGCTGGTCTTTGCTGATCTCGCGCCTGCTAAAACAGTGGTGGATCAAGTAAGCGGGAATATCAAGGAGAGAATCAAAACGTCAGAAGTTTCTCCGACAATCAAATGCGGAGAGGGGATAGCGTGTGAATCAGCACTGCTGCCGAAGTTTTATTCCGAGCGGGATTTTCAGCCCGCATGGAGCGACGACTACGGGCCGACTCCTTATGTTAAGAATTTTCTTGATGTGATTCGTGTTGCATATCGCGAAGGGTTAAATCCCGAAGACTATCATCCGGGGAAAATCAAGGCGGTGATTACTGAGCTTAATGAGCATCGCAGCAAGGGGGAACCGTTGGACGCGGTAAGGCTCACCGATCTCGATCTCATGCTGACGGATGCCTTTCTCCTTTATGCATCCCATCTTCTTGAGGGCCGCGTGGATCATCAGCATGTTTATCCCGGTTGGGTTATAAGTGAGAGATCAACCGACCTCACCGCTGTTCTCCACTACGCCCTTGAGTCGGGCGCAATAAAGAGCTCACTGGCTGATCTCGCACCTGCTTATAAAGGCTACACTAGGCTTAAAGAAAAATTGGACTCGTATCGGCACATTGCCGGAAAGGGTGGTTGGCCAAAGATACCCAAGGGCCCAATGCTTCACAAAGGATCCCATGGCAAAAGGGTGGCGATACTGCGCCAAAGGCTCATCGCCTCGGGCGATCTCAGTTTTGAGGCGCCAATTTTGAATATCGTCTTTGATCACAATCTGGAAAAGGCCGTCAGCAGGTTTCAGATGAGACATGGTTTGAAAGGTGACGGACGTGTCGGCAAAGCGACATTGGAGGTCCTGAATATATCCATTGGAAAAAGAATTCGCCAGATAGCGTTGAACATGGATCGCATGCGCTGGCTCCCCGATGAAATAGGTGAGCGTTATATTTTCGTGAATGTTGCCGACTTCTCTCTGAAGGTCATCGATGACGAAAAGGTTATCATGGCGATGAAGATCATTGCGGGGAAAGGCGAGCAGCGAAGCTGCATCATAAGCGGTGAAATGACGTATATGGAATTAAATCCATACTGGAGGATACCGGACAGCATTGCCGCCAAAGAGATACTACCACAGATTAAGAAAAATCCCGGCTACCTGACGGAAAAGCGCATAAAGGTCTTTAAAGATTGGGCTGAGGCTGATGAAGAGAAAGCGGTAGATCCTAAAAAAGTGAAATGGTCTAGCGTGAAGGCCAGCAACCTCGGCTATAAGTTCCGTCAGGAATCAGGTCCCACAAATCCTTTAGGAAGAATAAAGTTTATTTTCCCCAATCTGTGTGAAATATATCTTCATGATACACCGGCACGGCATTTATTCGGGCAGTCCCGTCGCGATTTAAGCCATGGATGCATACGTATCGAAAAGCCCGTTGAATTGGCAACCTACCTTCTAAAGAATAAGGAAACATGGACACGCAAAAAGATACTGGCGGAAATCAAAAAGGAGAAAAGGCAGGTTGTAATGCTTCCTGAGCCAATCAATGTTCACATCTTCTATGGTACGGCATGGGTGGATCAAGATGGAGAACTTCAATTTCGCAGCGACATTTATCGGATTGACGATGTACCGTATAAAGTGCCCATCGGCATCCGTTAAGTCTCCCTTTTGTAAAGGGAGATTTAGAGGGATTTTGGACCACCCCTAGCCCCCGCCGGCGGGGGACAAGTCCCTATTCTAAGGGGGGATATAAAGTATTTATTTCGTAATAATATTGCAGTAGCTGAGTTTCTATGAAAGATGAGTTGACCAAGAAATTTAAAAATGCACCCGTTTCACCGGGCGTCTACGTTATGAAAGACAAAGATGGCAGGGTAATCTACGTCGGGAAGGCCAATAATCCGAGAAACCGCGTCAAGGCTTATCTCGGAGGGACGGACTCACGCTTCATGATACCTTTTCTTGTTTCCAAAGTTCATGATGTGGAATTCATCATTACGGAAACGGAGAAAGAGGCCCTGATCCTGGAGAATAACCTGATCAAGGAACACCGGCCCCGGTACAACGTTATTTTCAGAGATGACAAAACCTACTTCAACATTCGGATCAATTTGAATGATCCGTTTCCACGGTTTCATCTGATAAGGCGCCCGAAAAAAGATGGCTCCAGACATTTTGGTCCGTACCCGTCGAGCGCCGCGGCAAAAGAAACACTCCGCTTTCTTCAGTCTATCTTCCCTCTCCGTACATGCGGGGATCAGGAAGTGAAAGGGAGAAAGAGGCCCTGTCTTGAGTATGAGATCAAGCGATGTCTCGCCCCCTGTGTCGGCTATATTGATGAGGCGTCATATCAGCGGTTGGTAAGTGACAGCGTGGCATTTATGGAAGGGCGCGAGAAAACACTGATTGCCGATCTTCACGCACGGATGGATGAAGCGTCTGATCAGTTGTGTTTTGAAGAAGCGGCGGCATTGAGGGACAGGATTGCCGCTATTAATGAGACGCTGGAGAAGCAGCGGGTGGTATCCATGTCTTTCAAGGATCAGGATGTATTCGGCATATATCGGGAGGGAAACCTGACTCAGATATGTATGCTCTATGTAAGAAAGGGCAAGATTATCGGAAAAAAGGTCTTTCCCCTCTTTAAAATAAGGACTGCATCTCCTGAAATACTGTCGTCCGTATTGAAACAATATTATGACGGTGAGGTTTACATACCTGACGAGATAATCATTTCTGAAAATATCGAAGATCATGCAGTTATGGAGGAATGGCTCTCGGATAAAAAAGGGAAAAATGTTTCATTGCTCATACCGAGAAGAGGCTCGGGAAAGGAACTTGTTCACATCGCAGAAAGCAACGCTAAAAGCATGTTTGAGGAGGAAAAGCACGCGACAGATGCGGATGAAACGCTCAGTAAACTCGCCGAAGTGCTCAAATTAAAAAATATACCGGGCCGCATAGAGTGCTTCGATATTTCGAATATTGGTGGAAAATATGCGGTCGGCTCGATGGTTACCTTTGTTGATGGAAGACCGTGGAAAGCGGGATACAGGCGCTTCCGGATCAGAACTATTGAGGGGGCTGATGATTACGCCATGATGTATGAAGTACTCAGCCGCCGGTATGCGAAAAAAGACAACTTACCTGATCTGATAGTTGTGGATGGAGGAAAAGGACAACTGGGTGTAGCGGTCACTATGATGAGAGACCTGCATATTGAAAGGGTCGATGTCATCGGTCTGGCGAAAGAGGGCAGGGGAATGGCTGCCGATAAGGGAGAAGATAGGGCTTATCTTGTCGGGAAGAAGAATCCCGTTTACATATCGAGATGGCCTGACGTCCTTTTTCTGCTCCAGCGGGTGAGAGATGAAGCGCACAGATTTGCCGTCACATATTATCGCAAGTTGAAGAATAAGAGGGATTTTGAGTCGGTACTGGATAACATTCCCGGCATCGGCGCATCCAAGAAAATGGCGCTGCTTGGGTACTTTGGAGATATAAGAAAGATAAGAGAAGCCCCGGTGGAGGAACTGCAGAAGGCTGGCGGCATCGGCAGGCAACTGTCTGAAAAAATCTACACCTTTCTCAGGGAACAGGAGGGGGAAAAGGGGGAATGAGTTTTCCGTCTATTTTGGTCATCGCCATCGGCCTGGGCATGGACGCCTTTTCGGTGGCCATCGGTGTGGGAGCCAATGCCAGGGCAATATCGTTCGGGCCGATCTTTCGGCTTTCTTTTTTCTTCGGACTGTTCCAGGTTATTATGCCCATTGCCGGGTGGTCGGCCGGAGCGTCTGTAGCAAATTACATCGCAGGTTATGATCACTGGATCGCCTTCGGTCTGCTCGCCCTGGTGGGCGGTAAAATGATAATGGAGTCATTTAATGAAGATACCAGGGATCACACGGTAGATCCGACAAAAGGGTTCATGCTCATTATACTGTCTGTGGCCACGAGCATCGATGCCCTGGCCGTTGGTCTCAGTTTTACCTTCCTGAAGATATCCATTTTTTATCCGTCCATTATCATTGGTGTAGTCGCCTTTCTTATGACTGCTGTCGGTATGCTCTTCGGGGAAAAGCTGGGGAAGATAATCGGCAAAAGGGTAGAAGTATTGGGGGGCCTTATCCTGATCGGCATTGGTGTGAAAATATTAATCGAACATATGGCATAAATGGAAGGAGTCATGAAAATATGAAATCAATATATTATTCTTTAGCGGCTACCACCCTTGGTGATGTCGGAGTTGTCTGGAGGCAGAAAGGTGATACGCCGGTTGTCGTGAGAATCTTTCTTCCTACTAAGGGGAAGATGGAGAGCCTGATCCGGCAGTCATTTCCCGATGCCGTTAGGCGATCGTATAGTCTGATTGATCAGATATGTGTGAGTATCCGGGAATCTCTGTCAGGAAAGGCCGTTTCATTTCCCGGAACATTTATCGATAAGAGTATTTTCCGTGAATTTCAGAGAAAGATTTTCAGCCAGGCCATGAAGATCCCGAAGGGAAGAGTCAGTACGTACGGCGGTCTCGCAAAGAAGGCCGGAATTCCCAAAGGTGCAAGGGCGGTAGGACGAGTACTTGCAGGCAATCCCTATCCCCTCGTCATCCCCTGCCATCGTATCGTACAGGCCGACGGTGGCTTATGCGGTTTTGGAGGCGGTTTGAAGTTGAAAAGGGATCTCCTCAGTATGGAGGGTGTAACATTCGATTCAAAGGGGAGGGTATTGCCTGAATTTTTCCTGTGAATGTAAACGGCATTAGGAGTTTTTTCGTTTTCGGGCATCATTTATTACGGCTAGGTTATCCCGGTGGATGATTTCATCATAATCTTTATACCCTAAGACCTGTTCGATTTTGGACGTCTTCAGCCCCATAATCTTTCTGATGTCTGAGGAGCTATAATTAACCAGTCCCTTGGCCAGTTGAGTTCCTTCCATATCGACACAGGTTACCGGGTCACCGATACTGAAATCGCCCTCTACGTCGGTTACGCCTGACGGGAGCAGGCTTTTGCCTTCCTCAATAAGAGCCTTCTTTGCCCCTTCATCAAGAAACAGTTTGCCCTGAGACTTCAGGGTAAAGGCAATCCAGTACTTTTTGCTGCTCAGGTATTCGCGCGCAGGCAGAAAGAGGGTTCCTATTTCTTTACCCGCGAAAATATCGTGCAGGACACCCTTCTTTTTGCCGGGTGCTATGATGCAGGGGATGCCCGATGCGGTCACCGCTTTGGCGGCAATGACCTTGCTTTTCATGCCGCCCAATCCGACCTCTGTCGTCTCGTCTGTTGCGGCCGACTCTATCTCTTCTGTAAACTCTTTCACCAGCGTGATGAGTTTCGCCTTTTTTGATTTTGAAGGACTCCGATCGTACAGCCCTTCCGTGCTGGTCAGATTAATCATGAGCTGTCCATCAATGATTTTTGTGATCATAGCGGCAAGGTGATCGTTATCCCCGAATTTAATTTCATCAACGGCTACCGAGTCATTCTCGTTGATGATGGGGATAACCCCCCAGTCAACGATAGTTGATAGGGTATTACGCACATTCAAAAATCGTTTTCTGTCTGTCAGGTCACTCATCGTTAAGAGGATCTGGGCAACGAAGATGCTGTATTTTCCAAAGGAGTTGGAATAGACCCTCATCAGCCTGCTCTGCCCGATTGCAGCAGCGGCCTGTTTCTGGGGCATGCTTTTCAGTTTGCCCGTTATCCCCATTCTGTGTTTCCCGGAGGCAATGGCGCCTGAAGTTACAATCACAATCTGGTATCCCTCCTTCGTGAGTTGCGCCATCTCATCAACAAGTTGTTCTATAATCTGAAGATCAAGACCATTTTCACCGGTTAAGACGGCGCTGCCGATTTTGATGAGGACGCGCTTGATGTTTGCTAGGATTGTTTTTCTAACCATAATTATTTTACGTTACCTTTTCCATGCAGAGTTTTTGTGATTTCATTTATCACAGTATCAATTCCTTCTCCGGTTACAGCGGAAAAGGCTAATACCTTTACGCCGTTTTTTTTGAAGATGTCAATTTCTTTTTTGAGCCTTTCCTGGGTGGCTGGAAGGTCTATTTTATTTATGGCAACAACCTGCGGCTTTTCCATTAAGGCCGGGTTGAATAGTACAAGCTCGCGGTTGACGGTTTCAAAATCCCGCCAGGCATTACTGGATGATTCATTGGAAATGTCGAGTAAATGAAGCAGAACGGATGTCCTTTCAATATGGCGCAGGAATCGCGTCCCCATTCCCATACCTTCGTGAGCGCCTTTGATCAAACCGGGGATATCAGCAATGACAAAGGTTTCGTGACGCCCGTATTTTACAACACCCAGATGCGGCACTAATGTCGTGAAAGGATAATCGGCTATTTTGGGTCTCGCGGCTGATACTCTGGATATGAAAGTGGATTTCCCAACATTGGGAAGGCCGATAATACCCACATCTGCCAGGAGCTTCAACTCAAGGTTAATCCATCTTTCCTCACCCTTTATTCCCTCCTGTGCGTGGCGTGGCGCCTGGTTGGTCGATGTCGCGAACCAAGCGTTACCTTTGCCGCCTGCGCCTCCCTTCGCGACAATACAACTTTGTCCTTCAACCGCAAGATCAGCCAGAATTTCGCCGGTGTCTGCATCCTTAACAATTGTACCTACGGGAACAATTATTTCAACATCAGGAGAATCCTTGCCGGTTCTGTCGCTCCCTTTTCCGTGGCCGCCGTGCTTTGCCACATGGTGCTGTTTATACTTAAGATTAAGCAGGGTTCTGTGGCTGCTTTCGGCACGTATTATTACATCACCTCCCCGGCCTCCATTTCCGCCGTCCGGCCCGCCGCGGGGCACAAACTTTTCCCTTCTGAAACTTACGCAGCCCCGGCCCCCATCGCCTGCCTTCACATAGATTTTTGCTTCATCAATGAATTTCATAGAAAAAGGTATTAAAAAAAAGAGGCACTTAAATAAGTGCCTCAAAGAAATTCACATGCATTGCATGAAATTCCCGGCCATTTTTTGATGGCCAAAGTAGTATAGCTTATGATACTTTGCGAACATTCACGGCTGCCTGTCCCTTATGATCCTGCTTTACCGTGAACTCTACACGCTCCCCCTCTGCTAAACTGCGAAATCCTTCGCCGTCAATTGATGTGTAGTGAACAAAAACATCTTCTCCCGATTCCCGAGAGATAAAACCATAGCCTTTCTTGTCGTTAAACCATTTAACAACGCCGGTTTCACGCTCATCCATTTTCCCTAATATCCTCCTATTTATTTGAAAGCTGGCTATGAAGCGTAAACGCTTACTTTTTTTCTTTTTTTGTCCAGCCTTTCATACATTACAATGCCGTCAATCTTGGAAAAGATTGTGTAGTCTTTCCCCAAGCCGACATTATTGCCCGGATGGATCTTAGTCCCGACTTGACGGACGATGATGGAGCCAGCATTGATCTTCTGGCCGCCAAACACCTTAATGCCCCGCCTCTGGGCGTTGCTGTCCCTTCCGTTGCGGGAACTGCCCTGTCCCTTCTTATGTGCCATGTTATTGCTATCCTCCGCTTAAATGGAAATTTCCTTTATCTTCATTTTTGTCAATTTTTGACGGTGCCCAGTTTTCTTCTTAAACCCTTTCCGTCTTTTCATTTTAAAGACATTAAGTTTATCCGCCTTTGTCTGTTCAATAATCTCACCGCTGACCTTTGCACCCTTGAGAAGGGGGGTACCTACCCTGATTTCTTCTCCTTTGGAGACCATCAGCACCTCTTCAAAAAGAACAACGTCTCCCTTACCGCCGTTTATTTTCTCGACGGTAATTACGTCGCCTTCAGATACCCTGTGCTGTTTTCCACCTGTTTTTATGACCGCATACATACGATTTGATCCTCATAAGCAAATTTGGGTTGCACTCTATCGAAAAAAATCATCATTTGTCAATATAATTTATTTGATTATTTTCTAAAAAAAGATTCAGTGATGGCCCGGCCCTTTTAAAATAACTTTCAGGAAGGTTTTTCGTTGAAATAGGAACGGTACTTGTACCGGTTTCTCTCTATATCCCAATACTTAGACAGGGCAAAATTGCGGGGGAATATGGGTTTGGATAGGTATGGCAGGGAGTCTTTCTTAAAATTATCCAGCAGTTCTTGAAAAACCAGGTCTTTTTTACTATTGCTTACGAATGGCCGCTCTTTTTTGTACTCATAAAAAATTTCTGGTCCTAGGACTTTAGTTACAAGTTCAAATTGTTCAGGTTTGGTAAAATAGGACGATTTAAGTTCGATCTTGCTCCTGATCAAAAGTTCAACCTTTGTTGTATCTGCCGCAATAGGTCTTGATTCATCCCAGACTTCAACTCTTAATCCATTGGCAAGAGGTATTTCTTCCACAAGTTTCATTAATATATATTATCATCTTTATACTTGACCTGCAATTGCATTCCTCATATAAAGGGTCATAAAATAATCGCATAATAAAAGTGAAGACATAGATAGTGCAGTACTCGCCGGAGCGATGAGGCACGATGAACATCATCCGGAGCATGTGATATTGATGCACACTGCCAAAATAATTATCTCTGCATGAACGATGATAAATTCATCCACCTATGCCAGCCGGATTCGTATAAATCCTGCGGGGCATGCTGTGGACTTTATAACTACGCAAACAGCACGAAAGAAGGGCTGGTTGGACGATTAAGAGAAAGGACTGATCTTTTTCATAAAACTGTTAACAGCCCGGCAGACATGGCAGGTTATTCCGAGATGATAAAAATGTCGGAAGACCAGGCAAAAATATATGATGTTATCTACTGTTGTGAATATCTGGGTTTTCTTGACCATGAGGAAAAAAAGGTAGGCTGTCTCCTCCATCCGCAGCAGAATAATGGTGTGGATTTGAGGGAGGCTTCATTTTATGGAAGAGTGCTTTGTGAAGGGCATCTCTGTCTCAGCTATCATTATCTGACCAGAGAAGAAAAGCTGGCCCTGGTGAATGTTACAGACGACTGGTACCTCTATGGACTGTGTGTGACAGATATTGATCTCGCCAAATCATATTTTCGCATGGTAAGTGAGAAGGTGTGTGAAATGCCGTCACCTGAAAGATTTAAAGAAAGCGTTTTCAAAGATATCGCCCTTCGTTTTTTTTCCTTCAAGATTTCCTGGCCTTTTCGGTCATATGCGTCCAACCGCTTCGGCAAGTATTATTTTGACGGATCGGAATATATGATCAACCACATTGATTACAAAGCACTTGGGTGTGAGCGATCGCGATTTGACACTATCTTCCTTAGCCTTTCTTCCGAGTTTAAAAATTTGCGGGAATTAAAGGAGGCGGAAAACCTGATTCAGGCAAATATTGATGAATTTGCGGACAGGTATTCATGTCTTTCAATACCTGGCAGTGGAGTACCTAATGGGCAAGGTAAAAAAGGAGATTCTCATTTCCAAACCGGAAATTGATGACAGGGTTCAGAGCCTGGCTGATGAAATTTCCCGGGACTATGAGGGGAAAGATTTGGTCCTTATCTGTATTCTTAAAGGTGCTTTTGTATTTATGGCAGATCTCATCCGGCGTCTTCGCATTCCATGCAAGGTAGATTTTGTCAGGCTGGCCAGCTATGGCACAGGAACAGTCAGCTCGGGGAGTATTATGATCACTAAGGATATTGAGACGCCCATACATGGCAGAGATGTTCTTATCGTGGAGGACATTGTTGATACAGGTCTGACCCTGTCCTTTTTAGTTGACAAGCTGAAGGAAAAAAAGCCTCAATCATTAAAAGTATGCGTGCTTCTCGATAAAAAAGAGAGAAGAAAAGTTCCGTTTGAAGCAGAGTACGTAGGCTTCGATATACCTGATCGTTTTGTCGTGGGATATGGTCTTGATTTCAATGAAATGTATCGATTCCTGCCGGACGTATGTGTCATCGATGAAAGCTGATGAACAATTTAACCTTAAAAGAAGGGATAAAAGACAAAAGAGCTGTTCTGATTATTTGGAGGGTGCATGATCATTCAATGTAAAAAGTGCCAGACGAAATACAAGTTTGATGAATCCCTGATCGAAGGCGAAGGTGTATGGGTCAGGTGCAGTCAATGTAAAGATGTATTCTTCTTGGATAATCCGAAGAAGGCTGAAATTACATCCCGGACAGAGCAGAGTAGGGATATAAAAGGAGAAGCACCAGCAGTACAGGGGCAGATATTTGAAGACCGGATAGAGGAGGTAAGGAGGCTGGATACTCCTGTGAAGGACATTGAAGAAGATTCGGGAGACAGCGACATACGTGAGCGAACCGGAGTCGCAAGGACAGAATCTGAAGGGATGCACGATGAAGATGAAACATCCGAAGAAAAAGTCGAGAGAAAACATGCATTGAGCCGGGGATTGCAGCTTCTCATTTTATTTATCGTACTCTTAATCGGAGGCATATATTTCGTATTTTTTGCCGGGACGGGGGGGCAAACATTATTTGATAGAATTCTCGGCACAAGTCAGAAGGCTGAGGAGGTTGGTCCGGCACAGGTCGACCTGACGGATGTCAGGCAGCGACTGGTTAATAACACGACCCTCGGTACTATCAGAGTTATCGAAGGAACGGCAATCAATCAGTCTTCATTTCCTATGACAAGAATAAAAGTAAGGGGTGAGCTTACCGATGCGTATACGGTGGTTCTTGGAGTAAAAGAATCGTATTGCGGTAACCTGCTGAACGATATTGAACTTGCGACCATGACAGAGGATCAAATACAAAAGGAACTGTCCAACCCCCAGGGGAGTGATGTATCCAATGACAGGATTGCGCCCAAGGGTCAGATCCCCTTCATGATCGTATTTACCCGTGAGCCGGCGGGTCTGGTTAAAACGTTTGTTACACCAGTAGGGGCCGAGCGGCTGCTGCCGTGAGATTCGGTTTAATGTTGAACTGTCTTAATTTTCAATTTTAGCTTTTTCTTTTTTATAAGTGATCTTCTGTTTGCCTCCATCACACGAGCCCACGACCTTTTGATCTTTAACCTCGTCTGCAGGCACTATTTCAAGGGTATAATTTACCACGCCTTTGGCCTCCAGCTTTGCGTCAATTTCATCTTTAAGCTCGTTGCAGGGTTTTATCTGAGCGAATGCCGGAGCGCAGATAAACAAGGCAATAACAACCAGAACAAATGTAAAACGCTTCATTGGATACCTCCCTTTGATGTTAAAAATACCCGGTGTATTTCTTTAAAATTGATATCCCAGGTGAGCAGCTCATTATTCCGGGAAGGAAATAATCTTCATCAGGTAATTGTTCCTTGCCGGTTATTATATTAATTGATGGAGACTTGCTTCCGGATAATGAAAGTATAGGGAGGGTCGTTCTGTCTGTCAAGATAATTTGATTATAAATGATTTATACTGATCGTTATTGTCTGTCTGCAAGGACGTGAAGAATCAGGGGGCCGGATATTACCCCCTCTCTCAGAATGACCGATGGACGGACTGCTACGTCGATGATAGTTGATCCTTTTCCTCCGGGTGTCCGCCCCCCGTCGATGACAGCATCGATTTTATCGCCGATGCATTTTAGAACCTCTTGTGCGGAAGTACATTCCGTTGCACCGGAGAGGTTAGCGCTGGTCGCTGTAATGGGATGACGGAAGGCTCTTGCCAGTGCCGCTGCGACAGGGTGGCTGGAGATGCGAACGCCTATTTTTCCGGTTCCTGCCGTAAGTAGGGAAGAAACATTCTGAGATGCCGTGAATACGAGGGTAAGTGCCCCAGGCCAGAATGATTCCATGAGACGCAGCGCGCTTTCCGGGATTTCCCCGACGATGTCTCTTAAATCACTGCGGTCTCCAATAATAACGGAAAGGGGTTCTTTTATGTTCCTTCCTTTGATAAGGAAAATTCTTTCAATGGCTTTTTCGCTGCGGCCGTCGGCACCGAGTCCATAAAATGTCTCCGTCGGATAGGCAATGACTCCCCCATCTTTGATAATCCGCACAGCTTCGGTAAGCAGGTGTGTGTTCGGATTCTTGGGATCGATTTTCAGGACTTCCGGCATGATGTAAGATTTTCCTGCTTTTTCTCTATCTCCATTGCCATATCCCGGATAAATGAATACAATTTTTTCCGAAGGGTACTATCCTCAACGGCGAGGATTCGGACAGCCAACAGGGCGGCGTTCTTTGCTCCCGCCTTTCCCACGGCCATCGTGGCAACAGGGACGCCGCCGGGCATTTGTGCAATCGATAATAGTGCATCTATCCCGCCGAGTGCCGTTGCATCTATTGGGATACCGATTACCGGAAGAAGCGTCTGGGAGGCAACCACGCCGGCCAGATGGGCGGCGGCCCCTGCGCCGACTATGATGACCTTAATACCCCTTTGAGCTGCCTCCTTCGCAAAGGAGGAAGTTCTTTCCGGTGAGCGATGGGCAGAGGTCAAGAAGACCTCGTGAGGAACTCCAAAGCCTTCCAGAGCCTTTATGGTTTCATTCATGACGGGAAGGTCAGAATCACTTCCCATAACTACGCTGACGACGGGGCCGGATTGTTTTTTCATATAGATTATCCTCAATTAATAAATGCAAAATGAAAAAGGCAAAGTGCAAAATAAGAAATAGATAATGCAAAATTAAATGATGAAGATGATTCTATGACTTTGATTTTTCATTTTGAAATTTATATTTTGCATTAATGTTTAAAATGTCTCGTCTCCGTGAAAATCATGGCCAAGCCATGCTCATCTGCTGCTTTGATGACTTCTTCATCTCTCACAGAACCGCCGGGTTGGACAATGGCGGTAATGCCCGCCTCTGCTGCTATATCGACACCGTCCCTGAACGGGAAGAAGGCGTCGGATGCCAAGACGCAGCCTTTTGTTGGCAGATTGGATTTCATTGTGGCGATCTTTACGGAATCAACACGGCTCATCTGTCCCGCCCCTACTCCAACAAGCTGGTCTTTTGAGGCATACACTATTGCATTTGATTTGACGTGTTTCACTATGCGCCATGCAAAATCTAATGCCTTGTATTCTTCTTCCGTAGGAGGTCGTTTCGTAACAATCTTCGCCTTTCTGATGTCAAAATCATCCGTGTCCCTCTCCTGAACGAGAAGCCCTCCTACCACCCTCCGGAAGTCATAACCAGCAGGACCGGCGCCTGCAGGGGGAATTTCGAGGAGTCTCAGGTTCTTCTTGCCGCTCAGGACAGCTTTTGCCTCTTCGTCGAAGCCAGGGGCAATAATGACTTCCAAAAATATTTTAGCCAGTTCTTCGGCCGCTTTTTTGTCGACCTGCCGGTTTAAGGCAACGATTCCCCCATAGGCAGAGACAGGGTCCGTTTCCATGGCCTTCCTGTAGGCTGTAGCGATGTCACTTCCCGAAGTAGCTGCACCGCAGGGGTTTGCATGCTTGACAATGACAGTTGCGGGCAATGCAAAATCGGATACCATCTGCCACGCAGCATCGCTGTCCATTATATTGTTGTAAGACAGTTCTTTTCCCTGCAGCTGACGGGCACCGGATATGGCGGAAACGTGCCAATCGGGTTCCCGGTAAAAAGCTGCGTGCTGGTGGGGGTTCTCTCCATAGCGGAGATCCTGTGATTTCACAAACTGGACAGTAAAAGTATCGGGGAACATTTTCTTGGTCCCGTCCGATGTAATACTGCCAAGGTAGTTTGAAATGGCAGCATCGTATCTGGCCGTAAGCTGGAAGGCCTTCGCAGCAAGAAAAAAGTTCGTGACTTCCGAGATATTTCCTCCTGTGGCTTTCATTTCATTCAGAATTTTGGGATAATCGGCCGGATTGGTCACAACGCTGACATAACGGTAATTCTTCGCCGCTGCCCGAATCATGGCAGGGCCGCCGATATCGATATTTTCAATGGCCTCATCAAGCGTACAATCTTTTTTTGCCACAGTGTCTTCGAACCGGTAGAGGTTGATAATGACCATGTCGATCATGTTTATGCGGTGTTCTATCGCCGCCTTCATGTGCTCTTTATTATCACGTAAGGCAAGAAGACCGCCGTGTATCTTCGGATGAAGTGTCTTAAGTCTCCCATCCATCATTTCAGGGAAACCTGTGTAATCGGAGACGTCCATCACGTTTATGCCGCCGGCTCTCAACTGGGCGGCAGTTCCCCCCGTGGACAATATCTCAACACCGAAATCCTTAAGCCCTAGGGCAACCTCGACAAGTCCTTTCTTATCGGTAACGCTGATCAGGACTCTTTTAATGTTATTCATATACATTTTATCGACCCTTTAGTTATTCGCGGTATCATTTAACTTTACCTCTTATTTGCTGCATGTGGCGGATTCTTTTTTCTACGAGCGGTTCCGTGCCGATGTCGGGCCTATGGTCAACGGGCCCTTTGATTGCAGATATAGCCTTTTCCGCTATCTGTTCCGCTTTATCGAGATTATCCGCGATGCCTACCACACCGATGGCACGGGATGTGCTCATATATAGGCCATCTTCCCTTTTATCAACAGATGCGAAATACAAGCGAGCCTTGCCCACGTTGCCGACCTCTATTTTTGCAGAAGTCGATTGGGCATCGGGATGATCCTTGGGAAGGCCGTAGTCTTTTGGGACGGCGTATTTACATACCGTTGCCTTTTGTTCAAATTCGATATTCATTCTGTCCAGGGTTCCGTCGATGATGGCCTTGCAGACATCAACGAAATCGGTCTTCAGAAGGGGCAGTGTGTTCATTGCCTCCGGGTCTCCGAAGCGTGCGTTGTATTCCAGGAGCTTGATGCCGGATTTCGTGATAATAAATCCGCCATACATAACGCCTTTGTAATATTCACCCGTCTCTTTGTAAATTGCATTTGCTACTTTTTGTGTAATAGCCAGACCTTCTGCTACGTCTTTTCGAGTCATAAACGGTAAGGCATGATCTTCACAGGAATACGAACCCATCCCTCCCGTATTTGGACCCTTATCGCCGACAAATCGCCTCTTATGATCTTGAACAGGTGGTGTTGCAACAACGGTTTTGCCGTCGCTCAGGCACTGGAGTGAGAATTCTTCGCCTTCCAGTCTTTCATCGATAATCACACTCGGATGCTCGGTTAAAACCTGTTTGCAATAAAGAAGAGCCTCCTCCTTAGTATGAAAGTGGTCTCCTTGAACCATGACCCCTTTGCCGCCTGTCAGTCCGTCCGGTTTTACAACGATGCCGTCAAGTTCGTCGAGGAATTGTTTAATCCCTTCCATGGATGTAAAAATTTTAAATTTTGGGTTGCCCGGTATGTTATATTTACTGAGTAAATTTCTCGTGAATGATTTTGATGTCTCAAGACGGGCAAGGCTTTTTGTAGGACCGACAGCAGGAATGCCGGCCTTTTTTAAGGAATCGACTACTCCGTTATTCAACGGGTCTTCCGGTCCGATGACAGCGAATTCTGCTCGGCATTCTTTTGCAAAGCTGTTGATGGCAGAAAGGTCGCTGTAACTTCCAATGAATACTTTCGCTGAGAGTGACGCAATGCCCGGGTTGTTGGCTTTCATAAAAGAAAAGAGTCTGGGGCTGTGTTTTGATTGTATTACTGCCTCAGCGATGGCATGTTCACGGGCGCCGTTTCCGATTAAAAGGACATTAACCATGACATTTCTCCTCGTACTATTTTTTGGTAGTGTTATGGTCTGCTTGATTGCTGCGTAACGCGATATTGAAACTTCTGCCCTGTTCGGTTCCTAAATATCGGAAAAATTCATCCGAGTCAAACAAATCTGATCACATATTATTAATAGTTTGTCTTTCCGGTATAAAATTTGATAAACTAATATATATAATTGTTTATGATGGGTGGCCATCATTTCAGTACACAGGGATTTTTTCTGATATAAAATTGGATTACCTGATTACATTCAAAATTTCATTACTTGTTCTTCTCTTTTTCCTTTCAGGATTTTTTTCCTGTTCAGAGGCCGCCCTGTTTTCGCTTACCCCCCTCCACCTTCATAAAATGAAGGAGGATAGATCTCCTTTCCTGTCATACGTAAACTGGCTTTTGGAACGTCCGAGGAGACTCCTCATTACTATCCTGGTAAGTAATGAGTCCGTTAACATTACCATATCTGTTGTGATCGCTTCCCTTTGTATTTATTTGTTCGGGGTAGACGGCAAATGGCTGGCAGTTGCCATTACAACTCCCATGCTGCTTATTTTCGCGGAAGCTATTCCAAAAACTTTTGCCGTCATTCGTCCTATATCATTTTCTTCATTCGTATCGCCTTTAATAGTGATCATCGCCAAAATCGAGCATCCTGTTGTTTGGCTATTGGAAAAGATATCCGGATTGTTTGTGTATATACTCTCAGGCGGAGTTTCAACAAAGAAAGGTACCATTACGGAAGATGAATTTAAGACACTCATCGATGTCTACCAGCAGGAAGGGGGACTGGAAGAAACACAGAGAGACTTGATTCACAGGGTGTTCGGCCTGGCCGATAAGCCGGTTTCAGAAGTTATGATTCCCCGTGTCGAGATGTTCTGCCTTCCTATATCTCTTAGTATGAAGGAGATGGAAAGGGAGATTATTAATGCTCGTCATACCAGGATACCTATTTGCGGGATTGATCGGGATGACATCCTGGGGATATTGTTTGCCCGCGATTTCTTAATCGGAATGTACGGTGACGGTAGGGGTATTAATGTAAACAGACTGCTGAGAAAACCGTACTTTGTCCCTGAAGAAAAGAGCGCGGGAAGCCTGCTTCAAGATTTTCAGACGAGAAAAATCAAGATTGCCATTGTTGTAGATGAATATGGCGGGGTTTCGGGTATGGTTACCCTTGAGGATATACTTGAGAACCTGCTCGAGGATATCTATGATGATTATGGGATAAGGCAAAACCTGTGGCAGAAAATTGACGACAGAACCCTGATGGTATCCGGTAAAATGCTGGCGGCTGACCTGAACAATCTTCTCGATATCTCCATCCCGGAAGAGGAATTTGATACTGTCGGCGGCTTTGTCTTTCATCTCTTTGGTAAACTGCCGACAAAGGGAGAAGCGATAAATTTCGGAGATTATGTTTTCCGGGTAGAGAAGATGGGCAGGGCAAGGATATTGAATATACGGATTGAGAAGCGGGAGGAACAAGTGAATGGATAACTTATTCTCAGTCCTCTTGATACTCCTGTTTATATGCTTTGAAGGTTTGTTTTCCGGAGGGGAACTTGCCCTCGTTTCATCAGACGTTAATAAGATCAGACAGAAGGCAAACAGTGGTTCACGTTCCGCCAGGATGACTCTCAAGCTTTTGGGAAAACCGGACTGGTTTCTCTCCACGACGTTAAGTGGGACCGGTTTATGTGTCGTCACGAGTACTACGATTGCGACTGCCATGTTCATATCGATATTCGGTTCGGTCAAAGGCCCAGTAGTAGCTGTCGTCGTAATGATACCGATACTTTTGATCATGGGGGAGATTGTCCCTAAGACTTTGTTTCAGCAGCATGCAGAGTTTACAGCTTTAAGACTTTCATGGTTTATCTGGATTTCATCATGGTTGCTGTTTCCGGTTGTTTTTCTTATTTCCCTGGTATCCCGGTCAACGGTCCGGATATCGACAGGTGAGAAAGATGTCGCAGCCTCGCCCTATATTACAAAGGACGGCCTGAAATTTATTCTCAGATACAGGGGAGCAGACAGTGATATATTGGGCATTGAAAAGGAAATGATCAAAAACATCATCGATTTCTTCGATGTAACCGTTGGTAAAATCATGATACCGTTATCTACTATGATTTCATTGCCGGTCACGGCTACACTTGAGGAAGCGGCACAGCTTGCAGCTGATAAAAAATATCTGCGAATCCCCGTCTATGGAGATAAGATTTTCAATATAATTGGTATCCTTCATTACTTCGATCTCCTTGAGGCCTTGCATGGGCGCACATCGGATCTCCCTCGGCATTCCAGAAATGAGTCAATTGAGTCCTATCTGAAGCCGGTGGTTTTTTATGTACCGGAGTCAAAGCTTGCCAAAGAACTACTGATAGAGATGCTTATCAGGGGTGAGCGGATGGCAGTCATTGTTGATGAATACGGCGGTGCCGTCGGCATAGTTACGATAGAAGATATCCTTGAAGAGGTTGTAGGTGAAATTGAAGATGAATATGACAGCGGCGAAAAGATGTATAAAAAAATCGGACCCGGCAAATATCTCATTAATGCCAAGATTAGTATTGAGAGGATTAATCAAATAATACCCCTGGACATTCCGGAAGGAAACTATGAAACTCTCGGCGGATTCCTTCTTTACAAAATGGGGAGGATACCCAAAAGAAGGGATACTTTAAGATACGAAAACACACTGTTTGTGGTAGAGGATGCCGACGCTAAATCCATCAAAGAGGTTTTGATTGAATTACCGATTGATGTTGATGCAAATATAGCAAATAAAGCACTGCCCTAAATATAAAGGGCAAGAGATCAGGTGAATTAATGACGCAGTATGAAGAACGAGAAATTAGTGCCATTATATTGGCCGCAGGAAAAGGGAAAAGGATGAAATCGGGCCTGGCTAAGGTGCTCCATCCCATCTGCGGGAAACCTATGCTGACGTATTCAGTCGATGTAGCGCGAGCAGTTGGAGTGGGGAAAATTGCGGTTGTCATAGGTCATCAGGCAGATGTCATCAGGGATGCATTCAGGGATCAGGGGTTGATCTTTGTGGAGCAACGTGAACAACTGGGAACAGGGCATGCGGTGCTGCAGGCAAAAAATACGTTCCACAATTTTGACGGCACAATTCTAATTTTATGCGGCGATGTTCCCCTGCTGCTGCCTTCAACAGTCAAATCACTGATTGAGAGCCACTTTTCGGGAAAAGCGACTCTCACAGTCCTTACAACCCTTCTGGATGATCCTTCCGGTTACGGACGAGTGATTAAAGGGGCCGAAGGAGAAGTATTACGAATTGTAGAAGAAAAAGATGCGTCATGTGATGAGAAGAAAATCAGAGAGATTAATACGGGTATATATTGTGTTGAGTGCAAATTCCTTTTCCAAGCGGTGGAGGAAATCGGAAATGAAAATGTCCAGAAGGAATATTATCTGACGGATATAGTCGGTATCGCCTGTAGAAAGGGTTTTAAGACCAGGTCATTAATCGCTGCTGATTCCATCGAGGTAATGGGCGTTAACACATTGGATGATCTCAAAAGAGCATCGGCGTATATGTCATGCAAATAAAAATAGGGAATCTATCCTTTAAAAATAACGTGTTTTTAGCACCTATGGCAGGCATAACAAATCTGCCTTTCCGGGTGCTTGTGAGAGAATTCGGATGCGCCCTGGCATTTACGGAGATGATAAGTGCCAACGGTCTTGTCAGAAAGACTATAAAAAGTTTTCGGTATCTTGATTCTTCACCGAAGGACAAACCTTTAGGTGTGCAGATATTCGGATCCGATCCTACCGCCCTTTCCGAAGCGGCACGTATTGTTACGGATTATGGCGCCGATATGCTGGACATAAACATGGGCTGTCCGGTCAGGAAGGTCGTCAAGGCAGGTGCGGGAGCTGCCCTGATGAAAGATCCCGGAATGGTTCGTCTCATTTTTCAAGCAATCCGAAGAGCGACACTATTACCGTTGACCGTAAAAATTCGCTCGGGCTGGCGAAACAGAGAAACGAATGCCCTTGACATTGCCTGCATTGCCGAAGATTGCGGAGCAGACGCGGTTATTCTCCATCCCCGTTCGGCAGATCAGGGATTCAGTGGGACGGCGGACTGGAGTCTCATTGAATCTTTGAAAAAGCGGTTGCATATTCCTGTAATTGGAAGTGGTGATATAAAAAGTCCCCAAGATGCACTCAAGATGATAACTCAAACTGGTTGCGACGGCATAATGGTGGGAAGAAGTGCCCTCGGGAACCCTTGGATTTTCAGGGACATCATATCATATCTTGAAGGACAAAAGAGCTCTCTACCGCCTCTCCCAGGAGAGCGGGAGATGGTAATGGCTAATCACATGGACATGGAAATCGATTACTTCGGGGAAATGCTCGGTGTCCGGAATTTTCGGAAACACCTGCTCTGGTATACCAAGGGTTTGAGAGACGGCAGTTCGTTCAGAAAGACGGTTGGTACAATGCACGATAAGGCTGTGATGGCAGATGCAATTCGCCGTTTTCTTCATCCTGTCATGGAAGATACTGAAATTCCATAAAACAAAAAAATAAGCGCTTGACATATATAGAACAAATTGGCATACTTCAAATAAATCCTTTATATATAAAATTCATTAAAGAGTTCTTTTTGTAAAAGTCGATTGCTCCTGCAGAAACATTTTATTTCCAAGGCGAAATACGACTAAGAGCAATCAAAATAACCTATGGGAGACAGGTTGGGACGTGGAGCCCGTTAAATTTGAGGAGTTGGAAAACAAAATTAAAAGTCTTATCAATGAACATGAATTGTTGAAGAAGAAGAATCATGAATTAGTGGAGCTTCTAAAAAGCAAAGGAGTGGAGTTAGAAGAGGCGAGTAATAAAATTAGGGGATTAAACGAGGAAAGGAATATAATACGCACTAGGGTTGACTCACTAATTGATTTGCTTCAGGATATCAATGTACAATAATTAGAAGGCCGTGCATTTGGAAAAGTGTTTTAATATCAATATACTGGGGCAGGAGTTATCAGTTATAACTGATTCAGGCGACGAGCATGTGGAAAGTGTTGTCAGGTATGTCAATAACAAGATAGAGGAAGCAGGAAAAACAGCCAGTAATACGAACAACTTGAATATTGCAATACTGGCCGCTTTAAACATTGCAGACGAGTATTTCAGAGTCAAGGGAGTTTATAATCAATTAGAGAGTAGATCTGAGAAGTTGATAAATCTTATTGATGAAATAAGATAAAAAGATATTATCCCCTGCGATGTGCGTGATTAACATTCGTTTTTTGAGCCAACACCTTGGAACCGGGGGCCTTTCCTTGTTAGCGGTGTGCATGTCTGCCAGCATCCCGTAAAAACGGGGGTGGAAAGCCTGAAGCAACAATAGGGTGCCCACCTTATCGGAAGGTTCAAAAAGGTGGTTAACACGGCATATGCGGGGGTTTTTTTGCTGCATTTAAAGATTGCATCAGATTATTTCCTTTAACCGTGTAATCATTCAAATCCCGTCTGTTTATCCCCTTTAATTTACATAAGATGCATGTGGAGTTTTATCCATTACAAGCCTTAGTGCTCTATTTTTATTATATATAGATAAGGAGGTGAAAAGGCTTTGATATATGAAAGTATGATTATTTTTGTTGTATTTGGAGCAATGGCCCTAGGTGCCCTATTAGGGTACGCTTTAAGACAGAGACTATCCAGGAAGAAACTGGAATCATCGGAAAACCTTTCAGCAAGAATCATCGACGAAGCAAAGAAAGAAGCAGAAACTATTAAAAAGGAGGCTGTGCTTCAGGCTAAAGAAAATCTCCTTAAAACAAAAACTGAATTCGAGAAAGATACAAAAGAAAGAAAGACCGAGCTCGATAATTTGGAAAGGAGGTTGAGGTCAAAAGAAGAGAATATTGATAGAAGGATAGACCTTCTGTCTCAAAAAGAAGGGCATATTGAAAGTAGAGAGAAAAGCCTGGCAAACAAGGAATCACAGATAAGTGAGAAACACGATAGGTTAAACCGCATGCTTGAAGAGCAGAAAGAAAAGCTGGAGAAAATTGCAGGCATTTCCTCAGAGGAAGCAAAAAAATATCTTATCCAGTCGATGGAGGCCGCAGCAAAACAAGAAGCAGCCATGACTATAAGAAAGATAGAGGAAGAAGCCAAAAGGACAGCTGATAAGAATGCCCGGGAAATCATCACCTATGCTGTTCAGAGATATGCTAGTGAGTTTGTTACCGAGAACACAGTATCAGTAGTCAATCTTCCCAATGATGAAATGAAGGGGAGGATCATAGGGAGAGAAGGCAGGAATATCAGGGCTATTGAAGCTGCTACGGGTATAGACTTGATCGTTGACGACACACCGGAAGCGGTTGTCCTTTCGAGTTTTGATCCCATCAGGCGTGAAGTGGCGAGGATGTCTCTGGAAAGGTTGATTACTGATGGGAGGATACATCCCGGCAGGATTGAGGATATTGTCAAGAAGGTAAAAACAGAGGTCGATACGATAATTCGGGAAACGGGAGAACGTACATCGTTTGATGTCGGGGTACATGATCTTCATCCTGAAATTGTTTATCTCCTGGGTAGTCTCAAGTTCAGGACAAGCTTTTCTCAAAATGTTCTTCAGCACTCCGTCGAGGTTGCTCACCTGACCGGAATAATGGCTGCCGAACTGAAAATGAATATTAAGGAAGCCAAGAGGGCCGGTTTACTTCACGACATTGGAAAGGCAGTAGATCATAAGATAGAGGGGACCCACGCAGCTATCGGTGCTGATTACGCAAAGCGTTTCGGTGAATCTCACAGGATTGTTCAGGCCATTGCCACCCACCATGATGATGGTCGAACCAACACGCTCCTGGGGGTTCTTATACAGGCGGCCGACAGCTTGTCGGCGGCAAGACCTGGAGCCCGCAGGGAAATGATTGAAACATATGTCAAACGTTTGGAGGAGCTTGAAAATATCGCAAATTCTTTCAGCGGAGTTGATAAATGTTATGCCATACAGGCAGGAAGAGAGATACGTATACTAGTTGAAAATGAAAAAATCTCAGACGATGACGCAGCCATGCTTTGCAGGGATATCATCAAAAAGATCGAAACTGATTTGACATATCCCGGTCAGATAAAAGTAACCGTTATCAGGGAAACGCGGATTTCTGATTATGCGAGATAGGAAACGTAGGATATGAAGATATTATTGGTAGGCGATATCGTCGGTAAACCGGGAAGGCGGGCAGTACGTGAACTTTTGCCTGAAATCATTTCTGAACATCAAATTGATTTTGTGATTGCGAATTGTGAGAATGCGGCTGCAGGATTTGGTGTAACAAGAGATATCGTTGAAGAACTTTACAGCAGCCAAATCGACGTTCTGACTTCGGGGAATCATATATGGGATAAAAAGGAGATTAATGAATTTGCAGAAGACTATGAAACGCTTCTCAGGCCTGCTAACTATCCTGATGGTTTACCTGGCTGGGGGAGCGTAGTTATGCCGAATTCGTCGGGGATGCATATCGGTGTCATAAATCTGATGGGGAGGGTCTTTATGAAGCCCCTGGAATGTCCCTTCAGGACAGCCGAAAGAGAGATTGAAAAAATTAGGGACAGGGCGAAGATTATTATTATAGATTTCCATGCTGAGGCAACATCAGAGAAAGAGGCAATGGGATGGTTTCTCGATGGCCGGGTCAGTGCTGTACTGGGCACGCATACGCATGTACAGACTGCCGATGAGAGTATCTTGCCCGGCGGGACTGCTTATATAACGGACGTGGGTATGACGGGTCCTTTCAACTCGATCATTGGAATTAGAAAGGATGATATTCTTGAGAGGTTTTTGACCCAGGTGCCGAATAAGTTCGAGGTAGCTAGGGATGATGTTCGACTTCAAGGTGTCATTATCGATATTGATGGGAAAAGCGGCAGAGCCAAGGGAATTGAGAGATTGAACATAAATTTAAGAAACTGAAAAGTATTAGACCCTGTAAGCGGAAGACGGGTAGCATTAAAGTAGAATACGACATGCCCAAATAAGATAACAGGTCAAATCGGACTAACCCTTCCAATTAACCGATGGAGAGCAGATATTGAAGAGCGTATATGATGTATTTGCCGAAAGGGGATTTGTAGAAC
>Ga0335070_10000208_pt1:42500-67295 | contig 67295 bp, 62 predicted proteins | sample Lox_Sample_13_FD_206722 | JGI IMG/M metagenome (GOLD analysis project Ga0335070, IMG submission 206722) | Soil microbial communities from Loxahatchee National Wildlife Refuge, Florida, United States - Lox_Sample_1.3 | ecosystem: Environmental > Terrestrial > Soil > Wetlands | place...
GCCGGTGCCGAAGATGTGAGAGATGAAGAAAATGAATATGAAATAATCACAAGTCCTGCGCTATTTGAAAGTGTGAAAAAAGCCATCGATCAGATGGGCCTTAAATATATTAAGGCACAGATTACAATGATGCCCCAAAACACAGTTAAAATCGATACGGATAAAGCAGTTCAGATGCTGAAGCTCATGGAGAAGATGGAAGATAATGACGATGTGCAGCATGTATACGCAAACTTTGACATACCGGACGATGTAATGGAAAAATTTAACTAGGAAATAAACGTGGTAAGGCTTTGAAAGTTTTAGGGATCGATCCTGGTAATCATATAACAGGTTACGGTGTTGTTGAAAAACGAAAAAGCGTAATTGTTCATGTTGCGCATGGTGAGATTAAAGTGGCGAAAGGTACATATCCATCATCGCGCCTAGTGAAAATATACGATGACTTATTGGAGGTTATTGACAGAGCGACGCCCGATGTAATGGCTGTAGAAGATGTCTTCTATGGCAAAAACGTCAAGAGTCTTATCAGGCAAGGCGAGGTGAGGGGAATAGCCATACTTGCCGGTTCTCACCGGCGCATACCGATATATGAATACACACCCCTCGAAGTTAAGAAAGCAGTTGTGGGATATGGTAGGGCAGAGAAGAACCAGATTCAGAATATGGTTAAAGCGATATTGAATTTATCGGAATTACCCCCTGCCGATGCTGCAGATGCGTTAGCTATTGCTATCTGTCATGCTAATTTTTTAAAAGCATCATCAATTTAAAATGATTGCCCTCATAAACGGATCACTAATTTACAAATCCATAAGCCACGTTATTGTGGAAGCAAACGGTGTAGGATACCAGATATTTATTCCCCTGACGACCTTTTACGAACTGCCGGATATAAACCAGAAGGTGATTCTTCATATACACACGCATGTAAGACAGGATGATATCAGTCTTTTTGGGTTTGGCACCGGGGAAGAAAAAGGTGTGTTCGAGTTGATGATCTCAGTTTCAGGAATTGGCCCCAAATTGGCGCTGAATATCCTGTCGGGCATATCGGCTGAGGAATTAGTCAGGGCAGTGTCTCTCGGAAATTTGGAGCGGTTGGTGGCTATACCCGGGGTCGGCAAAAAGACAGCGGAAAGAATGATCCTTGAACTTAAAGACAAGGTGGTCAAACTAAGCACGTACGAGGCGGTCTACAGGGATAACGGCGATATCAGAGTGTATGATTCTATCATAGATGATGTCCTATCGGCCCTTGTTAATCTGGGGTACAAAAGTCATAGAGCCAGGGAAGTGATGGATAAAATCATCAAAGAGTCCCCTGAATCGCTGACTCTGGATATCCTGTTAAAAAAGGCCCTGAAAATCCTGGCTGGTTAAAGGGTAAACAGGTTATTTAAACAAATTAAACACTTGTAGATTAAGATATGGAAGCAAAAAACCCCCTCATTAGTCCCGTAATTCAAGATGGTGAAAAGGGCTTTGAAAATTCTTTGCGTCCGAAAAGGCTTGCCGAATATATCGGGCAGGAGAAGATTAAGAATAATCTTTCCATATTCATTGAGGCCGCAAAGCAGAGGAATGATGCCCTCGATCATGTCCTCATTTACGGCCCTCCGGGTCTCGGGAAAACGACTCTTGCCTATATTATGTCCAGAGAGATGAGTGTTGATATCAAAGTGACGTCGGGGCCGGTGATTGAAAGGCCGGGAGACTTGGCGGCTATCCTGACAAATCTGCATGAGCATGATATTCTCTTTATTGACGAGATTCACAGGCTTTCTCACGTCGTTGAAGAAATATTATACCCCGCTATGGAAGACTACCATATCGATATTCTTATTGGTCAGGGGCCGTCGGCGCGTTCAATGAAACTTGAAATACCCAGGTTTACTTTGATCGGTGCCACAACAAGGGCCGGTTTGCTTACATCGCCTTTGCGAGATCGGTTTGGCATGAGTTTCAGGCTTGATTTTTATACCCCTGGAGAACTTGCTGTTATTATAAAGAGGTCAGCCAAGATACTATCCATCGATATCGACAGTGAAGGCGCTGAAGTAATGGCAAAGCGCTCTCGGGGAACACCGCGCATAGCTAATCGCCTGCTCAGGCGGGTGCGGGATTTTGCCCAGGTTAAGGGAGAAGGGTTTATCGATAAAAAGGTGGCGACTGATGCCCTGGAAATGTTTGAGGTGGATCATAAAGGCTTCGATTATATGGACAGAAAGATATTGCTGACGCTGATTGATAAATTTAACGGCGGTCCAGTGGGGATTGATAGTATTTCATCTGCTATTGGCGAGGAAAGAACCACAATTGAGGATATCTATGAACCTTTCTTGATTCAGGAAGGTTATCTGCAAAGGACAGCAAGGGGAAGAGTTGCCACGAAGATAGCCTACGAGCATTTCGGCAAGAAGTGGCTGGAAGATGGACAGAAGGGACTCTTCTGAAGAAATTCGAAGTACGAAATCCTAAATCCTAAAAAATATCAGAATCCTAAAAGTCCAAAAAGTTTAGAATTTCGATATTAGGATTTCGAATTTGAATGTTATGAAGCTTTTAATGCATATCTGTTGTGCTCCATGCACAATATATCCGTTAGAGATATTGAGGTCTGACAGGCATGATTTATCAGGACTGTTTTATAATCCCAATATCCATCCTTATCGAGAGTACAAAAAACGTCTTGATACCCTGAAGACATACGCCGCTCAGGTTGGATTGAATGTTACGTATACTGAAGAGTATGATATGGAGAATTTTTTGAGAAATGTTGCGTTTAGGGAAAAAGACAGATGCCGCTATTGTTATTATGGACGTTTACAGCTAACTGCGCATAGAGCTAAGGAGAAGGGATTCAAAGGGTTTACAACAACTCTCCTTTACAGCAAGTTTCAAGATCATGCTATGATTAAAAATATTGGAGAAAGCTTAGCGATAGAACACAAGATCAAATTCCATTATCGGGACTTTCGTTTAGGCTGGGAAAATGGTGTAAAAGTTTCCAAAGAAATGGGTCTTTATCGGCAGCCTTATTGTGGCTGCGTTTATAGTGAAAAGGAAAGATTTTATCCTGTAGAAAAAACTCGTACCTACACAGGCACTACAGGCTCTATGTGAGCCGGTCATGAAGAAAGCTGGGTTGACGCCGTAAAGTGGCGTTGATAGTTAATACTGTGGCTTTTCTAACACACAGCCATGAAAATGTGTTTTTGTTTTCGATAGGGGGTATGATAGTAAATAGTTAGTATAATTAATCTGTTGTATACATCATGAAATATAATGACGCTGCCAATTATATATGGTATGTAAATTGCTGATATAGAGCTATTAAATCAATTTGTGTGAGCAGAAACGTGTACCTGCAGAGGACAATCAAACAAGAGATAAACTGTCGAAATATCGGTCTACACTCGGGTAGAAAAGTCAGCATGACAATAAAACCCTCCGGAGTTGACGAGGGTATTAGCTTTATTCGCAGGGATCTGCCGGGTGGGGTCCGGATAAAGGCTGACTATAAAAATGTACGTGATACGATATTGGCTACGACTATCGGTCTCAATGGGGCGACCGTTTCAACAGTTGAACATTTGCTTTCTGCATTTTGTGGAATGGGAGTTGATAACGCCGTTGTGGAGGTTGACGCCCCCGAGATTCCCATTATGGATGGAAGTGCACTTCCCTTTGTTAATCTTCTGAAGGATGTCGGTACAGAAATACAAGATAAATGTAAAAATCTTCTAGTAATAACAAAACCCATATCCGTCACGGATGGTGACGGTAAAGCGATGTTTCTACCGTCGCCGGAGTTTAAAATTACTTATGATATAGATTTTCAACACCCCCTTATTGGTCGTCAATCTTTCCATATGACTTTTTCCGATATTTCTTATGAAAAGGATATCTGCTCAGCTCGCACTTTTGGTTTTTTAAAAGACGTAGAATATCTTCAGGCAAAAGGTTTGGCGTTGGGGGGGTCTCTCAGAAATGCTGTGGTATTGGATGACAAAAGAGTAATTAATAAAGAAGGTTTAAGGTGTCATGATGAATTTGTAAAACACAAAATTCTTGATGCCATTGGAGATCTTTCACTTTTAGGTACACCCATCATAGGTCACTTTATCGCTTATAAATCGGGACACAAATTAAATAATCTTCTCCTAAAGGAACTCATGGCCCACAAGGAATGCTGGAAGATGGTAAGTCATATTGATAAAGACGGCAGCGAAGATAAACTAAAGCCCCTGAACATCCCGTCTTTTCGTATCCTTGACACGGTTAAGGCCCAGATGCATATTGCATGAGTTACCTTTTCTTGTCTTTTATCCATTAATCCTCCCATAAATTACTCTTGCTTTTTAGAGCGCAGTTTCTTAGTATACCTCGTTAATAACAAAAACATTAAATAAATCTGCAGTTTTATGACTTGATGGAAAAGGAACATCAGGAGATGTGTTACCATTTCAAAATATATTCTGACTGATGAAAAAGATATTTATGGGGCGATATTTACGCAACTGCACAATAACTAAAGGTGGTGCAAGGTGTTTTCATGCGTAGGCCGGTCATTTTTTTAGCTATATTTTTTGTCTGTTATTTATTTCTTATTTTCCCCCTCAGTTCTTATAGTCGGGACGCAAAGATAGGGGATATTGTCGTCACTATTAACGATTATCGTGTAACGGTATATGCGAGGGTGACAAACTGTTTCACAAAAAAAATGGAGTCGGCCATTTTGGCCGGTGTTCCTACTACTTTTACTTTCTTAGTTGATCTGTATCAGGAAAAAGCAAACTGGTTTGATGAAAAAATATCCGGCGTGGTTGTTAAACAAACGATTAAGTATGATAATGTTAAAAAAGTTTTTTATATTTCATCAACGGGAGGCCAGAAAGAGTCAGAGTTTCAGGAATTTGATGCAGCCAAGAAGGCCATGTCGGAACTTAATGGAATTGCAGTGTCATCAGTGATGGACTTACAGAATGACAAATCATATTACATCCTGATAAAGGCGAAACTGGACGAGATACGGCTTCCACTGCATATGGAATATGTATTATTTTTTGTTTCACTCTGGGATTTTGAAACAGATTGGCACAAACAGAAGATTGTTTTTTAAGCGAAACAGCAAAGTAAAACAGTCCCTCGCTTCACTGGACGCATGTAGTTATGCTTTATTACTTACGTTACTTTGCTGTCCTTTTTTGATAGTTTTTAGCTTTTTGCGAGGACCGCGGATGTGGTTAAAGATATAAAAAAAATTGATGATCGGGAATTAAGAAGGCGGAAGAGAGAACGCATTATCATGATAGTCACCGTCTTTGTGATCGTCATGGTAAGTTTACTTGGAGTTTATTTATCCCGCAGGGAAGCCATTCTACCCATCTCGAACAACGTACTTATCTTTGGTCTGATAATAAATATCAATATCATCCTGATCCTTATAATTCTGATCCTGCTGCTCGTTTTTTTAATAGTCAGGAATGTTGTTAAGCTGCTCTTTGAAAGAAGGCACGGGGTGCTTGGATACAGACTTCGGACAAAACTCGTAGCTGCATTTGTCTGTTTGTCTTTGATACCCACAGTGATTTTGTTTCTGGTAGCAATCAGCATTTTTTCCTACAGTATAGAAAACTGGTTTAATTTGGCGATTGGAGATGCATTAAACAAAACTGTTGAGATCGCCCATGTCTATTATCAGCAGACATCTGATTATGCGAAATATTATGCCAGACAGATCAGTGCCGATATCACCGGAAATCGTCTCTATGACCAGGAGAGAGCAGAATACTTAAAAACCCTGATCGAGCAGCGGCAGAAAAATTATAAACTGGGTTTGCTTGAGGTTTATTTTAATAATCAAAAAAGGGACCTTCTTATTAAAGATCCTGATAATCCAAATATTGAGCCTCAGCCACTAAGCCCTAAGATGCTCGAAGATGTTTTTACGGGCCAGGAAGTGTCAGTTGTACAATCATCAGAAGTCGGTGATTTGATACGTGGCATGGCACCTATCTATTCTTACATCAGCCCCGGGGAAGTCATCGGTGTCGTTGCAGTCGATTATTATATTCCACCGGAACTGGTAAGGAAAATGGGGATCATTTCGAAAACATCTGAGCAATATGGTCAGATTACACTATTAAAAAATCCAATTAAATTTACTTACATAATCATACTCTTTATTGTGACCTTCCTGATCATTTTTTCTGCAACTTGGTTCGGTTTATTTTTAGCCAAGGGGATAACAGTCCCCATACAGGATCTTGCTGAAGCAACGAACAAAATAGCCCGTGGAGAGTTGGACTATCAGATCAATATTGCAGCTGATGATGAGATAGGGATTCTCGTTGATTCTTTCAATAAAATGACAAAAGATCTGAAAAAAAGTAAAGAAGGCCTGGAGCAGGCAAACATTTATCTGGAGCAGCGAAGAAAATATATGGAAACAGTTCTGGGCAATGTATCTGCCGGCGTTATTTCTGTTGACAGTAATGATGTCATTACAACAATCAACAAAGCTGCGGAAACGATGTTGGATATACAGTCCGAAAAAGTTTTGAACAGACGGTTACAGGATGTTCTCATGCCGGAACATCTTGCGGTAATGGACGAATTGTATAAGGAGCTGAAGGAGGATGGAAAAGGTTTTATAGAAAGACAAATGGAGTTGATGCTTAAAGGCAAGGTATTGACTGTATTGATGACAATAACATTAATAAATGATGATGACGGAAATTATATGGGTACGGTTGTTGTCTTTGAAGATCTAAGTCAGATTCGCAAAGCGGAGAGAGCGGCCGCATGGCGGGAGGTGGCCAGGAGAATGGCACATGAGATAAAAAACCCTTTGACACCCGTTCAGCTCTCTGCCCAGCGGCTTCAGAAAAAATATGCTGAAAGACTGAGCGATGACGGCGCCATATTTAATGAATGCACCAAGACTATAATAGATCAGGTCGATTTGTTAAAGAACCTTGTCAATGCCTTTTCTCGTTATGCTCAGCTGCCTGTTACTAATCCTATCCTAAGCGATCTCAATGAGGTCATTGGTGATTCCGTAATACTCTTCCAGGATGCTCACAAAGATATACATTTTGATTATCAAAAAGAAAATGATATACCAAAATTGAATCTTGATTCCGAGCAGATCAAACGTGTAATGGTTAATCTGCTGGATAATGCCGTTGCGGCCATTAACAAACAAGGTGGACTCATTGTGATTAAAACTTACTATGATAAGACGCATAAAAAAGCCAAGGTCGAAGTTGCTGACAACGGTAGTGGGGTTCCATACAGTTATAAAGCGAAGATATTTGAGCCGTACTTTTCCACGAAGAAGTCCGGTACGGGGCTTGGTCTGGCAATCGTGAGTTCAATAATATCGGATCATCATGGCCATGTGAGCGTCAGAGACAATAGCCCGACCGGAACTATTGTCGCTTTTGAATTACCGGTTCCGGAAGGTACAGACTCTAATTAAATGCTGTTAACTTATTCAAAGTGAATAAAAAGGGTTTTATTAAACAATATGCAGAAAACAGTACTTATTGTAGATGATGAAAAGAGTATATGCCAGTCTTTAGGTTCAATTCTTGCCGATGAGGGATATGAAATTCTATCCGCGGGAAATGGAGAGGAAGCCTTGAAAATGATTGAGGAGGACCCTCCCGGTCTCATCATCCTTGATATATGGCTGCCTGGCATTGACGGCATAGAAACCCTGAAAGCAATCAAGTCACGATATCCCCAGATGCGGGTTATAATGATATCCGGTCATGGGACTATTGAAACGGCGGTCAAGGCAACAAAGCTAGGTGCTTTTGATTTTTTTGAAAAGCCGTTATCTATGGAGAAGGTAATTCTCGTTGTTAATCACGTTTTCGAGTTGATACAATTAGAAGAGGAAAATAAATTATTAAAACAAAAAATCAGCCAGGACTATGAGCTTACCGGTACCAGTGTGCCCATCCTCGAATTAAAAGAAATGATCAGCATTGTTGCTCCTACGAATGCATGGATTTTAATTATGGGAGAAAACGGGACTGGTAAAGAACTTGTTGCCAGATCGATACACAGGCTAAGTAAAAGGGCATTGAAGCCCTTTGTTGAAGTTAATTGCGCGGCTATACCCGAAGACTTGATTGAAAGCGAGCTCTTCGGACATGAAAAGGGTTCCTTTACAGGCGCGACCGAAAAAAAGAGGGGTAAGTTTGATCTGGCTCATGAAGGAACGCTTTTCCTCGATGAAGTTGCTGACATGAGCCTGAAGGCCCAGGCAAAGATTCTCAGGATTCTCCAGGAAAAGAAATTTGAAAGAGTGGGAGGAAACAATCTAATCCCCACAGATGTCAGGGTGCTTGCAGCTACCAACAAGGACCTTGAACAAGAGATGGAGGCAGGACGATTTAGACAGGACCTATACTACAGGCTCAATGTCATCCCTCTGCGAGTCCCGCCCTTGAGGGAAAGGAAAGAGGACATTCCCGTATTGGTAAATTGGTTTTTGAAAGAACTTACGATTAAAGAACGTGTGGAAGAGAAGACAATTACAGACGATGCCGTGGCAGCACTAATGGAACATGATTGGCCTGGAAATGTAAGAGAATTGAAGAATATTATTGAACGTCTCGTCATAATGATTCCCAGTGATGAGATATCCGCAAAAGATATTCCTTCGTTAGCGGAAAACCATCAGATGCCTGATTTAACAGTCCCAGGGTTTACCCCAGGTTCTTTCAGAACAGCAAAGACAGATTTTGAGAAGAAATACATCATGAAAAAACTGCAGGAGTTTGACGGTAATATCTCAAAAACGGCTGAGGCCATTGGTATAGAGCGCAGTAACCTTCATAGAAAAATAAAGAGGTTCGGCCTCGACGACCTATCAAAATAAATTCAACTAGTGCATTCTTACTTGTTTTTATTTTTCTTGCCGGCTGAGATCTGATGGGGAGAATTTGTTAGATGGCAGGAACATCACTCCCAGGATTATTATAATTCCCACGGCTATAAAGTGAAAAATAACTGAGAAGGTAAAAGCGTCAGCCTTGGGAACGCCGAATAGTGAAAGTCCAAGAATACAGGAATAATGCCAATTCCCGACATAACCCGGCGCTGCTGGAATAGTGATCCCTATCATGAGAATAATCATCAATACAAAGGCAGAAGCCGGAGGCAGGGCAAACCCGAAAGCTAAAAACATTAAATAGATCGCAGCAACTTCAATCAGCCATATCGAGACAGACAGGAGTACGACGCGGATTAATAAGTTAATATCAATTATTATTTTAAACCCATCAACAAACTTGTGGAACAAACGGTTTAGTTTTGATGTATATTTTTCAGGAAGTTTCCGAAAAAATGAATTTAAAGCCGAGAGGGATGCTTCTTTTTTCATTATCATGAAAATCATGACAGCGAATATGGTCAGAGTAATCAGGAGGAAGACAACGCCGGACTTGATCAGCCAAGTCGGAAACGGGATGAAGAATAACGCAAAGACAAAAATGAGTAATACCGTAAGGCAGTCAAAGACACGCTCCACCAAAATAGTGCCAACAGCAGCAGACATTCCGATTTGACTTTTATTCGCAATCAAGTAAGGACGTGCCAGTTCACCAATCCTCGCCGGAAATGCTACAATAGCTAAAAATCCTACACTTGTTACGGAAAAGAGAGAAAGCTGATCAACTTTTTCTATGGGGCTGAGTATGACTCCCCAGCGCCAGGATCTCAAGACCTGCATCAGAAAAAGTATTATCAGGACGGATATCACGTATCCGTATCGGACATTCTTAAACCCGTCAATGACATCTTGAAAATTAATCCCCCTGATAGATAGGTAAACAAGAACGGCACCGAAGATAATTCCCAACATCAGCTTTTTTTTCATCACACATTCCAGTCAATGGACAAAGACGATATGGGTTTCATTGTCTTCAATGTTTAAGATTATCGCTTATCCTGTCATTGAGGAGCTGGGATGAAAGCTTATTGCCCATATAGCCGACACGTGTGGCAACGGTGGTCACATTTCTGTCCTTATAAGAAACCGTAAACTGAACTTTATCATCATTAATGAGCGCAGTGATCGTTCCCGTACCGATCCCTTTGATCGGTTCGACATCCAGACCGTGCATATCCGCTATAGTCTTTTCACATGCAGACCACACCTTATCAAAAGGGTAATAGTAATCTGTCTTTCCCTCACCATTAATATAGAAATAAGTTCCCGAACCTGCCCCGACTGCGGCGACACCAAGCCCCAGGAGTGTGCAACCTGAAATTAAAAAAATCCCTATGACAAATAATAAGCAATATATCCTTTTAACCATAAACTCTCCTTTCCATACGATAATTTTTTGATTACAAATACATTTTCACTCGCTGTTCATGACAAAACATTCAAAAGTCAACTGGCGCCCATATATAAATTATGTTTTTCCAATTGTCCATTGTTATTATTAGAGATCTAGTGAGTATGGTTGTTTAGTATTTAGTATTGCAAGATTTGAAACAGGTTTCAGAATTACTGATCGGCAGACTGAACAGAGTTACAGCTATTCCCCGCTTAATTTGGCAAATTCTTTGAGCAGATCTTCCTGTTTTTTATTCAGGTCAGTAGGTATCATGACCACAGTTTCAACAACTTGATCCCCACGCCCGAATCCTCTTAAATGAGGAATACCTTTTCCCTTAAGGCGGAAAGTTGCGCCGTTTTGTGTTCCTTTCGGGATCTTGAGCTTTTCTGTACCGTTCAACGTCGGTACCTCGATAGTTGCTCCCAGTGTTGCCTGGACGAATGAAATCGGAATACGGCAGTAAATATTATTATCATGTCGTTCAAATATATCGTGCGGCTCTACATGAATAAAGACGTAGAGGTCACCATTTGGTCCGCCGTAATCTCCCTCTTCACCTTCCCCACGGAGCCTCAAACGTGAATCCGTTTCAACTCCGGCGGGGACCTTTAGATGGACAGTTTTTGTAACTCTTGCCCTGCCTGTCCCTCTGCAGTTTTTGCACGGTTTGGTAATAACTCTTCCCTGTCCCCTGCATTGGGGGCACGTAGAGCTGATGGTAAAGAAGCCGCTTGATTGCGTTACCTGACCCCTGCCCATACATTGGCGGCATGTTTCCGGTGTAGTACCGGGCGCTGCTCCCGATCCCTGGCATTCTTGGCAACTCTCTGCTTTTGCCACGTCAATATCGAGAGACGTGCCGAAGGCTGCATCCATGAATGATATGTTGAGATCATAACGAAGATCGGCCCCGGAACGCTGGACTGTCCTTGACCTTGATCTGCCTGTCCCGAAACCGAAGATATCTTCAAAGATGTCACTGAAGCTTGAGAAGATATCGTCAAATCCTGAAAAGCCTTTAAATCCTATCCCATTCAGCCCTTCATGGCCATAGCGGTCATATATTTCTCTCTTTTCTCTATCGCTTAAGACCTCGTAGGCCTCTGCCGCCTCTTTGAACTTTTCCTCTGCTTCTTTATCACCTGGGTTTCTGTCCGGATGATACTGCATCGCCATTTTTCTGTAATTTTTCTTTATATCCTCTTCTGTAGCGTTTCGATCTACTTCGAGGCATTCATAATAACAGCGCTTTGCCATACCAAAAAATTCTTTTTCTAAATGGGGTTAATCATAATTAAAAAATAATAACATTTTTTGACATGTCAATATATCAAATAATAAGTTTATTTGATAAGACGGTTAAGGACTTCCTCATATTTTGTCCTTGTTTTTTCAACAATTTCTTTGGGAAGCACCGGAGCTGGTGGTTTTTGATCCCAGTTGATAGATATTAGATAGTCCCTAAGGAACTGTTTGTCAAAACTCTTCTGGGGCCTGCCCGCTTCGTATATCTCTTTGGGCCAGAATCTGGATGAATCCGGTGTCAACAACTCATCAATCAGAATGAGCCTGTCTTCAATTAAGCCAAATTCCATCTTGGTATCGGCAATAATTATACCCGAATCCTCGGCAATATTCGATGCCCTGTTATAGATGGCGAGGCTTATATCTATAATTCTTCCCGTAAGCTCAGAACCGATGATGTCTTCCATTCCTCTTTTCGTGATTGCCATATCGTGCTCCCCTTTCGGAGCTTTGGTAGACGGTGTAAAAAGAGGCTCCATAAGACGTGATGATTCTTTTAGACCGCCAGGAAGCTTTATGCCTGAAATCGTTTTACTCTGGAGATAATCCTTCCATCCCGAACCGCTTAGGTATCCACGCACAACGCATTCCACGGGAAGAGGCCTTGCTTTTTTTACGAGCATACTCCTTCCCTGAAGTTCTTTCTCATAGGGACGGCACTCCAGAGGGAAGTCGCGGGGGTCAGTTGATACAAGATGGTTTTCAATAATATCTTTCATCCGTTCAAACCAGAAGACGGACAGCCTCGTGAGTATCTCACCCTTTCCCGGAATCGGATTCGGCATGACGACATCGAAGGCAGATATCCTGTCCGTGGTAACAATGAGGAGGTGATCATCCACATTATAAATATCACGGACCTTTCCCCTGCTTTGTAATTTCAGACCCTTAAAATTTGTGGAGATTAAGACCTCATGGTTCATTATTGTTTTCCGATCTTTATTTTATATAAGGATTGTACATCTTTTCGTGGCCTATTGTCGACGTCGGTGTCCTTCCATAGTTGTGTCCCGGCATTACTTCCGTATCGTCGGGTAGTGTGCAAAGCTTCTCTATTATGGAATGGTGCATCACCGGCCATGATCCGCCGGGAAAGTCGGTTCTTCCCACAGCCTCTACAAAGAGGGTATCCCCAGTGAATACGTAACCCTTTGTATACAGAGAAATACCGCCAGGTGAATGTCCGGGAGTATGGATGACCTTTAAGGAGATGCTTCCCACAGTTATATTATCGCCATCGTTTACGGTGATATCCGGAGGCGGGGATTGCTTGGCTCCAAACATGCGAAAGACGGCTGCCGGCGTGAACATAAGCAATGGTGCATCCTCTGTGTGGACGATAATCTGCGCTCCCGTTTTGGCTTTCATTTCCGTGTTGCCGGCTATGTGATCCACATGGCCGTGGGTATTAACAATATACTTTATATTTATGTTGTTCTTTTTTGCCGTCTTGATTATGCCATCAACGTTTGCTGCCGGATCAATGACTAGGCCCTCACCGCTTTCCGGATCACCCACTATATAGGCAAATACCGCCATATGGCCAACCTGCACCTGCTTTAGAAACATTGAAATTTCCTCCGACGCCCACCTAACATGTTTAAGTTTTTACAGTCAATGAAATTCAGTTTTGGCTGTTAAGCCTCCTACTCCCATCCCAGGGGATCATATCCCCGCTCTCTCAGGCATCGTTCCACAAACCTTTTGTGAATAGGACTGGGCCGGGATGCCTTGGAAACTCCTCTTACAAGACCGGCCGCGCCGCCCGCAGCTGCTCCGATCCCTAATCCACTTTTAAAGCTACCCGCAGCGGCACCTGCAGCCCCACCAACTACAGTACCTGCGGCTCCACCCGCAACTGTGTTCTTAGCCACTGTTTTTCCAGCATCAGATTTGACATAGGCGGCGGCTAGACGGTCGCATTCTTCAATGTCCCTCTGGGCTTGTTCCTCCCCGACCATCTTGAGATGCTCGTTGGGATAGAGGACTGGTCCATGCGATGCACATCCCGATGCCAACAGAATGATGATTAATATGATCACTTTTATCATCGTCCGCCTCCCTGGACTCTATAGCCGATTATTGCGGTTTTTTTCATTTCCATTTTTTAAGAGCACCGCTCCGAAGAACCCATCGGTCCCGTGCTTATGGGGATAAGTTCTGAAATATCCATCATCATCGACTAGAAATGAATTTATCGTACCCGGCGGTTGCACACAAATAAAATTCGCATGATGGGCAATGAAATCCTCAATTACTCCTTCGTTTTCCTCCGGTGTAATTGTGCAGGTACTATAAATGAGGTAACCGCCTTTTTTCAAGTATTGCGCCGCACTGGCTAATATTGTTTTTTGCAGAGTGGAAAATTTTCTCGGGTCTTCCTCTGTCGTGCGCCATTTTATTTCGGGATTTCTTCTTAGGGTGCCAAGACCCGTGCATGGTGCATCCACGAGAATTCTGTCAAAACTGCCATAGAAGGATTCTCCCGGCATTTCTCGAGCGTCTCCGATTTGGGTTGCGATGTTGGTAACACCGAGTGCCGCGGCATTATTCTTCAGAGCTGCAATTTTTTTCTCACCGATATCGAGTGCAGTAATTCGGCCGCTGTTATTCATGACAGCAGCAAGATGAGTAGACTTTCCGCCGGTACCGGCGCACACATCGAGGATATGTTCTCCCGGTTTCGGATCGACAAGGCGTGAAATCATCTGCGATGCCTCGTCCTGAACCTGAATTTGTCCCGCACCGTAAAATGCAGTTTCCCTGACGGGTATAGCCAAGTGGGATACTATCAGGCCGTCAGGAGAGAAAACGGACGTTCTCACATCAATGCCTTGTCGAGAGAATTCATCAATCAGTTTTTTTCTGGTTGTCTTCAGGGTGTTTACCCGCATAGTTAGCGGAGGAATTTCATTATTCGCTTTGCACAGCAGAGCGGTTTCTTCAACACCGAATGCCTGAATCCATTTCTTTACCATCCACAACGGATGCGAATGGAGAACGGCTATGTGATGTGCCGGCTCCTTCTCCATAACAGGATACGCAATCCCATCTTTTTTACGGATGGCATTTCTCAAGAGGGCGTTTACCAAGCCTGACCCTGCCGGATGCATCTTCTTAGTTATATCTACAGCTTCATCGACGACGGCAAAATCCGGTATCCTGTCGGTGAAAAATAACTGGTAGAGACCTGTCCTCAATATATTCTTTAAACTGGAATCCATGGAGAGAAAGTCACCTTTGTAAAAATGAGCGATTATCCAGTCCAGGCGACCTCTCATTCGCAGGGTGCCGTAGACTATATAGGTAATCATGCTCCTGTCATGGATATTCATTTGGCCTGCACGAGAAAGAGTGGCATCCAGCAAGGGTTCCGCGAATGCATCCTGTTCCTCCACGCGATTAAGGATTTCAATAGCGATATGCCGAGGCGTCTTCTTCATCGTATTCAATTCAATATATCACCAGGCGGTATCCGGAAACCTCTCAGAAAATCACGGACGGACATCCTCTTTTTGTTTTCCATTTGAATCTCCTGCAAATAAACATATCCGTTCTTTGCTGATACCGGAAGGCCTGTTTCCGTTTCGCCTCCGATTTTTCCCGGGGTTCCCGCATCGTGAGATACTTCTCCCCTGGCAGAGAATATCTTCAGTATCTTCCCCCTGTAAAAGGTGTACGCGCAGGGTACAGGAGAAAGTCCCCTGATGAGGTTGACGACTTGTGATACATCTCGATCCCAGTTAATAAGACCGTCTTCTTTCTTCAGCCGCGGTGCGTATGTGGCCAGAGAATCATCTTGCGATGTGCAAGGCACATCGCCGCTTACAATCATCTTGACCGTCTTGAGCAGAAGAGTGGCGCCCATATTTGCCAGACGGTCGTGAAGTTTGCCGAATGTTTCCTCCGGATCAATCATGGTTTCTTCCTGCGAGAGGATATCGCCTGTGTCCAGACCCTCGTCCATGAACATTATGGTCACGCCGGTTTTGGCCTCCCCGCGGATTATGGTCCAGTTCATGGGTGCGGCTCCCCTGTATTTTGGCAGGAGCGACGGATGCACATTAATGCATCCAAATTTCGGGATCTCAAGAATCTCCCGGGGAAGTATCTGGCCGAAAGCGGCGACAATAACCAGATCAGGGGCAAGGCTTCTGAAATAGTCTATGACTTCTTGATCTCTCATGCGTTCCGGCTGGCTAACGGGAAGATTATATTTTTCGGCGAAAATCTTTATCGGTGGCGGTGCGGGGATTCGGCCTCTCCCCCTTGGTCTGTCGGGCTGGGTGACAACACCGGCAATCTGATAATCATGTCTGATCAATATTTCGAGGGAAGGAACCGCGAATTCGGGAGTTCCCATAAATATTATTTTCAGCCCAGACATCTCTTTAATTACTTCCATTTCTTAAAATTATTATTTCTTGACAGTCAGGTACATTTAACCTAAAAAATTTGTCAAAACAAGTGTATATTAACTTAAACAAAGAAGCGTTGCAGACAGGAGCGATGGTCTGAATTGCCGTGAACTAAATATGTCGGAACAAAACATCATATTGCCCGTCTATCGGTACGATATAATAGTGCCGGAAGAGGCCGTTGATGAAAACGGCCATGTAAATAATGTGGAATATATCCGCTGGATGCAGGAGGCTGCCATTTGCCATTCAGACAGCCACGGCTGCACCGCGGCAACGAGAGCTGCCGGTGCTATTTGGGTAGTACGAATGCACAGGATAGAATATCTGCGGCCTGCATTCGCAGGTGAGAAGATCAGCGTCCTGACTTGGGTCTCCAGTTTCCGGAGGGTGCTGACTCTCAGGAAGTACAGATTCGTTCGCTTTTACGACAATGCCGTTATTGCTGAGGGTGAAACCGATTGGGTTTTCGTGGACATTGTAAGCGGCAAACCACGCTCCATACCAAAAGAGGTGTCATCGGTTTTTGTAGTGGTGCCGGATGATAAGGAAACAGAATATCTCATTGGGATCAACGGATCAAAATAAGCAGGGCACGGCCCAGACATTGACAATGTGAAAGAGAGAGACATCCTGCTAATGGGAAGAGCGAGCAGTTCGGAAAATAAAAAAGGGCAGGAATTCCAGCTCTGCCCTTTCTTCTTTTGATACAATTTTACGGAGATCAGTTTTTTGCTTTTACAAAGGCATCAATTGCACTGGCTGCCTGTCTCCCGGCGCCCATGGCAAGGATGACCGTTGCTGATCCGGTAACGATATCGCCTCCGGCATAAATGCCTTCGCGGCTTGTCAATCCTGTTGAATCCTTCGTCACGATGTAACCCCATTTATTCGTCTCAAGACCCGGGGTCGTCCGTGGTATCACGGGGTTTGCTTCAGTTCCGATGGCTACGACAACCGTATCCACATCAATCGTGAACTCAGACCCCTTTATAGGTATTGGTCTCCGCCTTCCAGAATCATCGGGTTCACCCAGCTCCATCCTGATGCACTTGATCTGTTTCACCCAGCCGTTTTCATCACCGATGTACTCTACGGGGTTATGCAGTATCTTGAACTGCACCCCTTCCTCATGGGCATGATGAACCTCTTCCTTTCTTGCCGGGAGTTCCACTTCGCTGCGGCGATAAATGATATAGGCGTTTTCAGCCCCTAGGCGGAGCGCCGTCCTCACCGAGTCCATTGCGACATTACCGCCGCCGATGACGGCTACGTTCTTGCCTTTCGCGATGGGTGTATCATATTCCGGGAATAAATATGCCTTCATTAAGTTCGATCTTGTCAGGTATTCATTGGCGGAATATATCCCGCTCAAGTTCTCACCGGGTATATTCATGAATACAGGGGCTCCGGCGCCAACTCCCAGGAACACGGCATGGAATCCTTCCTTGAAAAGATCATCCACAGTTTTGAGTCTGCCGATGGCCGCGTTTAATACAATCTTCACGCCCAGTTTTTCCAGGTAATTAACTTCGGCATCCACGATAGCCTTAGGGAGACGGAATTCGGGAATGCCGTAAATCAAAACCCCGCCCGCCTTATGGAGGGCTTCAAATATCGTCACGTCATGACCCAGCTTGACCAGGTCTCCGGCGATCGTGAGACCTGCCGGCCCGGCTCCTACAATAGCGATCTTTCTACCTGTAGAAGAAGCTGGTTTCGGGATTTTGATATCGCCTGACTCACGTTCAAAATCCGCGGCAAAACGTTCAAGCCTCCCAACGGCAACGGGGTCGCCTTTCTTACCGAGTATGCAGAGTTTCTCGCATTGATCCTCCTGCGGACATACACGCCCGCAAACAGCGGGGAGGGCATTAGTTTCTTTGAGTTTCCATGCGGCCTCGATGAATTTCCCCTCGGAGATCAGTTTAATGAATGCCGGAATAGCGACATCAACCGGGCATCCCTCGATGCAGCTTGGTTTCTTGCATTGAATGCACCTGCTTGCTTCTGCCAGGGCCAGCTCTTTTGTATAGCCGTAAGGAACCTCGTTAAAGTTATGGATTCTCTCCGTGGGCTTCTGCTCCGGCATAGCCTGACGGGGAACTTTTTCTTTTTTCTCTTTGGTTACGGTTTTTTCTTTATTTTCCATCGCATGCACACCTATAATTTTGCAAGGCCCGCCTCTCTTCATCGCAATACATCCTCAGGCGGCTCATTAATAAAGCGAAATCGACTTGATGGCCGTCAAACTCGGGACCATCGACACAACCAAATTTTGTCTTGCCTCCTACTGAGACGCGGCAGGCACCACACATACCGGTGGCATCCACCATAATCGGGTTCAGACTCACTATCGTCTTAATGCCGAAAGGTTTCGTTAAATTAGCCAGAACACGCATCATAGGCACCGGCCCGATGGCATAAACGATGTTGAGTTTTTCACCTGAATCAATTACATTCTGCAGGACTTGACTTGTGAACCCACAGAACCCGTAACTGCCGTCGTCGGTAGAGACAAGCAACTGATCGCTGACTTTTTTCATCTCTTCCTCGAGGATCAGTATATCCTTGGTCCTCGCCCCGATAATGGAGATGACCTTGTTTCCGGCTTTCTTGAGTGCTGCCGCAATAGGATAGGCGACACCGATACCGACTCCGCCGCCAACAACTGCCGCTGTGCCGAAATTTTCTATCTCCGTCGGGTGGCCAAGGGGTCCCAGTATATGCTTTATGTAATCCCCTTTTTCCAGTTTTGAAAGCTGCTCGGTTGTTTTACCAACGATCTGAAAGATTAGGGTAATCGTTCCCTTGTTGCTGTCAGAATCCACTATGGTCAGAGGTATCCTTTCCCCCTTCTCATCGATCATCAGGGTAACGAACTGTCCCGCCTTTCTTTTGCGGGCAATCTCAGGAGCCTCGACAACTATTCTGACAATAATCTCCTGCAAAAAAGTCTTTTCTATTACCTTGTACAATGTTCTATCTCCTGTCGTTTATTTGTATTTGCGTGAGGTTATTCATCTCGCGACACATAGAAAACCCCAACCGCGAACTTTTTTCAGGTCTGATCTTACGGCGAGCGGTCACTCTGATACCATATTCCGTTTAAAAGTCAAGAGATAATATAGGATACGCCGTAATAACGGCCATTTTTGGAAGTCAAGATTCACTATTTTAATATTTGCTTAGATCCATCATCGCATGAAGATACTTCATTTGTCCGATATTTGAAGAATATGCTTTCGGTAATTTCCTTATGGAAGTAAATTATTTCTTGACTTACTAGCGTGCTTAAAGTATTACAGCGCGAAAAGTCAAAAGTGGTGTTCTCATAAAAAATTCTACGAATTCACCAAGGCAACGCGGATTGTAATTACCCCGTTCGTCTTGGTGGCCTTCTCAAGTATGACTTTTAGTGCAAGCATCCGATTGGATAAACGAAATAAGTTTCATAGTCAAGAGTGTTCAGAAGCGGGAAGCTGCAAATTTCTTAATCTGTGAGAAAAGCAAATTCATAAGGAGGTAGAAAATTGGCTGACTCAATGATGGCAATTGCCATTTTGCTACCAGTAGTGGCAGGGTTTCTTATTTTAGCGGTTCGCAATTACTTCGCGCGGGGTGCAGTTGTAATTTTAACAGCGCTCATATTAATTGCCAACAGCATATACTTCACACTTAAAGGTCCTTTCACTTATACTCCGGGTGGCTTTAATTGGGGCCTGCTTATCACTATCTTGGATTATGGTATCCTTATTTTTTATCTCTACATAGGTATTTCATTACGAAACTGGCTTGTTCTCATATTTGCCCTCACTCAAATTATTCCACTCGCCTATTTTGAATTCGTAATGAAGGCTCATATCGAAGTGACACCGGCATTTGTCATAGATAATCTATCTATAGTTATGACCCTGGTCATTTCCATAATAGGTTCTCTCATCTGTATTTATGCGATACGATACATGTATGATCATGAGCATCATCTTCATCTGGAAAAATCCAAGCAGTCCAGATTCCTTTTCTGGCTTGTCCTGTTCCTGGGAGCCATGAACGGTCTGGTGTTTGCCAATAATTTAGTCTGGCTTTATTTCTTCTGGGAAGTAACGACACTGTGTTGCTACCAATTGATCTCCCACGACAGAACGGAACTGGCCATTAAAAACGCTGCCCGCGCTCTCTGGATGAATGCCACGGGCGGAACTGCATTCATACTGGCCATCATTTATCTTTACGCGACCCAGGGTGGGGCGAATGCCCTGTCAATGCAAACAATAATTGGAGGCGGTCTGCAGGGTACGCTTGTTTTACTGCCGGTAGCTCTTATGTGTTATACCGGATGTACTAAGGCGGCCCAGATGCCGTTTCAAAGCTGGCTTCTGGGGGCAATGGTAGCACCCACGCCTGTTTCTGCGTTGCTCCATTCCAGTACCATGGTAAAAGCAGGGGTTTATCTCGTGGTCAGGCTTGCCCCTGCCTTTGCGGGTACGTATTTAAGTATCGCTATAGCTATGGTCGGAGCCTTCACTTTCTTCGGCACTTCAGCGCTGGCAATCAGTCAGACAACGGGGAAGCGGGTTCTTGCATACTCTACCATCGCCAATTTAGGGTTAATCATTGCCTGTGCAGGCATCAATACCCCATTGTCTATTGCCGCGGCTATTATGCTCATTATATTCCATGCCATATCCAAAGGTCTCCTCTTTCTTTGTGCCGGTACGATTGAGCACCAGATCTGGAGCCGTGAAATTGAAGACATGGAGGGACTTGCAGTCAAAGCGCCCCTTACCACGCTCATCACTGCTGTGGGAATCCTGTCCATGTTTTTGCCTCCCTTCGGGATGCTCCTGGGTAAATGGATTGCCTTGGAAGCAGCCTACATCGTTCCCCTGGCGGCAGTTTTCTTTGTCCTGGCAAGCACACTTACGATTGTTTTCTGGACAAAATGGCTGGGGAGGCTCCTGCAGGTTCTCCCTAAATTGGGTTGGCCCATCGAAAGACTGTCCCCGAGTTACGCCGTTCCTTTGTGGACTCTTTTAATAGGAATTTTTGTCATCGGTATCGGAATCGGGCCAATTTACCAGAACTTCCTTCTTGCTGCGACTAATAATGTCATCTCGGGAAATCAGATTATATCTCTCGGTTTGAATAACTTAGTCCTGACGACGCCTTCTTTCCTGCAGAGAGAAATTTTGGGCGTCTTTCCTGTATGGCCTTTATACCTGATATTAATTGTTGCCTTACTCCTGCCTTTTCTCATGATAGGTTTGAAACCCACAGAACTCCGGCCGGTTTATATGTGCGGTGAACAGGCGGGAGGCGGCGCTCCCGATACTGACGAATGGTTTGCGGAGGCAGATACAGTGACAAAATGTCAGCTCGGCGGCTATTATTATCAAAACATATTTGGTGAAAAAAGGGTATGTCCCTGGGCAAATGCAATAGCCATCTTACTTTTAGTCATTATGATTGGCGGGGTGATCGTTCTATGATGATTAATCAATTACTGCTTGTCTTTATCGTGTTGGTCGGCGCTCCTATTGTCGGTGGTCTGCTGTTTGGTATAGACAGAAAAATTACGGCACGTATGCAGGGCCGATATGGCCCTCCTATTGTACAGCCGTTTTATGATTTTTTTAAACTTTTGGGGAAACAGCATATCGCCGTAAGCAAAATGCAGTTCGTCTGGATTTACGGATATCTGGTTTTCATGATTGCAAGCCTGATTTTTCTCGTCCTGAAATCAGATTTTCTCCTGCTGGTTTTTCTTCTTGGGTTTGCTGCTGTTTCTCTGGTCTTAGGTGGATTCAGTACGAAATCCCCCTATGCCCATTTTGGAGCGAACAGGGAACTGATGCAGATCATGGCCTATGAACCAATACTTCTGCTTCTGGCAATAGGCATTTACGCTCAAAACGGCAGCTTCCTGATCAGTGAAATATTCAAGCATGATAAGCCGTTGCTCTTTACGCTGTGGCCGTTATTTTTGGCGGTTCTTTATGTATTGACTATAAAAATGCGTAAATCGCCGTTTGATATTGCGACCTCACATCATGGGCACCAGGAAGTTGTAAAAGGAGTGACGACGGAATACTCAGGACCTTATTTCGCCCTCTTCCATCTGGCGGAATGGTACGAAATAATCCTGCTGCTGGGAATCATTGCCCTCTTCTGGACAAATCCTTTATGGGTGGGTATCCTTATCGCGTTGGCTGCATTTATAATAGAGCTATTTATCGATAACATTGCTGCGAGATTGACAGTCAGCTGGATGGTGCGGCTAAGCTGGTCGGTGGGATTAATTCTGGGAATAGCAAACATCGCTTATATCTATTTCACCAAGGGGGTGTCATAAAAGCTATGGGTTTGATACAAAAATCGCGTGTTAAATCACCCTGGATACTGCACTTCGATAACAGTTCGTGTAACGGTTGTGATATAGAGGTATTGGCATGTCTCACTCCGCTGTACGATGTGGAGCGCTTCGGCATGGTCAATATGGGCAATCCCAAGCACGCTGATATACTTCTTATCACCGGACCGGTAAACAGACGTACGGCACGTGTGCTTAAAAACCTGTATGAACAGGTACCTGATCCCAAGGTTGTCGTCTGTGTCGGGACCTGCGGTGCTACAGGAGGTGTATTTCACAATTGCTATAATGTGCTTGGCGGTGTGGATAAAGTTATCCCGGTGGATGTCTATGTTCCCGGCTGTTCCGTACGACCGGAGGCAATTATCGATGGGGTCGTGATGGCCTTGCAGAAATTAGCCAGTATGAGGTGACAAATACATAATGGAGAATATAAAGGAAATTAACAAAGAAGAACTGATGAGTGAAGGCAAGAAGTTTTTGGATGCCGGCGGGAAATTTGTAACGGCGGTATGCAGCGACCTGGGCGACAAGCTGGAAGTGACATACTTTTTCAGCAAGAATACAGGTACGGAAATGACTGGACTGCGTTTTAAAGTGGCAAAAGATGAAGAGGTCCAGAGTTTTTCCGGGGTTACTCTTGCCACAGTACTTATTGAAAACGAGATGAAGGAACTGTTTGGCCTAAAAGTAAATGGCCTGGCCATTGATTATGGCGGGCATTTGCTTTTAGCGCAGGATAGTCCTGTTACGCCTCTTTTAAAAACGCACAAGGTTACTTCGATTACTTCGAAAGGAGAGAATTAATGGCTGTGCACACAACAGTCCCCTTTGGGCCGCAACACCCGGTACTTCCCGAACCGGTACAGCTTCGAGTCACCTATGAAGATGAGAAGGTTGTAGAGGTAGTTCCGGTTATCGGTTATGCCCATCGAGGAATAGAAAAAGCATGCGAACTGAATGAATACGCCAAGAATATCTACCTGTGTGAGCGGGTTTGAGGGATCTGCAGCTACATCCACAGCGTGACTGTGGTCGAAGCGACAGAAAGATTATGGCCGGTGGAATTAACACCCAGGACAAAATACCTCCGCACAATCTGGGCGGAAATGTCACGGTGTCATAGTCACCTTCTCTGGTTAGGATTACTGGCTGATGCATTCGGCTTTGAAAGCATGTTCCTGCAGTTCTGGCGAATACGGGAGCGGATACTGGATCTTATAGAGATGACTTGCGGACACAGGGTTATTCCTTCAGTTAGTGTGGTCGGCGGTGTCCGGCGGGATATAAATCCGGAACATAAAAAAGTGATCATGGACACGCTTCCTTCAATCCGTAAAGAAAGCGAAGACCTGATAAAGGTTGTGATCAATGATTATACGGTAAAGGCCAGAACCGTTGGTGTTGGTGTTCTGACGAAAGAGCTGGCCATTGCTCTCGGGTGTGTCGGTCCTGTTCTCAGGGCGAGCGGCGTAAGAGAGGATGTACGGCTAACCAAATACCACGCGTATGGTGACATCAACTTCGAACCAATAGTGGAGAACGCGGGAGACTGTTATGCCCGCGCTCTGGTTCGGGCAAAGGAACTCCTCCAGTCTTTTGATTTGCAGATGGAAGCATTAAATAAGCTACCCGAGGGTGAAATATCTGTCAAGGTAAGAGGAAACCCCCCGGCTAATGAAGCGGTAATGCGAACGGAAGCGCCGAGGGGAGAGCTTTTCTATTATGCAAAAGGAAATGGTACACGCAATCTGGAACGCCTGAAAATCAGGACGCCTACTTATGCCAATCTTCCCTCGTTGTTAGTCATGTTGCCAGGCTGTGAATTGGCGGATGTACCAGTTATCGTTCTTTCTATTGACCCATGCATCTGCTGCATGGAGAGATAAAAAGCGAAAGGAGCATATGAACAAATGCCTTTCATGTTACCTACCATCATAAAAAATCTTTTCACCGGATATGCCACCAGGCTCTACCCCGTTCAGGTGAGAGAGCCTTTTGAAAAGGCCCGGGGACATGTAGTATTCTTAGATGACAAGTGTACTATGTGCGGGGCATGCGCCCTCCGCTGCCCTTCCGTAGCCATAACCACAGATAAGGAAAAGAATGAGCTTGCTTTTTACCCGTTACGCTGCATCGTCTGTGAGGTTTGTGTGCACGTCTGTCCCTCTGACGCCATAGAATTAATTTTTAAATGGCGTCCCTCTCTCTATGACAAACCCGTAGAGCTGCATCAGTCTACTCGTCTGGCGCATCTCCGTGAAAGCACAGAAGAGGCAAAGAAGGAAGAGACGAAGAAGAGCGACTAGAATTAAATTTTAGCATAGGA
>Ga0335070_10000210_pt1 | contig 66944 bp, 59 predicted proteins | sample Lox_Sample_13_FD_206722 | JGI IMG/M metagenome (GOLD analysis project Ga0335070, IMG submission 206722) | Soil microbial communities from Loxahatchee National Wildlife Refuge, Florida, United States - Lox_Sample_1.3 | ecosystem: Environmental > Terrestrial > Soil > Wetlands | place: USA...
TTTTGGATTGATCCGAGTAACGACATTGGTTTGACAGCCATCCCACTCTGGGTAAGGGTTGGGTAAATCCATGCGCCGAATTTAATGCAACAACGGGGTTAACATCCCCTCACCAAAGTACAATATCTATTGCACCAAAGTACAATATCATTGCCCACAAGTACAATAGACTCCTGATCCCATCCTGTGTTTGAATAGAATTATCTTCTGAAGAAAGGAGTCAAAGAGATGAAAGTGAAGAGCAGAGTAACAATGATTTTGGTAATACTGGGAGTGGTCATGGGAATGGTTGTTTCCGGGATAGCACAGGACAAGCCGGCGGATAACATGCAGATCGTCCTTGAGAAGGTTCGTGCTGACAAGAAGCTCCTTGTTTCAGAGAACATGCAGCTTACTGAGGCTGAAGCGAAGGCCTTCTGGCCGGTCTATGACCAGTATCAGGATGAGCTGTTCCTTCTTCGCTCACGCACTGCAAAACTGATCAATGATTTTTCGGACGCCTATGAGAAGATGACCAACGAGACGGCGAAGAAACTGATGGATGAGTATATCACCATCGAGACGTTGGGGCCAAAGCTTCGTCAGACCTATCTCCCGAAGTTTCGCAAAGTTTTACCCGAGGTCAAGGTGGTGCGCTACTACCAGATCGAGAATAAGATTCAGGCTGTACTTATTTATGAGCTTGCCAAGAACATACCACTCATGAAAAATGCCAAATAGTTATAAAAAGGAGGATACGATGATGAGATACTTTCGTTTGATAGTCATTCTATCGGTAATTGCATTTGCTGCGGGCACATTCATTAGTCCGAATCCTGCCTCAGCAGCGACCGCGGCGGAGATCAATCGTGATGCCAAAATTGCTTTGGAAAAATTGTATGCGAAATCCCCTAAGGCCGAGACACTGGGTGAAAAGGCGAAAGGCATCCTTGTCTTCCCGGGTATCGTCAAGGGAGGCTTCATGGTGGGCGGACAATATGGTGACGGCGCTCTTTTCGAGGAAGGAAAGACTGCGGGGTACTACAACACCGTTCAACTCTCGTATGGTTTTCAGGCCGGCATAGAGGAATACGGGTATGCGCTGTTTTTCATGACCGACTCGGCGTTGAAATGGATTGACAAGAGTGACGGCTGGGAGATTGGCACGGGGCCAACCATCGTCGTCATGGATGCAGGTGCGGCCGCGGCTGCGACCACTACAACCTTACAGTCAGAAATCTATGCGTTTTTCTTCGATCAGAAGGGACTGATGGGGGGCATCGGTTTGCAGGGTACGAAGATCACCAAGATAAAAAAGTAAACTCCGTTTGAAACGGGAGGGCTTTGACCCTGCCCTCGATAAGGAGTTGGTGCTCCTGCTTTTGCAGGTATTTTCACCATCCCCGGCATACCTGCCTGCCGACAGGCACGAATGCTGGGGCTTTCTAACGGGGTAAATGGTATCCGGGTTTATTTTGATGCCTCACGTCACGTCGATTCTCTTCGGAAGATATATCTTAAAGGTGAACCCATTGATTCTCCACGGCCCCTGTACAGGAGCTGGAACCATTACTGCAGCCCTTCGCGCCGTCCTGGAAGAGACGCAGAGCGAACTCCCGGCTCTGGGATATACCGTACCCCATGCCATTGGCAACATGCTGCTGACGGCCTGGGGGCCGGTGATTGTAGCCATGATGGCATGAGATCAAGACGAGGACTTCGTTTTATGAAAGGAAAAGGGAGAGATGATGACGAAGCCTAACAACAGACCACGGCGGAAATCCCTGTTGGCAGGAAGGAAACGGTCAGCATTGATAGGAAGGGTGTTTCTGGCGACGGTGATGGGCCCCATGGTTATCTTGCTCTGGGCGGACGGGCCTGTTCCGGCCCAAGAGTACATCCGGAACCAGGAGGCCGTCCCCGAGTCGGTCGATCAGGTGGTCAGTCCTATTGATTTGTCCTTTAAAGAGAAGCCCGAGATACCGAGGTTCTTTCCATGGCTGAAAGAGCAGCTGAAGGATACTCCGGCCTTCTTTCGGGATACGAAGCTTGATCTCAACTTCCGGACGTGCTACTTCTACCGCGATAAGTATGACGACAGCAAAAGTGAGGCCTGGGCCCTGGGTGGAGCTCTTTCATACCGGTCCGGCTGGTTTCTCGATCACTTCGGCATGGGTCTTGTGCTCTATACCTCCCAGCCACTCTATGCACCGGATGGCCGGGATGGCACACTTCTTCTGAAACCAGGTCAGGAAGGTTACACGGTCGTCGGGCAGCTTTATGCAAGGGTGAAACTCATCGGAGATAACTTCATCAATCTCTACCGATACGAATACGATACTCCTTTCATCAACAAGGACGACAGCCGCATGACCCCGAACACCTTCGAGGGATATACGTTTACAGGGGCCTATGGAGGCAAAGATGGCGCGCCGGGTTTCAATTACGGCTTTGGCTATATCGATAAGATCAAGCCCCGAAACTCAGATCGGTTCATTTCGATGTCCGAAGCCGCCGGTGCAGATGTGAACCGGGGGGTCGTCACCGGGGGTGCCAGGGTTTCATTCCAAGGGTTGACGTTCGGGGCCATCAACTACTATTCGAGTGACATCATCAACATCTTTTACACGGAAGGCTCTTACAAGCTCCTTGTGACGGACCGCCTTGGCGTTCTCTTCTCGGCCCAGTTTACGGACCAGCGAAGTGTAGGAGAGGATTTGCTGAAGGGTTTTCCCTTCTCAACGAACCAGGTAGGGGTGAAGTCCGATATCAGTTATGGAGGTGCAATCCTGACACTCGGCTATACGCTTACCTCCAAAGGAGCCGATATGCAGAGCCCATGGGGTGGCTACCCGGGCTATACCAGCGTGCAGGTGCAGGATTTCAACCGGGCAGGCGAGAACGCATTTATGGTGAAAGCCTCTTATGATTTCACGCGGCTTGGCCTCCAAGGTGTCACCGCATATGCCCTCTTTGTTCACGGGTGGGGAAGGGTAGACCCATCCACCAAGGCATCTGTGGCGAATGAGAATGAGTTTGACGCCGACATCCAGTGGCGACCTAAATGGAAATTTCTCAAAGGACTCTGGTTCCGAGTGCGATATGCCAATGTTCATCAGTATGAAGCACCTAAGAATACAATGAACGACTTCCGCGTGATCGTGAACTATGATTTTCCTTTGCTCTGAGGAGGAATGTCAACTCGGTTGCCCAGCAGAAGGGACTACGGGTTCATCTTTGTATTAATTTAATAATGTTCCTGGAGAGAAAGAAGTGAACAGCAAAGAGGCAGAGCCGGGGGAGCAGTATCGGATCTACCGAGCGAGATAGATAAGCGCGTTGCGCAGCGGGGCACTGGAGACCTGAATGAGCCCCCCGTACGGATGGTCCAGCTCCTGGGTCAGATAGAGTGAGCCTGCAGCCGACAATGTACCGAGGAGCAAGACGACAATAACCGTCGCATTGCGGGGAGAGAACAAGCCGAAGATGAAGAAGATGATCACGAGCCAGGACACCAGCATCACCAAGAATGGCATTGGCAACGAGCTCTGCTCTTTCTGTTCAATCAGAAACCAGAGTTTTTCGGCGATGTCGCCGCTCACCTGCAAGGCCCGCGACTGAAGCCAGCGCTGGTCGTTGTTCTGCGGGGACAGTTGCCGGAGTTTGCCCTGGAGACCTTCGATTACAGCCCCTGGATCAAGGTCCTTCGCTTCCGTTTGTCCCGTCCTCTCATTCGGCCAGAGCTGCTCGATCCTGGAGGCGACGCCGCGGCGCAGCAGAACCCGGGCCTCCCTCGTCTCCGGTCCGTATTGGGCCATGACACGGTCGAGCAAGATGATTTTCGAGCCGTTCTGGATGATCCCGTTGTTTATCGTGTCAAAACTACCCTTGGCCGAGGCAATCAGCAAGCCAATGACAAGGGCGGCCAGCGTTGCAATCATGGCAGTTACCATCTTCATGATATCCTTCGACTCCTTACTCATGTGATGGTCGGGTAGCACCCGCTGAAGGACCATGCCGAGCAGCATGCCACCGAAGATGCAACCGAAGGCGATCCAAGAAATAACCAGCGGGCTCACGATTCACCTCCCTTTCTCGACAAAGGAGCATGTTTTGAAAATGATCTATTGATATGTATCACATTCAACCCAATAGCACAAGAAGGGGCGCATCTCGGCTGGAAATCATCCGGACGGTGGGGCAATATTCCTTATTCAAATACCTATTTACGAAAGTGGAAAGTAAAGAGTGACCCGTAAAAGTGGCAAGTGGCCAGTGATAGAAAACCAGTGGCAAGTGAGTAGTGGCGAGTGTCAAATGATAAAGAAGTCGCCAGTGGCAAGTGAGAATGAGGACAGAAATATTCCTTGCCATTTTCCACCAGACACTAAACACTAAATTATGAGTAATGGAAAACTCGAAGAGTTTAAAGCCTACCAGAAGGCGTTGGAGCTATTGGACATCGATGGGGTCATAGGAATTCTTACCCGGCCCATTGTCCGAATGCGCAAGGTCACACAGGGTTGATGATGCCACCCGTGATTCGCCACTCGACACTTGATCCCATTGTGTTTGTTATCGATGACGATAAATCCATGCGGAGAGCCCTCTCCTATCTTTTGCAGTCGGCAGGCTATGCTATAAGGTAGAGACCCATTCATCGGCAGAGGAGTTTCTTAGACGGGAGCACTACGACGGTGTTGGGTGCATCATTCTCGATGTGCGAGTGCCAGGGCTGAGTGGAATGGACCTGCAGGAGAAGCTCATGGGATCCGACTACACAGGATGCCCATTATCTTTCTTACCGGCCATGGCAGGCTTTCCATGGGCGTCGAAGCCATGAAAAAGGGGGCTATCGATTTTCTCACCAAACCTTGTGATGACGAGCAACTCCTGGGGGCTGTTCACAGCGCGATTGAAAAAGACAAGCAGGCAAGAGGAAGTTATAAGGAAAAGCAGGAAATGCGCGGGAGAATCGAGCTGCTCACTCCGCGCGAACATGAGATTCTTCGTTATGTCATCTCCGGTATGTTGAACAAACAGATTGCCCTGAAGCTTGGCGTCGCCGAATGGGTCAAACGCATCCGGTCAAAGGCAGCGGTATTGATAGCTGAAAGAATCGATCGAAACCTTTGTGCATCGAATTGGAAGAGCGGCTGCGTCTCGAGAGGCTGCTGGCCTGGCTACGGGTAGCGAAAGTCTTCCGGATCAGGAAACTCAATGACCGCCTTCAAACACCTGGCCTTGGTTAAGGCCCACCCCTTCTATAATATTCCATTTCCCCAGGATCTCGCAGACCTTACCGAGCTCTGCTACCTCGCTTCTGCGGTACGCGATGTAACTGAAAAAGTTTCTATTCCCGTGAGCCCTGACGCAGCTGCCCCTTTAGAGGACTTCGATAGGTATCTCTTTAAAAATAGGCCTGACATTGTAGGAATCTCAACCATGACGTGTAGTTATTCCAATGCCCTTCGCTTTGCCCAAAAGGCCAAAAGGGCTGGGGCTTATGTGGTTATGGGAGGTTATCACCCAACCGCCTTAACCCAAGAGGTTCTCTCGAGCCCTTGGGTGGATGCTGTGATAAGGGGGGAGGGAGAGCTAACGTTGAGGGACCTTATTCTTAAGGGGCCCTCAAGGGAAGTACTGGGGTTGTCCTTCAAAAAGAATGGTTCTCTCCTTCACATTCCTGACAGGCCACTTGTTGAGAACTTGGATGAAATCCCCCAGCCGTGGAGGGAGCTGAGGCCGGAAAGGTTTGGAGAAAGAGGCTTCTCTTATTCGATTGACTCAGTCTACACGTCTCGGGGGTGCAAGATGTTCTGTCGTTTCTGCGCCAATTCCATCGTGAGCGGCCACTGGCGCGGGAGGAGTCCTGAAAATGTGATTCAGGAACTCCAGGCGATTCATCTTAGTAAAAGGCGCAAGATCCTGAAGTTCTGGGATGCTAACTTTATGGCTGATATTGGTCGGGTGGAAAGAATTTTGGACCTTATGTTGGAAGAGCGCCTGACCGGGTTCGATATCTGGACCGAAGTCAGAGTCGATGACCTCGTGCGGGGCGAATATTTATTGGAGAAGTTCAAACGGGTAGGATTGCAATACATCTCCCTGGGCATCGAAAGCCCAAATGCTCCCACTCTCAGGTGGCTAAAGAAAGGCCTGAGACCTCCCACGATCGAGAAGGCCATCTCCATCCTGAACCAATATCGAATTCGCATGCATGGTCATCTGATCCTGGGTCACCTCACTGAGACGGAGACGGACATCCTCCGTTACCCGGAGTATGCCCGGGAGATAGGAATCAAGGAGCCCATCTTCATGGTGATGACTCCGTACCCCGGGACCGAAATCTTCGATGAGTACGAGAAGCAAGGCGCCATACGTAGTAAAGATTGGGATCTTTACAACAACTTTGGGGTCACCATCTCGCCACAAGGTATCAGCCGGACTCGCCTCATGGAACTTTATGCCTACTGCTGGGGAAAGTTCTATCTTGGAAGATCCTTCCGAAAACAGGGAACCGTTCTGGGTGCCTTTTTGGAACTCCTGTTTCGCCTTTATCTCGCTGTATTTCTATCCCAGGAGGAGGTAAAGGAAGAAGGCGCCGCCGAAGCACTCGTAATGGAATTCCTTCTCGCTGCCAAAGGTGAATATGCCCGGGACCGACCGTATAGAGATCATCGGTTTCTAAAACTCTTTGGCCGGAGTCCGGTCCTCCGGTTCAAGGATAGCAAGGGCAGAATAGTGGAATTTACCGTGGATTTCAGCGCGACCGGAGGAAAGCTCACAGTGAAAGAAGGGGCTTCCTCACCGAGAGCGTTCCTCATTCCATTAAAAAGCGCTATGGGATTTGTCAAAAAGCTCCCGGCTCACAAGATGTCAGAGCTTTCTTGTAATTATGAGGTCTTGAGAAATAACTACGGTCGGCGGAAAGGTGTTATCGTGCTTAGGCTTCTCCTGAATAGAGATCTTTGGAATCTCGGCGGAAGGCTGCTGTTCTTCTTATTCTCCTTGATCTTCAGGAATTTGTATCGATAAAACCTAAAAGGGGGCGCAGTCAATCTTTTTGAATAATGGCTCGGATGAATATTTCACTATCCAACTGCGCCCCCATGATTCCTTGCCAAACGGAGAACGCCTCAAGGGAGATGGAAGGAAGAGACCCCTTTATTCCGTGGCGCCCACTTGCTTAATCATGGTCAATTTACCTTTGATAACCTTGAAGATAACCATGGGCTTTTCCACGGATCCATCTTTCTTTAAGGTCATCTTACCCCCGTAGACGCTGTCAAAACTCGGATTCTGCCAGATGGCTTCTTCCAGCTCGCCGCCATTGAGGGGATTGCCTTTTTTGTTAACAACCCGCCTGATCAACTCGGCAAAAATGAACCGCACTGCATCGTAGTAATTGGCCGAGTAGAAGTCGGTCGGTTCTTGCCATTTGGTTTCAAAGTCTTTGACGAACGTCTTGGTCAAAGGATACGAACTCGTCCGGTCATAGTGCTCCACACAGGAATAAACGTTTTCACTGGCCTCACCCGCGATCGTTTGTAGATCATTGGTCCACTCGGGAACAGAGATAGGACAGGTCAAACCGATCTCCCTCGCCCCTTTCACGGCATATCCGATATCCGCACCCGTTGAGAGATTGATGATGGCATCCGGCTTCGCCGCTCGAATGCGGGTGAGATAGGCGCTGAAGTCGGTCAGTCCCGGCTGGTGGGGCTCCTCGGCGACAATCGTCCCTCCCCACTTGGTCCACATTGGGATCACGGTATTTTTCATGGGCAGCTCACCAGATGGATCCGAAAGATACATCAAACCGAGGCGGCGTATCCCCGTGTCCCAAAAATACTTGATCATTGCGGGGAGCAGCTGCTGCTGGGACAATCGGGTAGTGTGCAAAAAAGGCTTGTCGACCAGCTTGGGACTCCATGCACCGCCGTTGATCATCACGACCTTCGCTTTCTCGCATATCGGTTGGGCTCCCAAAGAGGTCACGCTAAAGGAAGCCAGTACCACCGGGATCTTGTCCACGCTGATCATCTTTCTGACGCCGGTAACGCACAGATTCACATCCACATTTTTGAAGTCTGTAATGATCAGGTCCATCTTGTAACCCGCCACGCCGCCAGCCGCGTTGATCTGATCGATGGCCGTCATCGCACCGCGGCTCATCACTCTGCCGTAATAAGCCTGCGGACCGGTCATGGGCCAGAAGGCTCCGATCGGAAACGTTTTTGTCGCCTGCCCGTAGGCTGGAAGACACCACACCAACAAGGCCATACAAACCAACAAAATTCTCACATGCTTCATAACCATCCTCCTTTCTCTTTTTTTGATCCAATTCCTCGGCCGCTCAGAACGAAACCCTAAGTTACTTTTCCATCATGACACAGGCTTGTACACAGGAGGAATATGGTAGCCGGAATAGGCAGGCATCGGCTCTCCTTTCTTGAAAACCATCCTTGGCTCCAACAGCCTGTCCCCCTGCATCCTCTCGCCGCCTGTCCCGTCCACGAAACAATAGTCTCCTTTCGTCAACTCGAGGACCGTGATATTGGCAGCCAGGCCCGGCTTCAGGCTACCCCGTCTTTCTTCCTCCCCCAGCGCCCTTGCCGGGTTGATGGTGGTCATTTCGATCACTTGCTCCACCGTCAGTCCCAGGTTGATGAATTTGGACATCACCACGGTCAGCGATTGCGCAGATGACCGGACGGTGGATACCATGTCTGTGCTGATGATCGAAGGGATCAGGCCCAGCGAGACGGCCTGGCGAGCGATCGTAAGACTGAAGTGATTCAGCCCGTGGCAGCAGTCAAGAAAGACCCCCCGTTTGCGTGCGGCATAGAGCTCCGGGTAGACCGTTCCATCCTTTAAGATCATACCACCCGGCTCCCAGGTGAGATAGTGGCAGAGAATATCCCCCTTCTCCAGGAGGGCAACGGCTGCCCGGGAAAAATCGTCCATCTTGTCCGCAGGAACGCGCTTTCTCGTTTCGCCGATATGGAGCATCAAGGGCATGCCGCAATCGTTCGCCAGTTTCTTTGCCCCTTCGATCGCCCTGAGGCCCGGCCCCTCGGCCAATGCCTGAACGCACCGAACCTTGATGCCTTTGATGATGTCAGCGTTCGCCTCGACGGCTTGCTTGCACCGGTCGATATCGAAATCGTTCTCCGAGCAGATCTCGGGGATCTTCACCAGGCCCGTTTTGGATAAGTTGAGAAAACAGAGGATATCAGTCTTGGCCCGGTCGACGATGAATAATCGCAATGCTTCGAAGTTTGCCGGACCCGAAGATCCTGCATCACCTAAGAGCGTAACTCCGGAATTCAGCCCGAATTCATCGGCCGGAACCCCCAACTCCCAAAACCCTTCCACAGGATGGCAGTGAATGTCGATCAGACCGGGGGCGACTATTTTCCCCCGCATGTCAAACACCTTATTCGCCTCGGCCTCCAAGAGATCCTCCCCCACCGCCCGGATCTTGCCGTCCTGGATCGCTACGGATCCTTTGCCACTGATCCCCTGCGACGGATCAACGATCCACCCCTCTTTCAATAATATGTCGAACATTGTTCTCGCGTCCTCCCGTCCGTACCTCGTAAGCGGCCCTTCTCATTCAATCAGAACAAATCCCACCATTCGTTTCGTTTCAAAAGCTCCGCTCCGGTCTCTTCCAAAATAATACGCCCTGCCTTCATCACATAGACTCGTTTGCTCAGCTTGAAAGCAGCCTTTACGTTCTGTTCCACAAGAAGAACGGCTGTTTGGAGGCTGCTGTTGATTTCCTGAATTATCTTTGCCACATTCTGGAAGGCGACCGGGGACAATCCGCTGGACGGTTCGTCCAGCAAGAACAGTTTCGGCTTTCTCAGCAAGCCCATCCCGATCCCCAGCATCCGCCTCTCCCCGCCGCTGAGGGTACCCGCCAGTTGATTCTTACGATCCCTCAATACGGGAAAAAACTGAAAGACCTCGCCACGTCTCGATTCAAAAGTCGCTTGATCTTTCATGGTAAAAAAGCTCATCTCCAGATTGTCGGTAACCGTGAGGTCGCTGAAGATAAAATTCTCCTGCGGTAGGTGGTAGATCCCTGCGTCCAATTTGGAGGCCGGGGATGCGAACGTGAGATCGCGATCCATGTAAATGACCCGCCCTTGATGAGGGGTTATTAATCCGAAAATAGACTGGAGCGTCGTGCTCTTGCCAGCGCCATTATGGCCAATCAAACCCACAATCTCCCCGGGGAGGATGGAGAGAGTGAGACCATACAAAATTTGCTTCTTCCCGTATCCCGCCTCAAGGTTTCTTACCGCAAGCAGCATTGGTGAACCTCTGTCCCCTGGCCTGACCTAATCGATTCCGAAGTAAACCTCCGCGAGCTTGGGATTGGCCATCAGGCTCGCCGGCTCGCCGTAGGCCAAGACCCTGCCTTCGCCCATGAAGTAGGCTTCTTCCACCAACCCCCTGACCACGTCCAGATTATGCTCAATGAGAAGAATCGTCTTCCATCCCTGTTTTGCGATGTTCCTTATCAGCTTAATGATTCTCTCCACCGACTCCATGTCAAGAGCTGCTGTCGGCTCGTCCAGAAGCAGGACAGGACATTCAGTGGCCATTAACCGCGCCAGGGCCACCAGCTTTTGTTCCGCTGTAGAAAGATTCCCGGCGAGGTGACCCGCTTTATCGAGCAGGCCTACCATTTTTAAATACCCTAAAGCTTTTCCGTAATTTTCCCGCTCTTCCCGAGCCACTTGCCAAGGGGAGAAAAACAGGGATAAGATTTTTTCCCCGCTCTGCTTTGGACGGGCAACCAGTACGTTGTCCAGCAGGGTCATGTCCTTAAAGGCACGGATATCCTGCCATGAACGCACGAGTCCATCATTCACCAGTTTGTACGGGGCCCGGCCGGTGATCTCTTTTCCGCGAACGTAGACCCTTCCGCTGTCAGCGTTCAAAAAGCCGGTGATCAGGTTAAAGATGGTTGTTTTGCCGCATCCGTTAGGACCAATCAACCCGGTAATCCTCCCCGACGCCAGCGTAAGCGAAACATCCTTCACCGCCTGGAGACCGCCAAAAGATTTTGAAAGACCCTTAATTTCGAGAACCTGAGTTGTATCTGTTTTCCTCCGAGCCAAAGATAAATTCCCTTCATCGCCGACACTATCTTTATTTCCGTCGCCCTGTACATCGGTCGGTATCTGATACTCTTTCGCTTGAGCTGCATATTCTGGCAGGATTCCCTGCGGACGGAAGATCATCATCAACATTAAAATAAGGCCATAAAAGATCTCGCGGAGCACGTCAACGACACCTGCTGCGCCCGGAACGAACCGCAAAACCTCCGGCAAGCCCACAAGAATGGCGGCACCCACCAGAGGCCCCCAAAAATTGGCCTCTCCGCCGAGAATGACCATGACAATGATGGAGATAGAAATCTCGATGCTGAACGAACCCGGACTGACGAAGGTAATAAAATACGCCAAGCTACTTCCAGCGATGGCTGCAATTCCTCCCCCCAGGGCAAATACCAAAACCTTAAACTTAAGCGTATTTTTTCCCAAGGCCCGACAGGCGCTCTCGTCCTCACGGATTGCTTTAAGCACACGACCAAACGGCGAGTGGACCAACCGCCAGACAATGCAAAAACATACGACAGCGGCTCCAAAAGCGAGGGGAAAAAACCTAAGGGGAGTATTAAACTCGAATCCAAACAACCGCGGGACGGGAATATTGGGAATCCCTCCTTGTCCCTCCGTAATCCCTCTGGCCGTCAGCATGAATTCATAGGCCACCATTTGGAAACCGACGGTGAAGACAATGAGATACTCGTCTCGAACCCTTAGAGACGGAATGGCCAGCAGGGCGCCGACGACGGCCGCCAGGAAAAACCCAGCAGCCATTCCAATAAGAAAATTATACCCGAGATGTACGCTGATCAGAGCAGCCGTATAAGCTCCAATCGCGCTGAAAACCGCATGGCCCATCGATATGACACCCACGTAGCCCATGATGAGGTTCAGGGATTGGACTAAGACCGCGTAGATGAGAACAAATACCAAAATGTTGACGAGATAATCCATGGATCGGTTACCCTCGCCTAAAACCCATGAGCCCCTCGGGCCGAACTACAATGACCACAAATAAGATGGCAAAAGCGATCATGGTCTTATATTCTCCGGGCAGGACGAGCATGCCGAGGTTCTCCGCAAACCCAAGAACAAAGCCGGCAAGCGCATGTCCTGGTACGCTGGACACGCCTCCCAGGAAAACAGCTGTGAACGACATAAAAAATGGATGGATCCCCATGGTAGGATAGGCCACATTCTTCGCTGTAAATAGAAAGGACGCGGCCCCAAACAAACCGGACCCAATCGCAAAAACAAGCAAATAGAGCCGATCGATATTTAAACCCACGTTTCTGGCCATTTCCACATTACTGCCCACGGCGCGGATAGCCTTCCCGTACCTTGATCTGGCCAGGAACAAGAGCAAAAATCCAATCATCGTCCAACTCACGATGACTATGGTTAAATCAGCCACACTAAAAAATGCCTCGCCGATGGAGAGCACCTTCGACGGAAATCCCTCAAGACGCAGGGGACTCGAGGTAAACGCTAAGAGAAGGACAGCCACCCCTGCTGTTCCAAATCCAAGGGAGGCAAGGAAAGTCGTGGCCTGGCTAGCTCCCGCCCTCCTCAGGCCCCGGTAAAGACAGGCATCAATGCCACAGCCAAGGAGCGCCGCCACCACTACGGCCGCGCAAAATCCGAAGAAATAGTGCACATGGGCCCTTGCAGTGAGCAGGACAGCCGCATAGCCGGCCACTGCAAAAACCAGATGATGAGCGAAATGAAAGATATGGGTTGTTCTGTAGATGACTCCCCAGGTCACACCCGCGAGGGCGTAGAAGCTGGCGGTGCAGAGGCCGTTAACCAATAATTGAATGATTAAAACACGCAACGTTTCCCCACCAATCAGTCTGTAAACTAATCGAATATCAATTGGATGTCAATAGATAGGCAAGCATTGAACTTCTGTTGACATTAGCGGATCTCCAAGTTAAGTAGGGTCAGGGGAAGAAGCATCACATACAGCGATGGAACGAAGTTTGAAACAACTATCCGTTTGACAAAGCGAGGCGCATTATGCTCAAAAACATATTTTCTCCCATCCAGATTGGAAAGGTAAAAATCTCAAACAGGCTTGTCGTGCCGGCAATGGTGACGAATTATTGCAATGGAGATGGAACGGCCACTGAAAAGTATATTGCTTATCATGAGGCGAAAGCCAGGGGGGGCTGGGGGCTGATTATTACTGAAGATTATGCCGTGGACCCGAAAGGCAAGGGTTTTCCAAACGTCCCGGGTTTATGGAATGACGGTCAGATAGAAAGCCACGCCAAACTGACAAGAAGGGTTCATGATATCGGAGGCAAGATATTTGCTCAGATCTATCACGCCGGGAGACAGACCAGCAGGGCTCTCATCGGATGCCAGCCGCTCGCGCCTTCCCCCATTCCCTGCCCTCGCCTTCAGGAGATCCCTCACGCGCTGAGCCTCAAGGAGATTCATGACATCGTGGAGGAGTTCGGTGACTGTGCACTGCGGGCAAGGAGAGCAGGCTTCAATGGAATCGAAATTCATGGAGCCCATGGATATCTGATTGCCCAATTTATGTCTCCCTACTCCAACAAGAGAATCGATGAATATGGCGGAAATTTATTGAACAGGATGCGTTTCCCTTCAGAAATCGTATCGAATGTCAGATCGAAGGCAGGCAGTGACTTCCCGGCCATTTTTAGAATATCAGGAGATGAAATGGTGCCGGGTGGAAGGACCATAGAAGATACCAAAACCATTGCCGTGATGCTGGAGAAAGCTGGAGTTGACGCTCTTCATATTTCGGCCGGGGTCTATGGAAGTGCCTATGCCATTACGCCTCCGGCTGCCATTCGGCACGGATGGATTGCACACTTTGCAGAAGAGGTTAAGACAGTCGTGAATATTCCGGTGATCACCGTAGGAAGAATCAACGATCCTCTTCTTGCAGAAACGATTCTCGCCGGCAAGAAAGCGGATTTGGTGGCCATGGGCAGGGCTTCCTTGGCGGATCCTGAACTTCCCAACAAGGCCGCTGCCGAGAGGTTTGCGGACATCAATCACTGCATCGGCTGCCTGCAGGGCTGCATCGGGATGATCAGTCGAGGTCAGCCTGCTACCTGTCTCGTTAATCCAACCCTGGGCAAGGAGGAGGAACTCAGAATAAAAGCGGCAGACCTCAAAAAGAAGGTATTCATTGCCGGAGCCGGGCCCGCGGGGATGGAGGCCGCAATGGTGGCGGGAAAGAGGGGACATGAAGTTCATCTTTTTGAAAAAGCTGACCGGCTGGGGGGACAATTCTATACGGCCTCCATCCCACCGTCGAAGGGTGAAATTGCCGGGTTTATCACATGGCAAAGGAGACAGCTTGAAGAGAACCATGTCTTCATCCATTTAAATACCGAACTCACCGAAGAAATCGTAAATGAACAAAATCCGGACGCGGTGGTATTGGCCACCGGGAGTATTCCTGCATCTCCTAATTTGCCGGGGCTGAAAAGGGGAAGCGTTGTTACGGCCCATGATGTGCTGGAGGGAAAAACAGATGTCGGACAGACGGTAGCGGTAATCGGTGGTGGCATGGTAGGGTCCGAAACAGCGAGCCACCTGGCAAACCACGGCAAGGAGGTCAGCATTGTAGAAATGCTTCCTGAAATTGCAGCGGACATAAATGCTCGCTCGAAACCCTTTTTGTTGAAGGATTTAGCAGAACATAACGTGAGGCTATATTTGAATTCCGTGGTCAAAGAAATATTAGCTGACGGGTTGCGAATAGAAAGGGATGGCCGGGAGGAAAAGATCGGGCCCTTTGATACCATTATCCTCGCCGTTGGAGTTCAACCCTGCAACGATTTAACGCGTAAGCTTGATGGAAAAGTCGCTCGTTTGCTCACCATAGGCGACGCATCGAACCCCAGAAAAGCCCTGGAGGCCATCGGAGAAGGATATCTGGCGGGTCTTGAAGTATAAAACGTTTGTTGGAGAAGGAAAGACCTTCTTGAATGGATTGAGGATTTCACGGTGGTGTTTTTCCGGCCACGGAACCAGATGCGTCGGATCTATTTTGGAAATTCGGCCAGATACTCTTTGATCAGCATCTCGTTTCTGTTCTGGACCTTCTGCATTTCGCCTAATTCAACATTCTCAAATGGCATTTTCATTCGTTTATTTCTCAACCGGGTAATCTCGGCTTCCAGATACTGAATGGTGCCAGCCATGGCTTCCGCCATGGAGGAGATAGATTCCTCAGCCTTTTCAAAGGCTACGTTGTCCAAATACGCGCGGTTCAAATTGTGGAATCTTTCAAAAAGCTTTTTAAACTTCTCTAATTCTTCTCTTTTCCCCTTCTTTTTCGAATCCAACTTCTTCGTCAATTCGAGAAATTTATCAATTTCCATAGAGTTTCTCCTGCCCCGTCATGTTTGAGGATATCCCTTCCTTTTAAATTTATGAAAACGATCCCTGTTTGTCAATTTATTTATGTTCTAATTATTAAATGGCTTGCCATTTTTTAAGCAGCCTGTCTAAAATCCAGCATCTATCTTCTATCTCGCAATTGCATCGAATCGGCATCTCATCTGTCACCAGAGCAATTTTTTATAATTTTCAATGACTTATAAAGCGAGGATTTGTTAACCTTGACGGCTGTAACTGGCACGTTACTTGCTATTTAACGCAACCTATACGAAGCGGTATTTGAGAAGACAAAGGCGTCTCGTCTCTTTCGGGAATTATTCGGATTCAAGATGGGCGCCTTTTTTATTAATTTTTAAACTTTAAAAAGGAGGAAGAGATGGACAAAGAAAAAGAAAATGTGTTGAAGTTGGCAAAGGAGAATGACGTTAAATTCATTCGGCTTTGGTTCACGGACATTCTAGGATTCTTAAAAGGGTTTGCTATCACCGTCGATGAATTGGAGGGTGCCCTCGAAGAAGGAATGGGATTCGATGGTTCCTCCATTCAAGGCTATGCCCGCATCGACGAGAGCGACATGATTGCAAAACCTGACCCAAAAACATTCCAGATCGTTCCCTGGCGACCAAAAGAGAATGCGGTGGCTAGGATGTTTGCAGACATCTACGAGCCCGACGGGACCCCTTACAAAGGAGACCCTCGATGGGTCTTAAAAAGGGCACTTAAAAAAGCTGAGGAAAAAGGTTACACCCTTTACGTCGGGCCTGAGCTAGAGTATTTCTATTTTAAAGGAAGTGATGCGACAGAAATACTTGACAGAGGCGGATATTTCGATCTAACTCCTCTTGATGTGGCAACCGAGCTTCGGAGAGAAACCATCCTGACCTTGGAAGCCATGGGCATTCATGTTGAATACAGTCATCATGAAGTGGCTCCGAGTCAGCATGAGATCGACCTCCGATATACCGATGCCCTGACCATGGCAGACAATGCCATGACCTACCGGCTCGTTGTCAAGGAGATCGCCTTGAAGCATGGCGTATACGCCACCTTTATGCCCAAACCTATTTTCGGCCAGAATGGAAGCGGCATGCATACACACCAATCCCTCTTTAAAGGCAACAAGAATGCTTTTTTCGAGCCAAAGGATGCATTCCACCTGTCGAAGATTGCAAAATCTTATATGGCAGGAGTTTTGAAACATTCTAAAGAGATCACCTCCATCACCTCTCAGTGGGTGAACTCGTATAAGAGGCTCGTCCCGGGTTACGAAGCACCGGTCTATATCTCCTGGGCTCGAAGGAACCGCTCTGCTCTTGTCCGTGTCCCCATGTATAAACCAGGAAAGGAAAAAGCGACACGAATGGAATATCGGTCCCCAGACCCTGCCTGCAATCCTTATCTGACATTTGCCGTCATGTTGGCGGCGGGTCTAAAGGGGATCGAAAAAGGTTATGAGCTTCCCCCTCCTGTTGAAGAGGATATCTTTGAAATGTCCGAAAAGGAAAGGAAGAAACACGGGATTGACTCCCTTCCCGGAAATTTATTGGAAGCAGTTCAACTCACGGAAAAAAGCGAACTCGTCAGAGAAACGCTGGGGGATCATATCTTCCAAAAATTCATTGAGAATAAAAAAATCGAATGGGATCAATACCGAACCCATGTCTCCCAATTCGAATTGGAAAAATACTTACCTGTTCTGTAGTTCACCCTCACGTTACGGATTTCTTAGTGAATCTGAGGGTTGAATCTTTTATAATAGAGGGTATTTTGAAGGTCACATCCTAAAGAATCGGAGCGTGACCTTCAATAATATTAGGCCTGATCAGATGCTAATTATCTCTTGGCCCAAATCCAAGAAATGACTCCGATGATGAAGCGAGGTTAATCGACACAGTGAAAGTGAAAAAAACTGATTTATCCTGGACCCAGTCCATCGAACACCTTTTGCATCGGAATCCCGGCTTGAAGAAGATCGACGATCCCGAGAAGCTCGAATATTACCGCAATGACCTTAACGTGGATCTACCGCCCCTGATCCGCGACCTGATGCTGAGGAACCTTCCCGACCTGATTCTCCAGCCGGCCACTGAAGAACACCTTCTTGAGATTTTTGCCTTTGCCCGGGAACACAAAGTCCCGTTGACCGTCCGGGGCGCAGGGACATGGGGATATGGCGGAGCGGTTCCCACCCGCGGAGGAATACTGATTGATCTCGGGCTGATGGATACGATCGAAATCAATCCGGAGACCCTCCAATTGACTGTTGGTCCGGGTGCTCGTTTTCTCGACATCCACCGGGAACTTGAACGCCATGGTCTGACCCTCCTCAGCATGACTTCCGGCAAAGGCGGGACGCTCGCGGGTTGGATGGCCACAGGAGGGATGGGGTTTGGCACCTTTCACCACGGCCCCGTGCAAAAACAGTTGATCTCCATCCGTGTGATCACACCCGAATGGAGCGTTAAGGATCTGAAAGCAGAAGATCCAGAGATCAGCCATTTCCTTTCGACGGAAGGCCAGATGGGGATCATCGTCAAAGCCAAACTGAAGGTGGGTCGGCGTCCGGTCCAATGGTTCCCATTCTTGCTTCCTTTTGAAAAACCCGCTGCTGCTTACGCCTTCGTTAAGAAGCTTTCACGCCACCCTTCGCTCAGGCCGCACGATCTCATCGTTTACCATACCGAATTGGCGCGGGTCCTGAAGACACAATCGAACGGAGGTCTGTCGATCGGGGACAAAAACCTCGTTCTCGTCTCATTTGCTGAGAAGGAGCAAAGCGATGAGTTCAAGGTCTTTCTTGAAAGAGAAGGGATTCAAACGGCTGAAGAAGCATCTGCCAATTACCTCTGGGAAGAACGGTTCCTTCCGATGTCCATCAAGCATCTGGGCCCGTCCCTGTTGGCCACAGAGGTCGTTCTCCCTCTCGATCAGGTTGCTTCCTATTTGGAGAAGATCGATGAATGGGGCAAGCGCCTGGGCGTGACGTTTTACCCATCCTCCCATCTCATCAACCAGGAGCAGGTGCTCTTTCTTGCGATGATCACCTCTGATCATCACAAAGCCATCTTTTACGTAGACCTCATGCTCGTCCCGATGATGGTCAGGCTGGCTGTTCAGTTTTATCATGGGAAGCCGTATGGTTTAGGAATATGGAACACGCCCTTTCTGCGTGACCTCTATTCAAGGGAGAAGCTGAAAGAACTCGTTCGATATAAGAAGAAAGTCGACCCGGCCGGGATTCTTAATCCGGGAAAGTTCTTCAGTGTTTCAGGACGGTTGGGACCCCTTCAGAGAATACTTTTTCATCCGGATATCTTTAACCTCGAACTTTCCTCCGCGCAGTGGCTCCTCTTCAAGCTCTTCTCTATCATTCCGGAGAAAACATTGCGTCAGCGTATCCCCATCGTTCCCCAGGGGCTTGAGAAGATTTCAAACGATATCTCGTCCTGTGCCCAATGCGGAAATTGCGTGGCCCGATGTCCGGTCTACCGCGCAACGAGAGACGAAACATTCACCGCCAGGGGAAAACTGCTCATCATGAAAAGAGCCCTTGAAACGAAAAAGATCGAGCTCTCCAAAGTTCTTCCCCTTTACTTCTGTCTTCACTGCGGCCGTTGCGACGAAGAGTGTCAGGTTAGCATCAAACATCGCCAGCTTTACAATGATCTCGAAAAATATTTGTCCAGCCACATCGACTTCCCGATTCAGGAAGTGACCAACTTCGTCCAAGAGGTGGAGAGCAGCCCGGAGTTTTATCGCTTCCTGGATGTCATCCGAACGGGCTTCGATCAGAAGATCCGCGAACAGCGGCAGACTTTTCCAAGATATCATGTTTCCATCGATGAAGAGTATTGTCTCCATTGTGGGACCTGTGTGGATGCCTGCATGTATAGTGTGCGGAAGCGCGACGAGTCCGATCCCCGTCATGTTCAGATCGCGGACGAGACACTCTGCCGCGGCTGCGGGGCTTGCCTGGAAAGGTGCCCACAGATTGCAGCTCGAATCCCGGCAACTTCGGTGGAATTACATCCAGATTATCTCAGTATGGATGACCCGTATTGGAACAGCGAAGTTATCAGCCGCATCGACCTGGAAGCGACGACAGGTAAGATTCCTGTTTCCGGAACAGGCCAGGGAGACCCGCATCGCGGCTCCGGTAATGATGGCATTCGCTTTGGCCATTTCCATATTGTCGGCCCGGCCCAAAACCTTCTGTATGAAAGTTCTGCGGACGCCATTTCCGTTCAGTTGGGTCGCCGATCCAAGTACCTGAAGTTCGACGGGGAGGGAATCGAAACTCCGATTCCCCGTTTGGTTGGCTTAAAGACTCCCATCATCCTCGACGTCCTCCCCACGAAGGTGACCCAAGATTTGCTGGATGCCATGTTCAAAGCCGCCTCTGATCTGGGGACTCGTGTGACGCTCCGCCTGGAGGAAGTTGAGAGTTACGGATCGAAAATTCGAGATAGAATCAAATCCCTGATCCTCAGGCTGAGACCAGAGGACTTGAAAAAATGGCCAAGCACTCAGCGCTTCATAGACCATTCTCTTGATTTAGTGGAAATTGAACTGGATGATGCACTTCTGGAGAGGACCGGCGAATTAAGGAATCTCTTCCCCGACTCAACGGTTCTCTGCGCGGTGATAAAAATTAGAAAAGGGGATGTGAATTCTGAGCTTCGGCCTTCCCCTGCCCTTCAGAAAACTTTGGAATCTTTGTTTCGATCGCCTTTTGATGTTCTTTGCCTCACCTCAGATTACGATTCTGAAAAAGGATGCTATCCCACCACGGATGCCGTGCCTGCGGTTCATCGTTTCCTGGTTGAAGAGAAAATCCGGCACCGGTTTTCCGTTCTCGCAGCAGGTGGTATTCGCTCGGCTGCGGACTCACAGAAAACGACCCAACGCGGCGCCAATGGAATAAAGATCGACTGGCCAGTTCTGCTGACCGCAGATCCGATGGCGCTACAAAGGTTTCTAAAAGGAGAAAACATCCAGTTTTCGTATGATCCATCAGCCTTGGCCAAAAGGATCGCCAACCTCATCCGGGTCTGGAATGTACAGATCATCGAAGTTCTGGGAGCTTCCGGGTTCAAAGATATCAAAAAGACCGTGGGGGAAGAAAACCGGCTCCTCATTTTTGATGACCTGGAAGAGAGGATTTACGATATCTTCAAGAACGAAGAGCGGCTGAAACGAAACCGAGAGTGCAACCAGGCACGTATCGAGAGAGAGGGCGATGGCTTCGGATGGCGCTACAATCAATTGAAGGATCTCGTTCAGCCCGCAGATCCTCCGCATCGCTTTTACGATTGTGACCTCAAACCCTCGTGCTACCGCATCTTCGATCGCGATTACGTGTGGCCGGCTTCGCTGATTGCTTCGGTCGGCCGCATGGCCAGCGGCAATCGGGAAACCCTGTCCCTCGGCCATACAGAGGAGCGTGGAAATCTTGGAGATGGTTTCGATTTTATGCACGTCAAGTTTCAGCAAAATCCTGACACGGTCCCGGACGAACGCCTGGACAAGGTATCCACTGGCCTTCAGATTTCCAGCCAATTGCGGTTGAAGGCACCTTTCATCGGAGCCGGGATGTCCGTTGGGTCCATCGGCCCGGGGACCTGGCGCGCCCGCGTCCTCGCGACACGGACCCTCGGAACCCAAATGGACACGGGCGAGGGAGGTTATCCGACCGTATTCGTCCTTGACACGAAGTGGAATCCACTCGATCTGACCGATCGACAGGTTATCCTCTTAGGTCGGATCATGGAAGAAAGAAAGCTCGTTCCAGTCGAAGAGGTGATCAAACGCGTGCAACAGGATTTGGATGAGTCCGGCGAATATCAGGGACTGCTGGACGGACTGAAAAAGTATCCGGGGTCCATGCCGATTCAGTATGTTTCGATTGTCACACCCGATGATGAACCCTATGTCTCCACACAACTCAAGACAGGACTCTTTGGAGTCACCAAGGAGTCCATCCGGCGGGCTCGCCGTGTGGTCATCGCTTATAGCCAGGGAGCCAAACAAGGTGTGGGTGGGCATCTGCTCGGGAGAAAAGTGTTCGGCCTGGTCTCGAGGCTGAGAGGAGTGGCGGAAGGGGTCAGTCTCATCTCTCCTTTTCCTTTTCACAATTGCTATTCCATCGAGGACGTGAAGGCATTCATCGACGCCGTCCGCATGATCAATCGCCGCACCACTATCTGCATCAAGGTCTCCCCCTCCCCTGACATTGAGTTCATCGTCTCGGGTCTCGCTCGGATCGCCAAAGATAACCAGATGGTCATCGAGGTCTGGCTGGATGGCCCCCGTGGAGGAACCGGTGCAGCGCCGGACATCATCAAGGGCCAGATGGGAATGCACATGGAGTATGCCATCCCCATCTGCCACGAAAAATTGATGGACGATGGATTGAGAGACCATGTGGTCTTCATGGGAAGCGGTGGATTTCGTACATGGGGGGACGTGATCAAGGGAGTTGCTCTTGGATTGGATGGAGTCGTTCTGGGAACGGCAGACCTGGTTGCCATCGGTTGTGTTCGGGATCGCAACTGCGAGTCGGGATGCCGCAGCGGCATCTCCACCATCGAACCGAAGATGCAGTTGCTCCGCAATGTGGAATTGAATGCCCGGCAGATCATCAATTTTCGTGCTATTCTCCAGGCCCAAACCGCCAGAGCCCTTTCCGCCCTGGGCATGGAAGATATTCGAGAGCTCAGGGGCCGGTACGAGTGTGTCGAGTGGCCCCTTCTCGAAGAGCGGGTGAATGACCGACGCCGTCGCAGGCTGGAAATTTCATTGACCGAGCCTTCGAGAAAAAGAGAACCCGGAGAATCTCTCTCGGTACCGTCGTCAACGCCTGAACCCATTCCCGCCCCATCGGATTGCGGAGTGGCTGCCATCGTATCCAATCATTTCATTCCGAGTCATGTCATGGACGTCATGCTCGATCGCATGGCCAACCGGGGAATGGATGGCGTTGGCATCTGGAAGGGAGGTTGTTATCCCCTTCGTATGGATCACTACGCCCTTCATGTATTGGTCAAGGGCATGCTCCAGTCGCAAGTCGAGCAGGAATACGCAGATCGAGAACCGGATATTGACCCTGAAGAAATACGAAGAAAGTCCAGGCAGACGGTCTTATCCAACCGGTACCGGATCATTCAGGAAATCTTGGACCAGTATCTTAGAGGTCTCGAAATAGAGGGATTCGAGCGTGACCTGGAGAAATGCCGCATACCGTATCGACTTGACCGGGAAAGACGGGAGCAGGACTTTCGATGCTTCGGGGAGAAAGACCCTGGGGACGTTTTCCGATTTTTCGTGCGGGTTCGTCCAGATGAATTGTATCACTTCATCGAAACGGATCTGCTGAATGACCCGATCTGGCCGCCGCGACAGATGCGTTACTCGGGTCTGACCGTTCAAAACTACAAGCAGAACAAAGAATTTCTGCAGGAGGCCGAGGACGAGTATATCTACCGGCTTTCTCGAAGGATCACACAAGAAAACTATGTGGAACGCCAGCAGAAGAAAGTAGCTGTCCTTTCCTGTGGAAAGAATTCCGGTTGCTGGAAGAGCGATGGCAGGCAAATTCCTTGGGAACTTCCTGAAGCACCGGTGAATGTCATCCACCGCCGTCTGGCCACTGGCTCCGTGGTCGATCAGATGAACGCCCATCCCTTTTCCGAACTCCATACCGCCTTGACGCATAATGGAGAGACGACCAATTATCGAACAATGCTGAACAGGGTGTCTCAATTCAACTTAACGCCCCTGGCTCAGACCGACACAGCGGTTGCCTCTCTCAAACTCCATCTGCTCAGCCAGTACCTCCACTATCCGTTCGATGCGCTGGTCGAATCCTTCTCCCCGACAACGGGATGGAACCTGACCCAGTTAACGCCTGAGGCCAGGGAACGCTTCGAACGTATTCAGGAGGTGGAGCTTGAAAGCGCTCCGGATGGTCCGTACCAATACCTCTGCGGTCGCATCGATCCCTATCACCGGGTGATCGAGCGGCTCGACATCATCGATCCTTCGTTGCTCCGGCCCAACGTGGCCATGCTCTACGACGATGGCGAGAACTTTATAAGCATCATCTGCTCTGAGAAGCAGGGAAGCGATGCCGGGCTTCAGGAACTTTATCGCCTTGGTTTGATGAAGAGTACTGTCTCTCCCCTGACCTTCACCGTCAACCCGGGCATGGTGAGCAGGGTGTTCTATGACGAGAAAGGCAGGATTACGGGTCACGAGGTTCTGGATAAATTCGGCCAAAAAATTGATATTCCACACGGGGCATTCCCTTCCCTGGAACCCGTCCTCTCTTCCGGCTTCTCTGAAAAGCGTGAGTCCGTGTCAAATCCTTCAGCCTATTTTCAGGCGAGATTGCCCCGATGGAAATTCTCTGACTTTGAGGGAGCTTTAAAGGAATTGGCCAAGGATTTTTCTCCTGTCCACGCGCTCGGGGAATTGTCCAAGATCCATGACCACCTGGCTGGTTGGGACACGGGAGATAAGGACAGAGGAGCCTTAATTCATATTGTGCGCGAACACATCAACGCCTTCTTGGATCGCGTGGATGGGCGGGGCGGAATGATCCGCGTCACCCTTGCCGGGACCGGAAACCTCAAACCACCGGAAGAAACGAAACAGGTCCTGGTCGTGGATGCGCGAGGCTTTCGGCCCGAAGGAGTGGACGTTTTGAACGTGCTGAGTCCTTTTCTCGACCAAGCACATCGAATGGGATGGCGAAGGTTCGTCGTCTATAGAATCGAAGGCCAGCGCGGCATCGGGATGGGCATGGGCTCTGGAGACACCTCGGACACGAGAGTGGATGTTTATGGAAGTCCGGGCGAGTATTGTGGCGCATTCAACATGGGTACCCTGGTGAGGGTCCACGGTCACGCTCAGAACTTCACCGGGATGGTCATGCACTCCGGTACATTAGAGATTCACGGAGATGTCGGCAAAGTGACAGGATACTCCTCAAAAGGAGGGACGTTCAACATCCTTGGTAATGTTGTAGACAGAGGCTGGGTCTGCGCGGTCAGCGATCCTCGAGGCCCGGGGCTGGAGGTGAACATTGTCGGCACGGCCTATGAACATCTTTGCCAGGCCCTCATGGGTGGTTCGGTGATCATGTTAGGGCTTTACCGGGGGAATGATGGACGTCTCCGTCGAATGGACTCTCCTTATAAAGGTGCAAAGATTCTGGCCGGAGCTTCTGCGGGAGAAATCATCTTCTATGACCCCAAGGCGAGATTGGAAGAAGCTCAGTACAAAAGTTGTATGGTTAATCCGATTGACGGAAAAAAGTGGGGAGAAATCGTGGATCGTCTGATGAACCTGGAGAAGATTTTCAGTCTTGGCATTTCCAGAGAGAACAGTCATCTCACCGCTTTGATTGATGGACAGCTGCAAAACATCACTCCCGAAAGTTTCCGGTGGATATTACCGAAGGGAGAGCTGGAGGGATACCACTAAATGAAATTTGGGCAGGGGGAAAGCCAGGCATCGGCAATCACCTCCCCGGGGAAAAAGTTGCAGAGGACATCTCGAAGATGAGGATGATTCCCAAGGGCACGGACGCCCTCTCCCCTGCCCTTCTATAGCTAAAATAATTTCGCTTGAAATCACGATGGAGACTTGCTATTATCCCAAAAAAATGGGGAGGTGGCGAACATGGCAGTGAGGATCATCATCGATCGAAAGGTAAAGAAGGGGAGGGAATCGGACTTTGCAAAAATGCTCAGGGAATTGAGATCCAAAGCGATTCCATCAAGAGGATATATCTCAGGAGAAACACTTCGCGCACAGGATGATCCTCATAACTATATTGTGATCACCACATGGCAGAGCGTGGATGACTGGAAAGCCTGGGAGACGAATTCGGAGAGGAAGAAGATCCAAGCGAAGATTGAAAAATTAATGGCCAGACCTACCAAGACAAAGATATATTTGTACGCATGATAAGTGGTTGAAAATTTCAATCCATCGAGCGAGCAACCTTTGCTTTTTGATTAACGATAAAAAGGGCTTCTTCGGGTTCAACCCTCGCCTGCTGACAGGCGCCCGAACAGCGGTGGTTCAGGGCAGGTGGGCTGAAGGGTTGACAATCAGAAATGGGTGTGTTAAAAGAAAACAAAAATTCTTTATGATCAAACGAGTGAGACAAATTAGAGACCCTCGATCCTGTCCAATCGGGATCGGGGGTCTTTTTTTATGAGGACATGGGCCTTGCCCATGGGCCATGCTTCCACCCTTCCCTCTCCCCCATCCTGGGGGAGAGGATAAAGGTGAGGGGGGATGAATTGCCAACGTGCTGTTCCATTATTTATATGAGCATGGATGATAGGTGTACCAATAAAGGGTAGGGTTTCCGATCGTCGCGGAACGCTACCCACTTCCAAATTGAAACCGGGAGTCTAATGAAATCTAAACAAAAAGCGTTATTGGCATTGGAAGATGGGGCCGTCTTTGAGGGATGGTCTTTCGGATTCTCCGGAGAAAAGGCAGGAGAAGCTGTTTTCAACACCAGCATGACGGGCTACCAAGAGATCCTCACCGATCCTTCCTACAAGGGTCAGATCGTCACCATGACCTATCCCCTCATCGGAAATTATGGAATCAACCAAGAGGATATCGAGTCTCAGGGGCCGAAAGTGGAAGGGTTCGTCATCAAAGAGAGTAGTTGCATTTTCAGCAACTGGCGCGGTGACAAGTCTCTCTCTGATTATTTGATTCATCACTGCATCATGGGAGTGGAAGGCATGGATACCCGGGCCATCACCAAACATCTCCGTGTCGCAGGCGCCATGAAAGCGATCCTGTCCACGGCGGATCTCAATCCGGACCATCTCATTGAGAAAGCAAGAACTTCTCCAGGCTTGATCGGCCGCGACTTAGTCAAAGAGGTCACCTGTGAAAAATCTTTTCCTTGGTCTGCCAGAAATGGCTCTCAATTCCTACCGCAGCCCTTTACACCATCCACCTCCACCTTTCAACCGAAGGTCGTTGTTCTCGACTATGGGGTCAAATATAACATTCTTCGCTCCCTCTGTGATTGGAATTGTGCAGTCACTGTTCTCCCCGCCTCTTCCGGAGCCGAATCCATCCTCTCTATTCACCCGGATGGCATTCTCTTATCCAATGGCCCAGGGGACCCGGAAGGAGTTCCCTATGCCATTGAGACCGTTCGGCAGCTCATCGGAAAAAAACCGATCTTTGGAATCTGCCTGGGACACCAGCTTCTGGGGTTGGCTCTCGGAGGACGAACATTCAAGTTGAAATTCGGTCACCGGGGAGCCAATCAACCTGTCAAAGATGTTAAAACAGGCAAGGTGATGATAACCTCCCAGAATCATGGGTTCTGTGTGGATCCGTGTTCTTTGGATCCGACAGAAGTCGAATTGACACAAATCAATCTCAACGACCAGACCCTGGAGGGAATGCGACATAAGCGATTCCCGATCCTTTCGGTGCAGTATCACCCCGAAGCCTCCCCAGGACCTCACGACACACAAGGCCTGTTTGGAGAGTTTGTAAAAATGATGGAAATGAATGCATAATAAAAAGCGTGTTGTGTATCTGGCCGTTAGAATGTTTCTGATAGTTTATGAAGCACCAAATTCACTGCCTAACGGCAGGCACCAATAACCAAATAATAACCAAAATTCCAATGACCGAAATTCCGTAAGAAACTTAATGTGTTTTGGTAATTGGAATTTGGATATTCGATATTGTTTGGAATTTGGCCTGCCTGCGCGAAGCCGCTTTGGCGAAGGCAGGGGTTTGATTATTGGGATTTCATCCCGGGATAAATTATGCCTAAACGAACCGACATCAAGAGGATCCTGATCATCGGCTCCGGACCCATTGTGATCAGCCAGGCCTGCGAATTTGACTACTCCGGCACTCAGGCCTGCAAGGCTCTAAAGGAAGAAGGATTTGAAGTCGTATTGGTAAACTCCAATCCTGCCACGATCATGACCGATCCCGAGATGGCTGACCGGACTTACATCGAACCCATCACACCGGAAATTTTAGAGAAGGTCATCGAGCGGGAAAAACCCGATGCCCTTCTCCCCACCTTGGGTGGTCAGACGGGCCTCAATGTTTCGGTCGCCCTCCATGAATCCGGAATACTTCAAAAATATGGCGTTCAAATGATCGGGGCCAAATATGAAGCGATTAAGAAAGGGGAAGACAGAAGTCTTTTCAAAGAATCGATGAAGAAGATCGGCCTCGACCTCCCGAGAAGCGGGCTGGCTTATTCACTGAGGGAAGCCTTGGAAGTGGCGAGAGGAATCGGGTTTCCGCTTATCATCAGGCCCAGTTTCACCCTAGGAGGGACGGGGGGAGGAGTGGCTTACAATATCAAAGAATTTGAAGAGATGGCTGCTCGCGGACTCGAGTGGAGCATGATCGGGGAGATTCTGATCGAAGAGTCGGTTCTCGGGTGGAAGGAATTCGAGTTGGAGGTGATGAGAGACCTCAATGACAATGTGGTCATCATCTGCTCCATCGAAAATCTTGATCCCATGGGCATCCATACGGGCGATAGCATCACCGTGGCTCCAGCTCAAACCCTAACGGACAAAGAATATCAGAGGATGAGAGACGGAGCCATCCGGGCCATTCGAGAGATCGGAGTGGAGACAGGGGGATCGAACATTCAGTTCGCCATTCGCCCCGAGGATGGACGAATGGTCATCATTGAAATGAACCCGAGGGTCTCGCGCTCTTCAGCCCTGGCCTCAAAGGCAACGGGATTCCCCATCGCGAAGATGGCGGCAAAGTTAGCGGTTGGATACACACTCGACGAGATTCCAAATGACATCACAAAGAAGACCCCTGCCTGCTTCGAACCGACCATCGACTATTGCGTCGTGAAGATTCCCAGATTCACCTTCGAAAAATTCCCGGGAGCAGATCAGACGCTGACCATCTCTATGAAGTCCGTCGGTGAAACGATGGCGATTGGCCGAACGTTCAAGGAAGCGCTTCAAAAAGGACTTCGCTCTCTGGAGATTGGGAGACACGGCCTGGGAGCGGATGGAAAAGATAAATTCCCCTTCCCTACCGAGAAATCGAAGGAGACCGGGCGGTTCAACCTCCTTGATGAGATGAGAAAAAAACTCACCGTGCCGAGCGCGGAAAGGATCTTCTATCTTCGACAGGCCCTGCTCTTGGGAATGAAAGTCGATGAGATCCACGAGCTGACGAAGATCGATTCCTGGTTTCTCACCAATATCCAGGAGATCACAGACCTCGAGAATGAGATTCGCTCTTACGGAACAAAAGTCAGAGATCTGGAGCTTTGGAAAAAGATTCTGACCCCAGATCAACTTCAACTGCCCGACTCTCTCTTGAGAAAAGCAAAAGAATTTGGCTTTTCCGATTTCCAGCTGGGTTACCTCCTCGGTTTCGATGAAATCACTCTCCGAGCCATCCGAAAGGAGAAAGGAATTTTCCCCACATATAAGCTGGTCGATACCTGTGGAGCGGAATTTGAGGCCTATACCCCTTACTACTATTCGACCTATGAGACAGAAAACGAATCGAAAGCCTCTTCGAGAAAGAAAATCATGATTTTAGGGGGAGGTCCCAATCGAATCGGCCAGGGAATCGAATTCGATTACTGCTGCGTTCATGCCTCTTTCGCCCTCAAAGAACTGGGTTATGAAACCATCATGGTGAACTCCAATCCGGAGACGGTTTCAACGGACTATGACACCTCCGACAAACTCTATTTCGAACCTCTCACCTTTGAGGACGTTCTCCATATCATCGATGTTGAAAAACCGGACGGGGTGATCGTTCAGTTTGGAGGCCAAACTCCTCTCAATCTGGCCGTCCCCCTGGAAAAGGCGGGGGTGAAGATAGTCGGGACGACGCCTGACAACATCGATCTCGCAGAAGATCGAAAACGTTTCAAGGCTCTTCTCAAGAAGTTGAACCTCATCCAGCCTTCCAATGGCACGGCGAGTTCAGTGGAGGAGGCGGGAAGGGTCGCGGAGGAGATCGGGTACCCGGTCGTCGTGAGGCCTTCCTATGTATTAGGCGGAAGGGCGATGGAGATTGTTTATGATGAGGAGAGCTTAGAAGGGTTTGCTCGTCGCGCTGTGGAGGCCTCTTCCGAACATCCCATCCTGATTGACAAATTTCTGGAGGATGCCATCGAAATCGATGTCGATGCAGTTGCGGATGGACAGACCTGCGTCATCGCGGGAATCATGGAGCACATTGAAGAAGCCGGGATTCACTCCGGAGATAGCGCTTGTGTCACGCCTCCCTATTCGCTGACCGATGATTTGATTGAGGGTTTGAAAAGAAATACTTTTGCTTTAGCAAAGGAGCTCCAGGTCGTCGGTTTGATGAACATTCAATACGCGATCAAAAATGATATCATCTATGTCCTCGAAGTTAATCCCAGGGCATCCAGGACGGTCCCTTTTATCAGTAAGGCGACAGGAGTGCCATGGGCAAAAGTGGCTGCCAAGGTGATGGTCGGCAAAACACTTCATGAATTGGGAATTGATGAAGAAGTGGAAATCCATCATATGGCCGTAAAGGAATCGGTCTTCCCATTCAACCGTTTTTATGGGGTGGACACGGTGTTGGGTCCTGAAATGAAATCGACCGGAGAGGTCATGGGAATGGATGCTGATTTCGGGATGGCGTTTGCCAAATCTCAAATCGGCGCCGGAGTGAAGATGCCTCTTAAAGGAAGAGTGTTCATCAGTGTGATGAATAAAGACAAACGGTCCATCGTCTTCCTCGCAAAAAAATTGGTTGACCTCGGGTTTGACATCGTTGCCACCAGGGGGACCGCAAAAGTCCTGCTCAACAATGGCCTCCCGGTTCAGACTGTATTCAAGGTGGGTGAAGGCAGGCCGGATATCGTCGATCAAATCAAAAACGGAGAGATTCATCTGATCATTAACACGCCGAGCGGAAAGAAACCCAAGGCAGATGAAGTGGCCATACGAAGTCAATCCGTTGCCCATAATATTCCCTGCGTCACGACCCTCTCCGGTGCGGAAGCCGTTGTCAATGCCATTGAATCCCTGAAGAGAGGGATGTCTGTCAAGTCGGTTCAGGAATACCACCGGAGCACATCCTCTCCTTCTCTTCAGAAACCCGTAGCCGTCTACCCAACGGTTGTATAAATGGAGGGTCCTCTTATGGGAGTCTTGACAAGAGAGGAGATCTTAAAAGAGATCAACCAGGGAACTATCGAGATCGAACCTTTCCAAAAGGATCAGGTCGGTCCGGGCTCGATTGACCTCCATCTGGGAAAAGAGTTCAGGGTTTTTAAGAAACTGAGAAATGCGTGCGTGGTAGAAGATAGCATCTCAGTTGAGGACCTCACGGAACGTCTGGAGGCGGAAGAATCTTTCACCCTGATGCCAGGCGAGACGGTCTTAGGGATTACCCACGAGAGAATCAAGCTACCTCCCAATATCTGTGGCTGGCTTGAAGGAAGGAGCCGCTTCGCTCGGATGGGGCTGGTCATTCATATGACCGCAGGATTCGTTCAACCCGGGATTAACAATCGCCAGGTGCTTGAGATCGGAAACCTGGCGCCCTTTCCTCTTGTCCTCAAACCTGGCGTCCGAATCTGTCAGATCATCCTTGAACGGACTGAAGGAAAAGCCTCCTACCAAGGCAGGTTTGTGCGGCAAGACCGATTATGAATGCGGATTTTAGATTGCGGAATGCGGAATATTATTAAGAGTCTCATAATAATAACGGCATTGATTTCTAAAATCTCTCCTAACCTTCCTTCGCCTGCTTTGGGCAGGGAAAAGATACCAAAGGGAGGGATTACCCCTCTTTAGCAAAGAGGGGTGAGGGGAGATTTTCTAATGACTATGTCAATTCAATTTTTTCTCTGGTACCGGTCCTGGAAATAATTATGAAAAGGCTCTTATCCTATCTTGTATTGTTGCCACTCCTCTGTACCCCCTATTTAGCCATTGGCCAAGGAAAAGAGGCCATTGTCCATGAAGCCTGGCTCGTTCACATGGAATCAGCAGGCGGTTGGGTGGCGGTAGAGAAGGGTTTGTATGGAAAGGTGAAGGTGAAAGAGGTCCAGGGAGAACCGGGATCCTCACCGATTCAAAAGGTAGTCGCTGCGGCAAGGGCTGGAAACATCGCCTTCGGAAATGATTATCCTGAAAATATCATCCGGGCAAGAGAAAAGGAAGGAATCGATCTCCTTGCCCTGAGCATCGATTTCCAAACGAGTGCCATGAGGATCATCAGCTGGAAGCCGATCAAATCAGCAAAAGATATTAGGGGAGACTTTGGCATCTGGATCGGTTATGACGCCAGAGCAAAATGTGCTGTTGGGAAAGGATGGGAGAAACAGTTTACCATTCAAAACCAGAGTGAGGATATCAAACCGTGGTTAGCCGGCATCTGGCCGCTCGCCTCCGCGATGACGTATAACGAGTTGATTGCGGCCCAGCGGGAGACAAAAAAAATGGGGAAGTCATTTTACACGATTGATTACAAGGACTTGGGAATTGACTGGATGGATAATGTCTTCTTCACGACAGAAGAAATCGTCAAAAAATATCCCGATGTCGTCCAGGCGGTGGTGACAGGAAGATACAAGGGGTTCCAATGGGCTCTCGAAAACCCGAAGGAGACCTTTGAAATGTTGAAAAAGATTTACGAAGGTCTCGACTTCGCCCACGAGATGGATGCCGTGGCGCCGATGAAGCCTTTGATGATCACCCCTGATACGAAAAAGAATGGCCTCGGCTACATCCTTCCCAAAAAATGGGAAAATGTGGCGAGGGAAATGTTTAAGGCTGGACTCTTGGAGAAGATGCCCGATGTAAAGAAAGTCTATACGGAGAAATTTCCAAGTGGGGTGATGCCGAAGTAATTCAGACACAGACAGGCATATCAGGACATCAGGATACCAGGTAGAGAGTATCAGGATAAAAGGGTATCAGATTTAGATTCCATCGGACAATTTTTCTGATCTACCGAAATCCTGGTATCCTTCACCCTGATTCCCTGATTTCCTGATGGGCCTTCACTCTCTTCTTTCTCAGGAGACTTTAAATGACTCGTACTTATCTCGAACAGATAGGAAATCTTTATAGCATCAATGCAATTGGAAGTGCGAGAGCATGGGAAGTGCGTCATCTCCGGAACGATCCGACCGTCCCGCCTCTGATTTACGTCATCGAGAGCGATACGGGACAGCAATTTCTCCTCGGAAGAGAAATTAGCGGTCGACCAAAATTCAATATGATCCGTTATATTGCCAAATCTTTTGTAGAGCTATTCTCTGAACGACTCAGTGATAAGGAATTATGTCAATACCTTATTCTCAGGACTGCCTACCCTTTTGATCTCCAGTATGCATTCGGGTATGCCCCGCCCTACGACCGCTCGCTCCTCCCAACCGGATTCATCACACTTCAAAAGGTGCTCAACCGGGGAATGACCGACTGGGAGATCCACGCCAAAAACTCCGTTGCAGAATATCAGGGGGATACCTGGCTGATCCCTGACACGGCCATTGCCACGGGTTCAGCCATCACTTGCTTCTTAAAAAATGGATTTGCCCATCATCTGCCAAAGCAGGTCTACGTCATCACCGCATGCGGTAGCCTGGAAGGGATTCAGCGAATCTATCAAGAATGTTTAAAGAAGAATGTCGAATTGATCCCCGTCTTTTCGCAATGTATCTTTGAGGCCTCAAAAGCCGAAGACCTCCCTCGACTTCCACTGACCGCCCTCTCTGTCATCAACCCCGGTTCTATTACGACGAAGGAACTTTATGAAAGAGCTTTTCACCGCTACCAGGGGACCCGGATGTGTTGTGTCGGTGACATCCAGGAGAGTTTGGAGGACCCGGTACAGTATTCAATCCATACCCTCCGGGAAATGCAGATCCTGGGGATGGATCCGAAAAAGGAAGATTGGAGTGCCTGGACCGTTAATCTTCAGACAGAAGAAATAAAGGAGAAGGTTCACACCTTCAGTCCTTCTCTTGCCGATTATTTTAAGGAAATATGGAAATAAATTCGTAGCGTTCCGGCGTTATCGAACGGCATCTTCAATCGCCACCTAGATAGGGGCGCTACGCTCACGGTAGAGGGTAATTAGAGCTTTTTAGCTCTGGGCCGGCGGAACCACCAGAATCCCAACACGATAACGATCACAAGCCCACCACCGATTCCGACAAGGATGGGCCAGGGAGGAATGAAACTCTTCTCGACATCCGAAGAGGCAAGAAGACTTACTTCTTTCACCACCTTGCCTTCGTTTTGGATAAGAACCTTGGCTACCACCTGACCTTTTTGAACCGGAGCGACTATAAACGGTGGCAACTTGGGATTCGCAGAAACTAAATTTTCTTTTCCCTTTGCAACGGTCACCCTCCCCTGTTCTGCGGCAATAAGGGCTACCTGATTCAACTTCCCTCTTTTCACCGTGACAGGACCAAACGTTGCACCTTTCTTAACAGCCTCTACAGTAGAAAAATTCCTAAAGCCATATTCCAGTAATTTTTGAGCCTCTGCAGCCCTCTTGCTCACCCTGTCGCAACCCATAATCACGGCGATCATCCTCTGCCCATCCCTCTTGGCAGTGGCGGTCAGATGATAACCCGCCTCCTTCACATGGCCTGTTTTTAAACCATCCACTCCGATATTCTTCTGGAGAAGCGTGTTTCGGTTTCCCTGCCGGATTCCATTAAATTCGAACTCAACCGCGGAATGAAGGACGAGCGCCTCAGGGTGGTCCTCAATATAGCGTCGTGATAAGGTGGCCATATCCATTGCTGTGACATATTGGCCTTCGGCGGGCATCCCGTCTGAGTTTCTAAATTGAGAATCCTTGAGTCCCAAGGCTTTTGCCTTCTCATTCATCTTTGAAACGAAGACCTCCTCTGAACCCGATAGATGTTCTGCCAAAGCGACGCAGGCATCGTTTCCCGAGGCAATGGCGACCCCTTTCATCAGATCTTCGACTTTCACTCGCTCTCCTACCTTGATGAACATTTTTGAGCCTTCGGTCTTCCACCCTCTTCTCCACGCCGTCTCGCTCACCGTTACCAGATCATCCGTTTTTATTTGCCCGGCGCGAATGGCATCGCCGATCACATAGAGCGTCATCACCTTGACGAAACTTGCCGGAGCAATCCGCAAATTGGGATTCTGTTCATAAAGGACCTGGCCCGTCAGACCATCCATCAAGACAGCGGACTGTGCATCACATTGAAGGCTCCCCTGGGAGGATGATTGAGGTGCAGTCTCCTTTGAGGAGGACTGGGCCTTTTTCTGGTTCAGTTCGGTCCGGGGGGGCTTCGCTTGGGGTGATTTTTTCACCGTTTTGCTAATAGCCTCATAGCCAAAGGGTACGAGAAAAAAAAGCGTAATGAGAGCAAAGACCAAAAGGCTTTTCTTACATCGAATCTTCATTTTCCCCTCCACGGTTTTTTACAAGTCATAACCGATCCCGTACGAGTTTTCAATTCATCGGAGGAAGATCGCAAACTGAAGTCTGTAGCTACTTGTTAATAGGAATGCAAGAGGGGATTCTTTAATTGTGGATCAAAAATCCTAATGGGAGGCTAAGCCTCCCCTACCCAGCGTCAATTTTCATCGTTCGAGCCTGCCTGCCCCGCCCTCGGTCTATTAATAGCGCGGGACCGCCTGCCTGCCGGCAGGCAGGGGGCCGGTAGGCAGGGGTGACGTAGCCGTCATGCAGTATTGCCCAGAAAAAGAAAAACCGATTGACATAGCTACTATAATAGTCTATGTTATAACCAAAAGCTGAGGAGGTTCAGAATGAAGACGGTGACAGCCCTTGACTTAAGAAAAAGACTTGGATCTGTGCTCAATGATATATCGAAGAAAGGGGAACAGGTGATCATCTCACGGGCCAACAAGCCTATGGCCGTGTTGATCTCAGTCGAGGAGTTCGAAGAGAAGGTCTTAAAAAAATACAGGGAAAGAAGGCTTAAGGAGGTATCTGCACAGATGGACAGGTGGAAAAGTATTCACTTGAAAGAGACGAGCCAAATAGATATCTTAAAGGCCATAAGAGAGGTTAGAGAAGGAAAATGATCGTTCTCGACGCCTCGGTCGTTCTAAAATGGATTCTCGGAAGTGAAGAAGATGAAGAGAAGGCAAAGCATTATCAAGAAGGTCATATTGCCGGAGAAGAAGTCGTAGCCGTTCCTAGCCTCTTTTTTTACGAGATTGCCAATGTCTTGTCTACAAAGACCAAATTAAGTGCAAGGGACGCAGCGGATGCCTTTTCTTTGATATGGAATTTTGATCTTGAGGTATTTAGCTTTGGTCTTGATGAATTTTTGGAGGGGATAACCTTATCCAGGAAGCAACGGATAACTCTCTACGATGCCGCCTATATTGGGCTTGCCAGGAAACTGGGATGCCCTTTTGCAACTGCTGACCGAAGACTCTACGGAAAGGTAAGAGGCATGCGGGAGGTTAGGATACTTTAATAGATCAAAGATTTCTTGAGGGGCTGATGTCCGCGGAGATCCTCCTACCAAAAATTCTTAAGGAATTTGAGACCATCACTTCTCTGAAATACAGGGAGATCGGTTTCCACCTCCCCAAGGACTCTGTTCCAATCGGGTATTTTTGTCCTTTCGTCCCGGAGGAACTCATTCATGCTGCCGGAGCCCTTCCCTTTCGCCTCATGGGCGCTGCCACCAAGATGTCCCATGTTCAGGCTCACCTCCCCCCCAATTGCTGTTACTTAGCTAAATCCTCACTCGAAAGTTTACTCCAGGGAGAACTCGACTTCTTGAGGGGAATCATCTTCAGCCATACCTGTGACGTGATGCAAGGTTTTGCGGACATCTGGGCGTTTCAGAGGCATATCCCTCTCCCATTCAACCTCGTGATGCCCTCCCGTCTCGATTCCGAACTCTCTCGTACTTTCTTTAAGGCTGAGATAGAGCGACTCAAGGATTTTCTCGAATCCAACGTCGGAAAGATCACTCCCGAAGGCCTCAAGGCTTCTATCCAGCTTTTTAATCACATCAGGGAAAAGCTTACGGAGATTTACGCCCGCAGGCCAACATGGCACGCTCAAGTCTCCAGAGGGGACTTTGCCCGAATCATCCGGGCAGGCTATCTGATGGATCGCCGGCGTTACGTTGAGCTTTTGACCGATTTAATAGACACATTACCTGAAAAGACGGAGGGGAGCGAAAATCTCGTCCGCATTTTTCTTGCTGGGAATATGACCCACTCCGATTTTTATTTCTCCTTGATTGAGGAGGCAGGGGCCATGGTGGTGCGGGATGATCTTTGCAGTGGAGCACGCTTTCTCCGCCTCATGGTCACAGAAGAGGTCGACCCGATTGAGGGTCTTACAAATCGCTATTTTACATCCTTTTTGTGCCCGACCAAACATAAAGGGGTATATGCTCATCTAGAAACTCTCTTACAAGAGGTTGAAAAATCAGGAGCGAAAGGGGTCATCTTCCTTCTTTACAAGTACTGTGAAACCCACTACTTTGATTATCCTGATTTAAAATCTGCTCTTGAATCAAAAGGGATTCCGACGTTGCTTCTGGAGGTCGAAGACCCATCCTCTTCTGTCGGGCAATTGAAGGTACGGATTCAAGCGTTTGTGGAGATGCTCAGCCCGATTTAGGAGGACAATGTCAAATGTCCAAGTCGAAATGCCAAAGGAATGTCAAAGCTCAATGGTTTGAATTTTGACATTTGGAATTAGGTATTCATTCGACATTTGAATTTTGTCATTTGAAATTTTACTCCAAGTTAAAGAGAAAATTGATGCAAATACAGCCTTCGAACAATCCCTACCGCGAAATAAAATCGACTGCGGCATATCGTCGCCTGATGACTGCTTATTACTTTATGGTGAAGCACCCCAGTTGGTTCGGGAAAAAAGTGGCTTGGATCACGAGTGGGGGACCCGTGGAACATCTCCACGCCATGGGCGTCCTTCCATTTTACCCAGAAAATTATGGGGCGATGTGCGGAGCATTCCGGGTATCCCCATCTCTTTGCGAAGCTGCAGAGCACAAAGGTTACTCCCACGATCTCTGCTCTTATGCGCTTACGGATATCGGATCTTCCTTCACGGGTAAGGGCCCTCTCGGCAAACTTCCCAGGCCGGACTTTTTAGTGTGCGGCAATAACATCTGCGGGACAGTCATCAAATGGTATGAGATTCAAGCCCGTTCCTTCAATGTCCCGGTCTTTTTCTTCGACACTCCCTTTATCTATGATGAGTTCCACAAACATACTCAGGATTATGTTCAAACCCAGATGGAAGAGTATATCGCCTTTCTCGAAAAACAGCTGAAACGTCCATTTTCAGAAAAACGCTTTCGGCAGGTTTGTGCCCGGTCTTTTGAAACGATTACTCTGTGGAAAGAGATCCTTGCCATGCCTCGCCACCATCCAGCCCCCTTCGCTGCCTTCGACGCATTTATCCACATGGCTCCGATTGTTACTTTAAGGGGCACGACCTGGGCAGTCCGTTATTACAAAAAACTAAAAAGAGAAATGGAAGAAAGGGTGAAAAAGGGAGTGGGAGCTTTCGCCCGGGAGGAGATACGACTGATCTGGGATAACATTCCCATCTGGTACGATATCCGGAACTTATCCAAGATACTTTCCTCTCAGGGGGCCGTTCTGGTTGCCGATACCTATACGTCGGCCTGGGCGATGGATCAAGTTGACCTGAATCAACCCTTAATGGATGGTTTGGCCAGGGCCTACGCCACGATTCATCTCAACCGCGGGTTAGACTACAAAATACGAAAGATGGCAAGCCTGATTCAAATGTATGGGGCCCACGGATTCATTATGCATGCCAACCGGAGCTGCAAACCTTACTCCCTGGGCCAGCTGGATCTCAAACGGGAAGTGACCAGGTTGACCGGGACACCCGGCCTGATGATCGAAGCGGACCATACGGACTCAAGAAGCTATGCTGCAAAACAGGTAGAAAAGCAGATTGAGTTGTTTCTGGAAATCGCTAGAACCAAGAAATAAAGAACTCCTTAACCTTCCACTTTCTTCTCAAAATCCGGAGGGATTGTTCTTCGTTCACTTGTCCTTTCTCTCCACCCCTTGAGCAAGCTGCTTCAATGCATTCCAGGCCGGACGTGGGCTCCCCTTCGCATCCGCCAATCCCATCGAACCGAAGTAGGGCTCTTTTCCGTCACGGAGAAGCAGCCAGTAGATTCTTTCAATACCCGATTCAAATGCTTGCTGATATGCCTCCTTAAGCCACAGGGCCTGTTTTTCGGGAGACCCGTTGTCCTTCCGCCCGCTGGCATCCGCATGAGAGCTGACGTATCCTGTCTCTGTGATCCAGACGGGGAATCTCCCCGAGTCTGATTTTTTCATCAAGTCCTGAATATGCTCTAAATAGCTGCGGAAGGTCTGCCCATTTGCGACGATCCCACTCGGGAAGTAGTAGTCGTGGATATTCACCACATCAAATTTCTTAGTCGACAGGATCGCCTGAAACCACTTGTCGTGTCTTTTCCAAGCCTCGCGGCCTGCCGTTTCCAATTCAAAATTTTTCGTAATCCCGCACCCCATTGCCGAAGGAAGTACCTTGGCTTGAGGATCTGCCTTCTTAATGACATCATAACCATTTTTCAATAGCTCTAAGTACTCTTCGAGGTCCCCCTTCCAAAACGTTTCGCTGTTTACTTCGTTCTCAATTTCGTAATTCACTCCTTGACCTCGATAGTGCTGGGCAAGCGTTTCGACAAAATAAACCCATTCCTTCGCATCGACGGAAGGAGGGTTAATTCTTGAAGTTTGAATTGTACCCTTTTTACGTTTAGTTGTTGCGGTCTCTTTCTGTTCTCGAAAAGTAGTGCGGATAGTAAAGAGGACTTCAATCTGTTTTGTTTGGGCCGCTTTCACAAATCGATCGATGCTGCTCCAATCGTATTCCCCGGGACGCATCTTTACAAACTGCCATTGCAAGGGTACACGAATTCTACCGATACCCAACTTCTGGATCGATTTTATCTCCTCTACAAAAGCACGTAATGTCGTATTCAACCCCACGCGCCCAGATTCCTGCGCCCGGGCATCAAGCGCGAAAGCAGAGGATAACATCACCACACCGATTAGCAAGGCACTCATTCTCATCGTGGTAGTCTCTCCCTTTCATCGAAAAGGAATATCCCCTTGAAGGGGAGATTCTGCAGGTAAGCAGCGAAATCATTTTCGCCTGAGTAGCTCCTGGTTAGCGAACAAATTCCAACACTTGATCTACTGGCTTTCTATCCTTCTGCGGTAACTCTCCAGGATGCCCCACTGCAAGCAGGCTGGTGAGAGAGAAACTCGCCGGCACTTTCAATAGGGTTTCTATTTCTTTTTTGGCCATAAGGGGCGCTCCGAGCCAAACCGCGCCCAAACCCAACTGGTGGAAAACCAAGAGCATCGTTGTAACGGCAGCCGCTGCACTCTGCACGGATGTCGGGGCCGATCTCCGAAATCCAAGAATACTTTTTGCTCCCGGGTCAAACGATTCCCGCGCCATTAACACCTTATCCATCACGCTTTGGTAGTCACTGATAAACACCCCGATACAGACCAGGGCATTTCTGAAATAGGAGGCGTTCTTCTGATAACGCCTCACATCCTCTTGCCAGGAGGCGGCTTCTGGCCATGAAGCGATCCTATCCGCAGCAGCCTGAACGGCGTTCGCCATCTTCTCAATCATTTCTTTCTGCTTCACTACGATGAAACGCCACCCTTGATAATTTCCGCCATTAGGAGCCCAGGTTGCCAGTTCCACGGCCTTCCTGATGAGCTCGTCTGGGACTTCTTCCTTTTTCCACTGTCGAATGGAACGTCTTCCCTTAATGAGCATTTCTAAATCCTGAATGTTCATTGATCAGCCTCCTTTTGAAAGTATCCATCAGGACCTATTGAATTGGTTTCAGGATAAGAGTCTTCCGATTTCAGAATCTCTGGGCGTACTGGGTAGCAAGATTAAAATATTTTTGCGCCCTTTTGAGGGCTTCCTTCTTTTCTGCTTCCGGCATGTGGGGATCATCTAGCCTGAAGCTCTCGACCTTCCCGCGAACATAGGCTCGGTAACACTTGTAGAAATCCAACACCCCCATCAACCCATGGTCGCCCGACTCTCCGACAAAGGCGTGGATGAGGTGCTCACTCAGATCTTGCCTGCCCCGATAATCAAGATCCATCGCTAAAAAAGCGATATCGGCGGCGACATCCGTATAGCGGAACCTTTCGTTGAATTCGATGCAATCGAAAATCGAGATCTCATCTTCCCAGAAGATATGTTCCAGCCGAAGGTCACCGTGGCAGTCTCGAATTCGATCCGCGGCGATCCTTTGGTGAAAAGCCTTCTCCTCTATCCTAAAAAAATCGTCTGTCCTGTTCTTCACCTCTTCATACATTTCCCCGGGAATTGTCACGCCAATATATTTCTTTGTCTGCTCGAAGTTTTCATCGGTATCCTGTTTCACACGTTCCGGTTTACCAAAACTTTTGATGAGATCATTGGTCTCGGCGGCGAAATAGAATCTCACCAATTTCTCCGAGATCGCTTCGATCATCTTGGAAGTCACCTGTTTTCTATCGAGTAACTTGTCCATCAAAAAGTCTTCGGGAATCTGCCTCATCTTAACGGCATATTCCACCAAGTCCCCTTTGTCATCCAGAATAATCCGATTGCCTTCTTTTGCAATCGTCACAACACCCAGATAAATCGTGGGGGATAACCGCCGATTTAACTTAACCTCTTGCTCACAGAAAAACTTCCTCTTTGCAAGAGTGGTGAAATCCAGGAAGCCAAAATCCACAGGCTTCTTCACCTTATAGACATAATTTCCTGTCAGGAAAAGGAGAGAGATATGAGTCTCAATAAATTTCACTTCTCGGGGATGGTCGGGATACAACTCAGGGCGCAGAAGTGCTTTTTGGAGAGAGGGGAGGTCCATGGTCACCTTTTTTCGATTTTTCTGATTTTCCAATCGGGGAGCGCCTCACATTCTGTATCAATCGTAATATAGACGATCGGAAGCGTCTTAAACCTCTTTTTTAAGTCTGCCGTATCAATAGGCTGAAACAGCGCTTTATTGTTGAGGTAAGCCTCCTTGGTCAATGCATTCGATTCATAATTCTCCTTCGTCCTTTTCAAAATTCGCTCAATGGACTTCTCCTCTGTACAGACGCATTCGGCAATGACAAAAGTCCGATTGGCCTTTGCAGCCAACTTAGCAGCCCTTGCTCTCAAGTCCTGCGTGAAAAAAGTGGCATCTAAAATCAACCCAGTCTGCACCGTCTTCAGCGTTTCCTCCGCCCTTCTCAACATCTCTTCATAAACCTTTATTCTCCTATTCGGATCGGACGCCACCTTATTGTCAAAGACGTCCTCACCTTTTAGAACTTCGAGCCGGATCAGATCAGATCGAAGGATCTCAAATCCTTTCGCTCTGGCAATCTCCTCCGTCACGGGACTTTTCCAACTTCCTGGCAGCCCCACCGAGATGAGGACACTCCCGTCAGGAACCTCTGACTTGACGACCTCTGAGAAACTTCTCTCCATTTTTGCAATCCTTTCCCTTATTCTAAATTGAGGTTACCAGATAATGAGGACATCCGGTGGTTAAGTGTATCCCGATAACCCAATCTACCGTCAGGCTCTCCCGGATACTCTAATAGCATGATAGCTCTAAGTAACTCTTGGCATTTATCTCTATATTATCACATCTCCAAGGCCTTTAGAACGACATCGTGTATCATCCCGTTGCTCACCACGACCCCGTGGTTTCTCACCATTTTTATTCCACACGAAAAATCTAATGGCTGTCCCAAAACATCGGTCACCTTCCCCCCGGCTTCTTCAGCGATGATCGTTCCCGCAGCATGATCCCAGATGTTTTCTTTATATCCCGGTTCGGAAGGGGACGGAACCCTCAAATAAAGGGTCACCTCCCCCCTTGCTAAGATTCCATATTTCGCCTGACTATCCACTTTGAGGGAAGGCTGGGCAATGTGCAATCTCTCAGCAAGGCGTTGATGAGCAAGATGATTGGCATGATCGGTTTCAACGCTCTCCGTGATGATTGCTTCGGAGGGATTTCTTACTCTTGATACGGAGATGTGCCGCTGGTTCATTCCGTTCCTGTCCATCTGCACTGAACCCTTCCCCTTCAAAGCTGCAAAAAGACATCCTCTATCCTCAAGGGGTCGTTTCATATCTGCATAAAGATTGGGACAGGCCAAAATACCTAATTTCACCGTCCCCTTTTCGACGAGCGCCAGGGCAATCGCGTACTGATCTCCCCTAAGAAACCCCTTTGTCCCGTCGATGGGGTCTAACGCCCAAAACCGATCCGTGGTAGCCTTGGAACTAAAATCAATCCAAGAGCATACCTCCTCCGAAGAGGAAGTTGGAACGACAACATTGACATAGTTTCTAACTTGTTCAAGGACCCTTGAATGATCCGGTCTCCTTAATTCTTCTGAATCCTCTTCAGCAACAATCGTGTCATGAGGGAATCTTTCCCTGATCAATTTACAAATGATCGCCTGAGACCCATAATCTGCAATGGTCACTGGGCTTTTGTCACTCTTGACGATGGATGGACCACCTACAAGTTCCGCCCTTACTCTTTGGCAGAGTGATGACGCTTTTATCACCGCCTGAAGGCCGGTCACCACCTCAGGAGAATTTTGATCCATGCTTTTAAAATTCCAATCACCAAATCACAAATTCCAAATAAGCTCCAAATTCCAATGCCCCAAAAACCAAAATTGGATATTGAAAATTTGGTCATTATTTGATCATTGGCGCTTGGAGCTTGGTTATCAAAAATAAGAGGAGGGGTTTTCTTACCTCTCCTCTTATTAACAGCGCCATTATGGGATATTTTTTCTGGCTTTACAAGTCTCCTCATCCCTCAACTTCAGAAACGGATTTAACAAAGGCTACAACCTCATCCCACTTTAACGAGTCTTTGACAAAAAAGCGATCAGCTCCATATTGTATAGCAGCCTGCCGGTATTCTGGCAAATCATAAACTGTGATAATGGCAATTTTAATGTCTGGAAAATCCGCTTTTATCTTTTGAGTGAGCTGAAGGCCATTTGCGTCTGGCAATCCGATATCCATGAAGATGAGTTGAGGAGGAAAAACATTTATTTTCTTCAGAGCCTCTTCTCCCGTGGATGCTTCCTCAATGACCGAGGAAGGGAAACGGGCGCGAAGTTCGGCCTTGATGATTTCGCGATGAATTTGAATATCCTCAACGATTAACACTCTTAACATTTTCGTTTCTCCCTTGGGGCCGATTTGCTTTCCCTATCCCGCCCCAAAGATGCCAGCACCAATCAATAAAAAAATTATCTTTCATAAAAATTTCTATGTCAACTCAAAATCAAGAGAGCTCTGAAAAGCCTGCTTTCGCTCTCTTGATTTCAGCGATTAACAGAAATGATTACACAGATTTTCCCCATTTCGATGCATTCGAATGACTTGAGGGCGTTCAGATCAAAAAGAACTAAGATTGATGGGGATGATTCTGAGAAGAGATGGTAAAGGGAAGATGGTGCCGAAGGGGGGATTTGAACCCCCACGGGGGTTACCCACCACCCCCTCAAGATGGCGTGTCTACCAATTCCACCACTTCGGCACAGTCATATCGAATTGTAGCGTTCCGGTAATGATCGGAACGAAATTCCTTCGTCTCCAGTAAATGGGGACGCTACAAGACCCTATTTCTTTGGCTCGGGTACAGGCGCTTGAGGTGAAGGAGGCGCCTCTGGTTGGGCCGGGAGTCCTGAGGGTGCAGCAGGAGCCGTCGGAGCCGGCCTCTCCTTCATGATAGTAGAAACTTTTCTAGTTGTAGAGAACGTCAGAAGGAGCGAAGTAACCATAAAGATAATGGCGGCAATGGTGGTCAATTTAGAAAGAAATCCCATCGCGCCCGCGCTTCCGAAAATCGTCTGGCTTGCCCCTCCGAACGCAGCTCCCATCTCCGCCCCTTTTCCTGCTTGAAGGAGAACGATCAAAATGAGGGCAATGCAGACTAGAATGTGCAAAACAACGATAACAGTCATGAACCGAATCCTTTCTTTATTCAAAACTTATATCACAATTCTTTGAATCTGACAATCTTGGAGAAGGAGTCTGCTTTCAAGCTTGCCCCTCCTACCAATGCTCCATCGATATTCGGCTGGTCCATCAGCCCCCTGACATTTTCTGGGGTCACACTCCCGCCGTATTGGATCCGAATTTCCTCGGAGACCTCTCGTGAATAAAATTTTTCCAATTTCCTCCTGATGAACTCGTGCACCTCTTCAGCCTGTTCCGGTGTGGCCGTCTTCCCGGTTCCGATCGCCCAGACCGGCTCGTAAGCGATCACCATGTTTCTGATCTCCTTGTGACCCAGTCCTTTCAAACCGCCTTCGATCTGTTTTTCGATCACGGAAAACGTCTTTTCCCCTTCCCTTTCCTGCAATGTCTCTCCGATGCAGAAGATCACCTTCAAGCTAGCGGCCAACGCCGCCTTGATTCTTCGATTCACGGTTTCATTTGTCTCTCCAAAAAACTGCCGTCGTTCAGAATGGCCAATGATGACGTAGTGACAGCCCACCTCTTTAACCATAATTGGAGAAATCTCTCCGGTGAAGGCGCCTTTCTCCTCCCAGTAAAGATTCTGAGCAGCGAGGCCAATCGGGGAACCCTCGATCTCCTGGTGAACAGCAAAGAGTGCCGTGAAAGGAGGCGCCACAGCCACTTCCACCCCTTTTGCTCCTGACAGGGCCGTCTTCAACTCCCTGACGAGATCAATCGCTTCCCGAACCGTCTTGTTCATCTTCCAATTCCCCGCCATGAAGGGCAACCTTTCCATTATTCCCTCCTCAGGGCCTCGATGCCTGGCAACTTCTTCCCCTCGAGAAATTCGAGAGAGGCCCCGCCTCCCGTAGAAATGTGACTGATTCGATCCGCTATCCCTGCCTTATTCACCGCTGCGACCGAATCACCCCCGCCCACGATGCTAAAGGCTGAGGAACTCGCGATCGCCTTGGCGATTGCAAAGGTGCCGTGACTGAAGGGTTCCATTTCAAAGACACCCATGGGTCCATTCCATACAATCGTTTTGGCGGATTGGATCTCCTGTGAAAAAGTATTCACCGTTTCCGGCCCGATATCCAAGCAGACCCATCCCGAGGGAATCTGGTCGCTCTTTACGATCTCTCTGTTCGCCCGGGAATCTATCCGTTCCGCGGCCACATGATCGGAAGGAAGAAGAAACTTAATCCTCTTTTTGGCCCTCTCAAGGAGACTCAGTGAGAATTCAATTTGATCCTTTTCGACAAGCGATTTTCCCACCTCGAATCCCTCTCCCTTAAGAAATGTATAAGCCATTCCTCCCCCGACCAGGAGAGTGGTCACTTTGTCCAGAAGATTTTGAATCACACCGATCTTATCAGAGATCTTTGCTCCGCCGAGAATGGCCACATAAGGCTTTTGGGGATTCACGAGCGCCTTCTCCAGACTCCGAATCTCTTTCATCATTAAAAAACCTGCCGCCAAGACTTTCAGAAACCGAGTCATTCCCTCTGTGGAGGCATGAGCCCGATGAGCAGCACCGAATGCATCGTTCACGTAGACATCGCAGAGAGAGGCCAGGGCCTTTGAAAAAGTTTCTTCATTCTTCTCTTCCTCAGGATGGAACCTGAGATTTTCCAGGAGAAGGACTTCGCCTTCTTTCATTTCTCCAATCTGTCTCTGAACTTCTTCACCCATACAGTCCTTGGCAAGAGCCACCTTTTTCCCCAGGAGCTGGGACAACCTTTCAGCAATCGGGGCCAGACTGAATTTAGGATCTCTCTTTCCTTTGGGTCTCCCCAGATGAGAGGCGAGGATGACCTTTCCGCCGGCTTCGCTCACAAACCGAATCGTGGGCAGGGAAAGGAGAATTCGCGTATCATCGGTGATGTTACTCTTTTCATCTTGAGGGACATTAAAATCAACCCGGATGAATACCTTTTTCCCTTTCAATTCAATTTGGTCTACGGTGTGAATGGCCATCACTTAACCTACTCCTATCTATTTAACTATAATGCCAAATGTCAGAGTTCAAGATTCAAAGGAAGCCCAAAGTGCAAATGACCAAAGTTTTGACATTAAGTTATTTGTCATTGATTTGAACTTTGAACTTGAACTCAGCGTTCCACTACAGCTGAAACAATGGTTCTTTGGAATTCCTCATTTTTTTCCAAAAAGATACAAGAGCAATTCAACCATCCTATTGGAAAAACCCCATTCGTTGTCATACCATGAAATGATCTTCACTAATTTCCCACCGATCACCTTTGTGGACGGGCCATCTACAATCGAAGAATGGGGATTTCCGTTAAAGTCGATGGAGACGAGGGGCTCCTCAGAGAAACTCAAGATCCCTTTCAGTTTTCCCTCGCCATAGGATTTCAAGACCTTATTCACTTCTTCGGCCGTCGTCCCCTTTTTTAACTCCGCCACCAGGTCCACCACGGAGACATTCGGCGTGGGAACACGGATCGCCATCCCGTCCATTTTCCCTTTCAATTCCGGGATGACCAAGGAAAGTGCAGTCGCTGCCCCGGTCGTCGTTGGAATCATCGACATTCCAGCTGCCCTGGCCCGGCGAAGATCCTTGTGCGGAAAATCAAGAATCACCTGATCGTTGGTATAGGAATGGATCGTCGTCATCAATCCGTATTCCACCCCAAATTCATCAACCAAGATCTTAGCAACGGGGGCAAGACAGTTCGTCGTACAGGAACCCATAGAGATGATGTGATGTTTCGCAGGATTGTAATCCTTCTCATTGACCCCCAAAACCAGAGAAACATCCGGGTCTTTTGCCGGGGCCGAAACTACCACTTTTTTTGCACCCGCCTCAATATGCTTTGAACCCCCAGCTCGATCCGTAAACTTCCCTGTGCTTTCCAGCACGGCTTCCACTCCCAAATCCTTCCAAGGAAGCTGAGCCGGGTCTTTGAGCGCGAAGACCTTGACTTCTTTCCCATCAATCCAGAGGGCATCCTTTTTCGCTTCGACGCGCGCTCCAAATTTTCCGTGCACGGAATCGTATTTCAAGAGATGGGCCAATGTCTGCGCATCGGTGAGATCGTTGACCGCCGCAAATTCTAACTCTTTCTTATTCAGAGCTGCTCGCAGAACATTTCGACCAATTCTCCCAAATCCATTAATCCCGACCCTTACTGCCATAAGGATCTCCTCCTTTCACAACTTAAATTTATTATATAACTTTTTTTCATTCAATGCGTCAACATTTTTCGAAAAACCGATCTCAGGACTTCACAAAAGAAGAACAACCTGATATATTAATTAGATACGTTGGCAGAATGGAAGAACACCGATGAAACGGGACAGGAACATATTAGAAATCGTACGTGGGCTTCTTTTTTCCGAGGTCGCTTTCCAGGAGATCTTCAAAAAATACAAGGAAGGTCGTCTTCATTTCTCAGATATTGGACGTTGGGTCGACGACAAAGGGGAGAGCCCCCTTTTTAACTTAAAGGAACAGTCTCACTCCTTCTGCCGATATAAGAGCGAAAAATCGATTTCGAGAAATGAATGGCTCCTCGACCTGGTGATTGGATCGATCTTCCACGAAGCGATGAAGTTGAGAGAGAATGTTTATCAGATGGAAGTCTATCAGCCCATGTACCTTCAATATAAGTCGAAAGTTGGTAAATCCAACTACGAGAAGGACTATCTCCAACGATTTGAACGGATCGTTCTGAAGGCAAAACAGGGCGTGGTCGAGGGAATGGAGGAGACGAGATCCCTTTTTCAAGACGCCCTGGCACAACTGATCGACGTTTTTAAAAGGGATTCAACCAACAGACTTCTGGTCCGGTTCCTCTTGGAAAACCTTTCTCTTCTTCAAAAAGCTTATGGCCCCAAAAAAAAGAAGGAAATTTTCGATCTGATGTTCACAAAGGGACTTTTGGACGCCTACCGGTTCGCCGGCCAAAGCTATTTGGAGAGCAAACATTATGACCTCGCCTCAGACTACTTTTCAAAAGCTCTAGAAATGGACCCCCATAATTGCGACCTCCAGTTCCTCTTGAACTTCAGCCGCGGGATGAATGAGTATTACAAGAATGCCTACTCAAAGTGCCTGTCCTGTTTTTCTAAATTGATCCCCTTTAACTTAGAGAAGAAAATGAAAAAGGAGCATTTGCGAAAAGTCGAAGAAGTTTGCCACAAAATCTTCTCCGAGTTGAATGAAGAGAGGGGTGCCAAAGCTGCAAGAAAAGCAAGTTCTCTTGTTGATCGGATCAGAAAATGTTATGATGAGTTGTAAGAGGAGTGCCAAATGCCCATCTACGAATATTACTGTGGTCAATGTCGGAACGAATTCGAAAAATTAGTACTGAATACATCTGAAAAGATTGCCTGCCCCAAATGTAAGAGCAAGAAGGTCCGCCGGGTGATGTCCGCCTTTGCCTTTTCTGTTGGAGGGAAGTTTAAAAGCACTGCGAGTTCCTCCTGCGGTGGCTGTGCTGCCACCAGTTGTTCCACCTGTTCCAAATAATTAGATCCGAGTTCTTGTTTAGCTCTTAACTCCGAACTATAAACTTTTCGTTACAGGTTGGTGAGGTGCCGCCTCATCTCCATCTCTTCCCTTAACCGACCATTTTCCGTGAGCTCTCTTAACCCTTCGTCAATCAGATGAATCATCTTCTCTTTATCTTCGGGGAGTTTTCCATGTAGGGGAAGAAGATTTGAGATGTGGTCGCTTAAAAATTGAGAGGTCACCTGGAGCTTTTCCAGAAGGAGTTTTGTCTCATTCAATATCGTCTCCGCTGAAGCGGGATGAAACCGTTTCTGCTCCATCGCTTCATAGATTGGAGAGTTGGGTTGGGGGATAAATGTTCGAACACGAATGAAATGGGGATCGACCTGATTCAATACTTCTGCCGTCCCTTTCGCATGTTGTTCCCATTTTTCTTCACCGCCGATGCCCAGCAAAACATATAAAGAATATTCAAATCCCGCCTCTTTAGCCTTCCTCCCCGCCTCAACCATGTCTTCCGGAGTCGCCCCTTTTTCAATCTCTTTGAGGAGGTCCCGGTCGCCGGTTTCAAGACCCACGTGCAGCCTGGTTAAACCTGCCTGGAATATTTTTCTCAAGTCCTCCAAAGGTTTCTTCGCAACGGTCTTGGCTCGCGCGTAACTCGTCACCCTTTCGATATGTGGAAAGGAGGAGGATAATGCATTCAAAATCTTAACCAACATTTCTGTCTTTGCCACGAGACTGTTCGAATCTCCGAGAAAAACCGTCCTCACTTGGTCTCCGTAAAGATCTCTTGCCAATTCAATATCTCCCAAAACTTCTTCGAGGGACCTGATTTCGAACTTCATTTCTTTATACATTGAACAGAAGGCGCATCGATTCCAAGGGCATCCCCGCGTCACTCTCAGAAGAAGGCTGTTTGCCTCACTCGGCGGTCTGAAGGGCGGAAAATCGTAATTTTTTCTCCTCAATCCAAATCTCCCGATTGTCATGGTGCACCTCGTCCTTTCATCCCATCACCCGTAGGGAACGCACATGTGCGTTCCCTACCTGATTAAAAACACATGGTGACCGCAATTCCCTTCTCTTCGAAGCGCTCTTTCAACTCAATCCCAACCAGACGAAAATAGTTCTCTTCCAAATACTGCCCGAGTTTGTTTTTGCGATAAATCGCTTTCACTTTATTAGAATAGTTTACTCGGTCGATCAGCACCTCATCAATCAATCCATCCAGCATGCCCACCAGTTTCTTCGGATCTAAAGGAAGCATCGGGCCAACGAAAGCATACGTCGGAATCTTCTCGCGCCGGAGGGCTCTCAATGCTTTGACTCGAGAATCGATAGATGGAGAATGGGGCTCAAAAATCGTTCTAGTTTCCTCATCATGAGTGGTAATCGAGAAACCCATTTCAATTCGTTTGAACTGCTTAAACAGATCGACGTCTCTCAGACATAGAGGTGAACGGGTCAATAGATTTACTGGAAATTGAACATCCAAGAGAGCTTCCAAGCATTTCCGAGTGACTTGATACTTTCCTTCAATTGGCTGATAGGGATCGGTCACCGTACTCAGCGCAACGATCCCCTGTTTCGCCCTCTTCAACTGTTTTCTCAGCAGGTAAGCGACGTTCACCTTAACATCGACGAACTCCCCCCACGGTTCCAGATGTCCTGTAAAACGCTTCATAAAGCTGGCGTAACAGTACCGGCAGCCATGCCCGCATCCCACGTAGGGATTGACGCAGTAATCAAAACTCGATATGGCTGTCTTGGTCAGGACGGTTTTTGCGAGGATTTCTCTAACTTTCATTTTAACAAGATTAATTATAACGGAGAGGGAAGAAAATCGAAAGCGTCAATCTTGGGATTGTATTGTTTTCGATAGGCCCTGCTGGTAAAATGAAAATAGATGGGGTGGTTATTGCACAGGTAGATTAAAAGAGTGGGTATAAGAATTCCCGTTCCCCTTCAATGGGAAGGTCCCCCCTGAATGTGAATACACCCGCTCAAAGAATCCAAAAATATCGATCTCTCCTCCCTTTGCTTTCTGACAGAGTTCGTAAAGCTGGTGTGTGGTGATCAAGCTCATATTGTGCCGGGTTAAGAAATGGCTCACCTCCTTAGAGATATGATTCACCTTGCCTCTTTCAGAAAGCGGAAGATGGATATGGGTGCTCACAATAATCAGAGATTTTTCGTTCTCTCTTTTTTCTTTCTCAAACTGCAGAGCCCGGTTGATTTTGGGATGGTTTCCTTCCAATTCTCCTTCACTCATTAATACCTGGACCCCAAAGGCGACGCGGGAATCTGGGATCTTAACGATGCGGTCCACGGATTGGTAGTTGATCCCCGTAGATATCCTAAACCCCAAATCCTTGAAAATAGAATGAACGGCGTCGATGAGTAACAGTTCGCTTTTGGGCCAAAGCAGTGAGTCAATGAGGAAAAAATCCTGGTCCTTGATCGCTGTCGATTCCTTCTTTGAGGCCTTGTCGATTTCTGATCGTAAGAAACTCTTCCTTGCCTTCCTCTTGTCGGATTTTCTCTTTTCAAGCCTGCTGACGACAAGCATGGCAATAAGACAACCCAAAGGCAAGAATAGTTTCAGCTCTCCCGGGAATCTGAGGGCGCTATAGACCGCAAAAACTGCAAGCAAAAGTTGGAATAAAGCTAACATACTCTGCCTTCTTTTTAAAAATTAAATAAAAACAAATAGTTAAGTATATTTATCTGAGCAATTTTTATACCAAATTCGAATATTTTAAAAACTGCTTATGATTTCAACAGATTAGCTAATTGAGTCTTCGGGAAAATGGCTGTTCAAATATGAAAATATTTCACGACTTAAACGAAAAGTGTCATGTCTTGACACGAAAAGGCACAAATCGTCGAAGAAGAAATGGGAAGAAATGGTTTTAATTTAGGTCTGAATCTTAACGAGATGAAGGCGCGAAAAGATATTCGGCGGTTCGATTCAGCATCCTCGCCCCCTTCACCTCTGTTTCAAATAAGGGAACGATCGCTCTCACCCTGTCTTCGAATATCTTCCAAATCTCTGCCATATGCTCATCTTGCATCTGAACCCGATTCAGGACAAACTCCACGGCGTCCTTTCCGACCTGATCCTTTTGAATCAGCCCGTTGACGATGACACCGCCAACGGGAATCCCAAATTCATGGAACCAATTGATGAAACGGGTGATGACGGCAATTGGAAGGCTCTCGGGCAGTGTTACAAAAAAGAAGGCAGTAAGGGCATCATCGGTCAAGAGCTCCTTTGCATGGCCCATCCTGTCTTTAAAACTTAATAGGTAATCCAGGAGGGGATCTTTTTTTTCTTTTTTCGAGAAGGAAAGGATCTCCCTTAGCGATTTTGCCTCCTCTCTGCTTTTCAGCATCTTCTCCACCCAGAGGGAGTAGACCTTCGACATTCCGAGAAGGCGCCTCGCATTCGCTGTGGGAGCAGTATCGAACACGTAAAAATCATACTCATCCTTGAACATGAGATCCACCATATTCTCAAACATAGCCGATTCTTCAAAAGCAGGGTTCATGGTAGCGGATTCGATGAAATCCTCTGCTTTGGTCGTGATATCTGCAAATTTGAGAAACCAGTTGATCTTCTCTCGGATTTCTCGTTTGGACCGTTCGATCGTATCCCGTGTATCGATCTCGAAAGCATAACACTTCTCTTCATCGCAGACGACTGCCGCCTTTCCGAAGACATCCTTTTCCAACAGATTGGAAAGGCTATGAACAGGATTGGTAGAAGCCAGCAGAGTCTTCCTTCCCTGTTTGGCTGACCACAAAGCGGCTGCTCCCGCCATGACCGTCTTTCCCACTCCTCCCTTTCCCCCAAAAAAGATGTATTTCAGTCGGGGGTGATCCTTCATGAATTTTTCCATATTGATCGTAATTTGATTCATTTTTTAAACTCCTGCCTGTCTTTTTGTCTGCCTACCGCGTTCCGTTTTCTGTCTATTGGTTCTTAGAATTCTCCGAACATGGCTCTAGCCATCTTCTCAATCATTGCAAGGCCGGTGACGTCCCTCTCCATTTCCGGGACAGATGCCAAGATCTGGTTTCCAAAGGTCGTGTCAATGACTTTTAGATAATGCTCCTGCATAGTAAGACGATTTTTCAAATATTCGGGAATTCCCTTTCCCTTTAAGTCAGAGGGCAAAATTCGGTTCATGATATAACCGCTCAACGGAACGTCAAACTTCGCAAAAAGTTCTGCCGCCTTTAACGTGTCTTTGATGATCATTTCCTCTGCCGTTAGAACAAAAAAGAACGCTGTCTTTTGTTTATCAGTCAGGATGCTCGAAGACTTGTTGATGCGGTCTTTAATATAAAGGAGTTCATTCAAGATGGCATCTTCATCCAGTTCTTTCTCTCGCCGCATCACAGCTGCTACCTGATCATACTCCCTCATCTGTTCTCGCAGGCCGGTGATTTTACTGATCCATGCATCATAGACGGATGCCATGCTCAGATAGTAGAGGGCATGACCTAACGGCACCAAATCGTAAATATAGTAGTCGTAGCCACCCTTGATGACGATATCAACGACCTCATCAAAAATGGCGCTCTCCTCCATGGCAGGCTCTGCGGCAGCAGCCTGGATATAGCTCTCGATCTCTTCTGGAATCTTTTCCATTTTATACATATCAAAGATCTTCTGCCGTATTTCCTGTTGGTATTCCTTCACCCGACGATCGGCATCGATCTCCTGTGCATACAGATTGGGGATGATCTCTGTCGGCCCCTTGCCAAAGATATCCCTTTTGAAGATATCGGTCAGGGAAGCCTGAGGGTCAACGGAAAAGACCAAGACTCGTTTTCCTTTTTTGGCTAAATAAAACGCGGTAGCCGCTGAAAAAGTAGTTTTGCCCAACCCCCCTTTTCCTCCAAACATGATGTATCGCCGATCCGGAAACTTTTCAAATATATCTGCTAATGGAATGTGAACCACCCCTTTCAATTTTGGTTTATCTAGTTTCTCTAGTCTATTTGGTTTTTACCTTTTTTAGTTAACTAAAGAAACCAAACAAACAAGATAGACCAGATAAACTCTTCTTAGGCTAGCCCATCTGTAAAGTCTTTTTCCCTCAACATCCTCCTTTTCCAGGTGGAAATCTGAGGAACCACATAAGGTAGCAATCTTAAGGAATAGTATGGGGGAAGGATTGGAACGCCGAGCATATCACCCATGGTAATGAGAATGAAAAGGTGCTCCATGCTCGCCCTCGACTTCACTGCAAAACGGGCCGAGTCATGAGCCGCAACCCCGTAAACGAATTCCCTAACCGCCTGAAAAATTCCCCCTTTTTTCTTTTTCTCTTCTTCTGTCATGAAAACCTTCTCCTTTAATTTAAGTACGACACATTATAATCCCCCCATCCCCCTTAGTAAAGGGGGAAAATGGGGGGATTACTTATTATTGATCTTTAGTTTTAAGCCTCTATCCTGGAGCCTCGAACCTCTTGCCTTCTTTCTATGCCTTAGCAGGCTCACCAGCCACCTTTACGGCCCGATAGCGGCCAAAAGCCTTCAAGCCTTCCACTGCCAGAATAATTGCGGCAATGATCAGGAATATCGCAACCAAACCCATCAATATATTCCCGATATACGCCTCTCCCTTAACCGCTCCTGTAAACACCGCTGTGAAAAGCCTATAAGAGGTAACGACCAGAGCGGCGATAGTCGTAATAAACATAAAAATCATCGGGTAAAAGGTCCACCCATATGGTTTTCCTTGAGACATCAACCAAATAGTCATCAACATCAAGGCCATGGAGGCCATCAATTGGTTGGCTCCTCCAAAAAGGATCCAGAGATATTGCCACCATCCGGTTAAGATCAGGACCAGTGTAAGAAGACTTGCAATAATGGTTCCAATATGGACATTCTTAAAGATGGGGCTGATATCTCCCAATATCTCTGATGTGGCCACCCGCATAAATCGGATGACCAACTGCAGGATCGTCACTGCCAGGATGATCAGCATCACGCCACCATAAGACTTTCCTATGGCAGCGGGCATCCCCAATGCTCCCAAAAATGTCGATACTCCTGTCGCAAAAATGCCGATCGGTCCCTTAGCAACGGCTGCTGCATATTGGGAAGGCGAAGCGAAAATCGTTCCAGCAATGATCAAAGCGAACAGGCCAAGCATCATCTCCACAAACATCACCCCGCCACCAACTGGCCGGGCATCTGCTTCATACTCTAATTGCCTCGCAGTTCCCGAACTTGAAACAATGCTGTGCCATCCAGAGATAGCCCCGCACGCGATCGTTACAAACAGGATCGGCCAGAGAGGCCCAATTTTGATATTAAACCCTGTATAGGCGGGCAGTGTGAAATTAGGATGGAGGACAAATACCCCAATGATCCCGAATAAAAGCCCCAGGAAAACGATATACGATGCGACATAGTTAATGGGAAGGGCAAACCTCCAGATCGGTAAAACTGCCGCAAAATAGCAAAACACAAGGGCAGCGATCGCCCATACAACTTTGCTATTGGCAATTCCGGCTCCAAGAACATTGTCAGACGGGGCAACTGACCCAAGCCATATTCCGATCAACGTGATCACAACACACACAACTGTAGTCAGGATAATATCTTTCTTCCAGCGGTAGATCATCTGTCCGGCAAGAACTCCAGCGATGGTGAGGAGCAACCATGCCATGGGAGAACTCTTCTGCCCTGTGGCCGCATTAACGACAATGGCTCCAAAGGCCCCCGCGATCAGAAGCAAAAAGAAATAGATAAAACAAAGGAGAATGATCCGGGCCCTTGGTGAAATCAATTTGTAACTTAATCCTCCAAAGGAAGCTCCCTCATTTCGCATGGCCACCACGGCGCTCGAGTAGTCATGAACCCATCCGATGAACAACGCACCGAGGCAGAGCCACAGCAAACAGGGGAGCCACCCCCATTGGATAGCAAGGATAGGCCCGATAACAGGTGCTGCGCCTGCGATGGATTTGAACTGGTAACCAAAGAGGATGTTCTTACTGGTAGGCATGAACTCCACTCCGTCCATGTACATCTTAGCTGGAGTGGCCCTCTTCGGGTCAGACTTAACAATTTTCGTATCCACGTACTTGGAATAGAAGCGGTAACCGATGAAAAAGACGATAAACCCTATGATGATGACCACAACTGAGTTCATAATTTTACCTCCTTTTAGTCATAGAACCGCGATGGTATAACCCAACCTTTTCCTTCCCACCCATTTCCCTCTTGACTCCCAGTTTTTACCGTCCCACCTCCTTTGGAGAGATAAAATTTTCGAATCGCCTTATATTTTCCTGTTATCACAGTGCTTTTTAAAACAAATAAAGTTTTTTGTCAATCAAAACAACCCAACTGACACTGGCCTATTTTGACATTCATCTCGTTCAAGATTTTCCCCATCTCCTTCTTGGAGATCCCAAAATCCTCGGCGATCTTAAAGCACACGGCGCAGGCAAGTTTGCCTCCTTCTGACTTTTCCAGAATGGTTTCTTCCAGCCTCTTACGGTCCATAATCAACTCCATTCCAACCAAAACGACAGAGATCAAATGTCATGCCGGACCAGGTCCTGAACTTGATTCAGGGCATGGTTCAGGGTGACCGAGAGGGTTTTCCCTCTCCTGAAATATAAATCCCGTATTCAAATCCATCTACCAACGCCAGAAAGGAAGCTCTATTGATATTCTCGGAAAATGCCTTCACCCTCCACGCATCCTTCCCGTTGCTAAACAAAATTTCGACTTCCACACCTGCAGCGGTCCCAGCGCCCGGGTCGAATATTCTTGAGCTGAAATCAACGAGTTTCACCTCATCAATCACGGGGAAAAGGGTTTTGAGCGACTTCTTCAAAACCTTTGCCAAGGCGTCAACAGGGCCAACTCCTGTCTCCGCTTCGTGCATCTCTTTGCCATTGGCGCGAAGCATGATCGTTGCCTCTGGTCGTATGCCGTCGTCAATCAATCGATAATTACCGATGATTTCAAAATGGGGTTTGTAACCGGACATCGATCTTAAGAGATTCAAAATTTTGGTCGCATCCTTAACTCTTTCTTCAACCAAATCCCTTCCTCCTAAAATTAGGGCCTATTACATTCGGATTTGCCGGAAATGTCAAGAGAAATCACACCTAATTATTCCGAATATTGTCAGTGACGTCAATACCTCTCCCCGCTTCTTCGCGAGCAGATTTGACGGGCCGTTAGCACTCATGTTACCTTTAAGGCACTGAGTTCAGAATGCGGAATTTGTTCGATGATCTCGGAGTCCGCAGTTCACGACCCCAATTTTTAGCGGAGGAACACTATTATGAAACTGAGCGGCGTGATGCCACCCATTACCACCCCTTTCCAAAATGGCAATTTGGCTTTGGATAAACTGAAGAATAATTTTCAGAAATGGAATAAAACGGGTCTCTCCGGGTATCTCGTCCTGGGGTCGAACGGAGAGGCCGTCTATTTAAGTGAGGAGGAGAAAATAAAAGTCGTCGAAACCTCCCGGGAATCCATTCCCAGATCAAAGATCATGATGGTCGGTACGGGAATGGAATCAACCCAGGAGAGCATTCGTTTCACCAATCAAGTAGCAAAAATGGGCGGGGACTGTGCTCTCGTTGTGACCCCGTCTTATTTTAAGGGGTCGATGAAGCCACAGATTCTCTATGATCACTTTATTGCTGTTGCAGAATCCTCACGAATTGGGATTTTGATTTACAACGTTCCACAATTTACGGGAATCAATCTGGAGCCAGAATGGGTGGCTAAGCTCTCCGAGCATCCCAATATCATCGGGATCAAAGACAGTTCTGGTAACATCGGTCAGTTGAGTGAAATCATTCATCTCTCTAAAAAAGGATTTGCTGTCTTCGTGGGTTCGGCACCGGTACTCTTCCCTGCCCTTTGTGTTGGAGCATCGGGTGGAATTCTCGCCGTAGCAAATGCGGTTCCTCAAGAATGTGTCCAGATTCAGAATCTTTTTGACAAAGGAAAAATGAAGGAGGCAAAGAAATTACAGAATCGGCTGACGCCTCTCGCTTTAGCGGTGACAGCCAGACACGGCATTGGTGGTCTGAAAATGGCGATGGATCTGACAGGATACTTCGGGGGAAATCCGAGATCCCCGTTGAAGAGGCCGGGCAAAGAAGTTGAAGAGGAGCTGAAAAAACTACGACTACAGCTCAAGAAGTAATCTTTCTCAGCCGTCATTTCTCCAGGATGTCGCTCCTGACCACTCCTTTCAGATGGGGAAAGGTATCATTCATGTGAGGAAACTCTAAGGCCTCGATAAACTCCTTCTGAAAATCTGCTTCGATGGTCAACTCCATATATTCAACTCCTTGCGCTATTTCTTCAGCTTCTTCCCTCTTCTTTCGGTTTAAAAGGGCAATCCTCGCCCCGTCGCCGGCCGCATTGCCAACGGCATAAACATTCGTCAGATCGCAGTCAGGAAACATCCCCAATATCATGGCCTTCTCTTTATCGATATAACTTCCGAAGGCTCCCGCAAGGACGACCTTGTCCACCTTATCGATGCCCAGTCTTTTCATCATCAGTTTCGCTCCTGCGTAGAGCGCTCCTTTTGCCAATTGGACATTTCTCACATCTGCCTGAGCAATGGTGATCTCCTTTCCAATCGAGGTCTCCTCTTGCCGCGCAAGGATGAATTCGGGTTTTCCATCAGTGGTTCTTAATCGGTCGGACTGTACGTTTGGGTTAAAACGTCCACTTTTGTCAATAATCCCATGGCTGTAAAATTCTGCAATGGCGTCAATGATTCCTGAACCACAGATACCTCTTGCCCTGACATTTTTCGATTCCGACCTCCAGAGCTCTTCCCCCACAACTTTGAAGTCCACTTCTAGCGTCTCGGAATCGATCTTCACCCTTTCTATCGCACCGGGAGCGGCCCTCATCCCAAATTTGATATAGGCTCCTTCGAGGGCTGGACCTGTTGCGCAGGACGAGGAGATGAGAATTTTCCTGCTTCCCATCACCAACTCACCATTTGTCCCGACATCAATAATGAGGACGATTTGATCTTGACGATAAGGCTCCTCAGCGATGAGAACGCCGACGTTATCAGCACCGACGAACCCTGCCTCCACCGGCAGGACATAAACATTTGCCGAGGCATGGACCTCCAAACCCAGGTCCCTTGCCTTAAGATTGATGGATTGCCGAATGACAGGGGGAAAGGGAGACAATCCCAAATACTGAGGATCGATCTTCAGAAGAAAGTGATGCATGACGGTGTTACCCACGAAGGTCAACTCTAAAATATCCTCTGGGCCGAGGTTGCATTTTCCGGTGATATCTCTGATCAACTGGTTTAGTCCCTCAACGATCAACCCGTGCATCCTTTCAAGACCATCACCCGGGTGAGTCACCGTATATGTAATTCTTGACATCACATCCTCACCATAACTCATCTGAGGATTCATGATCGATTCGGTCGCTAACAACTCTCCGTTTCTGAAATTGCAGAGATAGGCCGCAACGGTCGTTGTCCCGATGTCGATAGCCAGTCCGTAAGCGTCCTCTACCTTTCCGGGCTTAACATCCAGAATCTCTTTCTCCATCCAGATCGCTGCTGTGACTTTCCAGTCGGCCTGTCGCAGAACTCCAGGAAGCTTTATGAGGGCGTGGTAATCAATGTCGAGTGAAGAGAGATGATAGCTCTCGCCGAGTCCTTCCTTAAGCCGATCAAGATCTCCGTCAGGATCATGAAGGGTAGGTGCAGAAAGCTCCACATAATAGAGGTGGATGCCCGGATCCAGTTCAATCGTTTTTTCGGCTGCCGCTTTTCTGACCACCTGTTTTCCAGCGCGGCTCTCCTCAGGAACGAAGACGAGGACGTCCCCCTCAATCTGGGCGGCGCATCCGAGCCGATAGCCTTCGGCCCTATCCTTTTCCGTAATGAACTTTGCCTCCTCGTCCGTGAATGGAGAAAGGATCCCTTCCACTAACTGGACCTTGCACTTGCCGCACGCCTTCATCCCTCCACAGAGAGATTCTATTTCGGCCCCCAATTCTCTCGAGGCTTCCAGGATGGTTTTTCCCTTTAAAACCTCGCCTCTAACTCCCGAAGGTTGAAAGATAACTTGAAACTTTTCCATTGCCTCTCTCATGTCAATTCGGTCACTCCTGTGCAAATGGGAATCCATACTTTTCATTTGAAAACAGGAGATCAACCGAAGGATAGATTGCTACTGGACTCAATCCGCATCCGAATGCGGGTCGGAAATGACAACAAAACCTAAGATAACAGGGTAAAAACTTTGAGAGAAAAATTGATTCGACGATAACTAAGGATCTAAGAATAGTTCCTGAGTTACTTCTTCACCCGGTTTCAAAATGATAAAATCCTTATCCCAACATCCCTGAAGCATCTTCTCAAAAAATACCAAAGACCCTCTCATCTCCTCGTATCTCAGATGAAGGAAACGCGCGTTCTCCCTTGCATGTTCCCGAAGGGCCTCCGACTCGGCACCCATGTTTACCAACACAATTCTCGTGTAGTTCTTCAACTCCTCCCTGATCGCCCACTCGGCCGTCTCTTTATCGTAACGCCCACAATATTCTTGATAAATTCCGATGGGTGATTTCCCCTCTTCGATCCATCCCTTGGTCAGATAGTAAGTGCCTGGTTCCTTCTCGTGTTCTTCCATATACTTTTCCCAAGAGCCAAGAAAAAGAGCAATGCAGTCGTGGACACGAGGAATGACGATGGAATGATTTTTTGACTTCACACCCAAAATCCCATTGCTGCACAAGCCATAGCTCAGGATAATGTAATCCAAATCCTCTTCGTCAGCCTTATCGATCTCTGCCTGAATGGTCGGCTTCATCTTCTGGGGGGTTCGATGGAGCGACTGTTCCAAAAAAACAAAGGAGATTCCGTTGGCCTGGAAACGGAGAAGCTCGTCCTTCATGATATTACAGGCGATCACCAGGTATTTCATAGGACCCTAAGTTCAATCATGAAATTATTAAGTCAATGAGTCAATCTTCCTTCACGAAAGGCCGAGATATATCCCATGCAGAATTCGTCTCTGCCGGAGACCATCAGGGCGGCCTTGAGAGCGCCGAAGAGCTCTTTGTCAGTGGGGTCCAGGATAGCGGAATCCAGACCACGAGCGATGGCCGCCACAAGAAAGGTCCGGTTGACAAGCCTTCGGTTGGGGAGTCCGTAAGAAACGTTCGTTAGACCACAAGTGGTATGAACACCTGGGAATCGGGTCATGATCTGCTCAATGGCATCGAGTGTGGCTAAGGCTGACTTGTCATTTGTCGCAAGGGGATAGACGAGAGGATCGATGTACAGGTTATCCAGAGGGATGGATGCACCCTTCACCCTCTCTATCAACTGACCGGCCATTTTCACTTTTGCCTCTGCGGTTTCAGCAATAGAATCCCCTGACTGGCAAAGACCGATGACCTTGGTCTTATGCTCGGCGATTAACGGCAGGAGTCCTTCCAACCGCGAGGGTTCCAGCGTGATTGAATTGATCATCGGGGTTTTCTTAGTCAAAGGAATCATGGCCTTAATGACGGAAGGATCCGGGCTATCAATGCATAGAGGAAGGTCTGCGATCTCCTGAACCGTTTCGATAATCCATTGGAGATGTTTCGCCTCTTCTCCCACAAATGTTCCGGCGTTGACATCAAGATAGTCGGCTCCTGCCGTGGCCTGAGCTTTTGCTTCATTCTGTATAAAGGCCGCATTACGCGAAGCAATCGCTTCGGCAATGGGCTTTCGAGAGGCATTGATTCTTTCTCCGATGATCAGCATACCAAAGGTCAAGTAGTCTTGTGGTCTTTAGTCTTTCAGTCTTTTTTTGACTGTCTGACTACGCGACCACACGACTATTAGACGTTCAACGGATACTTCCCGTATTTCTTGACGGCCTTGGCCATGGCCCAGACATTCTCGGTTTTGCAGTAATCTGTCAGACTGTTTGCACTCGTCACAATATACCCACCTCCGGGTCCGGCCGCAGCGATTCTTTCTTTCACTTCCTTATCCACTTCGTCCGGATTACCCATGGTAAGGGTATAATCGAGATCAATGTTGCCAAGAATGCAGACCTTTTGTCCATATTTGGCTTTGACTTCTTTGATATTCATGGCAGCAGGCTGGATCGGATGAAGTCCGTTCATCCCCAGCGTGAGCAGGTCGTCCAGAATGGGCATGAGATTCCCATCACTGTGAAAAACCCAGGGCTTCTTCATGGCGTTGGCAACAATCTTTTGATACGGCAAGAAAAATTCCTGATACTGTTCGCGGCTCATCCAGGTCGATTTTGTATCGGCATGATCATCGTTTGCCCAGTAATAATCGAAATCCATTTGGTTCAGGTGTTCCACGACTTTCGCCGACCATTCTGAGAACCGCTGATGGACCTCTTTGATGAGGTCCGGGTTATCGTAAACATTGTAGGCGAACTCGACAACTCCCATACTTTCCAGCAATGAAGCCGATCCCAATCGAATTCTCGCAAAGACCGCATAGTCACCTTTGAATTGAGCGATCCATTTGGATACCTGTTCATACCGGGCCGGGTGATCCGGGTCTGGCAAGTATTCGTCGAAAAGTTTCAAGGAATCCTTGGAAGTGAGAAGTCCCCGTTTGATAAACGTCCGACCGGTTTCAGTAACCCCCATCTCTGCAATCCAAGGAGGGACGAAATCGAAAGTCACTTTCTGTGGGTAATAATAACTTTCCTTGAAACCAACAGCTGCCTGCATGGCCTGGCCTGCAGTCGCTTTCCCCCCCATCGGGAAATGATACCCAAAACCATCCATCCCGAGCTTCTCGCAGAGGTCACCGGGCGTGAAGTCGGTCGTACCCATAATTCTTTCCTGAAGACCTTCTTCAATATCATTTTCTATCCAGGGAACCTGATCCGGAGTCCCTCTCTTTAGCGCGGTTAGAACTCTTTCTCTTGGTTTCATAGTCTATCCCCCATCATTCAAATTAACTCATTACATTTGATCACAGCGGCGCGGGCATCTTTGCCGTAAAAGTCCGCTCCAATTCGATCTGCAAAATTCTGGGTGAGCGGAGCTCCTCCCACGCCAACTTTTACTTTTTCTCTTAGCCCTGCCTGCTTGAGAGCTTTGATCGTCTCTTCCATCATCGACATGGTCAGAGTGAGGAGAGCGGACATCAGGACAAATCTGGGCTGATGCTGCCTCACGGCATCGACGAATTTCTCGGGCGGAGTATCAACTCCCAGATTGATGACGTCATACCCGGCCCCTTGAAGAACCATCGACACGATGTTCTTCCCCACATCGTGGATGTCACCTTTCACCGAACCGATCACCACCTTCCCTTTGCCCGACACTCCTTTTGCAACGAGCATTGGGTGGAGGATTTCCAATCCGGTATTCATCGCCCTGGCGGCAATCATCATCTCCGGCAGAAAAATCTCATTTCGAGAGAACCGATCTCCAACGATGTCCATAGCCGGTATCATCATCTCATCCATTATCTCTTCAGGGCCTGATCCTTCGGACAGGGCTTTTCGAATCAATGGCTCGACCGCGTCCCGTTTTCCCTTGATAATAGCCTCCTTCAGTTCCTCTTTCACACTGGTTGTCTCAGGCATGTCAAACCTCCAATTTTAGTCATTAAGTCACTGCGTCATTAAGTTATTAAAGACAAAATGACTGATCGACCCATTGACACAATAGCTTTGTGGAATTCAGTGCTACTCATTACACCATGCTCTATGCCCCATGTGCTTTAAGCAGCTCCTGCCACGATCTTCAAGACAGCTTTATCTTTTATCAACTCTTCAGGTTTTCCTGAAAAAATAATCTCGCCTCGCTCGATCACGTAAAGCCTATCCGTAAAATCGGGTACATGGTAGATGTTGGACTCGGCAAGGAAGATGGAGCGGCCCATCCTGGCAATCTGGTGGATGCTCTCTGCAATTTGCGGAATGATGGCAGGCGAAAGCCCCTCGAACGACTCATCGAGCAAAAAGATGTCAGGATCCAGGGCCAGGGCCCTCGCGATCGAAAGCATCTTCCTCTCCCCTCCGCTGATCTGTTCCCCCCTTCTCGCCTTGTACCTCTCCAGCGAAGGAAATACGGAATAAGCAAGTTTAATTCTCTCCTCTGGTGCACGGGATGTCTGCCGGGTCCACGTTGCGATTTCGATATTCTCAAAGGTTGTCAGATCAGCGAAAATTTCGCTTTCCTCAGGAGCAAAGCCCATTCCCTTCAGAGCGATCTCATGAGGACTTAACCCTTTCATCTCCTCCCCTTTAAACTTGATGCTACCTGACTCAGGTTTCAGAAACCCCATAATCGATCTGAGAAGAGTGGTTTTCCCTGCCCCATTTCTTCCGATGAGACAGACCACCTCCTTTTCCCCCACTTCAATGCTCACATTTCTGAGAATGTGACTGGCCTTAATATATACATTGAGGTTTTTTACTTGGAGTATCATCGTAAGTCGTCCTCAAGTCTCTTTGCTCAATATGGAACTGAAGATCTTGAAACATTCCTTCTGCCCCACCACCGTGCATACTACTTCTTCATCCTTTTCGATCTTTTCCGGTGCGCCATCCGCAAGGATCTTCCCCTGATGTAAGGCAATGATCCGATCCGAGTACGAAAAGACGATATCCATGTCGTGTTCCACTTGAATAATCGATTTAATCCCAATCTTCTTCGATGCAGACACCAGCGTTTCCATAATTTTGTTCTTATCGCTCGTGCTCACGCCGCTGGTCGGCTCGTCGAGTAAGATGACCTCTGGATGGAGGGCAAAGGCGGACGCCACATCGAGCATCTTCTTATCCCCTTGGGGCAAATTCTTAGTGAGCATGCCCTTTTTCTCATCGAGCCCGAAGAGCTTTGCCACCTCCAAGGCTTCTCCGGTCACCTCCTGATCACGAAGGAGCGATGAAAAAAAGTTCTTTCCTTTGCCTAGTCGGGAGACTATGGCAACCATCAGAAATTCAAGAACAGTAAAGTTTGGGAAAATATTGACCAATTGAAAACTCCGGGCAAGTCCCAATCTGGAAAGCCTTTCAGGGCCGATCCCCGTAATTTCCATATCCTTGAAAAAGACCTTCCCTTGATTCGGTTTCAGCAATCCGGTCAAGACATTAATCAGCGTGGTCTTCCCTGCTCCGTTCGGTCCGATAACGGAGACAAACTCTCCCTCATTGATCTGAAAGCTCACCCCGCCCAAAGCACAGAACTCTCCATAATGTTTATGAAGATCTTCTGCAGAAAGAATCACCTTCCCTATTGCTTCGTTCAACTCTTTCTCCCTTTCAGCAAAGAACTGATCACCCCGGCAATCCCTCCGGGTGCCGCAATGACGATAAATGCAAGAATGCCTCCAAAGATGAACCTCCAGTATGCCGTGAGGGACATAATCTTGTCTTGAAGGAAGATATAGACCACGCCGCCAATCAAGGGGCCGAAAAAGTTTTCAAAACCCCCGAGAAGGGTCATAAAAACGAGGGTCCCGGAATGGGTCCAATAGGTCAGCCCTGGATCCACTTGGCCGATGGCCGGAGCCAGGAGCGCTCCACCGATCGCAGCATACGCCGCGGAAATAACAAATGCGTACCATCGGTATTTCCTGACACTCACTCCCAGGTATTCAGCCTTCTCAGGGTTATCCCTGATCGCCTTCAGGCAGAGCCCGAACGGCGACGAGATGATCTTCCACATCACGAACATCAGGATCGCTAAGATCACAAACATATAAAGATAATAGCTTCCCGTAAGAAATTGCATTTTCGGAACCTCAGAAAAATTAAACCCGAGAAGATAGGGCCTTAAGACACGCATCCCTTCATCCCCTCCGGTCAGATAATAGAACTTTAGCAGAAAGGTGTAGAAGAGCATTCCGAAAGCAAGGGTGAGCATCGCAAAGTAAATTTTGATATAACGGACACAGATCGCTCCGATCAACGCGGCCAGAATAGAGGCGACGATCACCGATACGATGAGAATCACCTCCATATAAAGAACCGAAAATTTCGACGTCAAGAAGGCTGCAGTGTAAGCACCTACCGCCATAAAAAGGGCGTGGCCGAAGGATAAGAGACCGGTATATCCAAACAAAAGGTTAAACCCGACGACCGTAATCGCATACGCAAAAAAGGTTAGCATCAAGTAACTGATGAATTGACCGGTGAATAGAGGCAAGACAAGTAAAAAAAGGCTGACGACGACGAGTACCACTATTCTGAAACTTTTAAGGGATGTTACTTCCCACGGGATTCGCATTAAACTCTACCACCTCCGAATAATCCTTGAGGCTTGATCACTAGAACCACTATGACGATGATATAAATGGTGAGCATTTCGAGCTCCGGGAAAGTCGAAATAGCGATTGATTTCAATACTCCTACCACCAAGGCACCGACAAGGGCTCCTTTCATGCTTCCGAGCCCGCCGATTACGACAACAGCAAAAGCCAGGACGATAAGCTCCACGCCCATCTCTGAGACCGCTGCACCAGCAGGAATGACCAAGGCCCCCCCCAGCGTTCCAAGAATTGTTCCCAGGGTAAAGACCTTGACATAGACCCATGTCATATTTATGCCCAGAGCCTCGCTCATCTCCCTTTTATCTGCCGTGGCCCGAATAATCCGGCCGAACCTCGTATTCAGGAGAATGTACCCGATCAGGATCGCGATGGCGAAACTACATCCGATGACAATGAGATTGTAAACCGGAACCGTGGCCCCCAAAACATTCAGCTGCCCGTAAACCATATCAATTCCGCCCGTGGTCTGCGGAGAGGTGCCCCAAATAAACTTAATGATATCCTCAAGCATCATCACGATCGCGAA